>WNGN01001093.1_pt1 | contig 21706 bp, 20 predicted proteins | sample 5400561 | NCBI WGS metagenome assembly WNGN01 (sample SAMN13153379, study PRJNA577476) | soil metagenome | isolation source: 115 cm soil or saprolite under Garry oak tree replicate 2 | place: USA:California | collected 2016-06-15 | reverse complement strand
ACCAGCAGCCACTCGTCCTTGTGCTCGTGGTACTGCAGCGAGAGTGCCTCCCCCTTGTTGACATGGAGGATCTTGCCCAGGTAGCGATCCGTGATCGCCCAGCGGATCTCGTAGCCCCACGGCTTGTCGACGCGGGACTCGGCCGCACGCCTGATCTCACGCATGCGCACGAAGGCCGACGATGTCCTCGAGCGCCGCGAGCCTGGCTTCAACCGCGGCCTTGTCCGCGGCCTCCGAGTACACGCGCACGAGGGCCTCGGTCCCGCTTGCCCGCAGCAGCACCCAGCTGCCGTCTGCGAGGTAGAACTTGAAGCCGTCGTCGGAGCGGATCCGCTCGACCTTGACCCCGGCGATCTCATTCGGTTCGTGGGTCTCCAGCGTGCTCAAGATCCGAACGCGATCGCGATCGTACGTCTCGCGATTGAGGTGGATGTCGTGCCTCGCATATGCATGCGGACCCACACGCTCCTCGAGACTTGCGAGGATCCGCGACAGAGGGCGGCCGAGCTTGACGATCATGTCGGCGAAGAGCAAGCCGACCAGGATCCCGTCCCGCTCGGGGATGTGGCCCCTGATCGCAAACCCTCCCGACTCCTCACCGCCGAGCACCGCGTCGGTCTCCATCATCTTGGGGGCCACGTTCTTGAACCCGACCGGGACCTCGTACACGGTCGTGCCGAACTGCGCGGCCAGCTTCTCGGCCATGGAGGTCATGTTCACGGTCCGCACCACCGGACCGACCATATGCCGCACGTCGAACAGGTACAGCATCAGGAGCGCGTAGACCTGCAGCTGGTTGATGAAGCGCCCCGTCTCATCGATGATCCCCACGCGGTCGGCGTCGCCGTCGGTGCAGATGCACAGGTCCTGACCGCCACCGCGCATGTGTGCCATGGCGGCATCGATGTTCGGCGGAATCGGCTCGGGGTTGACGCCACCGAACAGGGGGTTCCGCTCGCTGTGCAGCTCGACCACCGAGGTCCGCCCCCCATCGAGCAGCTCCTTGATGTAGCCGTATCCGGAGCCGTACATGCACTCGTGCACGATGTGGAGGCCGGCCGACCTGATCGCGGTGAGGTCGACCATGCGCGCGATCTGCGCGTAGTAGGGCGCCCGCGGGTCGTACATCGTGACCATGTCGCCTGAGGCGGAACTGTCCGGCACAGGCACGTGCTCGAGGGCGTTGATGCGGGGCTCGAGATCGGCGATCACGTCGCTGGAGGCCGAGCTTCCGGTATCCGTCTTGAACTTGATGCCGTTGAAGAGATATGGGTTGTGGCTGGCGGTGACCACTGCGGCGCCCGTGGCCTTGCGGTCGATCACGGTCCACGACGCCACCTGTGTGGGCGACGGTCGGTCGAACATGAGGCTACGAACACCGTTCGCGGCGAAGACGTCGGCCACCGTGCGCGCGAACTCCTCCGACGCGAACCGGCAGTCATAGCCGACCACCGCCAGCGGATCAGCGGAACGAGACTTCAGGTACTCGGCCGAGCCCTGAGCGACACGGCGCACGTTGGCGAACGTGAAGTCGTCTGCGACCACCCCTCGCCAGCCATCTGTGCCGAACTTGATCTGGTCGGCCACGTCCTAAAGGTAACGGGTTTTGCGTGAACGCCTGAGCGCGTCGACGACCTTCTTCACGTCCTGCGCACGTGAGCGCGGGCATACGAGAAGCGCGTCCTCGGTGTCGACGATGATCATGTCCTCGAGCCCGATCGCCGCCACCAGCCGGCGGTCGCCGAGAACAAGGCTGCCGTGCGTGTCGACCAGCACGGCTTCGCCCTCTACGGAGTTGCCGCGCGCGTCGGGGTGAACTCGATCGCCGAGCTCCGACCAGTTGCCGATGTCTGCCCACTCGAAGTCGCCGGGCACGAGGAGCAGGCGATCGGTTTTCTCCATGACGGTGCGATCGATGACGTCGGCCCGCAATCGGTTGTAGAGCCGCGCGGCTTCGTCCTCGTCGCCGGCGGCGCGGGCGGCGAGCACGCGCCGAAGTGCGGCCAGCCGTGAAGGCGCATGCCGGGCGAGCTCGTCGATGAACACCGGCAGCCGCCACGCAAACCAGGCCAGGTTCCAGTAGTAGCCGCCCTCCTTCATGAAGCGCCTGGCCCGCGCCAGGTCCGGCTTTTCGATGAACCGCTTCACGCGCAGCGCGCCGCCGGCCCGGCGGCCCGGTGCATGGATGTAGCCGAGGCCCGTGGAGGGGAATGAGGGCCTCAATCCAACGGTGACCAGCGATCCCGACCTGGCGGCCGCCTGCACGGCGCTGCGCACCGCGGTGCGAGCCTGTGGGCCTCCCCTCACGACGTGATCGGCCGGCATCGCCACCATGACCGCTTCCGGATCACGGGCGACGAGCGTGAGGGTGGCGAGGCCGTACGCGTTGGTCGTGCCCCGCGCCGACGGCTCGAGGATGAGGTGCTCGTCGTCGATCTCGGGCAGAACGGCCTCGATGATCCCGCGCTGACGCATCTCGGTCAGCACGAAGACTTCGTCGCCGACTGCCCGCGCGCGCTCGTAAGTCTCGCGGAGGAGGGGACGGCCGCGATCGCCGAGCGGCAGCACGTGCTTGGGCGTGGAGCGGCGCGACCGCGGCCACAGCCTCGTCCCCGCCCCACCTGCGGGGATCACCACAAACGTTCGGTTCAACCGACCTCTTCCGCCAGCTCCTTGGCCCGCGCGGTCGATTCCCATGGCGCGTCGATGTCGGTGCGACCGAAGTGGCCGTAGACCGCGGTCTGGCGGAACAGCGGCCGCCTGAGGTTGAGCTCCTTGATGATCCCGAGCGGGCTCAGGTCGAACAGCTTGTTGACCGCCGTGGCGAGCGCCGCGTCCGGAGCCTTGCCCGTCCCGAACGTGTCGATGCGCAGCGCCACCGGCTTCACGACTCCGATGGCATAGGAGATCTGCACCTCGCACCGTTTTGCCAGCCCCGCGGCCACGATGTTCTTGGCCACGTGACGCGCGCCGTACGCGCCGGCGCGGTCCACTTTCGTTGGGTCCTTGCCCGAGAAGCAGCCGCCGCCGTGGCGCGCGTAGCCGCCGTAGGTGTCGACCATGATCTTACGGCCCGTAAGCCCCGCGTCCGCCACAGGACCGCCGACCACAAAGCGGCCGGTGGGATTGATGAAGGTTCGGAGCTGGCCGTCCTTCAGCTCGGCAGGAATCACGGCGTCGATGACGTGCTCGGCAACGTCCGAACGCAGCTGCTCGCTGGTGACCTCTTCATGGTGCTGGGTGGACAGAACCACGGTGTCCACAACCGGCGGCTCGCCGTTGTCGCCGTAGCGAATCGTCACCTGCACCTTCCCGTCAGGCCGCAGGTAGCTGAGCGCTTTCGTGCGGCGCACCTCCGCCAGCCTCCGCGCGAGGCGATGCGCGTAAATGATCGGCAGCGGCATGAGCTCAGGAGTCTCGTCGCACGCGAATCCGAAGACCATCCCGGAGTCGCCCGCCCCGCCAACGTCCACGCCCTGGGCGATGTCGGGCGACTGCTCGTCGATGCTCGTGATGACCCCACAGGTCTCGGCGTCGAAGCCGTACTTCGCGCGCGTGTATCCCACCTCGCGGACCGTCTGCCGGATTATCCGCGGGATGTCGACGTAGCAGTCGGTGGTGATCTCGCCCACCACGATCACCAGGCCGGTGGTGATTGCCGTCTCGCAGGCAACGCGCGCGAGCGGGTCCTTGGCGAGGATCGCGTCTAGGATCGCGTCGGAGATCTGGTCGGCGACTTTGTCCGGGTGGCCCTCGGTGACCGATTCGGACGTGAACAGTGATGACATGAACGGGTCCTCCTTTGAATCTCCCGCGCCGGCAAGGCCGGACCACCGTTTGGGCCCGTCCCCAGGCGCCAGGTTCATACCTCTGGGACATGCGGATATTACCCGGTGGCCCGTGCGCTCCTACGGACGCAGCTCCAGGTACTGGATTCCCGAGTGGCGCATGAAGCGCGAGCCCTTCTGGGCGAGCATCGCCGCCGTCGCCGTCCGCGCCGACTCCACCACGTCGTCGATGCGCTCTCGCCTCATCTCCCAGGTCGCGGTCGGAGCCGTGATGGGACACAGCACGGTGATTCGAGCGCGCTCGCGGAGGCGCTCATAGTCGCTCAGCATCTGGTGGTGCAGCGCGAGCTGCAGCGTGCGGGCGATGAGCTCGGGCCACGTGCTCGGCGCCTGCTCGTTCTCGCCTCCGGCCATCAGGCTGATGGCGAGGATCTCCTTCGCCCCGTCATCGATGGCGATGTCCAGCGGCGTGTTGTCGACGATCCCGCCATCCATGTGCTCGCGGCCCTCGATCCGCACCGAGGGAAACACGCCCGGGATCGCCGTGGAAGCCAGCAGGGCCGGCGTCAAGGCCCCGGCCCGGAACACGGCCGGCTTACCGGCATTGAGGTCCGTGGCCACGATCGCCAACGGCAGACGCATCTGTTCGAACGTGGTGATGCCGGTAAGCGCCTGCGCTCGCTCGACCAGCCGGCGAACGTTCTCCTGCGGCAGCGCGCTGAGCTGGCCGCGCCTCAGGCCCGACAGGATGACGCCGAGCGGGTGCGCTCGGAAGACCTCCAGCGCCTGCCGCGACATCCACAGCTCACGGAGCATCATCACCCCGGCCTCCGACGGATAAGCGGCGATGCATGAGCCGTTCAAGGCGCCGACGCTGACGCCCACCAGCCCGGCCGGCGGGTCCAAGCCCGCTTCGAACAGCGCCTGAAGCACCCCAACCTGGGCGGCGCCGCGAGCGCCGCCCCCGCCCAGCACCCACGTGCGCCGAGCGGGCCGGAACAAAGTTAGTCCCCTCGCCCCTCCGGGGCGAGGGTCAGGGAGCGGGGCGTGAAGTACGACAACGCTACGTCCCCTCCTCCCAGGACGACAGGTACCGCTCCTGCTCTTCGGTAAGGGTGTCGATCGCGATACCCATCGCCCTCAGCTTCAGCCGCGCGACCTCTTTGTCGATGTCGTCAGGGACGTCGTAGACACGACGCTCGAGCTTGCTGGCGTTGGCTTTGACGTACTCGGCGCACAGTGCCTGGTTCGCGAAGCTCATGTCCATCACCGCTGCGGGATGACCCTCGGCGCCCGCCAGGTTGATCAGCCGGCCCTCGCCAAGCACGTGCAGCCGCCGACCGTCCTGCAGCTTGTATTCCTGCACCGACGGCCGCACCTGCCGTACTCCCGTGGCCAGCTCGTCGAGAGCCTTGAGGTTGATCTCGGAGTTGAAATGGCCGGAGTTGGCCAGGATCGCTCCGTCCTTCATGACCTCGAAGTGCTTGCGATCGAGGACGTTGACGTCGCCGGTGACCGTGACGAAGATGTCGCCCGAGCGCGCGGCTTCATCCATCTTCAGCACCCGGAAACCATCCATGGCCGCCTCGAGAGCCTTCACGGAGTCGACCTCGGTGACGACGACGTCCGCGCCGTGCCCCTTGGCCCTCGACGCCAGTCCGCGCCCGACCCAGCCGTAGCCGGCGATGACGAACGTCTTCCCCGCGAGAAGGACGTTGGTGGACCGGATGATGCCGTCGAGGGTCGACTGGCCGGTCCCGTAGCGATTGTCGAACATGTGCTTCGTATCGGCTTCGTTGACGGCGATGATCGGGTAGCGGAGCACGCCGCGATCGGCCATGGCGCGAAGCCGGATCACACCGGTGGTGGTCTCCTCGGTGCCGCCGATCACATCCGGGATCTGGTCCTGCCGCGACTTGTGGAGGACGGAAACCAGATCGGCGCCGTCGTCCATGGTCAGCTGCGGGCGGTGGTCGAGGGCGGCCTCGATGTGCTGGTAGTAGGTGTCGTTGTCCTCGCCGCGGATGGCGTAGGTCTTGATGCCGTGCTGCGACGCCAGCGCCGCGGCCACCGCATCGTTGGTCGAGAGGGGGTTCGACGCGCAGAGGGCGACGTCCGCACCACCCGCCTTCAGGGTCAGCATCAGGTTGGCCGTCTCGCTGGTCACATGCAGGCACGCGCCGACCCTCAGGCCCTTGAGCGGCTGCTCCTTCTGGAAGCGCTGCCGGATGATCGTGAGCACCGGCATCTCCCGGGCCGCCCAGTCGATCAGGTCCTGACCCTGCGCGGCCAGCTTCAAATCCTTGACGTCGTTGCCTCTAGCGCTGACTTTCAAAAGCCTCTCTTCTCCTCAATAAACGAGCTCGCTGACAACCTCGATCCCGTGCAGCCGCTCGCGCCCCTTCAAGAAGCTCAGCTCGATCAGGACGTGCACGCCGAGGACTGTGCCTCCGAGCTTTCGGATCAGCTCGGTCGCTGCGGCGGCTGTGCCGCCGGTCGCAAGCACATCATCCACGATCAGGACCGTCTGACCTGGCCGCACCGCGTCCTCGTGGATCTGCAGCTGGTCGGTTCCATACTCGAGCTGGTAGTCCTGGCTCACCGTCTTCCAGGGCAGCTTGCCAGGCTTGCGGATGGGGACGAAGCCCGCGCTCAAACCCAATGCGACGGCGCCACCCGGGATGAAGCCCCGCGCCTCGATCGCCGTGACGATGTCCGGCGGACGGTCGATCCAGTGGCTGCAAACCTGCTCCACGACTCCTTTGAAGATCACCTTGTCAGCCAGGAGCGGGGTGATGTCCTTGAAGATGATCCCCGGCTGCGGAAAATCGGGCACGTCGCGGATCAGCTTCCTCAGGGTTTCCTCTGTGATCGCGGTCATGCCACTCGACGGAAGTATTCCAGGGTGCGGGACAGGCCGTCCTCCAGCGCGACCTCAGGTTGCCACCCGAGCAGCTTGCCCGCTCGCGTGATGTCTGGGCGCCGCTGCTTGGGGTCGTCAACCGGCAGGGAGCGAAACTCGATCGGGCTCGAGGAACCCGCGAGCCGGACGATGATCTGAGCCAGCTCCAGCACGGTCACCTCTTCGGGGTTGCCGAGATTGACCGGCTGGTCGTCGCCCTTGTCGATCGCGGCGAGAATCCCGCGCACCAGGTCGGACACATAGCAGAGGCTGCGCGTCTGCGAGCCGTCGCCATAAACCGTGAGGGGCTCGCCTCGAATCGCCTGGGCCATGAAGTTGGGCACGGCTCGCCCATCCAGAACCTGCATGCGCGGGCCATGGGTGTTGAAGATCCGGATGATGCGGGTGTCGACGCCGTGGGCGCGGTGGTATGCCATCGCGAAGGCCTCGGCGCAGCGCTTCGCCTCGTCGTAGCAGCCGCGGGGCCCGATCGGGTTGACGTTGCCCCAGTACGACTCGGGCTGCGGATGCACGAGGGGATCGCCATAGACCTCTGAGGTCGAGGCGAGCAGGAACGTGGCTCCCTTGGCCCTCGCGAGGCCGAGCATGTTCATGGTCCCCAGCGTGCCGACCTTCAGGGTGTGGATCGGGTTCGCGTCGTATTGCGGCGGCGAGGCTGGAGACGCGAAATGCAGGACGTAGCGAACGTCGCCTTCCACCTCGATGCGCTCGTTCACGTTTGCCTGCCGGAACTCGAAATCGGGATGTTCCGCGAGCGGGTGCAGGTTGTCGCGCGAGCCGGTGATGAAGTTGTCGAGAGCCAGCACGCGCGTGCCGCGCGCCAGGAGCGCCTCGCACAGGTGCGAGCCGATGAAGCCGGCACCGCCCGAAACCACCGCCCGAGGCCTGGAGCTAGTCGCGGCCGATACCCCGATAGGTGAAGCCCAGACCGCGCATGACGGCGGGGTCATAGATGTTGCGTCCGTCGACGATCACGGCCATGCGCATCGAGGCCTTCACCCGGGCCATGTCCAGCTGACGGAACTCGTTCCACTCGGTGACGACAACAAGCGCGTCGGCGCCGTTCGCAGCGCCGTACGCATCGCGCGTGTACTCGACCTCCGGCAGCATGACCCGCGCTCCCTCCATCGCCGCCGGATCGTAGGCGCGCACGTGGGAACCCGCCGCCACCAGGACTCGGGCGATGTCAAGGCTGGGCGCGTCGCGGAGGTCGTCCGTGTTTGGCTTGAATGCCAGGCCAAGCAGGCCAACCGTCCTCTCGTTGAGCTCGTCAAGGGCCTCCCGCAGCTTGTCGATCACGAGCATCCGCTGGTCGCGGTTGATGTCCATCACCGCATTGAGGAGCTCGGGGTGATAGTCGAAGCGCTCGGCCAATGCAGCCAACGCCTTCACATCTTTCCCGAAACAGCTGCCGCCGTAGCCAATCCCGACGTCGAGATAGCTCGGCCCGATCCGCTTGTCAAGGCCCATCCCTTCCGCGACCAGCTTGGCGTCGGCACCTACGCGCTCGGAGATGCGGGCGATCTCGTTGATGAAGGAGATGCGCGCCGCGAGAAACGCGTTCGACGCGTACTTGACCATCTCGGCCGTGTAGATGTTGGGGCTGATCAGGATCGGAGCCTGCAGCGGCTCGTAGAGCGTGGCGACCTTCTCGGCGGCGCCACGGTCGTGGCTCCCGATCACCACCCGGTCCGGGTGCATGAAGTCCTGGATCGCCGATCCCTCACGCAGAAACTCCGGGTTCGACACCACGTCCGCCCGGTGCTTTGCGTTGCGGTCGCCGATCACGCGGGACACCATGTCGCCGGTCAGCGGCGGCACCGTGGACTTGTTGACGACCACGAGCGGACCATCCATGCAATCGGCGATCGAGCTCGCCGCCGACTCGACGAATGAAAGGTCCGCCTCGCCGCCTTCGCCCTCGGGCGTGCTGACCGCGATGATCGCGTAGTCAGCTCCGGGGATCGCCTCCTCATATGAGGTGGTGAAATTCAGGCGCCTGGCCTTGGCATTGCGTTCGATGAGCTCGCTCAAACCGGGCTCGTAGAAGGGCACGCGGTTCTTCAAGAGCTGGGCGATCTTCTCCCGGTTGATGTCGACGACGACGACGTCGTTGCCCAGGTCGGCCAGACACGCGGCCGTGGTGAGGCCGACATAGCCCGCGCCGATGACCGCCACCCTGGACAAAGCCGGTCGGATTATCTCAGCCGCGGCCGAGGGCGGCTTCGTAGGCGGCGATCGTCTGCCGTGCGGTCCTGCGCCAGCCGAAGGCTTTGGCGCGTTCGAACCCCGACCGCCGCGCTCGATCCGGAGCCTGAGCCAGCTTCGCGGCGGCGCGCCCCAAAGCCTCGGCGTCGCCGTCCGCCACCAGCGCGCCGGCGTCCCCGACAACCTCCGGAATGCTCGAGTTCCGGAACGCCGCGACCGGGCAGCCGCACGCCATCGCCTCCAGACAGGGCAGGCCGAAACCCTCGTAACGGCTCGGGAACAGCAGGCAGCCCGCCGCCGCGTACAGGTCGGCGAGCTCGCCGTCCACTATGTGGCCGAGCCGATGAGCGGCGCCCATGTTCCGAGGCGCCTGGGCACCCGGCTCCCCGGCGATCACCAGCTCCAGGTCCTGGGTCGACGCGCACGCGGCATGCCACGCGCGCAGCAGCGCGTCCGGGTCCTTCCTCGCGTCCAGGGCGCCCACGAAGAGCAGGTATCCCGGTTTGAGACCCCAGCGCCGGCGCACCCGATCTGGCGCGCCCGGCCGTGGCTTGAACTCGTCGCCGGCGGCTTCGGGAACGATCCGGATGCGCTTGCGGTCGACGCCGCTGAGTCGGACTGCGTCGTCCGCCGTCGCCTTCGACACGGCCACGACCACGTCCGCCCGCCTCAGAAAGCGCCGCCCGAGCCAGAACCGAAACCGCTCGCCGCGCATCCGCGGACCGCCCCAGGCCCACGGGATCAGGTCGTGCAGCGTCACGACCAGCGGCACCGGGGAACGTCCCGGCAGCTTGAGGTCGATCGCGTGGTAGACATCCGGACCGATTCGGGCCAGGTCGGAGCCCAGCACGACCGCCTCCTCGTACGCGGCGAGCTGACCTCGGTAGCGGCGCCTCGACGATGCCAACCGGTACTCGCCAACGGGAAGGGGCGGGACCGGCAGGTCGGAGTCGAGCAGCAGCGTGAGGTTGCGGTCGAAGCCTTCTTCGATCAGCCCGTGCAGGATCCCGCTCGCGTAGGAGCCCACGCCGCGTTTGGCGCTAGGCCCCTGGAGCGTGCGCATGTCGATGAGCACGTTTGGGCCTGACGTATCGCCGCCGCCACGTTTTCCAGTTTGGTTTCGGCTCAAAGTCGGGCTGAGGGCACGGGCCCAGCCATCATAATTTGGCGGCCATGGAGCTCTTCCCCACGAGTTCGGAGGCTACCCCGTGAATTCGCGGGGGCCCCTAACCCTCGACGTTGTCGTCGTCGGCGGCTGCGGCCACGTCGGCCTCCCGCTCGCGCTGTCGCTGGCGGACAGCGGCTTCACGGTCGGGATCGACGACATCGACGCCGCCAAGATCGAACAGGTCCTATCGGGCAGCGTGCCCTTCCTCGAGACCGGCGCCGAGGAGCTCCTCCGGAGGCTGCTTCCCACGGGGCGGCTCGAGCTCGCGGCGGACCCTGGCCTGCTCGAGCGAACGGCCACCGTGATCCTAGTCATCGGCACGCCGATCGACGAGTTCATGAACCCGTCGGTGCGCATCTTCGATCGGGTGGTCGACGAGCTGATTCCGCACCTGCGCGACGGTTCGCTCGTGGTCCTCCGGTCGACCGTTTATCCGAGCACGACCGAATCCGTGGAACGGCGCCTTCGGGCGGCAGGCATCGACGCCGAGGTGGTGTTCTGTCCCGAGCGCATCGCGGAAGGGCACGCGCTGGAGGAGATCCGGAGCCTGCCCCAGCTGGTCGGCGCATCGACGGACAGCGCCTTCGAGAAGGCCAGCAAGCTGTTCGAGCGGCTGGGAGTCAAGGTCGTGCGCACGACACCGCTCGAGGCAGAGCTGGCCAAGCTGCTGACGAACACGTGGCGCTACATGAAGTTTGCGATCGCCAACCAGTTCTTCCAGATCGTCCATCGGTCCGGCCTCGACTACAACCGCGTGCTCGACGCCATCCGCCAGGACTACCCGCGCGCCGCCGACCTTCCCGGCCCCGGCTTCGCCGCCGGCCCGTGCCTCCTCAAGGACACCATGCAGCTCTCGGCGTTCACGCCCGACCACTTTCCGATGGGCCAGGCGGCGATGCAGATCAACGAAGGCTTGCCGAACTACATCGTCGACACGCTCAACTCGCGGCGACCCCTCTCCGGCCGCACGGTGGGCATTCTCGGCATGGCGTTCAAGGGCGAGTCGGACGACCCTCGCGCCTCGCTCAGCTACAAGCTGAGAAAGCTCGCCGCGTTCAAAGGCGCGCGGGTGCTGTGCACCGACCCGTACATCCACGACGAGTCGTTCGTGCCGCTCGACCGCGTCCTGAAAGAGGCCGAGCTTCTCGTCATCGCGGCCCCGCATCGAGCCTACAAGCACCTCGACCTCAAGGACCGTGAGGTGGTCGACGTCTGGGGCGTCACCGGCCCCATCCGACTCTGAAAATCCTCGTCACCGGGTCCGCGGGGTTCATCTGCGGTTACCTGGTCGCCGATCTGCTCCAGGCCGGCCATGAGGTCGTCGGCGTGGACAACTTCAGCAAGTACGGCCCGGTGCGGCGCGGCCACGACGACGACCCGCGATACCGGCTGGTCGAGGGCGATGCCAAGGACACGAAGCTGCTGACCGAGCTGGCCATGGAGTGCGACCACGTGGTCGCGGGCGCCGCGATGATCGGCGGCATCTCGTATTTCCACGAGTTTGCCTACGACCTGCTGGCTGAGAACGAACGCATCTGCGCCGCCACCTTCGACGCGGCGATTGCCGCGCGCCGCAGCGGGCGCCTGGACCGCATCACGGTCATCTCCAGCAGCATGGTCTTCGAGTCGGCCGAGGTCTTCCCCACCCCCGAGGGCGCCGAGCAGACCAGCCCGCCGCCTCGATCGACCTATGGGTTTCAGAAGCTGGCGACAGAGTATTTCGCTCGCGGAGCCCACGAGCAGTACGACCTCCCCTACACGATCGTGCGGCCATTCAACTGCGTCGGCGTCGGCGAGCGGCGAGCGCTGCGCGACCACGACGTCATGAGCGGCAACGTCAAGCTCGCGATGAGCCACGTCGTACCCGACCTGTGCCAGAAGGTGCTCAAGGGACAGGACCCGCTTCACATCCTTGGCGACGGCAGTCAGGTGCGGCACTACACCTACGGCGGCGACCTCGCGCGAGGCATCCGCCTGGCCATGGAGTCGCCCCGCGCCATCAACGAGGACTTCAACCTGTCAACGGAAAAATCCACGACCGTGCGGGAGCTGGCCGAGGCGATCTGGCACAAGGTAAAAAGTGACGGGCGCCCTCTGCGCCTGGTTTCGGACCCGGCTTACGAGCACGACGTCCAGAGGCGGGTTCCAGACGTGCGCAAGGCGCGCGAGGTCCTCGGCTTCGAGGCCACGACCACGCTGGACGAGATGCTCGACGAGGTCATCCCCTGGGTGCGCGAAGAGATCGAGGCGGGAAGGATCTGAGCAAACCGGAGACGCCGGCGCTCAGCGTCGTGGTGCCGGTCTACAACGAAGGTGAGAACGTGGTGCCGACCCTACGCGGAGTGGTCGAGCGCACCCGCACGCGGCCCCTCGAGGTTCTCGTCGTGCACGACTTCGACGAGGACACCACAGTGGCGGTCGTGAAGCGCCTCCAGGCGGAGCTGCCCGAGCTGCGCCTCCATCGCAACGACATCGGCCGCGGAGCGTTGAATGCGCTGAAGGCCGGCCTGGCCGCGGCCTCGGCACCTTTCGTGCTGGTGACGATGGGCGACGCGTCGGACGACCCCGATGACATCGATGCGATGTACGCCCTCGCGCAGGGCGGGGCCGATGTCGTCGCCGGGTCGCGCTATATGAAAGGTGGCCATCAGGTTGGCGGTCCGTTCCTGAAGCGGACGATGTCTCGGGTCGCCGGGCTGTCGCTGCACTGGCTGGGAGGCCTTCCCATCCACGACGCCACCAGCAACTACCGGCTCTATTCGAAGCGGCTCCTGCAGCGGGTGACGATCGAGTCGACAGGCGGCTTCGAGCTCGGGCTCGAGCTCACGGTCAAGGCTTACGCGCTGGGCATGCGCGTGGCGGAGGTGCCGACGACGTGGCGTGATCGCACCGCCGGCCAGAGCCGGTTCCGGCTCTGGAGATGGCTGCCCCGATACTTGCGCTGGTATTGGGTTGGAATTGGGGTCCGGTTCGGTAGGATGCCCGGATGAGGCGCCTGGTCGCCCTCCTGATCGGCTCCCTTGCACTGGTTCCGGCGGCCGCGTTCGCCACCCCAAGCCCATCCCCCGCGCTCAGCAGCATCCTGGCCGCACCCCCCAAAAGCGATTACATCGAGGCCGGGGCTTCGAATGCGACGCTGCTCGAAGGCCAGTTCGACGCCAAGACGTTCGTGACGAAAACCCGCGCGACCAACCCCGAAGCGGTCCAGCAGACGCTTGTCCACGATGGATTCGTCGACGGTTACTGGCGCACCTGGATCCAGACGGGGACTCAGCACGTGCTGATCGAGGTCGTCATAGCCTTCGGCGGCGGTGAGGGCGCGAAACAGTGGCTGGGCGCATCTGAGCTGGCTGCCAAGGCTGAGGCCAGCTATAAGAAGGCCCTTTCAGTCACCGGCATCGACAACTACTACGGCGCGCACTACGTGTACGCCGTCAACAACAGCGTCGGCGATGAGCTCGCCTTCGTAAAGGGCAACGATTATTTCGACCTCGTCTTCGTCTCGCCGAAAGACGACCTCGGTGCGGCCGCGGCCACACAGGCGACATCCCAGTACGGGGCGGCGCCCGACGCCACGATTCCAAAGTCGCGGTGGCCGGAGACGCCGACGTCGTCGACCGCATACCAGGCCGGCTTCCTGGTGGGCGGCATCATCGTCTTCGTGCTGATCGCCGCGGCGGTCCTTCTGGTGGTCGGACTGGTGATCCGCTCCCGGCGCCGCGCGGCTGTGGTTGGGGCTGGCGCCGGGGCGTATCCAGTCGCAGCGTCCGGCGCGATGCCGGCAGCCGCCGCCCCGGCGGGGCCCCTTCAGATGTCACCGGACGGCGCGTTCTGGTGGGACGGCCAAACATGGCGCGATGCGCAGCACGAGGTGCCGCCGATGGCGCAGCGATCACCCGACAGCGCCTTCTGGTGGGACGGACAGAAGTGGCGGGCGGTGTCGTAGCGGTCGAGCGCGGGGACCGGCGCCACATCATGTCGGGGGTCTTACGAATTCTTGGCGCGCTGCCGGTGGCCGCCGCGGCTCTCTTGCCGATCACGGCCGCGGCCATTCCGATTCCGTCGCCGAGCCTGGCGCAGGTCCTGGTGCCCCCGCCGAGCGGCTACACGGAGGTGGGGGCCTCAGCCCCGTTTCACGGGCAGTTCAACAGCCAGGTCTACGCCGCAGCCTGGGGGACAAAGGCTGCCGAGGCGCAAAAGGCGCTGGACGAAAACGTCTTCATCGACGCGTACGGAATGTTCCTGGTCAATCAGCTGGACAAACATGTGCTGGTCGAATATGTGGTGGCTTTCGCCGGCGGCAACGGCGCGAGGAGCTGGCTCTCGTATACCGAAGCCGGAGACAAGCTTGATCCCACCTTCCGGCACGCGGACACCATATCCGGCATCGACCCGTATTTCGGAGAGCACAACGTCTACCCGAGCCATGACGTCTCCGATGCGTTTGATTTTGTTAAGGGCAACGACTACTTCGTCATTGGATACCAGTCGACGCGGGATGACGTTTTGGCCCTGGCGACCAGCCGGGCGAAGAGCCAATTCGATTCCGCGCCCGGCTCGACGATACCGCCAGCGCAATGGCCCGAAAACGCAAGCACCACGCCATCGGATACCCCGGTATTCGATGTTGGCAGACTACTTGGCGAGCTGGCGATTTTGGCCGTGATTTTCGGGGTGATTGCGGCGATCGTATTCCAGGTCATGAGGTCGGGACGCAGAGCGGCGATTGCTGAAGGTCCGGCCTGGGCGCAACTCGATCCCTCTCGGGACCCCGCAGTCCCAGCAGCCGCGGCTGCAGCGGTGCCTGTGCAGATGTCGCCCGATGGCGCCTTCTGGTGGGATGGGCAGACCTGGCGCGACGCTCAGAGCGAGGTGCCGCCGATGGCGCAGCGATCACCCGACAGCGCCTTCTGGTGGGACGGCCAGAAGTGGCGGGCGGTGTCCTAGCGCGTGCCGCTCAACGGCCGGTAGTTGCGCCGGTAGTACTCCCAGTACTCGCCCGATTTCAGCGGACGCCACCAGTCCTGGTGATCCATGTACCAACGCACGGTCCGGTCCAGGCCCTCGGCGAACGTGACCCGCGGCTCCCAGCCGAGGCTGGTGATGCGAGTAACGTCGAGCGCATAGCGGTAGTCGTGGCCGGGTCGGTCGGCCACGTATTCGATGAGGCTCATGGGCTTGCCCATGATCTCGAGCACCGCGGCGGCGACATGATTGCCATCCGTCTCCACCCCCGTCCCGATGTTGTAAACAGGCTCGGAAAGGGGCGCCTGGTGGAGGACGAGGTCGATGGCGCGACAGTGGTCCTCGACGTGGACGTAATCGCGTACCGCAGAACCGTCTTTGTAAAGGGGCAGCGGGAGGTCGTCGATCGCATTCGTGATCAACACGGGCACGAGCTTCTCGGGGTACTGGTAGGGGCCGAACGTATTGGAGCCACGCGTCACGAGCAGGGGCAGACCAAAGCTCTCGGCGTATGCGCGCGCGATGTGCTCGCCGCCTGCCTTGCTGGCGGAGTAGGGGCTGCGCGGTTTGAGCGCATCCTCCTCCCGGGAGCGCCCCTCCTTCACCTCGCCGTACACCTCGTCGGTGCTCACGAGGAGGAAGACCGCGTGCGAATGCTTGCGCGCCGCCTCACACAGGACCGCGGTCCCGCGCACATCCGTGTCGATGAAAGCGAGCGGCTCCAGGAGAGAGCGGTCGACATGCGTCTCGGCTGCGAAGTTGACGATGGCGTCGACTTCCGCCGCGAGCGAATCCACCACGGCGCCGTCGCAGATGTCGCCATGGACGAACCGATAGCCACGCGTGCCGTCTAACTCGGCCAGGTTCGCCGGGTTGCCCGCGTAGGTCAACTTGTCAAGGACCGTGATATCGACCTCGGGCCGCGTGCGTCGCAACAGGCGGACGAAGTTGGAGCCGATGAAACCCGCGCCCCCAGCGACAAGGAGGCGCTTGAAGGACCGTGTCACTTGATGGAAGGGCCTGCCGTCCAGTCGTAGCCGATGTTTGGATCGTCGTGCGGGATCCGGCCCTCGTCGTCGGGCGCGTAGACGCTCGACGTCACGTAGAGCAGGTGCGTGAGCTCCAGAGCCCGGCAGCCGTGGGCGACGCCGGGCGGGATCTTCACGCACGTCGCGCTCGTGTCTCCCATCAGAAACTCCATCAGCCGGCCCTTCGTCGGCGACCCATCGCGCGTGTCGTAGAGCGCCACCTTGAGAGCGCCGATCACGTACCACCAGTCCGTTTGCCTGTGATGGATGTGCCAGGCCTTGGTCACGCCCGGGTACATCAGCGAATGGCTCCACTGGCCGAAGTGCTCGAAGAAGTCGTCGGTCTCGCGGATCACCTCGCGAAAGAAGCCGCGCTCATCCGCGTGCGTCACGAGCTCTTTGAGGATCACGCCATCGATGTTGCTCAAGGTTGGCGATTCGCCCGTTGGCTGCGCACAAAGTCGTTGACCTCGTAGTAAGCGTCGATCGACTCGCCGGCGTCGCCCCAGAAGCCGTCCACCACGTCGTACTCCATCAAACCGCGCTCGACGTACCAGTTGTTGACGTCGGTGATCTCGAGCTCGCCGCGTCCGGACGGCTCCAGGCGCGGCAGCACCTCCCAAACCGTGTCGTCGTAGAAATACACGCCTGTAACAGCGAACTCGCTCGGGGGGTCGCTCGGCTTTTCCACGATGCGTTCGATCCGGCGGCTGCCGTTGAGCTTGGCCACGCCGAGGTGCCGTAGGTGCTCGCGGTCCGTCTCCCGCGACAGCACGACTCGCGCACCGGCCGCCTGCTCCGCAAAGGCGTCAACGCACGGGCGCAAGGACCTCTCGAAGATGTTGTCCGCCAGGAGGACGACTGTGCGGTCGCCGCCGGCGAAGCGCTCGGCGAGGCCCAAGGCCTCCGCGATGCCCCCGGGCTTGGCCTGGTACGCATAGAACAGACGCGCGATGCCGAACTCCTGGCCGTCACCCAGGAGGCGAAGGAACTCGCCGGCATGAGTGCCGCCGGTGATCAGCATGATCTCCGAGACCCCCGCCTTGACCAGCGCCTCGATGCCATGGCTGATCATCGGCCGGTCGTAGATCGGCAGCAGGTGCTTGTTGGTGATCTGGGTCAGCGGGTGCAGGCGGCTGCCTGTGCCACCGGCGAGGACCACACCTTTCATCGCTGTCGGATTGTCTACCAATGGATGTCGGATAGGCTTGGTGTCGATGGCCGAATCTCCGCCCCCGACCTCATCGGGTCCCGAGGGTGGTCCAGGCGCGCCGGCGCCCGAGCCGACAGCTCCGGCGGCGCCTGCCGAACCCGTCCCGACTCCCGCAGCGCCCGTTCCGCAACCGGTGACGCCAGTGGCCAGGGCGCAAGGAGTGTCCGGCGGCCGGTTGGCTCCGCCGCCGCGCTCGAGCAACACAGGCCTGGTCCTGGGCCTTGGCATCGGCCTGTTCGTGCTGGTGATGATCGTAGTGGCGGCCATCGTGGCCGCCATCCTCTACACCAGCGGCGCCCAGATCGCCAACGTCTTTTCGAACGTGGCCGCCGCTCTGGGCTCGCCGTCGCCCTAAGTTAGCCACCGAGAGCGCTTCAAGCCGCCTTAGGCCACAAGCTCTTGTGGCAGACTGGCCCCCGCAGATGCCCCGCCCTGAAAATTGGCCACGAACCATCCTCCACGTCGACATCGACGCCTTCTACACATCGGTGCACCAGCGCGACGACCCCAAGGTCCGCGGTGTGCCGGTGGCGGTTGCCGGGCGCTCCAGGCGCGCCGTGGTGATGGGCGCTTCATACGAGGCGCGGGCTTTCGGGGTGCGCTCCGCGATGCCGCTCCACGAGGCCATGCAGCTCTGCCCGCAGCTCGTTGTGATCAGCCCGGACGGAGCCCGCTACCGCGAGGCGAGCCGCCTGGTCCATCAGATCTTCAGGCGCTTCACCTCGCCGGAGCTGGTCGAGGGCGTCAGCCTCGACGAGGCGTACCTGGACGTCACCGCGCGTACCCGCCACGGCACGTCCAACGCCGAGGACGTGGCGCGCCGGATCAAGTTTCAGATCCACACCGAGGTCGGGCTGACGGCATCGGTGGGAGCGGCCACGTCCAAGCTGGTGGCGAAGGTTGCGAGCGGCACCCGAAAGCCGGACGGCCTTGTCCTGGTGGCTCCCGGCGCGGAAGCGAACTTCCTCGCCCCCCTGCCGATCGGCGCCATTCCTGGCATCGGTCCCAAGACGGAGGAGCGGCTGCACGCGATGGGCGTGCGGACGGCCGGCGAGCTTGCCGCCTACGAGACACAGCGATTGGTGCAGGCGCTTGGCGTAGGCGGCGCCGTCCTGCAGCGCATGGCTCAGGGTCGCGACCGCGCCCCCGTCGACGGCAGCAAGCCGGCGAAGACCATCTCCGCCGAGACCACGTTCGAGAACGACGTCAGCGACCGCGACCAGCTCGAGAAGGCGCTGCGCGAGCTCACGGATCGGGTGGTCGATCGGCTGAAGGCCGATGACGTGCGCGCCCGCACCATTTACGTGAAGCTCAAGCTTCCTGATTTCAGGCTGGTGAGCCGCCAGGTGAGCCGGACGAGCCCGACCGACGACGTCGAGACGATCTTCCGCGCCGCGCGGTCGGCGCTAGAGAAGTCGCACGTCGAGTCGCGAGCGGTGCGGCTGATCGGGGTTGGCCTTTCTGGCCTGGAGCACCCTGAGCCTGACCTGCAGCTGACGCTCTTCGATTAGGCGGGGTGCGGTCGACGACCGGTCGCGGCGGCAGCGCCGCCAGCACGTCGCCGACGGTGTTCCAGCCGAGGGTTTCACGGGCACGGGCGATCAGCGCTCGAAACACCATGGCCGTGGCGCGAGCATCGTCCAGCGCAGCGTGTGCCGGGGTGACGTCGAGGTCGAGCTCTTCGACGAGCCTGGCCAGGCCGGGCGTCTGACCCTTCGGCAGGTCCAGGACCAGCCTGGCAAGTGCTGAGGTGTCGATGATCGGATGCACGAGAGGGCTCTCGAGGCCGCGACCGACGAGCCAGGTGTCGAAGGCGTCATGGCTGTGCTCCACCAGGACGGCCCCCTGCGCAAAGCGCAGAAATGCTCGCCGCGCGTCCCTGAACTCGGGTGCGCCGATGAGCATCGATCGCTCGATGTGGTGACGCCGACGGGCATAGGGATTGATGGGGGCGCGGCAGTCGACGAGCGTGTCGAAGAACGACAGCGGCCCCGCCAGCGTGAACCGCTCGGCACCGATCTCCAGGACAAGGAAAGGCGCGTTGCCCGTCGTCTCCACGTCCAGGGCAACGAACTGTGCGTCCTCGAGTCGCGTGCGTGGCCCGACCTCGGGCGCGTCGACGGCGATCTCCTCCCAAGGCACCGGCTCGACGGCGCCGCGAGGCTTGAGGAAAACCGTTTTCTCTGCCCCGCGCAATTTGGCATTTCGCGGGGACCCCTGACCAGAAGGCACGTACTTACTAACGCTAGCGCGCCAGGGCCAGCGCCCTCCGGGCGAACGCGATCTCGTCCGAAGTGATGGCGCGGAGGAGGAGGGCGGCGCCGGTGTAGACGGCCGCGCCGACCACGATCGGGATGACGATCTGGACCCCGTCGAGGTTGCGCAGCGGGAACAGGACTGCGCCCATGACGAGCCCGGCAAGGATCGGACGCCAGCTCATCTGCAGCACGGGGACCGAACCGACATGGCGCCGCGTCAAGACCCAGCCCGCGATTGCCAGCACGACCTCGGTGAGCACGGTGGCGACGGCCGCCCCCAGGTAGTGAAAGAAGGGGATCAAGAGGAGGTTGAGCACGACGTTGGCGACGAGGCTCCAGCCGGCGGCCCACGTGAAAGATTTCTGGTTGTCAGATGCGCTCAGCGCGCCGATGAAGGCGTTGTTGACAAAGCCGATCGCCAGTGCGATGGCGAGGATGCGCAGCGCCGGTTCCGACTGCGGGTACAGGAACATCGTGGTCAGCGGGTGCGCCAGCATGAAGAGGCCGACCGCAATGGGCCACCCAACGACGAGCAGAGCCTTGAAGAAGCGGCTCACAGCATCGGTCAGCTCCTGCGGGCGCTCGCGAAAGTAGACGGACAGCACCGGGAATACGACCGACAGCAGCGTCATCGGGATGAACAGCAGCGCCTCGAAGGGCTTGTACGCCGCCGCATACCAACCCGCCTCGGCGTGCGGGCGGAGTGCGTAGAGGATCGGCTGGTCGACCTTGAAATAGAGGATGGTGAGCACGAACGTGAGCGCGAAGGGCAGGCCCTGGAAGAACCACTCCCGCAACAGCTCGGGCTCGAACCTCCAACCGATGGTCGCGATCTTGCGCCAGTAAAGGACGATGGCGAAGTACGCGCAGCTGAATGCGTACTGCGCGGCATATGCCCACACGAAATAGGTGACGCCGGCGCCGATCTTGATCCCGATCAGCACGAGGCCGAGGAGGACGGCGCTCTCGAGCACGACCGCCGCCGCTTCGTAGCCCAGGCGCTGAACGGCATAGAGCGTGTTGCGGAGCAGCGTCGAATACGACGTGAGGACCATTAGCACGAATCCGGGCACCAGAAGGCTGCTCAGGCCTGCGATGGCAAGCGCGATGGCCAGGATGAGGAGGCTGCCCAGCGCCATCACGAGCCGCAAGGACATCACGTTGCGCAGGTAGCGCTGGATGTCAGCGGGATGCCGGGCCCCCTCGCGTACATAAAGGACGTTGAAACCGAGGTCCAGGACCACGCTGACGATGGCCGTGTAGTTGATGAGCGTGATGAAGGTCCCATAAGGCGCGGGTGTGAGCTGTTTGAGAGTTGCAATGACGGTGACGAGCGCAATCAGGCGCGCGACCATCTTCGCCGACAGGACGAGGACGGTGTTGCGCAGCGCCCGCGAACCCAATCCGGCGGTCGAGACGGAAGCTTCAGGTGGCTTTTCGATGTCTGCCAATTTGCGGCAATGCTAACGCCCGGTCACCGGACGTTCATCCCTCGTCAAATACACTTTGGGCCACATGGAAGGTCGAAAGCGGTCGCTGAGCGGAATCCGGGTCACAGGTCGCTTCCATCTCGGCAACTACCTGGGCGCCGGTGTCAACTACGTCCGCCTGCAAGACGAGTACGAGTCGTACATCTTCGTGGCCGACTACCACACGCTCACCACAAAGCCCAACGCCCGCGACTTCACTGACGATCTGTACGACATGGTCATGGACCTGATCGCGATCGGCATCGACCCCGAGCGCACGGTGATCTACCGCCAGTCGATGATCCCGATGGTGGCCGAGCTGACCCTGCTGCTCGCGATGGTGACGCCGCTTGGCTGGGTCCAGCGCGTGCCCACATTCAAGGAAATGGTGCGCGTCCAACCTGACAACGTGAACCTCGGATTGTTCGAGTACCCGGTGCTTCAGTGCGCCGACATCATCATCGTCAAAGGGGACGTCGTCCCTGTTGGCCGCGACCAGGCGCCTCATCTCGAGCTCTCGCGAGAGATCACCCGCCGCTTCAACCGCACGTACGGCCCTGTCTTCCCCGAGCCGCAGATCGTGCTGAACCCCGAGGCCCCCATCGTCAAAGGCACCGACGGCAAAACGAAGATGTCGAAAAGCCTGAACAACATCGTCGGCGTCACCGACCCGCCCGAGCTGATTC
>WNGN01001119.1_pt1 | contig 21711 bp, 20 predicted proteins | sample 5400561 | NCBI WGS metagenome assembly WNGN01 (sample SAMN13153379, study PRJNA577476) | soil metagenome | isolation source: 115 cm soil or saprolite under Garry oak tree replicate 2 | place: USA:California | collected 2016-06-15 | reverse complement strand
TCGCCGGCGGCCCCGTGCGCATCACCGCAACCTACGCCGGCAATGGTGACGGCAGCGTTAACAACGTCATTGGTTTCGATGCCCAAAAGCAAAACCAGCGACAGGGACTGACGCTGGCGAACGGCATCGTCTATGTAACGTTTGCATCGCATTGCGATTGGGGGCCGTATCACGGCTGGATTCTGGGATATGATGCGGCGACGCTGCAGCGCCGAGTCGTCTACAACGACACGCCCAACGGCTACGCGGGCGGCCTGTGGGAAAGCGGCATGGGCATGGCCGCGGATGCGCAAGGCAACCTCTACGTGGTGACGGGGAACGGCACGGTCGGGGACAGCAATGATCCGACGAGCCTGACGAATCGTGGTGAAAGCGCGCTGAAACTCACCCCGTCCGGATCGACCCTGCAGGTCGCCAGCTATTTCACGCCCGCCGACTACCAGGCTCTCAATGACACCGATATCGATTACGGGACGATGGGTTCGCTGTTGATTCCCAATTCCAGCTATTTCCTGACCGGCGGCAAAGACGGGAATCTCTATCTCGTGAACAAGGACAACATGGGCGGCTGGGTATCCTCATCCAACCAGGTGCAGCAAGTGGTCCCCCTGGGTTCCGGCTCCAACATGCATTGCCAGGCGGCGTACTACAAAGGAAGCACGAAGGAATTCATTTATGTGTGGTCCGAGAATGATGCTTTGAGAGCGATCCCGTTCGACCGCGGCAGCAACCTGCTGGATCGCACGGGCGAGATCGACTACTCGGGCTTGGGCGGACCGACTGGGCAGAGCGGCGCGGTGCTATCGGTATCATCCAACGGGTCCACGGACGGGACGGGCATCCTTTGGGCGTCATACGCCAAGAGCGGCGACGCAGAAAGCTTCGTCAGCCCAGGTATTTTACGGGCGTTCGATGCCAGTGACGTCACCAAGGAGCTTTGGAACAATCAACAGAATCCTGCCCGCGATGGCGCGGGCATGTATGCGAAGTTCTCACCGCCGACGATCGCCAACGGACACGTTTACTTGCCGACGTTTTCCAACAAAGTGGTCGTGTACGGATTGCGGTAAGGAGGCATCCCATGGGCTTTTTCACCTCGCTCCACCAATTCTCTGACCTCGCTCTCCTCATCCTCCGCCTCGCCCTCGGCGCCGTCTTTCTCTTCCACGGCTTGCCAAAGAAGGGCCTGTGGAGCGCTCAACCGTCCGCGCAAATGCCCGCCGGCATGCTGCGCAACCTCCGCATCCTCTCGATCGCCGAACCCGCCGGCGCGCTGGGGCTGATCTTCGGCTTCCTCACCCAGCTCGCCGGCCTCGGACTCGTCATCGTGATGCTCGGCGCGATCACGTTCCTCACCACCAAAGTCCATCGCAAGTTCAAGGAAGCGAACGCGCCCGGGTGGGAATTCGAGTTCATGCTGCTGGTCGGCGCGCTGGTGCTCGCGATCCTCGGCGGCGGGAAGTACGCGCTCGACCGCGTCGTGTTCGGCATTTGAGGACCCCGAACCCGCGGCCCCCGCCGGTGTAACCCGTAGCCATGCGCGCCACCACCCTCCTCGCCGCGGTCGCCTTCGTCGTCGCAGCCTGCCGGCGACCCCAAAACCCACCGGGTGGAGAGCCCTCCCCGCCGCCACCCCCCCCTCCCCCGGGTGTGCGCATCGTGGACATGATCCCGGCGTCGCTGAGCGGCGAGACATGGCAGGACGCGGAACCGTTCCTCACGATCTTTGCGTCCAACCCCAACATCCTCGCCGCCTCCGCCTTCACGCCAAACCCCGGCGGGCCGGCGAGCACGACGGCGCCGATCTACGTCTCCGACGACGACGGCAACACCTGGTCGCTCCGCAACACCCTGCCGAGCAACGTGCAGACCGCCGACATCACTCACGCCCCGGGCGAGCCGCCCACACTCTACGCCACGATCCTCAGCACCCCCGGCATCGCGCTCAAAGATCTCGAGACGAACGACGTCCTCTCGGCCACGACGATGACACAGGACGCGACTCGGCCCGACGTCGACCAGCCCTTCGTCCGCGCTATCCGCGCCGCGAGCACCGACCGGCTCTACGTCGGCATCAACGACTTCGCCGCGCCGAACGGCCGCACCGCGACCGTGGACGTCTCGCTGAACGCGGGCTCGACGTTCACGTCGCGCCGGATCGAGTCACGCAACACCCTGGGCCAGAACGGGCCCTCGATCCGCCCCGCGGTCGCGCAAAACAACACGGTGTACGTGGCATACTTCGGCTGGCGCAGCAATGCCGGGGATACGATCAGGAGCGACGTCGTCGTCGCCCGCGACGACAACGGCGCCACCGGCACGACGCCGTTCCGGGACCTGCGCGACCCGTCGGACAACCAGCCCGGCCGCCTCGTCGCCACCAACCGCACGATCGTCTTCTCGAACGAGCCAACCCTGGGGCAGGAACGCATCGGCTCGACCCTGTCGCTCGCAGTCGACGCGGCGCGCAGCGACACGGTTTACATCGCCTGGGCGGATCGCGTCGGATCAGGCGACATCCAGACCGTGCATTTGCGCCGTTCGATCGACCGCGGCGCGACGTGGAGCAACGACCTGCGCACGCTCCCGAACACCACGAACCCAAGCCTGGCCGTCGCCGCCGACGGCACCGTCGGGCTGTTGTATCAACAGCTCGCCGGCACGGGAAGCGCGAGCCGCTGGGTGAACCGCTTCGAGCAGTCGCGCGACGGCTTCGCGACGCACAAGGACCTCGTGCTTGCCACCGTGCCCGCGAACACGCCAGCCTTGCAGTTTCTCCCCTACCTGGGCGACTACAACATGCTGCTCACGCGGGGCCACGAATTCCTCGGCATCTTCTCGGCCGCCAACACGCCCGATCCCGCTAACTTCCCGTCAGGGGTGGTGTTTCAGCGCCGCGTGACCCAGGCGACCCACCAGCTCCTCGACGGCTCCGGATCGCCCGTGGACGTGTCGATCGATCCCTTCTTCTTTAGTGTCCCTGTCATGCCGTGAGCGTCACATGCGCACTCGATTCGTGATCGTCTCCATCGCGCTTGTCTGGTTCGCCGCCGCGCGGGCGTCCGCTCAAAGCCGAGTGGCATGGGTGCGGCAGTCGGACATCATCTTCGCGGGAACGGTGACTCGAACGGACGGGGGGATCGTTCGCGTGGACCAGGTGTTCGAGAAGCCCGACGCCGTCTCTCTAATGAAGGGCGACTCCGTTGCGGTCCTCGCAGCGCGCGCGGGCTCCCCCCCCCTGAATCCCGGAATGCAGGCAACTTTCTACTCGAAGGGTTGCATCTACGGACGCTGGATCACCGTGCGCGAGGTAGGACACGAGGCCATCGGTCCGCAGCTCGCCACGGTGACGGGGGGGGGCGCCGGCGGGACCGTGCAGCAAGACCTGGTCGCGAGGGCTCGGCAACAGGTGAACGACGCTGATCTCAAGGCACGCATTCAAGCGGCGGCGATGGTGGTCGTGGGTCGTGTGGAGCAGATCCGGCCCCCGGCCTACACGGGCGCGCCGGCGCGGCCCAAGCGCTTCACCGAGCACGACCCCAACTGGCAGGAGGCGATCATTCACGTGGACGAGGCGCTCAAGGGTGCGACCGCGGGAGAGCGCGTTGTCGTCCGCTTCCCGGGCTCGCGCGACGTCGCCTTCGTCGGCACGCCGAGATTCGCGGCCGGCCAGGAGGGCACGTTCCTGTTCCAGAAGGACACGGCGACTGGCTCGCCCTTCACGCTGATGGCCGGTCAATCGGTCCAGGCGTACACGGCCCTGCACCGGCTCGACGTGCTGCCTAAGCAGGAGGCGCAGCGAGTGCGGGCGCTGATGCGGGGGCCGTAAGGATCATGTTCCCACTGCGCTTCAGGCGCAGTGACTCACCGGGCCCACTCTTCAGAGTGTGGACCAACCGCGGCCTGCTCTGCCCCTTCTCCAACCACCACCCCCGTCGCTTTCCCCTGCTCCGCGATCTGACGCCGCAGCTCCCGAATCTGTTCGTCCGTATGCCCCGCCGCCCGCAGTTTCCGATTCATCTCGACCGTCTTCACCGCGCCCTTGAGCGTCCCCAACGCCAGCAGCGCGCACCCCGGCCGCGCCTCGGCGATATCGCGGCCGAGGAGATCGATCATCTGCTCCGGAGGAAGGGACAGGATCTCCTCGAAGCTTGGTCTATCGCGATTGACCCGCTCGGCCAAAATCGACGCCGCCGCCTGGCTGAGCGTACACCCCACACCCTCGAAGCTCACGGCGCCGATGCGGTCCACGCCCGGCTCGGCCTTCAGATACATCGTGATGAGGTCACCGCAACCGGGATTGCCGCCCGGGACACGGGCATCAGCGTCGGGGAGCGTGCCGACGTGCCTCGGGCGACGATAATGGTCCACCAACCAGGCGAGACGCGTCTCCCGATCCATCAGGGCTTCTCGATGGGCGCCTTGACGACATTGCCCCACTCGGTCCACGAGCCGTCGTAGTTGCGCACGTTCTCGAAGCCGAGGAGATAGGTCAGCGCGAACCAGGTGTGCGAGGAGCGTTCGCCGATGCGGCAGTAGACCACCACGTCATCACTGGCCCCGAGCCCATTCTCGGCCTGGTACAGCGTCCGCAGCTCCTCAGCGGGCCGGAAGGTGTGTGTCTCGGTCGTGATGGCGCGGCCCCACGGAATGCTCTTCGCTCCCGGGATGTGCCCGCCGCGCAACGCTCCCTCATTCGGATACTCGGGCATGTGCAGCCGCTCGCCGCGATATTCTTCAGGGCTGCGCACATCCACCAGCTTCCCGTGCTGCTTCACGTGCCGCTCTACCTCGGGGCGGAACGCGCGGATTTCGGAGTCGTCGCGCTCGCGCACTTTGATGTTGCCTTCGGGATAATTGGAGACCGTGGTGACGAGCTCCCGGCCTTCGTCCGCCCAGCGCAGCCGGCCGCCGTCCAAGATCCTGAGGTTCTCGACGCCGAACAGCCGGAACACCCAGAAGGCGTACGTCGCCCACCAGTTGTTCTTGTCGCCATAGAAGACGATCGTGGTGTCGTTGTTGATCCCCTTGGCACGCAGCAGCCGCTCGAAGCGCTCACGACCGACGTAGTCGCGGAGCAGGGGATCGTTGAGATCGGTCACCCAGTCGATCTTCACGGCGCCGGGGATGTGCCCGGTCTCGTACAGCAGCACGTCCTCGTTCGACTCCACGAGGCGGACTTTGGGATCGTTGCGATGGCTCTCGACCCATTCGGTCGAGACCAAGACCTCGGGGTGGGTATAGCCACGCGTGGCGATGTCAGTTACGGCAGCTAGGGTCTGCGGCATGACTCCTCCTCCTATTAGGTCAAATAAAAAACGGCTGCGGTTCCCAAGCCTCCGGGACCACAGCCGCGCAAGAACTCCAAATAGGATGCTCTAAACGATAGCCGAGTACGTCCCGGACATGGTATGGATGCTACAGGGGCAAGCTCCTGCACCGCAGACGGTGACTGTCGTATATGTCATCATGCGGTAATTAGACAGGTGAGTAACCGACGTCAAGAGGTGCGATGTCGCTTTTCTTCTAGACCACGTCGCGCTCAAAATGTCATAGCGTGACCCCGGTCGGTCACGCCCTCTTGTTTCATGCGCAAGACGCCGCTACTCGCGATCGGGATGCTCGCCCTGCTTCCATGCCGGCCGGCGCACGCACAGGACACGCTCGAGTACGCGGTGAAATTCGTGTGCGGCCGCTCGAGCGGCGGGCCCGGCGCCCCCGTCGCACCGGGCACCTACTTCACATCGATCAACATCCACAATCCGAACCGCGACAGCCTGGTCTTTCAATTCAAGGTCGCGGCGCCCCCATTTCAATTTTTTCCGTTGGTTCTGCGAAGCGATCAGGCCCTCAGCGTCACCTGCTCACGAATCCAAAAGATCCTCGGGGGCGCCCCCTTCGCCGAAGGATTCGCGGTCTTCCATAGCCGGCTGCCGCTCGATGTCGTCGCCGTGTACAGCGCGATGGGGGCCGGCGGGCTCGTGAGTACCGAGGAAATCGTGCGCACGCCGGCGCGGACGATCGCGACGATTCCCGCATGCACGACCACGACGGCGAAGCCGTGGATACCGGACACGTTCCCGCCTGTCCTGGCGCGCCACGGCGTGTGGGGCGCGAACACGAGCGACATCTTCTCCGTCGGATTGGGCGGGACGATTCTGCATTTCAACGGAGCGCTGTGGAGCCTGCAAGCCAGTGGAGTGGCCGGAGGCATCATTCTCACGGACGTATGGGGCTCGACCGGATCCGATGTCTGGGTGACCACGACGACCGATTCGCTGCTGCATTACAACGGGGCAATCTGGTCACCGGTCGTCGCGGTCGGGTCGCGCGGCACGACGACGAGCGTGTGGGGCGCGAGTGCCACCGACGTGTTCGTCGTTGGCATCGGCGGCGCCATCCTCCACTTCAATGGCGTCACCTGGTCTCCACAGATCAGCGGCACGACGACGGACCTGCTCAGCGTCTGGGGGACGAGCGGCAGCGATGTGTTCGCGGTGGGACGCGGCGGCACGATGCTCCATTACAACGGCGTCAGTTGGTCACCGCAGGCGAGCGGCACCGCGGTGGATCTGGACGGCGTCTGGGGCAGCGCCGGCAACGACGTGTTCGCTGTGGGGAACGGCGGCACGATACGGCATTACAATGGCGCGACGTGGGCGGCCGTGCCGAGCCCCACCGCGAACAACCTGCACGACGTCTGGGTGGCAAGTCCGTGCGTTGCGTTCGCGGTCGGAGATACCGGCACGGTCATTCGCTACAACGGCACCAGCTGGAGTTCAGAGCCGAGTGGCATCGTCGAGCCGTTGCTGGCCGTGTGGGGGTTCGCCGGGCTGCGAGTCTATGCCGTTGGTGGGACCGCCAGCTCTGCGACCATTCGCCATCGCGCCTTTTAGGACGCGTGCTTCGGTATATTCGACGACGGGAGGTTGTAATGGCCAAGAAAACCAAGAAGCGCGTAGCTGCGCGCAAGCGGAAAACAACGGCTGTCGCCCGGCTCCAGCGGGGCGCGGTGCGCGTCCGAGTCCCCGCAGACGCGACCCCGCAGGACCGTGAGGAAGCGGCGCAATTTGCCCAGACGCTCGAGCGCAACCAGCAAATCGCTCCGGGGAATGCGCTAACCCCAGGAACGACTCACAAGATCGAAAAGGATGCGGCGCAGCACGACACGCTCGTGCGCAAGCGTTTTTCCTCGATCTAGCTCCCAGTCAGGCGAAGCGGACGCGCCGCAAGACCTTCGCCTTGCCCTCCTTGTGAATCACATGCGTCGGCAACCGCATGCGAGCGTCCCGCTTCTTTCCCGCGATGCCGTAACGCGCCGCCTTCGAGTCGAACGCAATGCGATCGGTTTCGAGGAGCGTCGTCACGAACGCCTTCACTTCATCCTCGCTCGCGACCGGCTCGGGAACGCCGCCGAGGATCGCGCCGGCCCGTGACTTGTCGACGGCCCCGATCAGCACCGGTTGTGGTGCGACCGCAACGACTCCCTCCAGGCGTTTGTCGAGCTGACCGAGCGGCACATGCTTCAGATGAGTCGCACGCACCACTTTCTGGCCACCGATTTCCTGCGCCACAACCTTCACTTTCTCACTGGGTGCCGCGCCGAGCCGCTTGCGTAAGTCCATGATCGCGGCTTTTGAAAGCCCGGTGCGGCTGACAGCCTGGGTACGGGTCGTGGTGCCGCCCAACGCCGCGACCGGTGCGAGCATCGCCGCGCTCCCCAATGGAATGTTGTGCTTCTGGAAGGCGTCGTTGATGGCCTGCCGATTTGCGCCGCCGTTCATCGCCTGATCCGCCAGCACCATCGCTCGGCCGACCGACTGGAAGAACCGCGGAGTCTCAGGTGCTTCTGCGGCCGCACGAATCAGCAACTTGCCCGCTGTCCGGACTGCCGCGGTGAGCTGAGCAGTGGTCGGCGCCTTGGAACCCGCGGCATTGCTGAGGATGTTGAGCACCAGGTCATAGAAGCACCCGGTGAACACGCGCGCAAAACTGTGGATCTCTCCGGTCAACACGTTCGGCGGCCCCACGGGTGGCAAGGTGCTCGGTAGCGCCCACTGAAACTTGTTGCGGGCGTGACGCGGCTTGGACGCCGCATGCTGGGGGCCCAATGCGCGCCGAACGCCGGCCGACAGATCTTCCGCCGTCGCCTCCACAAAGTTCGGCTTCCGCATCCTCCGGCGCACGTCAGCCAATGTCACCGGATCGGCAAAGGCGGTGAGTAGCGCCATGCAATCTCCAAACGCCTCGTGGAACGCGCCGGTCTCGGTGTACGCGCCGTCCCACAGCTCCGGCCGCATTTGATCGAGCAGCGCGTGGCCGACCTCGTGCGCCACCACGTCGGTGCTCGCGCCGGACCAGGTGGTCTTCCCGCTCGTGGTGTAATGGAAGAACGTGACACTGCCCCGGTCATAGTACGCGTTGAGATCCACGCCGTCGTCGGGCAGCAAGTCGATCTTGCGGGACGACCCAAACCAGTCTTTGACCTTCCCGCCGCTCAGCGATTCGAACGTCTGAATGGCCGCCAGGGCTGCCTCGCGACTCTGCCAAAACAGAAACTCCGGATCACCCAGTGGATGCTGCGCTGCGGCCGAGTGCGGCACGTAGGTAAAGCCGGCAACGGTGCCTGGCCGCTCCGCGCGCGGCGTCTGCGCCCGCGGCGGCGGCCCGCCCTTGGACCGCGGATCGTTGGGGATGAATGTGATCGGCATCGGTGAACCCTCCGTGTTATGCGTACGCCTGCCGGAGTCCCGTCTTGAGATAGGAGGGCAGGTTCAGCTGTTGATCGATTGTGTCGAAGAAATTGGAATCATCCGCGACGGTTGCCGGATCGAGCACGATCGGCGACACGAGCGACTGCAGTGTTTGCGCGCCGAGGCCAAGCGCGCTCAACTGGCCGAGCGCTCCTTCCGCGGCGGGATCCGTCCCAGACTCGAAGTCGCCGGTGGCCATTTCGTCGAGCGCGATATGCCATTGCTCCTGGTCGACGGCGACCGCGCCGTGCCGCTTCGCGTCCACTTTCTTCGCCAACTCCGGCAGGTCGTGAAGCGCATCCTTGAGCGTGTCGTGCGCCGCGTCGAAGGTGATCTTGCCGACCGCAGCATCGACGTCTTTTTGCTCGAGATGGAGCCGGCGTTCGGCGGAACCGATGGAAACTTTCTCGGTGTCCTCGAAACCGGCCTTTTTCATCAGCGTGGCGGTGCCGAGGCGCGGCACGCCGTTGATCACGACGAGCTGGATGTCGGTCTCGCGCGCGTCCAGGAGTCCGCCGTACGGGTCCTGATCGGCGATTTTCACGACGAGGAAATCGGCGCGTTTACCTGCCTCGAGAGAGCCGAGCACGGCGTCCCAGTGAAGGATTTTGGCGGCCTCCGACGTAACCATCGCGACGAGATCCGCATCGGAGAACCCTGCGTCGAGGTCTGCGCCGACCAGCCGTGCCACCTTCAGCTCACCGAGCAGATTCTTGCTGCCCGAAACCGACCAGTCAGAGCCAAGGCCGATTCGCAGCTGTTCCGAGCGGGCGGATTTGATGCGCATCGTGTCGCCATAGAGCACCAGATTGCTCAGTGGCGACCACACCACCGCGGCTCCTTTCTGCCTGAGCACATGGAGGTCCTTGGGCTGGAGCGCAGTCGCATGAATCCCTGCCAGGATACTCGTAATGGCCCAGCCATTCGGCAGCTCGAGATCGGTGAAGTGTTTGCGAGTTGCCTCATCAGTTCCTTCGCTCAAGTGCAGGAAGTAGCACGGCCATTTCTTGCTCTCGAGCTTCTGCAGAAACTGGGACGCGTCTTTCTTGGCGACGTCGGGGATCTGACCGCCGGCGATAGGCAACGCGGGATCGCCGGTTTGTTCGACGTTGCGGACCAGGCCCCGGTAGTAACGAACCTGCCCGCCGGCATTGTTGAGCCGAAAGCCCTGAGTTGTCGTCGTGCCCCCGAACAAGCATTTGCACTCGACATACCTCGCGACGGCGGGCAGGATGTCGGGAGTGCCCGCAAGCACGGCCATCGGAGCCGTCACACGCTTCCGTTTCTCGGCCAGGCCAGCCCACTTGTTTCGGTCGGTGAACGTTCCCGGCACGCGCCACAGCGGAAGCGCGTTGTAGACAACGTGGTTGTGGAGCTCGATCAGACCCGGAAAAATGGTGCCGCTCGTCTCGATCACCTGTCCCGCATCGAAGCCGGACGGCGCTTGCTTGTTGCGCTCCTGAACCGCTACGATGGCCCCCTTCGCGATGTAGACGACGCCGTCCTTGATCACGCTGCGGGCGGCGTTCATCGTGACAATGCGGCCGGCGAATGCCAACGCCGGTCCATCCATCGGATCGATGACGCCGTGCGGATTGGTCACAGCGTATTCGTCTTCGGAATCGTGACCGTGATCGTGCGGCGCTTTGCGGCGCCAGTCCCTGTGCGCGTTGCCCATCCGTCGCTGCCACGCATCCAGTCGGGGATGCCAGGCGGCAGATCGCACTCGGGGATTTCCGCGAGCTCGGCGTCCTTGATCGTGCTGCCGTAGTGCGCGAGCGGTGTCGGCTTGTCTGCGGTAAGGACCGGCCGGAAGGCGTCAATCGCGGCGTTCCAACCCTGCAGCATCTGCGCCATCAGTTGCTTCTGCTTTTGTTTGTCGCCCTTGGACGCGCTCTCTGGATACGTGGGATGGCGCACCGCTTGGTAGGTGACCTGGACTGTCTTGCCCCTGGGTGTCGTGCGGTAACGCTGCCACGCGGCGTCGGCCAGGTGGCCGAGAGCGATGACACCCTGCACGTTGGCGCCCGCGAGGAGTGCGTCAAACCAGCGGTGCCGGTACTTCGCGATGTTCAGGTCGTCGTTATGAGCTTCGCCGCCGCCCTGCCCGTACACGCTGTACAAGTACGTGTTGACCATGACGTAGCTGCGCGTGAGGCCGAGTTTGGCGAGCAGCCCCTGAAGCCGGTGGCCCGCTCCCCCAACGAGAATGCGACGCGCGATGGACTCTTGCGCGGCGGGATCCTGTCCGATGACGAGCAGGTGGGCCGTCCCGTCGAGGCGTCCACGATGGAAGATCGGCCCCCACTCCACGCGGAAATCCGCGCCGGGATAAATGGATTGATCCGGAAAATCCGCACACAACGTGCGAAATGGCTCGGCGCCGTAGCCGGGACACGCGTCATGCATGTCCTCACATTCGGCCCGTGTCGGGACCGGGGCTATGACGTTTTGAGCGACGCACCGTGCGTCAGATTCGGATCAGTGCCGGCACTGGCAGCACGCCACGAAGTCCGCGAGCACGCGGCGTGTTCCCTGCCGGCGCAACTCCCGCCAACGCATCCCTGTCACACGCTTGACGTCGCGGTAGCACGCCGCCGGATCGCGTTTCGCATGAAACGCCAGCTGACAGAGCGAACAACCGCTTTGCTCGGCGCTATCGAGCCAGAACAGCACGCGGGCCCATCCAGCGAGGTCGTGCAGGGGCGGGAGTCCTTCCCGCCGCAGAAACCTGGCGAGAGCAAAGCGATTCCGTTCACCGATATGGGGTGCGAGCTCCTGGGCGGTACCGATGCTGCCCCCCGTCAGCAGGAGTGCGTCGACGATGGCCTGCGCGCGGAGAGAAAGGTGCGGCAAAAACTGATGCAGTTGTTGCGCCACTGCTCCCGCCTTCATCCAGCTCCCCTGGCAACGCAACAATGTGATCTTGCCGCGCCCATTTGCCACCGGCAAGAGGCTGCTCAAAAAGTCATGACCACAATACTTGACATAGTCAACTAATGGCGGTAACTAGAGCCCCGATGCCTCATCCGGGGCGAGACATGGGCGGGAACGCGCTGCCGCACTGCATCGATACCGTGCGGCGCTTCAATCGGTTCTATACCAAACAAATCGGCGTGCTGCAGGAGCATCTGCTCGAGAGCCCGTTCTCGCTCACCGAAGCGCGCGTCATCTACGAGCTCGCCCACCACGATCACACGACGGCGCGCGACCTCGGCGCCGAGCTGGGCCTCGATGCCGGCTATCTCAGCCGCATGCTGCGCGGGTTCCACAGACGCGGCCTCGTCCAGGCCAAGCGCTCCACGATCGATGGCCGTGAGACCCTCCTTCGCCTCACCGCCCGCGGGCAAACCGCGTTTGCGAGGCTCAACGGCGAGTCAGGGGCAGAAGTGGGAGCGATGCTGCGGCAGCTGCCAGAGGCGGCGCAGACTCGCCTGGTCAATGCGATGCAGACGATCGAAGGCCTCCTGCGCGAGCCGCCGGCGTTCCCCCCCCACGTCCCGTATATCCTCCGCCCGCCCCGCCCCGGCGACATGGGCTGGGTCGTCCAACGACATGGCGAGCTGTACGCACAGGAGTACGGCTGGGATGAGCAGTTCGAGGCGCTCGTCGCGGAGATCGTTGCCAAGTTCATCCGCCACTTCGACGCGAAACGGGAGCGCTGCTGGATCGCCGAACGGGATAGCGTGAACGGGGGCTGCGTGTTCCTCGTGCAGAAGACCCGCACTGTCGCGCAGCTGCGGCTCCTGCTCGTCGACCCGAAGGCGCGCGGCCTCGGCATCGGCGCGCGACTCGTGGATGAGTGCACGCGCTTCGCCCGCCAGACGGGCTACCGCAAGCTCATGCTCTGGACCAACAGCGTGCTCCATGCCGCTCGACGCATCTACGAGCACGCGGGATACACGCTCGTCGAGGAGGAGAAGCACCACAGCTTCGGCCATGACCTCGTGGGGCAGACGTGGGAGCTGATGCTATGAACGAGAGCCGGATGAGCTCCAGGATTCACGTCGCTTTCCAGATCGGCGTCATTCTCAAAGGTCTGAACGGACTGCTCGAGCTGATCGGTGGCATTCTGCTGCTCATCTTCCCGCCGAGCGTAATTCGCGAATTTATCGTGCATCTCTCGCATAACCCCGCCATCGCGCAGCACATCTCTCCACAAGACGAGCGCTTCGCTGCCATCTATCTGGCATCGCATGGCGTCGTGAAAGGCGTTCTCGTCTATGCGCTGCTGCGGGAAAAGCTGTGGGCGTTCCCGTGGGCGATCGGCGTGTTCGCCGCGTTCGGCGTCTACCAGATCTACCGCTACGTCGTGGAGCCCTCGGCGTGGCTCATCGCCCTCACCGTTCTGGATGTGGCGGTCATCCTCCTGACGCGGGCCGAGTGGCGCCGAGTGAACGCTCAGACGTAACGGGCAACAGCCATCGCCGTCAGCGCCACCAACAGGAGAGCCATCACCACGCGGTTCAGCGTCGCGCTGCGCCCCCGCAGGCGCTGCATCTCGGCCGAGATCCCCGGCCGATCCGCGGGGGATGCGCTGGGGAGCGACTCGCCGAGCTTTGCCATGCGGATCATCACTGGCCGGCCCAGAATGATGCCGAACAAAAACGCGAGCAGCGCCAACAAGCCTCCTATCCCGAACGCGAGACCAGTTGGCGTCTTCAGGAACGCGCCGGCCGCGCCACCCGACAGCCGCTGGAACAGCCACATCCCCGACACGAGCGTGATCAACGCGATGAGAGGCATGACGACCGGCACGCCGCGCTTCATCAGCGCGCCCTGCACCTTCCCGCTCTCGGGTCCTGCCTCGGCGAAGGCGGGCATCAGGAAAAACGTCATGAAGGCGAACATCCCGACCCACAAGGCACCGGACACGACGTGCAGGAACCGCAGAACGATCATCAACACGACCCAATCTCCGTTGAGGGGGGGTGAGACTAAAATCGCTCAGCGCAGGCCGGGGCCGCTAGCCTCGAGTGCGAGCAGCTGCGCAGCATACGCGCGCCACGGGCGCCATTGCTCCGCGGTGCGCTCAAGCGCGGGATCGGCGGCGGGAAAGTCGTCAGGCGACGCAAAGGCATCGAGACGTCCCGGCACACGCACCCCAGGCCAGCGCCTGACGAGCTCCGCCAATCCGCGCTCCGCCAAATGGGTACCAATGACCGCGGGCTCTGCGTCGAGATCGAATACACGACGCAGGCCCGCGATCAGCGGCATCAACACCGGCACCAACGAGTCGGCGATTTGCGCAACGAGGTAACTGTCGGCCGGGGAGTTTTCGACGATCACTAATCCCGTGTGCCCCTCGATCTCCACGACGCGGTCGTAACGCGGACCCTCACAGCCCAGGCTCCGGAGGAGAGGCGCCCACGCGAGTGGCGACCGATACGCCAGCGTCAGGCGCAGCGACCCCTGCGCGGGAGCCGGTGGGCGCCGCACGCGTCGCAGCGCACTGGGCGGCATGTGGTACTGTGCGCGAAACACCGCATTGAACCGCCGCAGGCTCTGAAAGCCGCTCGCATACGCGACGCGCGTCATCGGCAGATCGGTATCGACGATCAGCCGCTTGGCGAGCAGCAGGCGATGCGTCTGCGCCAGATCGTGCGGCGACACACCGACCTCGCGCCCGAGGGCACGGCGCAGATGACGCTCACTCACACCTAGCTCGCGCGCGAGGGTAGCGACGCTGCGGCCGTTCAATGCTCCCGCCGCGATACGTTGCGTCGCCTCGCACGCGAGACGCGATATGGCATCGACTACCGCCCGGCCAGGCGCCAACTCGGGCCGGCACCGCAGGCACGGGCGAAATCCGGCGCGCTCGGCAGCGGCCGCGGAATTGAAGAAGCGGCGATGGCGATCGTACGCCAGCCGCGACCTGCACACCGGCCGGCAATACACGTGCGTCGTCGTGATCCCCACGAAGAACACGCCGTCGAAACGGGGATCGCGCGCGTCCACCGCGAGCTGATAGGCATCGCGGTGGACTGGATTCTTTGGCGCCACGGCAGAAACCATGGTCGAAACCTATTATTGGCTCACCGGCGTCGCCACGAACGGCACCTGGATGCTCGTGCCATGCAGCAGCGCCCGCCCCACGATCACGCCGTCTTCATTGATATGCTGCGCCACGATGAGCAAGTCGGGGAAGTCCGCGCCCACGAGCCCGTTGAGATCCTGCATGACGCCGTTCTCCCACAGGAACGCGCGGTTCAGCGCCCCGCTCGAGACACCGACTACCTGATGGCTGGAATTGACGCCAAGGCCCTGGCTGTTGTCATCGCCGGGGAGTGTCTTGAGGTCCTGGATCCCCGTCGCTTTCGTCCACAGGAAGGCGTGCGGGTTGAAGTCGATCCCGACGACGCCGCGCGGGTTCGAGAAGCCGACGACGTCGCCCGCGTCATCGATGTCCATCGGCGTGTGCCAGGCGTCGCCGCCCAGGTCACCGATGTTAGTCGGGACGCCGTTCTCCCACAGCACCGAGTGGCGCGCGGAGAGCTGGCCGACCGCGATGTCGCAGTCGCCGGAGATACCGACGACCTGGCCCTGATTGTTGATCCCCGTCGCGGCCGACGTCGAGTCGCCGGGCAGCGGCCGCAGCTCGCGCTTCGTGCCCTTCTTGGTGTCCCACAGGACGGCGCGGAACTGGAGCTTTTGCGGTGGGTTGCACGTCGGATCGAACACCGGCGTCTCGGCCCAGCCCACCACCTGGCCGACGCTGTTGACACTGGTCGCGAATCCTTGCTTGCCGCCCAGGGTGGGCAGTGCCTGCATCACGCCATCTTGCCACACGAATCCCACGCAGATGTGGCCGGTCACGCTCGGGAGAAACGCCGTGCAGCTCCATTCTTCGTGCAGCGGATCGAGCTCGGCGGTCTCGGTGATGCCGGCGATGATGCCGTTGTTGCTGATGCCTGGCCACTGCACGATGCTGTTGGGGCCACCGAGTGTGCCAAGCGTGTCGAGCGAACCCGCGCGCCAGAAGGCGGCGACGCGTGTAGCGTTGCCGGGACGATTGACGAATCCCGCGACAAGTCCCGAGTTACTGATGCCTGCGGCGCGATTGCGCGAGCCGCCGAGTGTCGGGAGATAGCTGACTGTGTAACGTGCGGCGGGGAGCACGTCGTCGCGCAGCATCGAGACGCGCGGGTCCGAGGGCACTTCGCGGTCGTAGCTGCAGCTTAGCAGGGGAGCGACGGCGAGACTCGCGCACAAAACGTATCGCATGAGGTCCTCCGGATGGGGTGTTGCTTCACCTTACCGGGGGATCTGGGTGGGTGCGCGCCGCTTTCGGACGGGGATTTTTGAGGGATTCGAGGACCGATTCTGGCGGCTAAGTTTCGTGCCATGGAGCGCCAAGCCTACCCACCCGCCCACTCCGTTGCGCACAGCATCGCCGAGCACTTCCGGCGTCATATCGAGCGGACGGGACTCAAGGCCGAGATCCCCGATGCCGCCACGATGGAGCGCATCATCAACGCCGCCTTCTGGGCGAGCCTGCGCCGTGAGGAAGGCCGCGCCCCGACGATCTCGCTCGCCTATCTCCCGCGCGAAGCCGGCGGCACGGCGCTCTTCGTCGAGCGGCCGTTACCCCTCGACGCCGCGACCCTCACCCGCCTCGCCCCCGCCGTCGAACGGCCCGGCATTCACCTCGGCGTCTGGAAAAACGGTGATGGGGGGGGGCTGGCAGTCTGGGGTGCGACGCGCACGATCCCGCCGTTCTGCTTCGTGGTCGAAGTGATCGAGCCGGGGCTGCTCGTGATCAAGCACCGCCGCGCCGATCCCGAAGGCAAGTTCGCGAACGTCGCGGTGCTCGAGGGCGATGAGGTCAAGATTGTGGACGTGGAGGGCACGCTGGCGTCCGAGTGCCCGGACTTCGTCAGTGTGTTGCTGGGTTTTGATTCGGCCACGCCCGACAACGTGCTGCTGCCGCTCGCGCTCTCGATGCGCGCGCACAAACACGGCGGCTCACTGCTGGTCGTGCCGCACGGCACGGAAGCGTGGCGCAAGTCGATCGTCTCGGTCCCCTACACCGTCGCGCCACCTTTCTCCAAGCTCGGCGACCTGGTGCGCAAAGGGTCACGCGACGTCGCCTTCAAAGAGGCAACCGACGCGATCGGCGGGCTGACCGCGGTGGATGGCGCCGTGGTGTTGAGCGATCGGTGGGACGTGCTGGCCTTTGGCGCGAAGATCGGGCGCACCGAGTCCGGCCCATTCGTGGAAGAGGTGCTGGTCCGCGAGCCGATCCTCGGTCACACACCAATCAAGGTGCCCGCCTCGGAGGTCGGCGGCACCCGCCATCTCTCCGCCGCGCAATTCGTGCACGAACAAAGAGATTCTCTAGCGCTTGTGGCTTCGCAAGACGGCCGGTTTACAGTGTTTGGCTGGTCACCGCGGGCGCACATGGTGCACGCGTATCGCGTGGACGATCTCGTCCATCGCCGCCTCGTGCGATAGCGCAGGGCGGTAGGGGCGGTCGGTCGTAAGCGCGTCGAACACGTCCACAATTCCCACGATCTGCGCCGACAGCGGGATCTCGTCGCCCCGGAGACGGTCGGGGTAACCGCTGCCGTCGTACTTCTCGTGGTGCCAGCGGATGATCGGCCTGAAGTCCCAGGGGAATCCCACGCCCAGGAGCAACTCCACACCCCAGATTGGGTGCATCTGCATCGCATCGCGCTCGGCCTGCGTAAGCGGCCCGGGCTTGTTGAGCACCTCGTGTTGTACGCGCACCTTCCCCACGTCGTGCAGGTAGGCGCCGAGCCGGATCGTGGTTTGGGTGTGCTGGTCCAGACCAAGCTCCTGGGCGACGGCGAGGGCGAGGGTCGCGACGCGCTCGCAGTGTCCGAAGGTATAGCTGTCGTTCGACTCGATCGACTGACCCCACTCGCTCACCACGGCGAGGTAGGTGGCCTCGAGCTCGGCCATCTTGCCGTCGACGTAGACTAGATCACCGCGGGCATCGAGCCGGCGGAACAGGGCGTGGGCCTCGTTCAGGAGCCTCAACGCGTCTTGATTGCGGCCCATCGCCTGGTACAGGATCGCGAGCTCCCGGCGCGTGGCAGCCTCGTTCAGGACTGAGCCCGTTGTCACCGCGAGTTCGAGCGCCGAGCGCAAGCGGGCCTCGGCCAGCGCAGGCCGTCCCGTGTCGCGGTACACCATGCCGATGATGCGATAGGCCTGTGCCCGGAGGACGCCGCCGTCGAACAGCCCCAGCGCCGCCTCCGCGTTGCGCCGCGCCTCCTCATATCGCTCCCGCGCGAAATAGACCTCGGCGTGGTTCAGGAGGCACAGTCCCTGCAGGTAGGTATCCTCCACACGGACGGCGATCTCGTAGCTCTGGGTGAAGTACCGATCGGCTTCGTCGAGGAGCTGTCGCTGGGCGCTCACCATCCCGAGGTTGTGGTACGCGATGGCGGACCCATGCTCGTCGTTGCAGCTCTTGTACGCCTCCAGAGAGCGCGCATAGCAGGCCAGCGCATCCTCGCAGTCGCCCTGAATGCTCGCGAGGATTCCCAGATTCTGCTCGGCACGCGCCCGCAGCTCGCGGCTCGCGCCGCCGAGCTGCACCGCGCGCAGGAAATGCCTCCGCGCGTCCGCCAGCGGACCGGCCTCGAGGTCGATTCCTCCTAGCGTGTTCAACGCCTCGGCAGCGAGGATGTCGTTGCTCGTCTCGCGCGCGACCGTGAAGCTCTGTTCGCACAGCCGGCGCGCCTCCACGGATTGGTTGCAGCGGTGCCGGACGACGGCGAGCCGCCGCAACGCCTCGGCGAGCACCGCGCGTTCGCCCGCGCGCTCCGCAGCCTCGATCGCCGCCTCGTAGCCGGCGGCCGCCTCGGTGAGCCCGACCGCCCGCTCGCGGGCGCGAGCTTCGTGCAGCAGGTCAGCCGCGGAGCGCGTGGTCAAATCATGCCCCGGCGAGCCCCGTGTCCAAAGCGGACGAATCGGGCCGGACAGCGGGCGGCGGGTCGTACGCCACGGCCGCCCTCGGTTGAATGCCGGGAGTGCTCATCAGCGCGTCCAGCTTCTCGGCTTCCGCCTTCGCGCCCAGCCGCTCCAGCGTCGCGCGGGCGGTCTCGGCTGCTTCCCGAGCCGCCGCGATGTTGCCCTCACGAGCCAGCAGATAGGCGAGGTCGCGCTGGGCTATCGCGACGAGCAGCGGGCGTTCGTGCTTCGCCGCGCGTGCGATGACTTCGCGGAACATGGCTTCGGCCTCCCGCTTGCGCCCCGCCGCGCCCAGCGCGACGGCGAGGATCCGCAGATCCTCGGTTTCGCGCACCGCGTCCTTCAAGTCCCGGTGGATCACCACGGCGCGCTGCGCTTCCCGGATGGCCAGCTCGGGGTCGCCCCGTGCCACCTGGATCTCGGCCCGGCCCGCAAGGGCCTGGGCTTTGAGCTGGCGGTCGCTCAGCCGCTCGGCCTCCCGCATGGCCGTGTCGGTGGCGTGCATGGCGTCGTCCAGGCGCCCCTGCTCGCGGTAGGTAATCCCGAGGTTGTGTTGCGTCTCGGCGATGCCGCGGTCATTGCGGGCCTTCTGGTACGCGGCGATCGCGCGGGTGTACGCGCCGACCGCGCGGCCATAGTCCCCCTGCATGTTCGCGATGATGCCGAGGTTGTTGGCGCACCGCCCGAGGGTCGCCATGTCGTTGTCCTGCATCGCCTCTTCCTGCGCCCGCGTGAAGAAGCTCGTAGCCTCGCTGATGCCGCCCCGCTCCAGCGCGATGGCGCCGCAGACGTTCAGCCCCCGGACCTCCAGCGTCCGGTCGCCCAGCACTCGCGCCCGCGACAGCGCGACCATAGCCCACTGCTGGCCGACGTCCAGTCGCCCAAGCCGGCTGTGCCCGATGCCGCAGAGCAACGCCAGCATCGGAGATTGCTCGAGCTCGTCCTGCGTGCGCCCGCCGAGGTAGGTGACCAGCTCGGCGTAGTCCCCGGCGTCAGCCAGCGCCTGCGCCGCGTGCAGCGGCGCCAGCGAGCGGCCCAGCTCAGCCCCGAAGTCGCCGTCCCATTCCTGACTGGCCAGATTGCGGATTTCCGCTTCGGCGCCGAGCCGCGCGAAGATCGCCTGCGCGGCCCGCGCGGCCGCCTGGGCTTCGGCGTTCCGGCCGGCACGGCGCAGGACGATTGCGAGGTCCCGCGTCGCCTCGGCCAAGAGCTGCGGCCGCCGGTGCCCTTCCGCCCGCACCATCACGTCCCGTAGCGCGTGCTCGGCGGCGACCAGCTCGCCCTCCGCCGTCAACACCAGCGCCAGCGCTCGTTGGTCCTCGGCTTCATCGGCTGGATCGGGCACGCGGCTACGGATCGCCCGGACCTCGTCCAGCGTGCGCCGCGCCAGGCCAAGCTCGCCCTGCGCCACGCGGATTTCCGCGCGACCCCGGAGCGCCAAGGCCCACAGCGTCTGATCCCCGGACGCCTCCCCTTCCGTCACGGCCCAGTCCGCCTCCGTCAGCGCACGGTCGAGCGCACCCTGGTCCCGATACGTCAGCCCCAGATTGTGATGGCACTGCGCCACGCCCGGCCGCCACCCCGCGCGGTCGAAGGCGGCAAGGGCGATCTCCCAGGACGCGATGGCCTCGGCGTGCCGGCCCCGCAGGTGGCTGATGATTCCCAGATTCGTCGAGCAGCGGCCGGCCGTGCCGACCTCGCCGTCGCGGCTGGCCACCATGAGGCCCCGCGTGCAGTAGTCCGCGGCTTCGTCGAGCCGCCCGCCGACCAGGGCGACGGCGCCCCGCGCGTTGAGCGCGCGACCTTCGATCGCCTGCTCGTTGCGCATGCGCGCTTTGTCCAGCGCCACCTCGAGCCACCGGCGTCCCTCATCGTGGCGCCCCACCCGTGCGTACGCGGTCCCGTACAGCAACGCGAGATCCGGCGACTCCTCGAGCTCGGTCGGCTCGCGCGCGCCGAGGTACGCGATGACCTCGGTGTGGCGGCCGGCCGCAGCGAGTTCTTGGGCTTTGTCGACTACGATTGACGATGTGCGCATAGCATGGTTCCTCGCCTCAGGATGCATTACCAAGCGACTGCGTATTGAGAGAAATGGTACAGCGGGGCCGTGACCACCTCTTGCAAGGGGTCGTTCTTCGACCACACCTGCCTCCAGGCTTGCGTCCGCGACCCCCGGTACCAGATCGCGAGCTGATCCTTCAGGACCTGATCGGTGGCGTCCACGACGCCATCGCCGTTCAGATCGGGACTCGCGTTCTCATACCAGAAGGCCAGCTGCGCTGGGCTCGCGCTGGAGAACAACACGCCGGACGGCTGGAAGTCCACGTTGAAGAACACCGTATCGATCGTCAGCGTGATCCGAACCGAATCGCCCCGGGCGAGCGGCACGCTGCCGGCGCCGGCCACGAGCCCATTGATGGGAATCCTGAACCGCAGGAATGGGTCCGGCAGCCACTGGCCGGGGCGGCGGCGGTAGTTCACGAACACCGTCGTCTGCGTCCCACGTTTGGCCCAGAACGAGACCTGATAGGTCTGGAGTCGAGGCGCGGCCGGCGACTGCTGGAGGATGTGCGTCCCTGGCGGCGGTGGCACCACCGCTGCGAGCGGCACTGGGACTGCGGTGGGAGACGGACCGGTCTGGTCGGTGCATCCCGCGGCGACCAGCACGAGGGTCAGCGGCATCACATAACGAGGGAAGCGCATGGCGTGCTCTCGGTGCATGTGTGTCCTACCAGGCCACGGCGTACTGTGAGAAGTGATAGACCGCGGTCCCGACCAACTGCTTCGTGGGATCGTTGATCGATGGCTGCTGCGACCAGCCGGTGGTCTTCGCGCCCTGGTACCAGATGGAGAGCTGCTGGATCAGGGCCCGATCGGTGGAGTCCACGACCCCATCGCCGTTCAGATCCGGATTCGCACGCCCATACCAGAAGCCCAGGGTCGCCGGCGAAGTCTTGGAGAACAACACGCCAGACGGCTGGAAGTCGACCAGGAAGCTCGACGGGTCGATGGTCAG
>WNGN01000658.1_pt1 | contig 21729 bp, 18 predicted proteins | sample 5400561 | NCBI WGS metagenome assembly WNGN01 (sample SAMN13153379, study PRJNA577476) | soil metagenome | isolation source: 115 cm soil or saprolite under Garry oak tree replicate 2 | place: USA:California | collected 2016-06-15 | reverse complement strand
GGGGATTGGGCATGTCCATCACCCGCACGAATCGTGTCATAACGTACGTCAGAGCAACCGAGCATAGGAATATCGTTCCTGCAAAGGCGAGGTGGGTGAGAAATTTGAAGACATCCAACACGTCAGAGGCTCTCAGCCGGGTGGTACTCCGGCACGAGGCGCGCAAGCTGCCCCCTGACGGCGTGGTCGTCTAACGCGTCCGGCGCATCCAGCCAGGCCATTGTCTCGCGCAACCAGGACGGATCGGGCGCGGCGAGCGCCCTCACGACTCGAACCTTCGGATGATCGGTCGCGAGCGTATGCTCGTTGGTGGCCAGCAGCTCCTCGAAGAGCTTCTCCCCTCGGCGCAGGCCGGTAAATTTTATTTCGATATCTGCCTCGGAATAGCCCGAGAGCCTGATCATGTCTCGCGCAAGATCGACGATCTTCACGGGTTCGCCCATGTCGAGCACGAAGAGCTCGCCGCCTTTTCCCATGAGGCCCGCCTGCAGGACGAGCTGTGCCGCTTCCGGAATCGACATGAAATACCGCGTGATATCCGGATGCGTGATCGTCACAGGCCCGCCGCCCGTGATCTGCTCGCGGAATTTCGGAATGACGCTGCCGGTAGAGCCGAGCACGTTGCCGAAGCGAACCACGACCATGTGCGTGCGCTCAACCGAAAGGCTCTGGCACAGAAGCTCGGCAAGCCGCTTCGAGGCACCCATGACGTTGGTGGGGTTGACCGCTTTGTCGGTGGAGACGAGCACCAGTTTCTCGACACCGTGCGCGATCGCCGCCTGCGCGACTCGCCACGTTCCGAGGGCGTTGTTGCGCACCGCTTCCCAGGCGTTCGCCTCTTCCATGAGCGGCACGTGCTTGTAGGCGGCGGCATGGAACACGACGGATGGCCGGTGCGTCTGCATCGCCCACGCAAGGCGTGCCGAATCCTTCACGTCGCCGATCAGGCATACGATGGGCACTCCGGGAAACCGCGCGAGGAACTCCTGCTCGATCTGGTAGAGCCCGAGCTCGTTCGCTTCGAAGAGAACCAGCCGCTCGGGGGCGAACTGTGCAAGCTGGCGGCAAAGCTCGGTGCCGATCGAGCCCCCGGCGCCCGTGACCAGCGCCGTTCTACCCCGCAACCACTCGCGCAGGCCGGCGCTGTCGAGGGTGACCGGATCGCGGCCAAGCAGGTCATCGAGCTCGACCGGGCGAATCTGGGAGTAAGTTACCCGGCCGGACATCAGGTCCTCGTAGGACGGGACCGTCATCGCACGGATTCGCGCTCGACTGCACAGCTCCAGCGCACGCCGCCTGGCGGAGTGTGTCGCGCCCGGCATGGCGATGATGGCCTGCTCGACCCCGAGGCGCGGGGCGACCTGCGAAAGGGTCTCCAGCGGACCCAGCACCTTCACCCCGTCGATATCGCGGCCTTGCCTCGCCGGGTCGTCGTCGAGGAGTCCGATGAAAGTCCACTCCGGGCTTCGACCCAGGCTCTTCAGCAGATTCGCGCCCGCGACGCCGGCCCCGAGCACGATCACTCGCTTGGAGCCGTCAGCGCTGAATCGCCCAAGACGGCCCTCCTTCCAGGCCCGGTAGGCGATGCGGCTACCGCTCATCATTCCGGCGAGCAGGATCGGATAGAGCACCACCACCGAACGCGGAATATACGCGCGCTGCAGGAGTAGCACGAGCATCGCGACGGCGAGCGCCCCCACTCCGGCGGCTACCAGGATGCGTCGCAAGTCGGTGAGGCTCGCGTACCGCCACAACCCCCGGTACATTCCTGCGCGCCAACAGACGAGCGCCTGAACGGGCAGGATCCAGACGAGGTCGGCGAACATCAAGCCGGAGTAAAAATCGGAAACCTCGAAGTTGAAGCGCAGCTGGTAGGCGAGCAGCCAGCTCGCCCCCGAAGCCAGGACGTCGTGCAGAACCGTGACTGCGGTTTGCCAGCTGAGGGTCCTTGTGCGGGTTTCTTCGGCGGGGGTGTTCTTCGTCATTTCGGATTCGCGCAGAGCCGCTGGATCGGGCGCGCTGGACGCAACCGGCCCGTGTCAGAGCGCCGCTCGGCGCATCACCTTCTCGACAGCGAGCGCGACGTCACGCATGTCCGGTTCGGAGAGTGTCGGATGCACCATGAACATGAGGCTCGTCTCGCCGAGCTGCCGGGCGATCTTGAATCGCTCGGCCGGCCGCATCGACCCGGGGAACGCTTTCTCGAGGTAGATTTCGCTGCAGCTGCCAACGGAGCATGGCACGCCCTCGGCGTTGACGGCTTCCACAATGCGATCGCGGTTCCACTCGGCCTTCAGCGCCTCGGGGCGGATGAAGGCGTAGTACTTGTAGTAGGCGTGGCCGATTCCATCCCGCGGAACGGTCAATCGCAAAGCCGGAACGCGTGACAGCGCCTGTGTCAGCGCGCCGGCGTTGCGCCGGCGCGCTTCGCACCAGCCGCCTAGCCGGCGAAGCTGAATGCGCCCGATCGCGGCCTGCATTTCGGTCATCCGCCAGTTCGTTCCGAAGCTCTCGTGGATCCAGTTGAACAATCCTGGTCCCGGCGCCGGCCGGTTGTAGATCGCGTCGTAGCTCTTGCCGTGGTCCTTGTACGACCAGGCCTTCGTCCAGACGGCCGCATCGTTGGTCACGAGCATGCCGCCTTCGCCGCCCGTGGTGATGATCTTGTCTTGGCAAAACGAAAAGGCGCCCGCGTCGCCCATCGAGCCGACCGGACGGCCCTTGTAGGTCGCGCCGTGCGCCTGTGCGCAATCCTCGACTACTTTGAGGTCGCGCTGGCGGGCGAGTTCCATGATGGGATCCATTTCGCACGGCCAGCCCGCGAGATGTACCGCAATGATCGCCCTCGTTCGGGGAGTCAGCACCGCGCGGATCGTGTCCGCCGTGAGGTTCTGGCTCGCGGAATCGATTTCGGCGCACACCGGTAAGGAGCCGCGCATGACGGCGCAACTCGCGCACGCAATGAAGGCGCGGCTCGGTACGACGACCTCGTCCCCGGCGCCGATGCCGAGCGCGCACAGAGCGAGCTCCAACGCCGCCGTGCCGTTCGCAAGCGCAATGGCGTGGCGGCAGCCGGTATGCTCGGCATAGTCCCGCTCGAAGGCGCGGGCCTCGTCACCGGTCCAGTAATTCACTCGCCCCGAGGCGAGCACCTGCGAGACGGCCTCGATTTCGTCAGCTGCGTAGAAGGGCCAGGGAGCGAACGGCGCTGCGCGCGCCGGCGCGCCGCCCTCGACGACCAGACGCTCCGAGCTCGCTGGGATGAGTCGGGCGCTCATGCGGCGACGATCCTCGCGGGGGAGCCCGCGGCCCTGACGTTGTCCGATACGTGATCGAGCAGCGTCGATCCGGCGCCGATCACTGCGTTCGCGCCTACTCGAACTCCCGGGATGAGCACCGATCCCGCACCGATGAAACTGCCGGCTCCCACTCGTACGCCGCCGCACAAGCGGGCGCCGGGGGCGATATGCACTCCGTCCCCGATCACGCAATCGTGGTCTATGGTGGCGGCAGTGTTCACGATCACATTTTCACCTACCAGGGCATCCGAGTTCACGACCGCGCCGGCCATCACCACGGTCCCTGCGCCGAGCACCGCTCCGCGCCCGACACGGGCATCAGGATGAACGGCGCTCGCGAACCTGAATCCTTTCGCGCGCAGCCATGCGGCGATGCGTGCGCGTGCTGCATTGTCGCCGATCGACACGAGTACCCACGGTTTTCTCTTTTCGGGCATCGCGAGGATGCTTTCGGTGGCGCCTGCGACTTTGTAGCCGAAAAAGGGTTTGCCGTGCAGGGTCCGATTGTCGTCGAGCAGGTGCGCGATCCGGTAGCGGCCGTCGTGCTCGATGGCGTCGATCACGACTTTTGCGTGCCCGCTCGCTCCGATGAGGACGACCGCGGGCCGCTTAGCCATTTCGCGGTTCGCCGCGATTGCCGGTGAAGCGCGGCATGGTCGCGTGCCCCGGTCGGTTCACCCCTTCAGACCTCAGAACCTTGAGGATCGTAAGCCAGAGAATTCTCAGGTCGAGCCAGAAGGATTGATGATCCACGTACCACACGTCCAGACGCAGGCGCTCGTCCCAGGTCTGCGCATTGCGGCCGCTGACTTGCGCCCACCCCGTGATTCCGGGGCGCACTTCGTGCCGGCGGGCCTGGTCGACTGAATAGAGCGGCAGGTATTCGACGAGCAGCGGCCTGGGTCCGACGAAGCTCATGTCGCCGCGCAGAACGTTCCAGAGCTGCGGCAGCTCATCGAGACTGTAACGCCGCAAGAGCCGGCCGACTGCCGTCAGCCGCTCCGCGTCCGTCAGCAACTCGCCCGTGGGACCGGTCGCTCCCGACATGGTCCGGAACTTGTATAAGATGAACACCCGCCCGTTCTTGCCGGGCCGGGTCTGGGTGAACAGGATCGGCCGGCCGGTGCTGGCAACGACGAGCGCCGCTACGACGGCAATGACCGGTGCGAAGGCTACGAGTCCGACGCAAGCCGCAAAGATGTCCAGACTTCGTTTGAGCATTCGCGCGATTATAGCTTCGCCGTTATGCCGGCGTAGAACTCGAGTAAGGCTCGCGTGACCCGCCGGGTGGAGAAATCCCGCAGAGCGCGCGAACGTCCGGCACCCCCGAACTTGCGTCTCAGATCGGGCTGCAGGAGCAGCGTTTCCATGTGCGAGCGCAACACTTCGACATCGGCCGGTGGGTGAAGCAGTCCGGTCTCTCGATCCACTACGGCATCGACGATCCCGTAGATGCGAGAGGCGATGACCGGCAATCCGGCTGCCGCGGCTTCGATCGCGACCTGCCCAAAACCTTCACGATGGCTCGGCAGACAGAAGACATCCGCCGCCGCCATGTAGTCCTCGGGCCTGTCGGTGTGGTCGATGATGCGCACCCGATCCGCGCAGGCAACGACCGTTTCCTTGATCTGCTTTCCCAAGCGCTCCTCGTCCGGTCCAACGAGAACCAGGCAGACCGCCGCGTGACGTTGAGCGAGGCGGGCGAAAGCGAACGCAAGATCGAACACGCCCTTGTCCTGGCTCAGCCGGCCAAGGTACAGGAACAGCACCGCGTCGTCCGCCACACCGACCGCGGCTCGCACGCGGCTTCTCGCGGCCCCGTCGGGCCGGAAGCGCTCACCGTCCACCCCGCAGATCGAGCCTTCGGCAAGCACCGCCGATTTCGAGGCTGCCACGACCCGATTCGCGATCAGGAACTCGCGCTGCGAGCGGCTGTCGACCAGCACGTGCGTGGCAAACCGCGCGATGAGGCTGTCGATCGCGCGCAGCATCGCGCGCGTCGCGCCCTTGCGCGTCGCCCATACTTGGCCGGTAAAGGTGTGAATTCGTAACGGCACCCGCGCGAGCCACGCCGCCGCCATCGCAAGCAGCCCCGCTTTGGGCGTGACCGAATGAACCAGATCGTAGTGGTGCGTCCTGAATAGCCGCACGAGGCGTGCCAGGGCTCTCAAATCGCGCAGAGGCGAAATCCTGCGCTCGAGCGGAACTCTGAAGATCCGCGCGTTCAGGTTTTCGGCCGCCAAGGAAGCGGGATCTGCATTGGCTGCAATAGTCACGTCGAACTCTGCAGAGAGGCCGGCAATGTGTGAGGAGAGAAAAGCGCGTATCGTCAGAGGAGAAGAAACAACAAAGCACATGCGTTGCCTGGCGACCCTCACTGGTGACTTTTCTCGTTCGTGCGATGTGCGCGATTCTTGCCGACCGCTAGTCGCTCCGTGCGCTTGAGCTGGGCCGATTGGGATAAGTGCCCTGTCCTTGTAAACGGAGAAGAATCAGAACCGCTAAGCAACCGAGCAACCGATTCCAGAGCGCTGGGAGAACATCGAAAGGACATAGAACGAGAAACGTCAACGCGACGCGCACCCGATGGAACCTTGGCGGCAGCAGTCGATCGACCGCGTCAAGCGCGAAACGTCGGAGACCGGAGTACTTCGTCGCTATTGAGGAAATATCTTTGCCTCTGTCGGCACGCACTGCCGCAAATCGCAAACGAAACGCCAGGCGTTCGAGGAACACCTTGGTGAATAGTCGAGGGGCGAGTTGTGCCCCACGCTCTTGTAGCCGGCCGAGAATCGCCGCGATGTTTTCTTCCGTCAGAGTTTTGGACAAGTAGCTTCCGGGGTGAAGGCGGGCTACGCCAAACGGCACTGGCGAGTACAATGCGCCGCGCCGGTTCCCAATTGCTCATTGCCGCGCCTCTTGATTTTTTGAATTGATTCCCGGTACTGTTCCTCCCTCTGTGGTCGGGATGCTGCGCGTCTGCTTTTCATGGAATAATTCTCTAAAAGAGCGTGGAATTCTACGCATCGCGAGGGGTGTTGAAAAGTCTGGTTCGTGCTTTGACTACGACCGTTTAATTTCGAGCCACAATACCCGACACATTCAGGCATTGGTTGCCGAACCGTTCTGCTTGGCGGCCCTGACGATTAGACTGCGAACGGCAGGCGACCGGCTGGCTGCGCGCTGACGGCTTCGAAACCGACCACCTCGCCGTGGTCAAGACGCATGATCTTGTTACAGTTCTGTCGTATCAGCTTCTCGTCATGCGAGGCAAGCACGAGCAATTTTGCGCGGTCAACCAGACTATTGAGCCGTACCTGAGCCTTGGCTGAAAATGCCGCGTCGCCAGCGCTCAACCACTCATCCATGAGCAGGATATCGGCTGAAACGCTCGTAGACACCGCAAAAGCGAGTCGCATCGCCATGCCGCTCGAGTAAGTGCGCAGCGGCATGTGGATATAATCGCCAAGTTCTGAGAACTCGGCAATCTCGTCCGCTAACGGCGCAATTTGACTCGGCTTAAGTCCCATGATTGTAGCCCGCAAGAAAATATTTTCGTAACCGGTCGATTCTGGGTCCATTCCCAGTGTTATCGCGATCATTGTTGCCACCTTCCCAACCACATTGATCGTGCCGCTGACGGGTTCATATGCTCCGGCGATAACACGCAATAGCGTGGTTTTGCCGGATCCGTTGTGACCCATAACACCAATCCGGTCTCCCTCCACAAAATGAAAACTTAACCGATTCAGCGCGCGTACCACCACCCGTTCCGCTGCGTTCCTGGAGAGCAAACCCCCGGTTGCGGCGCGCACGAAAGTGTGTTTCAACGAACGGCTTTTGCCACCATAAATGGGAAATTCAACGATGATGCTGTCGGCAAGGATGCTGGTCATCGGTTATACCCAATACGCGATGCGTGCCCGGTAACGACTAAAGAGCAATAAGGTGATGCTGAAACCGATTACGGTTACTACGAATGCTGCCATCCATAGGTACCCGTGGACCGGCTCCCCCAGCAAAGGGGCCCGAACGATTTCGAGAAAAATGAACAACGGATTTAGGTTTGCTGTCCATTGGTATTCACCTAACATGGAAGGTTTCCAAAAGATAGGTGTTAGAAAGAAAGCGATTTGCACCAAGCTGGTAACGATTAGCGGAATATCCCGAAAGCGGGCAGATAAAAGCCCCATCAAAATGCCGAGCCACAATCCGTTGATAGCGATCAGGAGAACCGCAAAGGGTGCAAGCAAAAGTTCCCATCCCCACGACGGACGGAAATATCCGAGCACGAGCACCACGATTACGAGATTGTGCCCAAGCATAATGAGGAGTTTCCACACGACTCGGAGCACATAAACCGTATAGGGTAGTTTGAGTTCCTTAATGAACCCCTCGGCCAATATGTAGGAATTGCAGGATTCCGTGATCAACGCACTGATGAATGACCAAAGAACGATGCCGACAGCCAAGTAGGGAACGTACCTGGAAAGGTCTTGGCTAAGAAGGCGGCCATAAAGCGGGCCCATACCCAAAATCAAGACGCCAGTGCTGATCGTCAGCCAGATCGGACCCAGTGTAGAACGCCGGTAAAGCTGCTTGATCTCGAGCCACCCAAGCATTACCCAGATATTAAAACTGCAGACCCCATCCTTGATGTCTTTCAGCGCAAGATTAAGTCGTTGGCGGAATGGACTCATGTGGACTTTGATCATATCCTGGGATAGGTTCTAGCCATTGCGCGGCTCACGGCGATTGCCGGTGAAGCGCGGCATGGTGGCGTGTCCGAGTTGCCCTGCGCGATTATAGCTTCGCGGTAGCTCGGCAGACAGAAGACATCTGCCGCCTCCATGTAGTCCCCGCGCCTGTCCGTGCAGTCGATGATGTGGACCCGGTTCCCGGAGGACGCGACGATCTCCCCGATTTGCCGTAGCAGGCCGTCTTCATCCGCGCGGTCGGGCGGGAGGGTAGGTCCCCTGTCCCCGCAAACGGAGAAGGACCAGAACAACCGCGGAACCGAGCAGCCGATTCCAAAGCGCTGGAAGAACATCGAAGGGGCAAAGAACGATGAACGTCAATGCGACACGCGCCCGATAGAACCTTGGCGGCAATCGGCTAACTCCATTGAGCGCAAATCGCCGCAGACCGAGGTACTTGCTCGCTATGTGGGGGATATTTCCGCCTTTGCTGGCGCGCACCGGGGCAAAGCGAAAACGAAGTGCCATCCGATCTAGGAACTCCTTGGTGAACAGCCCGGGGGCGAGAGGTGGGCCGCGCTCCCGCAACCGATCGAGGATCGCCTCGACGTTGGCATTGCCGGTCAAGGTCCTCGACAGATAGCCTCCAGAGTGAATGCGGCTTACACCAAAAGGCATGGGAGAGTACACCGCGCCACGCCGGGTCGCGACAATCCACGCGGTCAACAGGTCGGCTAGACCCATATAAGCAGGGTCGAATTTGTCGGCAGCCTCCAGCGTATCGCGATGATAGATAAGCGTGGCCCCCACAAACCAATTGCCGAGACGATATGCCAGCCTCGCACACCGCTCAGGGGGGACATAGGCGTCGCGCAGGGAGAGGACAGGCGAGACGTGAAGACGTATGAGCCGGTCGTCCTCGTCCACGAGCCATCCCATCGCAGACCACAGTCCCGCGCCCGGATGCCGTGCGAGGCATGACCTCGCGCGCGCGAACATGCCCGGCATCACGAAATCGTTTGCCGACAGGAAAAGGACATACTCGCTGCGGGAGGCCTCTAGCCCCTTGTCCAATGCGCCATAGGTGCCGAGATTGACGGGGCTCTCTATCAACCGCGCCCAGTCTTGTCCGGCGATCAGCGAACGAACGACGCGGATGCTGTTGTCCGTGGACTGATCGTCCACGACGATCAGCTCGTCGGGAGGGTCTTCCTGTTCAAGTATCGAGAGGATGCAACGCGGAAGGTAGCGAGAGTCATTTCGATTCGGAACGATTACCGCGATCCTGGGTAAGGCGGCGTCAGCGGGTCGCTGCGACGCAACCGATTCCATGGTCGGGTTCACCTACCGGCCGCGGCAGAGACGGGAATTCAAAGCGTCACCGCCGCTTCGTGGAGGGAAAGTTCCGGGCTCCGTCCATGCGGTCCCCTTGTGAGAAAATGGCGTCTTTCATCGCACGATGGCTGAATCGCTAAGCAGCTTATCGGCTTTGATTTTATCAATTTAGCAACGGCCCTTATTGCTAATCTGATAGGAACGATGCCGCTACCCAGGCCTGTCGCCCGGCTTTTATGCAACCCCTACGGGGCGGCGGAAAGGGTTCTTGAGGAACTGAATGATAGAAAGCAATTCAATGCCATGGATAGGTCTGATCCTTGGGTATGGATTTTTGACCCACGGAATCATTCTCTTGAACGATGGCTTTTATTGGGACGGCTGGATGCTGGAGGTTTGGCAGCAACACAAGGACGAGAATTCAATGCGCCGATTTTTCTCGGAAGTCGGAATGCCGAATCTCTACTTCGAGCACCGGATACTGGGTCGCCTCCCGCAACGCAAAGTGGCTTATCGGATGGTTTCGCTCGCCTCGATCTTGGTAATAGCAGTCTCCGTTTTCCTGACCGCCGTGTACACGATTGCGTTCAACCCGCTGCAGGCGACGGTAATCTCTCTGTTGCTCCTTTCTTATCCTGCGTATGCGGTTACATTCGACAGCGTCGTCAGCCTTCAATACACGTTCAAGGTTGCCCTTTTCTATGTGGGCTGCTTTTTTGCCGTTACCACTGCCAATCATTCCGATGCAGCGAGCAATCTGACGTTCGCCGTCTCCCTGATTCTTTTCTTTGTGTCCTTCAATGCCAATTCGACGCTGGTCTTTTTTGGGGGATTCCTGTTGTTTTACGTATGGCTTGTCCACACTATGTCTTCGAATGGGATCGGCGCTTACGAGTATGTGAAAGTCATATCAATGGCTATATTGCCATTCGCATTTTGGATCATGAAAGAGACATTGTTTCCTCGCCATGGCTATTACGAAAACTACAACAAGGTACGATTTGCGCCGTTTTCTATCCTCCAGGTTTGGGTGCGGGCTTTCAGGTATGGGATCGATGTTTCGATGATTAAGCCGATTCTGGAATTGGTGGGATCAAAACATGCGTCTCTTATATTCTTGGTCGCTTTCCTGGGGGTGCTCGCATTCGATTTTGGCAAGGACCTCGTCGCAAGGCCGATGCCCGAAAGCTTGCTGATTCTTGGCACTGGATATGCGCTGCTGCTTCTCGGCGCCGCACCCTTCATGGTCATCGGACAAGGATCCTGGGAGGGGGGATGGGGTTCGAAGAACTTCATGCTATTCCACCTGCCCTATGCGCTCATTGTTTTCGGATGGTTGCAGCTCTTTCCGGGCTCGGTCGGATTCGTATTGATCCCGATCATTTTGTTCGCGAATGCGCTCTACATCGTCAAAATCCATCTTCTTTTCATCGCCGCATCGACTAAGGACAAGGCACTGATCCGCTGGCTGATGGCAAATCCCCAGCTCAGCTCGGCGTCCGTGATCAAGATTCGCGATTCTCACTGGATCGAATGTCCCTTTGAGCGGAAGTCGACGATGTACCGCCCGGCGTACCTATCCTGCATGGTCAAGCTAGTCTGGCCGGACAGCCGCATCCTTGCGGTTCTGGATAACTGGGTTTCTTCCGGGGGGCGGCCATTGACCGCCGGTGAAATCGAGGAAGCGCTGGAAATAACGACGATAAGATACAGTTTCGCGCCGCAAGTTCAGCCAGGACCTCAGTACCTTGTCACGATTGGGGCGCCTGCCGACAGGTTCGACGCTCCCAAATTCTTCAGGGATCCCGATGATCGGGGAGATGTGCACCCATTGAAACAGCCTGTCATGGCGAGAATGGCTCTTGAGTATTTATTTCTGAAATGCGTTTCGCCGCATCGTTTGAGCAAGTTCTTTGAACGGCATTTTTCGTTCTCCGCTTCAAGGCTGTGAGCTTATGATAAGGGCGGCTGCCAAATATTGTATTCGTCAAGCAATATGGCTACTCCCAGACTGGCTGAGACGGTATATCCATTCTGTAATTCAGCTTGGGTTGAATGACCCGGTCGCGCGGGAGAAGATTGAACATCTGATTGGCATCTCAATATCCGATTCGAACTCGGGTAATTTCGAGAAGGCCGAGCGCAGCCTCCAGGAAGCGGCAATGCTCCATCCAGCGGACCCGCGAATCGCACCACACCTTGGACGCGTACGTTTTCTTAGGGCACGTTCTACTGATGTCGCAGCTCAAAACCAAACAAAAAATATGCTCGCGGCGATTAATTCCATGGATCGCGAGATAGAGAGCACACCAGTCTATGTTCCGTCCAAGTTTTGGAACACGCATGGGAAATTTCACCTCCAACTACTAGAACGATATGGAATCGAGAACTTCAAGCGGACCGTTTCTCACCACTATCAAAATTGGTACATGATCTCGCGAGAAGATCCTCAAGTCCGCCAATTGTTCAACACATGGCCTAGGCATTGGGTCCTCGAGCCCTGGTTCAACTTGATGGAGATACCGGATAACGTGGGGCTACACTCTTTGAGTTTTGAGAACCCGGTAAATCCGCTGGCTTCCTCCGAGCAACGCGAAATCTATCGCGTCGCGGTTGGTCTGCTGTGGGAATTTGTCAAGAGCACGGATACTTTCAACGTCTTGGACCAGCTGACGGAATCGGAAATAGGAAATCCCATTCGAATCTGGCGCAAAAGCCGCTTGATCTCCTCGGATCTTGCCCATTCTGTTCGGGAAAGAAACATGCTGCTTAACGCCCTATCTCTCGGTGGCGGCGAGAAGCTCGTTGTAGGAGAGCTGGGTGCCGGTCACGGCCGGCTAGCGGAAATTTTCGGCCTCACCACGAACTTCCGCTGTTTCACTTTCGATATTACGCCAGCACTTTACGTTTCTCAGTGGTACATCAAATCACGTTTTCCGAAAGAGAAAGTCTTTGAATTTCGGCATTTTGATGATTTCGCCGAGATTCGCGATGAGCTCCAGGAATGCCGCTTCGCCTTCTTCACGGCCAATCAGATCGAAAAATTGCCCAACGCCTGTCTCGATCTATTTGTCAATATGAACTCACTCATGGAGATGCAGGCCGATCAGATTCGGAACTTTCTCCACCATATAGACAGACTGACGAGGGTGGCTTTTCTGTCGCGCCAATTGCAGCACTGGGTAAACACTTTGGACCATCACGCGGTTACCAAATCCACCTTCGCAATGCACGACGGGTGGCAGTTAGTTCTCGATACGGTGGACGACATTCACCCGGACTACTTCAACCAGATCTGGAAACGGTGAGCTTTTGCCTTCTTTAGTCGAGATCGATGCTCTGTGTCGGGCGCTTCGCGGCAACGATCACAGCATAGGTGAAGGCATCCCTGACCCCAAAAGAAAACGATTTCAGATCAAAATCGGATTCGTCCAGGAGTTCTTGAATCTGTCTTCGAGACCGTACCTTGCTTGGTTCTGGCGGGTGAAGCTGGATATTACGACGCAGTATCTGATTTAGAACAAAGTGAATTATTTTTAAGGCAATAACCGATAGTCCGTAGACAGGTGGCCAGAAAAGTACCAAGCGCCCGCCAGGCTTGAGTACCTTCTTGAACTCGGCAAGGATCATCCGTATTTGGTCCTCTTCGAAATGTTCCATCACGCCGAGGTTGTAAAGTCCGTCAAATCGGCGCCCAAGATGCGACACATGGAAAATGTCCATAATCATGCATTCGGCGTATGCGCCGTGATTGGCTCGATATCTGGCGATTGCGTTCGGCGAGATGTCGACCGCTGTCACCTTTGCGTAGCGTACGACGTCCTTATCGACCTCGCCACCGCCGCAACCCGCGTGAATGAGTTCCGCGTGAGGGGGAAACGTTCCTCTTATGAAGTGATTGAGAGTGGGCTTTATCAGGTAGTTTCGATAGAAGCTGGCGATGATGTCATAGGTGGACCTTTCGACATTCCGCCCCTTGCTGTCCCAGTACTTATCCCACATGTCGCGCATGAGTTCAGGATCCGAGCTTTCCTTCCCCTTGTTGACTTTTCCCCTGGATCGATGACGCATGAGCGCGAGCTTCCCGGCAAGCAGAAAAAGGTGCGAGAGCCCGCGCGCCATATCGCCTATCCGCATCTTGGAGTGACCGTAGGTGCGTGCCGGCAAATCGACCGGCAGTTCGCCGATGTCGAATCCGGAAATGTGTAAGAGAGTCAGGCTTTCGAAGAAAAACTCGTAGGCACGGCTCTCAATGCGATCGAACAGAGCCGTTGGGATACGATCCAGACGGTAGAGGCGGAGTCCTCCGCTGGCGTCATATGGCAACCGCAGCAGGGTCCGAGTCAGAAAATGTCCCAGGTGGGTCAGAAATCGCCGAAACAGATTCCATTCCCGCAAACTGCTTTCCCGCTGGAACCTCGATCCCACTACAATGTCGTGGGTGTCCTTGAGCTCGAGCAATCTGGGGATATCTTCGGGCTTGTGCGAATAATCCGCGTCAAGACTGACAAACAGCCGATAGCCCTCGGACTTTGCGTATCGGAGCGCAGTAAGATGGGCGCTGCCGATACCCTGCTTGCCTTCTCGCTTCCATAATTTCAGATTCGGGTGTTTCTGCATCATCCCGGCGACGATGTCGCCCGTACCGTCCGGCGAGTTGTCATCTATGACGAGAATGTCCGCCCGCAAGCCAAGCTTGAGTAGTTCCTCGATGAGCGAGCGAATGTTTTCGGCTTCATTGTAGGTCGGCGTGAAAAGCAGGATCTCGTTGCGGATCATCGTGGCTCGAGACTCGTTCAGCGCGCAACGATCAATTCGCGTAACGCGGTGTGGGCGTGAGCCATTGAGGCAATCCCTGGAAGTAAATATGCGGATGCACGACCCTAACGATTCGACGGGAACTGCCGTCGACTCATGTGCATCCAGACCGCGAAAGCATCGTACGGCGTGACTCGCCGCGTCACGAGGAGATCTTCTCCGCGAAACGCCTGCACGTCCTGTCCCTCGCGCAGGACGAAGCGCTCGAACACGGGGTCAGGCACCTTCACTTCGAAGTAGATTCGATAGACCTTGGTATACCCGAGCGTGCTGAAGTCAAAGTCGAATTGCGTGAACCGGGTCGCAACCGGCATATCGAGCTCTATTTCCTCGCGCAGCTCGCGCCTGAGCGCATCTACCGGAGTCTCACCGGTATCGACCGCGCCCCCGAAACAACCCCAATGCGCCGGATAGAAAATCCCCGGCTTGCCGTCGCGCAGCTGCATGATGTAACGGCCGTCTTCGTGGACGAGCAGCGCGGCCACGGCGTCGTGGGGACGGGGCGAACGTCCGCGGGTGGGAACGAAGTGTTCTGGTCGAAACCCGTGGCTTTCGACGAACACGGTCAGCCGTCCACGACGATTGAGCGCAGCCGGTCGACCACCGCCTGTTCTTCGGGGTAGTAGAGAACCTCCAGCGCAGAGCTCATCGGGGTATGGCTGTCGGGATGACAGATCCGGACCGGCTCCGAACGCAGCGCGCGGCCCGAGCGCTCGGCAACGCGCGCGACTATCTCTGCCGATACCCCGAACGATTGCCACGCAGGGTCCATGACGCACAAACGCCCGGTCTTCTCGACCGAGGCGCACACCGTTTCCGAGTCAAGAGGCGCCACGGTGCGCAAATCAACGACCTCCGAGTCGACGCCAATTGCGGCCAGCCTGTCAGCCACCCGCAGGGCAAAGGGGACCATGACGCCCATTGCAACAATCGTCAGGCTCCCTCCGACTCTGCGTACGGCAGCGCGCCCGAACCGGACTCGGTACGGCATCGTCGGAACGCGATCCTTAAGGGTGAACAGCGACCGGTGCTCCACGATGATGACGGGGTTCTCTCCGAAAATGGCTTCGAGCAGAAGGCCCTTCGCATCGAAGGCCGTGGCGGGCATAGCGACCTTGATGCCGGGTACATGCGCGAACCACGCGTGCAGGCTCTTTGAGTGCTGCGGGCCTTGCCCCCAGCCACGGCCGACAATGGCGCGTATGACGATCGGCAGCGAAGATTGTGTGTTTGACTTGAACCGCCACAGGGCCATCCAGTTCACGATGGCATCCATCGAATACAGCATGAAATCGAGGCGGTGGTGGACCAGAACCGGCCTGCAGCCTGCGACAGCAGCTCCGATTCCGGTTGCCGTCATGGCGCTCTCCGACACAGGAAAATCGCGAACGCGCTCGGGACCGAAGCGCTCGACCAAACCCGTGGTCGACCCGAAGACCCCGGGACCGTAGTCCACGAGCTGTCCCAGCACGATCACGCTGTCGCTTAGCTCCATGGCTTGCCGGAGTCCCTGGTTGAGAGCGTCCCCGTAGCTGATCTCGGGGTGCTCCGCGGCGGTGGTGACGTGCGTTGCGACCCGGCTTGAGTCGGATTGTGCGATACCTGTCATCGGTTCTTTTCGCCGCGCTCAATAGCCCTTCGGCTGCGGGGAGTCCTGTTGGGCATCGAATTCCGCGAGCTCGACTTCGGCAAGCAGCTTGTCCGCCATGGGACTGTTCGGGCTGGAGTTGAGCGTTTTCCAGTCTGGCAGGGTCGGGAACGAGCTCGACTTGGCGAATTCGAAGCAGCGAGAGATTTCCGCTGTCACTTCGCGCTCGATGCGTTCTGTCTCATCGGGGGAAATGATGCCTCCCCTCTGCATTGCCTCTTGGAGGAGCGAAATCGGACAGTTCTGTTTCCACGCCTGCACTTCCGAGGCACTCCGATAGCCGACCAGGTCGTCGCTTTCGGGTCCGTAATGTCCGCTCCAGCGATAGGTGTAGGCCTCGATGAAAGCCGGGCCTTCCCCAGCCCGGGCGGAAGCGATTTCCTTGCCGAGCGTCCGGTAGACTTCCATCGCGTCGTTACCGAAAATTGCCGTGCTTCGCATGCCGAATGCGGCAACCCGCGCGCTGATATTGTCGAGCGCCTGCCGCTTGAGCTGGGGAGAAAACACGGAGTAATTGTTGTTCTCGCAAGCGAAGACGACCGGGAGCTTCGCGACCGCCGCGTAATTCACGGACTCCCAGAATATTCCCTCGTCGGTTGCCGATTCGCCGAAGCCCGCCACCGTCACTTGCGTGCTCTTGCGCAGCTGGCAGCCGAGGGCCGCGCCGAGAGAAATGGCGGTCGCCCCTGCGAGAATGGCGCCGCTGAAGAATTTTCGTGAAGGAAACGATATGTCCTGCGATCCGGCGAGCCCGCCGTTTGCCCCGGTGTGCTTGCCATACAGTTCTGCAAAGAGGGCGTCCATCGGGGCGCCCTTCGAAAGATAGTATCCATGAGACCGGTGATGGCAGAAGAGATAGTCGTCCTTGCGCAGGAGCACCGAAAGCGCCGCCGGAACGGCTTCCTGCCCGATGCAGAAGTGCACCGGACATCGCATCTCGTCGGCGGGATGATATTCGCGGGCCAGCGCCTCCTCGCACATCCGCAGGCGCAGCATGAAGCGCAGGATAGCCCTAGCGGTTTCGGCCTCGCCCTTGCCTATGTTGACGCCTCTGTAGCGCCCCGCGCCGAGAATCCCTTTGTGAGAAAGCACTGTCATCGCGCCTCAGCCGCGCATCGTGTAAGCAGTGGGCCAACCGCGCAGCTGGTCGAGATATTTTCTGCCCCACTCCACCATCTCGCGCAGTCCTTCCTTCCATCCGATCTCGGGCTCCCAGCCGACATCGCGCTTGATGGCGCCGGAGTCGAGCCAGTATCGGGAGTCCTGCCCCAGCCGGTCGGGCGCCATTTCACACAGCTGCTCGAAGGGCATTCCCAGGGCGTCGGCGCACAGCTCGACGACCCGCCGGATGCTGGTGGGTTCGGCCGGACCGGCATTGTAGATCTTTCCGAGAGGCGCTTTCTCCGCCACCAGGTGGATCGCGCGCGCCAGATCGCGCGCGTGGATATAGGATTTCTCCGCCTTTCCTCCGCCCTGGAGCGGCAACTTGGTGCCGGTCAGCCCGCACAGGATTGCCTTGGGTATCACGCGGTGCAGGAGTTGTCCGGGGCAATAGGCGTTGGAAGGCCGGATGACGTTCATGGGGAATTTCAGGAACTTGTGCACCGACTCCAGGTACATGTCGAACGCGACCTTGGATGCGGCATACGGGCTGGTCGGCTTGATTGGCTCATCCTCTTTCGCGGCATGCAGTACCGAACCGTACATTTCCGAGGTGCCGATCTGGATGAAGCGCTCCAGCCAGCTTCGCTTCATCAGTTCCTCGCACAGTCGCGCGAGCGCCATCGAGTTGGTCTCGAAAAAGCGCCAGGAGTGCTTCCACGACACGGCGCCTTCCCCCTGCGCTGCGTAATTGACGATCACTTCCGGCTTGATCCGATCGAGCAGGTCCAGCAGCAGATCGATCTCGTAGGTGAGATGGTAAGCGTGGTACTCGAAGTTCTTTTCGCGCTCGATCCCTAGAGAAAAAGGTTCGGGCCGAAGTGGATTGCGGCCGACGCTCACGACGCGCTTCGGCCCGGCATGGCGAAGCAGATAAAACGCAGTGTGGATGCCGAACGATCCGCCGCCGCCGAGAATTACGTACGTCTTCATTTTCGTTTCAATCAATGATAGTCCAGTAATAGTCGCCGGTGTAACCCGATTCGCGGAACAGCTTCAACCACCCTTCCGGATAGTCGTGGAATTCCGCGGTCAGCACCCAGCTCTCGAAGATCTCTTTCTGCTCGGGCGTGAGGTAGCTGTCGACCTGAACGAACGCGCGGCCGCCGCTCACGCGCTGGATTTCCCGCATCGCCTGTATCGCGCGCGGACGGGGAAAGTTGTGAACGGTGTTGATCGACAGTACGCAGTCGAAGGAGCGGTCTGGAAACGGCAGCCCGTCCGCCGATCCGAGGTGCAGCCTGCCGACGACCTCCTTCTCGCAATGCGTGAGCGCATAGAGCGAAATATCCAGCCCGAACGCGTCCAACCCAGGGCACTCGAGCATCAAGTCCTTGACCAGGAACCCCTTGCCGCAGCCGACGTCCAGGGTGCGCATGCCCGGGCGCAGGCCGAAGTGAGCGATGATGTCCCGCGCGACCGCACGCCAGCGCCCGTCGTAGCGGTATCCGCCGTATCCGTATTGGCGCGGCCCGTCCCAGTACATTTCGCCGAATTGCTTGGCAATCGCGACGACCGTTTCATCCTTGCCCTCGGCGCGCCTTTGCACATCGCGCTCGGTGTGCGGCAACGACCTGAGCAGGTCCACTTCGGCCATCAGCTCTTCTCCAGCATCTCGCGGTGCACGCGGGCTACGCCCTCCTCGAGCGGGATGAAGCGGATGTCCGGGAACGCCTTGATGGTGTTGGCCACGTCGTAGTGCCTGTGCGTGATCGGATTGGCACGCGGCGTCTTGACGATCTCGACGGCTTTACCGAACTGTTTGGATACGGCTTCGGCAACCTCGTGGAAGGAATGCGAGGTTCCGGTGGCGGCGTTGAGGGTTCCCGTGCTGCGGTGGAGCAGGCAGCGCAGGGTGAGCGCGGCGACGTCGTCCACGTGGATGTGGTCGCGAGTCTCCTCGCCGCCGCCGAACAGCGTGATCTTGCCGCCTTTCTGCGCTGCGCGGCGAAAGCGGTTGGGACCGTATGAATTGTGCGTATCGTCCAGTCCATAGATCAGCGTCGGGCGCAGCACCAGCACCGGAACCCCGGCGAGGCTGCGCGCCATGATCTCGCGCGTATGGTGCATGGCGCCGTACAGGTCCTGTGGCGAAGTGGGGGTGTCCTCGCTGACGCGGCTGACCGCGCCGTCGTATACCGCGTCCGAGCTGAAATACACCATGTGCGCACAACCGGTTTTCGCGATCGCCGCACACGTGTTCTGCATCATGGCGAGATTTTTCATCAGCGTGGGGATATCGCGCCCTTTATCGGGGGTCAGTGCCGCGAGCATGACGACGGCGTCGGTGGCTTTCAGCGCCGCCGCGAGCTCGTCCGCAGCCGCAGCCTCGGCAAGGTTCAGGTCCGCGGAAGACAGCGCGAGACTCGGGATGCGTTGGGCGTCCAGTTTCTTGTGGATTGCCGCTCCAATGAAGCCCCGCGCGCCGAGCACGACCACGCGCTCGGGTTTTTGCGCTGCCGGGCTCTGGTGAATGATCACTTTTCCGTTCGGATTCCGTCAGGATTGAACCCGAGCGTATGGTATTCGAGTCCCGCCGCGCGGCAGGCCACGGCTTTCAGCACCGCATACGGATCGAGGACGAGTTTGCCGCGCAGTTTGCGCGCAACTTGCACCGGGTCGAGAGTTCCGAACTGCGGCCAGGGCGTCATGATCGCGAGCGCATCCGCGCCCTCGCAGGCGTCCAGCTCGGAGCTCGCCGCATGGCAGCGCGGGTTCGGGATTGCCGTTGCGGGCACGACGGGGTCAAATATGCGCACGCGGAAGGGCGCGAGGTGCGCAAGAAGGGCAAGCGACGCCGAGTTCCTGGTCGAGTGGGTGTTCTGCTTGTAGGCAAGCCCGAGCACTGCGATCACGGGGTCCTCCAGTTTCGAGAGGACAGCCCCGTGGAGCGCTTGCAGAGCCCAGTCCCGGCGATGCCGGCTGTTCGCGATCCAGGCGCGCACTACGCCCGCGTCGGTGCCGTGCACGTCGGCGAGTTTGCAGACCGTCGCAAGGTCGCGTTCCAGGTTGCCTCCGGCGATTCCGAGCCCCGGGGCCAGATAGGCATGTTGCCCGATACGCCGGTCCAGTTTCAGCGCCGGCGCGATCTCGGACCAAGCGGCGCCCAGGCGTTCGCACAGCTCGGCGAGCGTATTGGCTACGCTGATCGACGACACGAGGCAGCAATTGATCGCGATCTTCGCGAGCTCGGCGCTCTCGTAGCGCATCGGCAGAATCGGGCACGCGAAGGCGGAGAGAAACTCCGCCAGCGCCGCCGGGAGTGTGGCGGACGGGTTCGCGCATCCGAGAATGATTCGTTCCGGGTGCAAGGCACGCTCGACCGCCTCGCCGAACACGAGCGTCTCGACCTGGTAGAAAAGCCGTTCGCCCGGCAGCGCCAGCGCCCGCGTGAATCCGGGCGGCACCTGGCACAACACCACCACGATCGCGCCGCGCGCCAACGCTCCGGACACGCCTTCGACGAGCCGCCGTATGCCCGCGAGATCGCTGGTGCCCGAGCCATCGGTGGGAACGTCGGAGGCGATGTACACGAGATCGCAGCGCGACAGCTCGGCGATGTCCGCGGTGTAGTTCGCCCGGGAGGCATGGCGGCGCAGCACGTCGGGCAGGCCGGGCTCGACCGTCGGCGGGTCGCCGCGCCGCAGAGCCTCGATCACTTCGCGGTCCGCGTCGTAGCCGACCACACGGAAGCCGCGGGCGAGGGCCGCCGCGGCGGAATTCACGCCGAGATGGGTCATGCCTGCAAAGCCGACCAGAACGTCGCTCATGCTCTGGTGAATTTCATCGCCTGTTCGCCGAGTCCTCGCAACAGTTTCTGCATCCAGAGGTCGCGTGAAACATCGCTGGGCTCTGGACGCGCGCACAACGACTTGAAGTGCGCGTACTCGGCGGACCAGGTCGGATCGTCCCGCGTGAGCGTAACCGTTTCCTCGGGCGGCCTCCCCGAAGGCAGGACTCGGGTGCGCAGGGTAAACGTGGTCGGCCCCCATTTGCACAGGGACCGGATGTGCGCGGAGCCGCGCTCCGCGAATAGGTCGCAGGTGAAGTGATTGCGCCAGGACAACAGCGTCATCTCCAGTTGCAACTGTGGCCGTGTGGAGCGGGAACCAACGACCAGATGATCCGGGGCACGGTTCTCGAAGCAACTGGCGAAATGCACCTGAAAATCGCTGCCCAGATCGCCGAACCAGAATGCCGCGGTATCGAGCAGATGCGAACCCAGGTCCGGCAGAACGCCAGCCCCCTGGTCGCGCCAAGCCGATTCGCGCACCAGGCGGGCCGTCCCGTTTCCGTAGACCATTCTGCAGTGGTACGGCTTCCCCAGCGCTCCGGAGGCGATGACCTCCCGCATGCGCAGGTAATGCGGCTCGAAACGATGATTGTAAGCGGTGTAGCAAACCGCCTTGTGCTCGCGCGCGAGCCTTCCGAGGCGCTCGATGTCTTCATCGCGCGGCGCCCACAACGGCTTTTCCACCAGGACGTGCTTGCCGAGCGAGAGCAGATATTCCAGCAGTTCGAGCTTCGGCTGATCGGGGGTGCACACCAGCGCGGCGTCGTACTGGTCCGCGGCCACTTCCTGCACTCTACGGTAACGCGCTTCCGGATTGACCGGATCGACTGCAGCGACAAACTCGTCCTTCGCCACGGTGCGGCGCTTGGTTCCCTGGACTCCCAGACCGATGACGATGACCTTCAATTCGAGATGCGCTCGTCGTAGTTGGTTTCGCGCTCGATGCCGCCGATCTTGCGCATGACGTTGACCGGCGTA
>WNGN01000656.1_pt1 | contig 21739 bp, 19 predicted proteins | sample 5400561 | NCBI WGS metagenome assembly WNGN01 (sample SAMN13153379, study PRJNA577476) | soil metagenome | isolation source: 115 cm soil or saprolite under Garry oak tree replicate 2 | place: USA:California | collected 2016-06-15 | reverse complement strand
CCGCCCAGTCCGGCGACGGCCCCCCGCCACGGCCCTAGAAGCACCACCGAAGCCAGCACGGCCGCGCCGCAGAGCGCCTCGACGACCGGTGAGGAGACGCCGATAGAGGCCCCGCAGGTCGCGCAGCGCCCGCCCCTGATCAGGTAGCCCGCGACGGGGATCAGGTCGACGAAGTCCAGGACACGTCCGCATGATCGGCAGTGGGAACGTGGGCGCACCACGGACTCGCCACGAGGGAGCCGGTCGGCGGCCATGTTGATGAAGCTGCCGACGAGCAACGCCACCAGCACCAGGTACGCGCCGGCGGCAAACCCGACGATCGCCTCGAGGTCAGACGGCAAATCAGATGCGCTCCCTGTCTAAACGAAAGGGCGCCGCCCGAGCGACGCCCCCTCCCTACCCCAGTTAATCGCGCGTCAAGCGCCGGATACGACGCACCCCGTGGGCACCGGCCCGCTGTTTTTGCCCGGGCTGATCCCGGTGATGCGGCCGTTGACGTCCCACGTGTAGGCGAAGTTGGTCGGCGAGTTGCGCACAAACGTCGGCGCCCCGGCGGCGTTGTAGAGCAATACCGGAGCCGCCATATTGTCGTTGTTGCTGGCTGCGGCCACGGTGTCGACGTTGTTGTAGGCCATGTAGGCGTCGAGGCCGGCCTGCACCGTCTTGTACTCCTGCTCACACGCCTTGGCCTGGGCGCTCGTGGTGAGGCCGACCAGGCTCAGGGTCACTATCGCGGCCAGCACGCCCAGGATCGTGACCACCACCAGGAGCTCGATCAGGGTGAAACCGGACTGCCCTTTCTTGCCCTTGAGATTCCTGGCGAAATAACCGTACAAACCGCCCTGCATACCCCAACTCCTCATGCGGCCCACCCGCAGCGCCGCGGGCGGCTCGCTCGTATGTATTAGTCCGCTACGTGGTCCCAACTCTAGGGACGGGGCCCGGAAACCTGAATAGAGGGTTTGGCCTAGTCGCCTGGGCGCTGGTCCGGGGCCCGGCTGGGCGGGGGGCCTCCGGAGATGGCCTACCCGAGGCTCGCCGCGTGCGCCACGACTGCGATCGCCAGGATCACTGCGCCGCCGACGAACGGGATGGTGCAGCCGCGGCGAGTCTTGGTTATCACACGGCCTCCCTCGCTCTCGGCCAGGAGGTTGACCTCGACCTGGGCGGTCCGGCGCTCGTCTCGAGAAGCGCCCTTCCGCTTGCTCAAACCCGTCTCCGCATGACCAGGCCGATGCAGGTGAGGTAAGGCACGAACCGGACGTCCGGGTCCACGCGGGTCGGGTGTGGCACAGGGTCGACCGGGTGGCCGGTGAGCTGGTCGAGGCGGCTCGTCAGGACCGTAGGGAGGACCTGCTCCGACCTGACCAGGATGGGGGAGTCGGGGCGAAATCCGCCAGGCCCGGAGCGCCGGTGGAAGTTCAGGACCGGCTTGAGGCCGTGGGCGAGTGTGAGCGCCAGGTCGCCGCCCGACTCGACTCGGAACGAGTTGGACGCCCTGGGGATCCGCTCGTCGATCAGAACCGCCTCGCAGGGATCGGCGGTCATGTCGAGGAGCACGAATGAGCTCACCGGGATCGCGCGCGCATTGCACAGCGACCTCAAGTCCACCGCTGCGGGCTCCAGGCCGGCCAGCTTGACCGCGGCTGCGATCGACTGGACCTGGCTGCGGTCCCAGACCGTGGCGAAGATGGTCCGCTCGTCACGTCCGTCGAACACCTCTATATGGCGCATCGCCATGCGGTCCGAGCCCATGTTGAGCTGAGCCCTGACGGACGCATCGATCTCCGGGTCGGAGGTGCCCTTAGGGAACGTGAGCACCCGGTAGCTGGCGATGACGTCGCTTGCCGCGACCAGCGCCCGGCCGGCGCCGATCTCATTCCTGGCGAGGAGCTGCCTGATCGCCTGGCCCAGCGCAGGGGGGTCCAGAACCCGGCCCCCTTCGAGCGCGCCTGGAGGCGCCGCACTCTCTCCGCAGCGCATTCGGCCGCCCGGCAAGCCCTCAAGCACGCGGAGGGTGCCGCCCGATAGATCCAGAGCCAACCTTGGTGAGGACATGGTTACGGGGAGTAGAAGGACCAGCCCTGGACGGAAACTGGGGTCCCAGACGCGCCGGCGGCCGGCCCTACCTGGACGCGTGCCCACAGGCGAGGGTTGCCTGCGCAGGTCGTCGAGCCGGCAGCGTTGCTCACGCAGGCGCGGAGATCGGAGACCCGGGTGGTGCCGATCCGGTAATACCAGCTGCCGGCGTTAGAAGACCCGAAGTAGATGCACGTGTCGTTTGCGCACGCTGCGGCGACGGGCGAGCTGGTGATGGAGCCGCTCGAGGGACCGAACCTGGCGGCTTTGAACAGTTGGGTCCCGCTCATCGGTATCTCAACGTCATAGACCGCGCCGTCGTTCGCTCCGAAGTACCAGTCGCCGTTGGAATCCGCGGTCGGGGTGGAGTTGATGGCGGGCCGCCCGTCGGGCTGGCCGTCGTACGTGTAGGCGACGTTCAGACCGGTGTTGAGGAGATACAGAAATCCGTTGGTCGAGCCCACCCCGATCAGGTCCTGGCCGGGGCAGTGACACCAGTAAGGCGCTCGGGCAGCGACCGAGCCGTTGGGCAGCATGGCGCTGGCCACGCTCGCCATGCCGTAGTTACGACTCGAGTCGACCGTGATCCGGGCCACGTCGACCCTTCCGGAAGCGGTTGCCACAGCCACGCCGAGAGGGGCAGAAGGCGTGGGCGCGGCCCCGCTCGTGTCGTATCCGACCGCGTTGGTGCCGTTGAGCGGTTGAGAGCTGACCTGGGTCAGTGTGGGCGGTTGCTCTTCACAGTCGCTGCCGTTGCACACGGTAGTCTCGTTGTAACGCCAGTGCTGGAGGCTCGTCCCCGACGAGCCTGTGACCACGACGAAGACCTCGTCACTGACCGAACTGTTGATCTTCTTTCCAGGGAAGACCAGCGGGGCGCCCGCCAGGCGGCCGCTGAGCGTGGCAACGACCTGCTGGGGACAGCCCGTCTCATCGCCGTCATATACGTATAGCGTTCCGCTGTCATCGCCGAAAAACGTGTGGCCCGCAAAATTGGGGCCGAACCCTGGAGGCACGACCTCGGCGGCCGGGCTCGTGCCGACGGTGGTCGACGCCGCCAGGTAGCACTGGAACGAGGGCGTTCCTGAGCTTTCGCTGTATACGGCCACGCAGTGGCCGCCGCATCCGCCGCTCCTGGCCACGGGTACCAGGATTTGGACTGAGCCGGTGGGACCGGCCGCCGTAAGCGGCGGCGCAGTAAGTGCGCCACCCAGATTGATCGACCAGCTCGGGGTGAACAGTCCGATGGGATAGGCCGCAAGCCGGCCGGTCGCGTCTCCCACCAGGTACCGATCACCGCCCACCACGTCATGGATGCCATCGACGGGGAAGAAGCCGGGAGCCAGGCTCTTTGCGTCGTCGGGCACAATCGCGCTGCAGGTCTGGGTGACAGCGGCGGGGTGGCCGTTCAGGGTCAGGAACCAGGGCCCTCGAGTGTCTTTGGCGCACACCTTCGGCACCGGGCCGCCCTGGAGCTGGTGGATCGCCAGCTCGACCGACGATGTGACCGTGGCCTCGGTGTTGACCCGCGATACCAGGTCTCGAGACACGAGGAAGGAGTCGGTCAGCTCGGTCAGAAGCGCCCCGATCAGGATCGAGAGGAAGGCGACGATGATGAGCACGGCGCTGAGAACGCTGCCGCGCTGGCGGCGCCTGCGGTCGTGCAGCAGGAGCTGCAGCTGCTTCATGGAGCCGCGACCCGCGGATAGAACAGAAGGGTCTGCGACTCTCTGTACGTGACGTTGTACGAAGCGATGGTCACCGTCAGATTGACGACGACCGTCGGCTTGCCTCCGCTGGTGTCGATGTACCACGAGTACGCCGTGACGTTGCTGACGACCACACGACTTGATGGCCCCGCGTACCGGGTCACCGTCTGCTGGCCGGAGTCCCAGGCGTACCGAACGGTGTAAGGGACCGCCACACCGCCCACCTGGTTGGGAACCTTGCTGCCCTGGAGGGTGAGGTCCTGCGTTGTGCACGGGGTGCCGGGCGTGCCACATCCGGTCGGCGCGGGCGGCCGCGCCTGCACGAAGTCGTCATATGCGTTGAACTGGAAGTTGCGGACCTGCGAGCTGGCCTCGACATGTGCGATGGCGGTGTTGTCGGCAATCACCGTTGTCAGCACGACCGAGGTGAGCGCGCTCATAACCACCAGACCGATCGCCGTGGCGATGACGAGCTCGATCAGTGTGAACCCGGCCTGGCTGTTGCGCCTTACGATCTTGCCTGGCTTCATCGGCTCACCTTGTAAACGGAGAGGCTGGTGCCCACGGCGGTGAGCGACGGGTACGCAAGGACCTTGATCGCCCAGAGCTGGACGCCCTGTGACACGTCGGACTCGGTGACGTCGGCGCGCACGCTGCTGCCCGGCGGGCACGCGCCGCCCAGCGCGACTCGAGTCGGCTCGGCGGCGGTATCGACCGCGAAGCATTCCGAATACGGCGATGGGCTGCTGTTGAACACGGACGCTTCGATCTTCTCCAGCTCCAGCTCCTGGGCGGCGGTCACCGCGGTGTTGCGCTTGACAAGCGTGGCGTCGAGAAGGCCTGTGCTGAACGACCCCACCAGCACGACGACGACCAGGCCGATGATCATCACGCTGACCAGGAGCTCGATGAGCGTGGTGCCGGCTTGCGCCCGCCGCCGCCGCTCGATGCGGCTGCGCATCAGTGGACGGCTTTGAGCAGCCCGTACATGGGCAGGATCACGGAGACGGCGACAAATCCCACCGCGGCGCCAACTGCGATCACCAGGCTCGGCTCCATGAGCGAGATCATGTTCCGCACCTTGTAGTCCATCTCTTCGGCGAGGAAGTCGGCGATCTGCTCGAGGCTCTGGTCGAGGGTGCCGGTCTCCTCGCCGACGCGAACCATCCTCAACACCATCGGCATGAACAGGCCGGTTGCTGCGAGCGGGTCATAGAAGCCGTCGCCGGTCACCATCCGCTGCCGAACTGACTCCAGTCCGCGCTTGAAGCGGATATTGCCGGCCGATGCGGCCGCGACGTCGAACGTCTGGCTGATGGGGATGCCGGCCCGGAGCATCGTGGCGAGGGTTCGGGTGAACCGTTCGACGATGGAGAAGACGACGATCGTCCCCAGCACCGGGAGGCGAAGGATCGTGTAGTCCCAGAAGACATGGCCGGGTTTGGTCTGCAGGAACAGGAAGACCCCGAATATCACCAGCAGGAACACCGCGACGATTTCCTTGTTGTAGGCCTGGGAGAACGTCCCCAAACCGAGCAGCAGCTGCGTCGGCAGCGGAAGCTGGGAGTGGAACTCCTTGAACAGGGCAACGAAGTTGGGGAGGACGACCACGATCAGGACGGCGCACACCACGACCGCCAGCGTCAGGATGATCGCCGGATAGATCATCGCGCTGCGCAGCTTCTTCAGAGCGCTGTCCTGGCGCTGCAGGTAAACGGCGATCTGCAGCAGCACCCTGTCGAGGCTTCCGCTGTACTCGGCGGCACGAACCATGTCGATATAGAGCGGGTTGAAGATGTGGGGATGGTGCGAGATCGCGATCGAGAACGATTCGCCCTCGTCGAGGTCGTCGTTCACGTCGTCGAGGGCGGCCTTGAACGCTCCCGACCGGGTACCACTGCGGAGCAGAGAGATGGCGTCGGTGATCGGCACGCCAACCTTGAGGAACGTTGCGAGCTGGCGAGAGAACAGCACCAGGTCCGACGTGCTGACCCCGAAGAAGGTAGGCATCTGGCGATACAGCCAGGACCATCCGCCTCGAGCAGGGCGAAGCGATACAACCCGGTAACCGCGCAGAGTGAGGTTTCGATGCACGATCGAAGCCGACTCTCCGTCGATGACCTTGTCTTCGAGCTTCCCGCCCGGTGTATAGGCTCGGTACTGGTACTTGGTGGCTATCTCGCTGTCTCCGTCAGATGATGTAGACGCTGCGCAAGACTTCGGACACCGTGGTGACGCCGGCCGCCACCTTGTCCCAGGCGTCCATACGCAGCGGGATGGCGCCGTCCGAAATGGCCTCGGCCATGATCTCGCGGTGCCCGGCGCGGCCGATCACGAGACGCTTTAGCTCCTCGGTCATGGTCAACACTTCGAAGACCCCGATGCGGTCGTAGTACCCGGTTTGGTTGCACCGGCCACAACCCTGTCCGTGGAAGAGCTGCTTGGGTATCGCCACCCCCAGCGAGGCGGCGAACTCAGACTCCTCGATCGTCGGCGTGTGTGGCGTCTTGCAGCCCTCACAGACCTTGCGCACGAGTCGCTGGGCCACGATGGCGATTACCGAAGAGGCGATCAAGAACCCCTCGATGCCCATGTCGATGAAGCGGAGCAGTGCGCCCGCGCCATCGGTCGCGTGAAGCGACGAGAGCACGAGGTGACCTGTCAGCGCTGACTGCACCGCGATCTCTGCGGTCTCGCGGTCGCGGATCTCACCGACCAGGATGATGTCGGGGTCCTGCCTCAGAATCGCGCGCAGCCCGTTGGCAAAGCTGATGTCCGCGAGCTTGTTGATCTGGCTCTGATTGATGTTGTCGAACGTGTACTCGACCGGGTCCTCGATGGTCATGATGTTGCGGACCTGCTGGTCGAGCTCATGGATCCCCGCGTAGAGCGTCGTTGTCTTACCGCTGCCGGTCGGCCCCGAGACGATGATCATTCCGTACGGCGAGTGCAGCATGGCGTGGAATCGGTCATAGGCGCCATGCGAGAACCCGAGCTGCTCGAGGGTGATGAGTGAGCGTCCGCGGTCGAGCAGGCGAAGCACAAGCTTCTCGCCCCAGATGGTCTCGATGGTGGCGACCCGAATGTCGAGCTCCCGGCTGTCGACGGTGAGGCTGATCTGACCGTCCTGCGCCCGGCGGCGCTCCACGATGTTCATGTCGGCCATGATCTTTATTCGCGATGCCAGTGCCGCCCCGGTGGAGGTCGGCAGGTGCGCGACGTCCTGGAGCACTCCGTCGATCCGGAACCTGACCCGTAGAAAGTCCTTCTGCGGCTCGACGTGGATGTCGGACGCCCGGTCACGCAGCCCTTGTGTGATGAGCATGTTCACGATCTCGACCGCCGGGGAGGTGGCGGTGATGCTCGAGAGGTCGAAGACCATCGAGCGGCTCGCCGATGTGAACTGCGGCCGGCTGTCCTTCAGTGAGCGGGCCGCCTCCTGGATCCTCGGGCGCATGCTGTGGATCCGGCTGAGGTTCGCCAGGATGTCGGACGTACCCGCCAGATAAGGCACGATCGCGTGCCCGGTGATCAGGCGTAGGTCGTTGACCAGGTGCAGGTCGGTCGGGTCGGCCATCGCCACCGAGAGCGTGCCGCCATCCCGCCGGATTGGAAGCACTACCCGGCTGCGCGCGAACTCCTCCGGGACGAGCTGCGACACATCGGCGTCCACCACATCCCGGCGAAGGTCGGCAACCTGCACATCCAGGTGCTCGGCGAGGATCGCGGTCAGCCGATCCTCGTCCAGCGCGCCCAGGTCGATGAGGACGCGGCCCAGAAGTCGCGAGCTGGTGAGCTGCAGCTCGAGGGCGCGCCGAAGCTGTCCCTCGCTGATCAGCCGCTGCGCGAGCAACCTCTCGCCCAGGCGCGGCGTCGTTTCCTGGGCAGGCGGAATCGCCTGCGCGCGGGTAGAAGCCATCGGCCTCATGGTGCGTTGAGCTCGTTGCTTTGAGAATGGGATTTGCCCGTCCGCCTGGGTACTTTGTCCCGGTTTCGCGGTCGTCAATCGCCGGGATCCACGACTAGGACGTCGTCAAGCCCATCCGAGCGGCGCAGAGCATCGCTTCGGTCCGACTGCGGAGATCCAGCTTGCGATAGATGTTGGCCAGGTGATTGCGGACAGTCTTGTGGCTGATGCCTCGGGCCGCTGCGATGACCGGGATCGACTTGGCTTCACCGATCATCGTCAGGATGTCGAGCTCGGTCGGGGACAGCTGGCTCGCCGGGCGGCGAGGGTGTGGCGCGCCGTCGCTAAGCCTGGACAGGACCATGCCCATGAGTTGGGAACCCACCGCGCGGTGGCCTGAGAGCACTGTCTGCACGCCGACGAGAAATTCGTCGAGCGCCGCATCCTTCGTGAAAAGACCCGCCACGCATGTGTGAAGCGCAGCTGCCATGAGCCGCTCGTCCTCGGGCTCTCCGAGGAGGATCACGGGCACGCGAGGCGTGAGCTGCCACAGGCGCTCGGCCACGTCGACGGCCGGGATCGGCACGGACCTCACCTCGCAGAAGACCAGCTGCACGTCACCCTGCAAGGCGAGATCCAGGCCGGCATCGGTGTCGTGAGCGATAAAGATGCGCGCGCATACAGGTGGTGCCGTCAACAGGCTGCCGAGCGCCGCCAGGAACAGCGGCTGGCGATCGATCAGCAGAAGAGTCGGGCCGGCGCCGCCTTCCGGCAGGCGTGGAACGACCGTGGAGACCCCGCGACCCGGAACAACGACCACTGTATTCCGGACTGTATGTGTCCGGGCCGACCCGGGTAATGGGATCGTCGTACTAGTACCCGTGAAGCTCTGGGCCCAGCGTCCCGGGACTCTCGTGCCCGGGACCAGGTCAGATTTCGACCAAACCCTTCCGAACGGCGTAGAGAACGGCCTGGGCGCGGTCGTAGATGTCGAGCTTCTCGTACATGTTGCTGACGTGGTTGCGCACGGTCTTCTCGCTGATCTTCAGCTTGTACGCGATCTGCTTGTTGGCCATCCCGGTGGCCAGCATCTTGAGAATCTCGACCTCGCGCGCCGTGAGCCCGTCGTAGAACTCTTTCGGGGTCGTGGCGCCCGTGAGCATCTCGAGAACCCGATTGGCGACCGCGCTGGCCATCACCCGCTCGCCGGCGACCACCGCCAGGACACTGGAGACGATCGCGCTGGCCTGCGAGTCCTTGAGCACGTAGCCGCTGGCGCCGGCTTTCAGCGCCTGGATCACGTGGTTGTCGGCTTCGAAGGTGGTCAGCATCAGGACTTTGATCTTCGGGTTCTCGGCGATGATGCGGCGGGTCGCCTCGATGCCGTCGAGGTTGGGCATCTTGATGTCCATCAACACGACGTCAGGCTTCGTGGCGAGGGCGACCTTGACCGCGTCGAGGCCATCGACGGCTTCGCCGACGACGGTGACGCGGTCATCGCCGTCGAGCAGTCGGGCCAGTCCCGACCGGAAAAGCGTCTGGTCGTCCGCGATCACCACCCGCGCGGTCTTGATCGACGTGGTCGCAGCGGCTGGAGATTGCGTTGCAGTACTCAAATCAGTTGCTCCTTGGGAAGAATCGCGCGAACAGTGGTTCCACCGCCGGCTACGCTCTCGACCTCTAGCCGACCGCCCAGGATCACCGCCCGCTCTCTCATCCCGAGCACGCCCATGCCGGGCTCGCGGGCGCCCGCGCCGGACTCCACGCCCCGTCCATCGTCTTTGACTTCAACTGCGAAATTTCCGCTCGACCCGGGTCCCAGAGCGACCTCGACGAGGCGGGCCCCGCTGTGCTGCCGCACGTTTGTGAGGGCCTCTTCGATGATGCGGTAGATGTTGAGCGCCGCCTGGGACCGCAGCCGGGAAGGCCACTGTGGCGAGATCGACAGACGAACCCTGAGCTGGGTCCGCTCTTCGAAGCGAGCCAGCAGAGCTCGTATGGCCTCCACGAAACCTTCCTCGACGCCGCTTTCTCCGCGCAGGTCATACAGGACGTGGCGAAGGTTGTCCAGGACGTCCCGGGTGGACACCTGCAGCTCCCCGAGCTGCCGCAGCACGCTCTGCCGGCCGGTCTGCTCGACTTTGAAGTTCTCGAGCTCGATCAGCATCGTCGTCAGCGTCTGGGCAACCCGATCGTGGAGCTCGCGCGCAAGCATTCGCCGAATCTCATCCGAATCGGCGGCACGATTGCCGGCCGTCAAGCTGTCGACGGTCAGCGGCGAAGCCACTCCCATGTCCCTTTCCCTGAAAAAATGATTACGAGGTCACAGACAGACGGTCCGGAAACCCAAGGTCATTCGCGCCCCGGACGGGTCTTTTGCCTAGAAAAAGACCTTTGACCATTCACGCGCACTGGAAATCCCAAGTCAATGGATAGAACTAACCATTTTTCCCGGTTGATGTAAAGCGGGACTTTCCCGGTTGTTGTAATCCGGGACTTTCGCCGGCGACGTCCTGCCGCGCGGCGGCGGCCGCCTGGGTCCTGTTACGGACCTGTAGGACTGTGAGCACTTCGTGCACGTGTTTGTTGACGGTGGCGATCGAAATGTTCAGCCGGGCTGCGATCTCCCGGTTGGTGCGCCCAAGCCGGATGTGGTCGAGAACCTGTCGTTGACGCGGGCTCAGGCCGCCGATCCTGCCCTTGGGCGCGGCGGGTCGCCGCGCCGCCTTCCTTCCGCTTTGTGAGCCTGAAGCGTTGTCCGCTGCAATGCGCCTGATCGAGTTGACCATCTCCTCGACCGGCATCGCCTTGGGTAGAAAGACGTGAGCACCGGCTCGCTTGCTGGCCCGCGCGATCCGATCGTCCAGGCTTGCGCTGATCACGGCGATCTTCACGTCAGGCCACCTCTCGCTGAGCTCTTGGGTAGCATCGATGCCGTTCTTCCCCGCGCCCATGAAGACGTCCATGAGAATCACGTCAACGGGCGTTTTGCGCATGATGGCGTCGAGGTTGGCGGCCGAACCCATCTCCCAAGGGATGTCGATGTCGGACTCGCGCTCCAGCGCCCTCTTTAGGCCCAGCCTGAAAACAGGATGATCGTCGACGATCCCGATTCGGATCGCCGAGCGGCGTTGACGTGTTCCCGCGATGTGAACCTACCTCCAGGCGCCATATGCACCATAGGTCGCCCCCTTTCCCAAGAACGACCTCCGAATGATAAGGCAACCTGGACCAGTCATAAGTATTTGATCAACGGGCGTTTTGCCGGGGGTGTTGGGACATTCGTCTCATTGGTTTGGGGGGCGCCAACGTGTAACGCTCGGGCTGTGCGCGGGACCGGAATGAACGCTCGGCGGGGGGAAAATCGCATGCTCACACGATCGTCAACTCGACTGTTCTATCGAGTTTTTCTGCCGCTCTCCGTGGTGCTGAACCTCGGTCTTGGCATCGCGGTGCTGAACGACCTGAAGCCCGAGGGATGGTTGGGTTGGCTCGAAGTTGCAACAGGCGCGTTTTGCTGCTTGGTCGCCGGCTGGCTCGCCGCCTCAGCCTGGTCGAAGTCCTACTGGAGCGCCGCCATGACGCGCCAGGTCAACGTCTGGCGCCAGATCGCCGATGCGATCTTTGCGTGGCTCGAAGAGGCACCGCTGCCGGCTGAAGCATTGCAACGGCTGCAGGGATCACTCGACGAGGTCGCCGCTCAGCCGCGGTCGAGCTCGACCTGATCATCGGCGCCGCCCGGCGCCACGCGTCGCATCTCCTGGAGCGCCTGATGCGCTGATGCGGCCACCCTTTCGGCCTCCCGGCTCAGCCGCCGAGCCTGGCGGGCCAGGTCGTCGTCGCTCAGGTCGACCGGGTCGGTGCTGCGCTCCTCGAGAACCCGGCGCTGGACGTCGACCAGCTCGTGGAATCGCTCCACGTCGCGGCTGAGCCGTATCAGGATTTCGACGAGATCGTCCCTGGCGACCTGACCTGCATTGGGGTCCAGCGCCGATTTGAGCCGCAGAGCTGTATGTCTGGCCAAAGCTGCCGGCTCAAACTACCGGGACGGTACGCCATCAGGCCATCGTGAAAATCCATGGTCGGGACTCATGGAAAACCATTGGCATGTGAGCCTGGGGCGCTCACATATGCCTCGCTCGCATATCGATAAAGACGCGCTTCCGAAGGCACGCCCGCCTCGCGGCCTCTGGCGCGCTCGGCGGGAGATCGCTGACCTGGAAGGGGTAGCCAGGGCCGACCTGGGCGTTTTACCTCAGGAGGCCACTTCCATGTCATATACGATCGCGCCCTGTTCAAGAACCAGGAGCAAGCCGATTCCGCGGTGCGCGCCTTGAAATCGGCCGAATTCGACAACGCGGAGATCGAGATACGCGGCCCGCGCGAGCCTAAGGTGCCCGACTTCGGCGGCAATGCCGCCCGCGGCGTCGCCATCGGCTCGATCGGCGGTACTGCACTGGGAGGCGTGCTCGGCCTGCTCGCCGCCGGCGTGGTACCGGGTTCCCATGCCTACGTACAGGGCGGCTGGTTCGATCCGTTCATGCTCGCGATTGCGCTGGGCGCGACCGGCGGGCTGGCCGGTCTTCTCCTCAGCGCTGGCGCGTCGCGCGACCGAGCCCTCTTCTTTGAGCAGGAAGTGCAATCCGGGCGATACCTGGTCACCGTCGAAACGCAGCCCGAGCGGCGGGAAACCGCCCGGGAGATCCTCCTCTCCAAGGGCGCGATCGAAGCGGCTCCGATCGACTCGCCGAGTGTGAAACGCGGCGGCAAACGGGTCGTGGAGTAGCGATTTACCGGAGGCTGAACGGCGGGTACTGGTCGGTCACCAGAGCGAACGCGTAGCCGGTGACCCGGTTGCTCCACCGAAACACGCCGACGACGTAGTCGAACAGCCCGCGCGGATAGGTGCCCGTGAAGAGAATGGCAAACCAGGCGATGATCGCCGCCACGACGGCGCCTATGGCCAGGAAGAACAGGACGACGTAGTGCGGGATGGCCAGCAGCCACTTGACCAGGGGCAGCCAGCGGTTCAACAGATGCGCATCCGGATAGGGGAAGTCGAGGTGGACGGCCTGCTCCTCGTCGGTCGACGGATAGCGGTCGTCGAGCAGGAACACGTACGCCGAGATCCGGTACGAGAAGCGAAGGAAGTTCAGGTTCCAGTCGAACCACCAACGCGGGTACTTCTGCCGGAACACGATCATCAGCACCAGCGATAGGAACACCAGCCCGCCGCCCACAGCCGTCTCGTACATGTGAGTCCTGTCGCCGGTGTGCAGCGTCTCGCTCGGCAGGAGGCCGAGTACGACCACGATGGGGATCGCCAGGAATATCCGGAAGGCCGTGGTGGCCCGGTTCAGCGGCCGGGCGGGATAGTCGACGTCGAACGCCACCGGGTAGGTGCTTACCATCAGTGATCACCTCTCTCTGACCTGACTGCTGACAACCCGGCTGATAATTGTCTGCCGAACACACCGAGAATCCGTGAGGTGATTTCCAGGCGCCCCCCGGCCGCATGGGTTGCGCTCGTCGCCTACATGGTTTTGGCGCTGGCCCTCTTCTCGCGCAGTTGGATCGACCCGGCGAGGTCATGGATCGGGAGCCCCAAGGACCCCCAGCTGTTCATCTGGTACCTGGGCTGGATTCCCCACGAGCTGGCGCAGGGCCATAACCCCCTGTTCACCGACTACCTGTCGTATCCGGCCGGGGTGAACCTCATGTGGAACACCTCGATGATCTTTCCGGCCGTCCTGCTGTGGCCGGTTACGAGCCTCTTCGGACCGGTCGTCGCGTACAACTTCCTGATCACGGCGGGCATCGCACTATCCGCCTGGTGTGCCTACCTGGCGGCACGCCGGTTCCTCGACCGTCCCATCCCTTGCTTTGTGGCCGGCCTGGTCTACGGTTTCAGCCCCGCGCTGGTCGCGCAGGCGTTGGGCCATCCGCACGTCGTGGTGGCGGTGTTCCCGCCCATCGCCCTGCTCCTCGGGCACGAGATCCTGGTGCGCAGGCGAATGCACCCGGTGGCCGCGGGCGGTCTGGCGGGGCTCGGGGCCGCGCTTCAGCTTCTCACCGGTGAGGAGATGCTCGCGATGACCCTTGTGATCGCTCTCATCGCGGTGGTGGTGCTTGTGCTGATGCACCGCGACCAGGTGAAGGCTGCCTGGCCCCATGCCGCCCGCGCGGCGCGTGCCGCCGCGCTCGTGTTCGTCATCATCGCCGCGTATCCACTCGGTTTTCAGTTCTTCGGCCCGCAGCGCGTGTCGGGTGACGTGCAGCAGCCGGACATCTATGTGAGCGACCTGCTCGCGTTCGTGGCGCCATCGCAGCTCATCCACTTCACCGGCAACGTCACCGAGAACGGCGCCTACGTCGGCCTGCCGCTCCTGCTCCTCTTTATCGCAGGCGTGGTCGTGGGCCGCGGCCAGGCGTGGGTTCGATGGACCGCGGTCAATACGGCCGTCGTGGCCGTGCTGTCGCTGGGGCCGCACCTCCACGTCGCCGGCCGCGTGACGCAGGTGCCGCTGCCGTGGGCTGCGCTGGCCTGGCTGCCGCTGATGGGCAGCGCCCTGCCGGCCCGGCTGATGGTGATCGCCTTTCTCGGCATCGGCCTGATCGCCGGCACTGCAGTCGCCATGGCGATCAAAGCGGCACGACCCTGGCGCCTCGCGACCGGCGTGGCGCTCGTCGCCGGCCTGACTGCAATCGCTCCCTGGGTGCCCTACCCGAGCCAGCAGGCCAAGGCGCCCGCTTTCTTCCGGCCGGGCGGCGATGTGGAGAGGATCGCGCCCGGTTCGGTGGTGTTGATCACCCCGTTTTCGAGCAAGGAGTCGACCGACGCGATGTACTGGCAGGCCGTGGCCGGCTACCGGTTCCGCATGATCGAAGGAGACGCTTTCACGCCCGGGCCGTACCTCGGCCCGCACCCCTCATTCCTTGAATCTGTGCTGGACGACCTCGACGCCGGCAAAAGCGTGACGCCAACGCCCGGTACGAGGGCGAGGTTCGTCGCCGACCTCGGGCGAGTCGGGGTGAGAACGATCGTTGTGGGGCCGTCGCCAGGTCACGACGCCATCGTCGCCTTCGTGACCCTGGCCGAAGGCGTGCCGCCGTTCAGCGACCAGGGCGTCGCGGTCTGGTGGCCGCCTGGGTCCTCGTAACCTCAACGCGATGGCTCCCACTGCCCTCGAGCTGCATGTTGTCGATCGCCGAAGTGTGCCGGCGACCAGATCGTGTCTCCATCGGTACTCTTAAAGGTTCACATGGCCACTGCCACCAAGGGCCAGACGTCTGTCCGCGAACGTCTCGATCAGCTGTTCAAGCAGCGGATCGTGATCTTCGACGGGTCCATCGGCGTGCTCCTGCAGAAGCAGGGCTTGAACGAGGAGGACTGGCGCGGCGAGCGGTTCCGGGATCACCCCAAGCTGCTCAAGAACAACGTCGACATCCTCAACCTGTCGCGGCCCGACGTCGTCAGCCGCATCCACCGCGAGTACCTGGAGGCGGGCGCGGACCTCATCACTACCAACACCTTTACCGCGACGCCGGTGTCGCAGGCCGACTACGGGCTCGAGGACCTGACCTACGAGATCAACTTCGAGGGAGCGCGCCTGGCCCGTGAGGCGGCCGGCAAGTACGAGAACAGGTTCGTGGCCGGTTCGCTGGGCCCGACGAACGTCACCCTGTCTCTCTCGCCCAAGGTCGAGGACCCGTCCTACCGGGACATCAGCTTCGACGAGCTTCGGGATGGCTACGCCGTGGCGGCCCGGGCGCTGCGCGACGGAGGCGTGGACTTCCTGCTCATCGAGACGATCTTCGACACCCTCAACGGGAAAGCCGCGATTGCGGCCGTCAAGGAAGTGGCACCTGAGCTGCCGCTGTTCATCTCGGTCACGATCGTCGATCGCAGCGGGCGCAACCTGTCCGGGCAGACGGTCGAAGCCTTTTGGAACTCGATCGAGCACGCCGAGCCGTTTGCAGCCGGCATCAACTGTTCGCTCGGCGCCACCGAGATGCGGCCGTACATCGAGGCGCTGTCGCACGTCGCGAGCACCTACGTCACGTGCTATCCCAACGCCGGCCTGCCGAACTCGTTCGGCGGCTTTGACGAGGACCCGCCGATCACGAGCCGCCTGCTTCGCGAATTCGCGGCCAGCGGATTCTTGAACGCCGCCGGCGGCTGCTGCGGAACGACCCCCGACCACATCCGCCAGATCCGCAAGGCTCTGTCCGGCATCCCGCCGCGCAAGGTGCCGGGACGGGTCGCGCGGGCGAGGTTCAGCGGCCTCGAGCCGTTCGAGATCGGGCCTGACACGCGCTTCGTCGTCATCGGCGAGCGAACCAACGTCACCGGCTCGCTGAGGTTCCGGCGCCTGATCGAGTCGGGCGACTTTACCGGCGCGGTGCAGGTGGCGCTCGACCAGGTGCGGGGCGGAGCCAATCTGTTGGACGTGAACATGGACGCCGACCTCCTCGACTCCGAGGCGGCCATGACCCGGTTCCTCAACCTGATCGCCACCGAACCCGAGATCGCGCGCATCCCGATCATGGTCGACAGCTCCAAATGGAGCGTCCTCGAGGCGGGGTTGAAATGCCTGCAGGGCAAGGGCGTGTGCAACTCGATCAGCCTCAAGGAGGGCGAGGAGTCCTTTCTGGAGAAGGCGCGGCTGGTTCGCGAATATGGCGCCGCGGTCGTCGTGATGGCATTCGACGAGAAGGGCCAGGCGGACACGTTCGAGCGCAAGGTCGGCATCTGTGAGCGCGCGTACAAGCTGCTGATCGAGAAGGCCGGCTATCACCCGGAAGAGATCATCTTCGACCCCAACATCCTTGCCATCGCGACGGGAATCGAGGAGCACTCCGGCTACGCGAAGGCGTTCATCAAGGCCACGTCGGAGATCAAGAGGCGATGCCCGGGCGTACGGATCTCAGGCGGCGTTTCGAACCTGTCGTTCTCGTTCCGGGGGAATGACCGCGTGCGCGAGGCCATGCACTCGGCGTTTCTCTATCACGCGATTCGGGCGGGACTCGACATGGGCATCGTCAACGCCGGCCAGCTGGTCGTCTACGAGGACATCCCGAAGGATCTACTCGAGCTCGTCGAAGACGTCATCTTCGACCGGCGCCCCGACGCCACCGAACGCCTCGTGGAGTTCGCGAAGTCCGTATCCGGAGCCGGTACGAAGCGCGAGGTCGACCTCTCGTGGCGCGAGGGCCCGGTCGAAGACCGGCTCGCTTATGCGGTGCTGCACGGCGAGGTGGCGTACATCGAGGCAGACGCTGAGGAGGCGCGCGAGAAGTACGACAAGCCACTGCAGGTGATCGAAGGACCGCTGATGGATGGGATGAAGGTGGTCGGCGACCTGTTCGGGGCGGGCAAGATGTTCCTGCCGCAGGTGGTGAAGAGCGCGCGCGCGATGAAGCGCGCGGTCGCCTACCTCGAGCCGTTCATGGAGGCCGAGAAGGAGGCTTCGGGCAGCTCGCAGGTTCGCGGCAGGCTGGTGCTCGCGACTGTCAAGGGCGACGTCCACGACATCGGTAAGAACATCGTCGGAGTCGTCCTGGGCTGCAACAACTACGAGGTCCACGACCTGGGCGTGATGGTTCCCGCGGAAAAGATCCTGGACACGGCGATTGAGCTCGGCGCGGACGCGGTCGGACTGTCGGGCCTCATCACCCCCTCGCTCGACGAGATGGTGACGGTGGCCAAGGAGATGACGCGCCGGCAGTTCACGATCCCGCTTTTGATCGGCGGCGCAACCACATCCAAGCAGCACACGGCGGTGCGTATCGCGCCCGCGTACACGGGCTCGACGGTGCACGTGCTGGATGCCTCGCGCGTGATCGGGGTGGTGTCGGACCTGTTCGACGACAAGCGCAAAGTGACATTCGACCGCGACAACCGAGCGCTGCAGGACAAGCTGCGCGCCCAGCACACCACGTCGAAGCGCCCGCTCCTCACCCTGGCCGAGGCGCGGTCGAAGCGTGCGCGCCTCGACTTCAGCGAGCTGCCATCGCCGCCCTTCACCGGTACGCGCGTGGTGGAACCGAAGCTGTCGGAGCTGCGTGAGTACATCGACTGGACCTTCTTCTTCCACGCGTGGGAGCTGAAGGGCAAATTCCCCGCGATCCTCGACAGCCCGTCGCATGGCGCCGCCGCGCGGGAACTGTTCGGCCACGCCGAGGAGCTTCTCGACGAGATCCAGACCAAGGGATGGCTCCACGCCAAAGGCGTCTACGGTTTCTGGCCGGCCCGGACCGAAGGGGACGACATCGTGCTCGAGAACGGAGTCCGGTTCCCGATGCTGCGCCAGCAGGTCGACCACGGCGACGACAAGCCGTATTACTCGCTTGCTGATTTCGTGGCGCCCGCAGGAGACCACATCGGCGCCTTCTCGGTGACGGGGGGTTTGGGCGTCGACGAGCTGGCCGCGAAGTTCAGCGCAGAGCACGATGACTACCACGCAATCATGGTCAAGGCCCTGGCCGACCGCCTGGCGGAGGCCTTCGCGGAATATCTCCATGAGCTGGCACGGCGCTCGTGGTACGAGAAGGGACCGAAGCTTTCCAGCGACGAGCTGCTCGGAGAGAAGTACCGTGGCATCCGGCCGGCCTTCGGCTACCCAGCGTGCCCCGACCACACCGAGAAAGGCACCTTGTTCGACCTGCTCGACGCCCCCTCGATCGGGATGGAGCTCACCGAATCGTTCGCGATGACCCCCACCGCCGCGGTCGCCGGCCTGTACTTCGCACACCCCGAGTCGCGGTATTTCATGGTGGGCAAGGTCGGCCGAGACCAGGTCGACGATTACGCACGCCGGAAATCGATGCCGCTCGCCGAGGCCGAGCGCTGGCTGCGACCGATTCTGGGCTACGAAGAAGAGTCGTAGCCGGGGTCGCCATCGACCCCGGCGTCGTCGCTGGGGTCGGGCGGAGGATCAGGCCGGGAGGCCATCCCGAATCTCACCGTCGGCGGGATGGCAAGCATGCGGCCGTCGTCGGATCGGACCAGCTGCCACTTTCCCTCGTGGACCATCCAGTGGTGCCGATGGCACGGGGCCTGTTGCCGAACTCCTCTAAACGGCCGACAATCGGGGTGCCCTCGTTTCCAGCACGCGTCGCAGCAGGAGGTGCCGCCCTTGATGGGGTCCAAAGCGGTCGAGCCGAAGCTCTACCTGAGCTTCTCACTCGACGCAGCCGTTCCAGACAAGCACATCGTCCGACGCTTGGCCGCTGCAGTCGATTTTGGGTTCGTACGCAGCCTCGTCAACCAGCACTACAGCCACACCGGGCAACCTTCGGTCGACCCCGTGGTGCTGTTCAAGCTTTGGCTGCTCGGCTACCTCTTCAATATTCGTAGCGAGCGTCGACTGTGCGAGGAGGCCTCGCTGAACCTGGCCTGGCGCTGGTTTCTGGGCTACGAGCTCGACGAGGCATTGCCCGACCACAGCGTGCTCACCAAAGCTCGTCGCCGTTTCGGGACTCGGGTCTACGAGCTTTTTTTCCGACGCATTGTTCAACTCTGTGAAGAACGCGGGCTGGTCCAGGGTGATGTGCTCTTCATCGACTCGACGCTGAGCGACGCCAACGCCGGCCGTGACACTTTGCGGTCACGAGCCCTGGCTGGACAGCGACTCCCGGAGCCGGTGCAATTCGTCAAGGACCTGTTCGCGCTGAACGAGCCGGCACCAGTACCTGAGCCGCCGCGAGAAAAGGGTGGCACCGGACCGAAGCCAGGACCTTTGGCCGAACAACCCAGGTTGCGCTCCACGCTGGTGAGCACGACTGACCCTGACGCAGAACTCGCCACCCGGCACCACGGGCGCTCGCGGCTGGTTTACAAGACTCAGGTTGTCGTTGACGGGGGCAAGGCGAACGTCATCACGGCGGTGGATGTTGGTCCTGCTGGCGACTCTGACGCGAGCTCTGTGGGAAGGATGCTGGACAAGCATCAGGTCAACCTGGGGAGAGCGCCGCGAGAACTCGTTGGCGATAGTGGTTACGGCACCGAGACGGCACTGCGGGAGTGCGAAGCCAGAGGCATTGTGCCCACCCTGAACCAGAAGCGAAAGGGCAACAACACCGGACTCTTCAGTGTCGACGATTTCACTTACCTCGTCGACCGCGACGTCTACGTTTGCCCGGCCGGCACCGAACTTGTTCGCGCCGCCGAGCATTTCACGCTCGGCAAATCGGTCTACCGGCCAAAGGGAAAGTACACCTGCGCGCACTGTCCTTTGAAGGCACAGTGCACGACTGGACGAGTCAATCGGCAGCTCCAACGGAGCTGGGGAGCTGAGATTTCAGACCGTGCTCGGGTGCACGTCGCCAGTCGAATTGGACAGCGCCGACTTCGCCGCCGCCAGGTCGTCAGCGAGCGCATCATGGCCGACCTCAAGTCCAAGCATGGCTTCGAGCGGGCTCAGTTCCGACGCCGACCCAGCGTCCAGATTCAAGCTCTGCTCACTGCCGCCGTCATCAACCTGAAGCAGTTGGTCAAGCGCTATCCCGAGGCGCAGTCAGATACCGCGCTGGGGCCGGTCACAGGCTTCAGAGCGACCCTTTGCGACGCCTACTCGGCCTTCAGGACACGGTTTCGACAGCAGCCGCGACCAAACCTAGTTCTGTCGTAGCCCAAGCCGCTGAACGCTCCGCCTGGGCCTGCCAAATGGCCTTCGGCAACAGGCCCCACAAAAGAATCAGGTTGTCGAGGTCGGTCGACCCGCCATTTATCCAGTGCACGTGAGTGTCATGCTCCGGATGCCTGGCGGGTTGGCTCCCCAATGCACTAGCCGCGGTGGCTTCCATTTGAATTGCCGCCCGTCGGGCATTAAAAAGGCCGGCCGGCGTGACTTCATAGGAGCGTGGTAACCGCCCCAACTCAGTTGTGTCCACCGACCGGGCCTCAATCCCCCTTGTAAGGAGACAGGACCATGGTGACACTCGGGAGCGACTCCCACAAACGCACGCACACGTTCGTCGCCGTCGACGAGAACGGCAAGCAGCTCGACTACCAAACGTTTCCGGCGACCACGCCCGGTCACCTGGAGGCTCTGCGATGGGCGAGTCGGTGGCCGGACCGCCGGTGGGCGCTGGAGAACTGTCGACACCTGTCGCGGCGGTTGGAATCGGATCTGCTCCATGCCGGCGAGGCGGTGGTCCTGGTCCAGGCGCGACTCATGGCGACAGTTCGTGTCACAGGTCGTCAGCTCGGCAAGTCGGACCCCATCGACGCCCTCGCCGTGGCTCGGGCTGCATTGAGAGAGCCGAACCTGCCGGTCGCTCGCTTGGAAGGCAAGAGCCGAGAGGTCAAGCTCCTGCTCGACCATCGCGAGGATCTGGTCGGAGAGCGAACTCGAATCTGCTGCCGTTTGCATTGGAACCTTCATGAAATCGAGCCTGGACTGGAACTGTCGGACAGCGCTCTGATCCGGTGGTGCGTGATGGACCAGGTCGAGAGAATCGTCCGCCAGCACAGCGGCCTGTTGGCTGAAATCGCCCTCGAGCAGTTAGAGACCATCCGGCGCCTCACTAGGCGCATCAAAGCCCTGGGGCTCCAACTTCGAGCGTTGATGCGTCAGCTGACGCCAAGCCTGCTGCAGCTCCAGGGCTGCGCCACCCTGTCCGCGGCAAAGATCTTTGCCGAAAGTGCCGACATTCGTCGGTTCGAAACCCGGGCTGCGTTTGCGCTGAACAACGGCACCGCGCCCATACCGGTCTGGTCTGGCAACAACGTGCGGCATAGGCTGAACCGCGGCGGCAATCGGCAGCTCAATGCGGCCCTCTACCGCATCGCAATAATCCAAGCCCGCGACGAAGGCCTGGGAAGAACCTACATCGCGAAACGACTGGCTCTAGGAAACACTCGGCGCGAGGCACTTCGGTCACTCAAGCGTCGTATCTCTGACGAGGTCTTCCGGCGGCTCTGGAATGACCTGCCACTGGTCTTGAATGAGCGTTTTTCGGAGGCGGCTTGACATAGGAGATTCACGTGGTGCGCCGCGCTCCATTTCGCCGGCCGATCGCATCCAGGCCACCGGCAGTG
>WNGN01000711.1_pt1 | contig 21756 bp, 15 predicted proteins | sample 5400561 | NCBI WGS metagenome assembly WNGN01 (sample SAMN13153379, study PRJNA577476) | soil metagenome | isolation source: 115 cm soil or saprolite under Garry oak tree replicate 2 | place: USA:California | collected 2016-06-15 | reverse complement strand
TATTCAAGCCTGGAGTCATCTTCGAACCCCACATTCATCTGCAGCACTGGCGCGGCAGCAGGTGTATTGTTTGCGTGTGCGGATGCCACTGCAGGAAGAAGGGAGAAGGCAAGCATAAGCGCCATACACAGGCTGGAGAGACGAACCATGAGGGGCATCCTACGCGGGAAATAGATAATCAAGCTTTTATATGATTTCATAAAGATACCTCAATTTACATATGTACTCTGCTCGAGGGATAGCGAGTTTTGGCACTTTCAAAGAGATGGCGATAAATAGACTCTTATTATATTATACCTAACTGTACGTTCATATGCTGGTGATATTCACAGGTGGGACACTTGGGACACTTGAGACATGGCTGATCTTTGATCTTGCCTCATGCGCTCTTTGACTTCCTTTGCAGAGGGACACTTGGGACACTTGAGACATGGCTGAAGATCAGAGTACCGGGTGTCCCATTTTTATTGAAAGGTGTATGACCGGTGAGATGAGAAGAAGCAAAAAAGCCCTCCCTTCACAGTATACTCGCGGGTCAAAGCAGGCAAGCTGCTTGTATCATTTGCAAGGTGTATCTACTTTTCCTGCGACTGAGTTTGTATTACCTGGCGGTATACGGGCAGATGATCTATATTGTTCCACTGACCATTTTCGGCGATAAGAGTGCCAGCGCTGCTCGCAAACTACTCAGGACACCACCGTTAGTAACAGGAATGCAGCAAGAGAAGTAATACATGCTTCCCAGGTTCTGGAACAACTCAAACAAATCAATGGCAAGGAATGCGGCATTATATTAAGGGAAGTTGCCCGTCTAAATACCAGGGAACGTTTGATAGCATCATGGTTTGAAAGAAGGTCGAGTTCGCCCATAGCTTTCACGCATGAGCTTTGGCGAATGATACACAAGAATGGTGCTGCAGAGGAAGAGCAGGCGTAATCGCTGTGCCGCTCTTGTCACGACTGATACATTGAACGTCAAGGATCACAGCCCACCCGGCTTTGTGTTGTCGTCCGGGATCGAGGTGGCAAGGCGTTGGGCGTGCTGCAGCACCGGGTGAATCTGCGGCCCACCCAGAAAGCGCACACGCAGCGTCTCATCCGTGATGCCAACAGCCAGTTCCTGGATAATCCTCACTGCCTCCCCAAACGCGGTTTGCGCTTGGGCCTGTTCTCCTGCTGTCTCATACACGCTTCCCAACGCTGCCTGGATCTGCCACTGTTCTCCTGGCAAACCGATCTCGGCTGCCAGCTGAGCGGCCTCGCGCAAATGGCCGATGGCTCGCTGCCTCTCCCCCTCCCATGCGGCGAGGATCGCTGACGACCGGAGAGAGGGAATGCGGAAGCGTCGATTGGACCCTGGAGGTTCTTCCATCAGGCGTCGCACTTCTTCTCGCGCCAGGCGTTCATCCCCCGCACGCAGTAAGGCCTCCGTTTCATACTGACGGGAGAAATCCAGCATGTTCAATGCCCTCTCAGCTCTCTTCCGTATGGCGATGGCCTGCACGGCATAGTGGTAGGCTGCTTCCCATTCCCCTGTCACGCCATAGTTCATGCACAACTGCGAGAGGGAGAGCGCCTGTAATCGTCCGAGGCCGAGCCGCTCGGCCATAGCATCTGCCTCGATCAGTATGCTGCGCGCTTCTTCCCACTGCTGCAAAGCGTGATACGTCCTCTCCTGGGCCGTGAGAAAGCGCTGGAAAAGGAGCGTCGGAGGAAGGGTCCGCCCTGGCGCGACAATGTCTTGCATGAGACCGAGCGCCTCTTCGTAGGCCCCCGTATCCAGTAAGGCATGCACGAGAGCGAACGTACCGATGAAGTGTGCCCAGACGTTCTTGGTCTCTTGTGAGAGCGCGAGCGCCCTGCGACCACTACGAATACTTCCCAACATCTGCCCAACATGCGCTTGTGCGAGAGACAGGAACGCCCAGCAAAAGGCTTCTGCCGCGCGATTCGTCAAGGATTGGGTGAGCGGAGCGCCACTGAGAAAGTGTGCAAGTGACAGCTCCTGCGAAGTGGTCTGCTCGGTGTGAAGTCGCGCGTAGAGCGCCAGGGACGCTTCAAAACAGGGGATGACCTCCTCAAAGTCTCCTGCACGAAGATGGATCCATCCCAGTGAGGAGAGGCTTCTGGCTTCCAGCTCCTCGTCGTGGAGTGCGCGTGCCAGGGAGAGCGCCTGCTGTCCATGGGAGAAGGCACTCATTGGGTCCTCCCACGCGGCGGTCGTGATCTGGGCAAGGTTCCACTCCGTTTCCGCCAGCGCCCGCTGATCCTGACTGATCTCGGCCATGTGCAGAGCTTCCTTAAGCAGCGCGCGCGCCTTTGACTTATCGCTCCCTTGTTGGACGGCCAGGATCGCCAGGCGGTTGAGAGTCAGGCTGGCTAGCGTGAACTGACGCTGCCGCTGCGCATAGGTGAGCAACTCTTCATACGCCTCCTGGGCCTGTTGCCAGGCGTTCTGGTCGGCATAGGCCCGCCCCAGATGGACATAGAGGCGTTCGACCTCCGAGGCCGAAAGCTCAGTCTGTATCCGCTGTGGCACCTGTAGCAAGGCACGCGCCTGTTCGTAATGCCCAATGGCGTCTGCGACGGCGAAGACGGCCACCGCCTCCATCCCGGCCTGCACACTGAAGCGATAGGCGGCCTCGGCCTCGCCCGCCAGGAACGCATGATAGGCCAGCTCGGAAGCCCGCGCTCCTTCGGCCAGCAACAAATGAAATGCACGCTGGTGCAAGACCTGGCGCCTCGCCTCGCCCAGGTCCGTGTAGACCACGTCGCGGATCAGGTCATGTGTGAAGCGATAGCTGCCCGGACGACCTGCCCGGGCTTCCTCCTCGCGCAGGATGCCACTCCTGATGGCCTCCTCCAGTGCCTCGACTCCTGCGTGTATTCCCTGTCCGGAGGACAGGCCGCCCAGTTCGGCCACCTGCCAGAGATGCTGGGCAGTCGCTTGAGTTCCAAGCACAGCACTGACCATTACCAACTGGCGCGAGGGCTGTGTGAGCTTGGCCAGGCGCGCTTGGATCAGCGTCCGCACCGAGGGCGGTAACAGCTCGCGCCGCGACCGCTCCTGCGCAATCGCCGCGGCTATGCCCACGGTCGGCTCCAGTCGCCAGGTGCCATCCGCTTCCAGCCGTGACACCAGCAGTTCTCGCTCCCGCAACAGCTTGAGCGTCTCCAAGAGGTACAACGGCTGTCCTCTCGTCTGCGCAAACAGGAAGTCGGCCAGCATCACCAGTGGCGTCTCCCGCACGTGTGAAGTCGGTGCCCCTGGCCCAGCGCTGGAGGAGCGAACAGTTCCGTGTTCACTCTCCCCGACAAGCGCCTCGATGAGCTGAAGTGTCTCCGCCTGGCTGAGGGGCTGCAACGATACCTGCGTCACCGGCAGTTCACGTTCCAGGTTGAGCAACCGAGCGGAAAGCTGCGGGTTGAGCTCCAGCTCTTCACTACGCACCGTGCCCAGGATCAGCACCCGGTTGCCATGTTCCTTCCAGGAGTGTCCCAGGTAGCGGAGCAGGTCCAGGGAGGCCTCATCCGCCCACTGCAGGTCATCCACGAGCAGCAGCAGCGGTGCGCGCTGGCACAGCGCATCAAGGAGCCGCGCCACCGCTTCAAAGAGCCGTCCTTTGGCGGTCAGCTCATCCTCGGTGGGAGCTGGCAGGTCGGGGTAGCGCACCCGCAGTTCCGGCAGCAAGCGCACGAGCTCCGCCAGCCACACGTCCTCCAGCAGATCCTCCGGCGCGTTCTCCGCCTCCAGGCGCTCTCGCAGGGCATCCACCAGTGGCTGGTAGGGCAGCCGTCCCCCCATCTCAAAGGCATGCCCACGCAACACCTCTGCTCCCTGCGCTCTGCTCCAGGCCACACACTCGCTGGCCAGCCGCGTTTTGCCAATGCCCGCCTCGCCTATCACGAGCACTGCTTGCGGCTGCCCAGCCCTGGCCTGCTGAAAGCGCCCGACGAGTTGGCGGAAAGCGGCAGACCGCCCCAGCAGCGGGGCGACGAGCTCGGATGGGGGGCGGCTCTCCGCTGTGGTCGACCGGACGGTGGCGCTCCTACGACCCGCCAGCGTGCGACTGTGTTCAGCCAGAGCGACCGTTTCCGGTGAGGGCGTGATCTGCAACGCCTCGGCCAGGTGCGCCTGGAGGGAGGCATAGACCTGCAAGGCGGCAGCCGCATCCCCTCGTGCCAAGGAAATGCGCATGAGGCGCCGACAGGCCTCTTCCGCGAGCGGATCGAGCGCTACCCACCGCGTGAGGGTGGCCCTGGCCGGCTCAAACTCCCCGGCGGCTTCTTGCCAGAAGGAGAGCCGATCCAGCAGCAGGAGCAAGCGCACCTGCCACTGACGCTGCTGCTGCTCGCGCCACGCGTCAAAAGGAGCGTCCTCCCCCAACCAGAAGCCGTCGAGGAAGGGACCGCGCACCAGGGCGAGGGCGCGCTGGACGAGTGTGACCAGAGCGGCATGTTGCTCCTCAGAGGGGACCATGGAGAGCTTGTGTGCTTCCTTCCAGGCGTGTAGCACCACGTCCAGGTCCAGCTCTACAGGGGCGTGCGGGTCCAGGCTAAGCAGATCATGCAGATTCAGCAGATGGGTATGCTGGGAAGGAGAGGTCTCTGGATCGCCGAGCAGGCGACGCAGCAACGCAATAGCGTTACGCAAGGCGGCGCGAGCTTCGTGAGGCTCACTGTCGGGCCACAGGAACGCGTCCAGCTTGCGCCTTTGATGCATGCCCCCCTCGACCGCCAGGTAGAGCAGCAAGGCCTGCGCTTTGCGCAAGGCAAAGGTGAGGCGGCTGCCGTCATGAAAGACTTCGGGCGGGCCGAGTACGTTCAGACGTAATAGACCCATGGCATGTCCTCTTTCTCGCGGGCGTCAGATGGAACGACCAGCTCCGCGCCTGCGGAGTCGTGCCTGTTCCCTCTACCAGTGGTGCGGTCAGACTGTCGAGCGGGTCATCCCTCTCTGATGAGCCGGTGCAACAGCCGTTGTGCAGGATGTCCTCATCACGACACAGGTATCGTACCATGTCAGAGCATGGCAGGTCAAACACGCAGAGCATACCGAACGCTACACCTTCCTGGAGCAGAAATGCGGCAGGCTTTGGAGAGACTCACCCGTTCATTATGCTGCTCATTACACTTTCATTACACACCCTCACTATACTAGCGGCAGAGAGGACGAGGTGCAGCCAAACAGGTCGCGGAAGAAGCGATGAGGCACTCAAAACGGGAGGTAGGTCTGTCTGGACGCAAGCACCTTGGATCAAGACAGGATGGACGCAGTCGAGGAAAGTAGCAACAGGAGCGTTGTCACATGGCACAACTCCAGATCGTCTGCCCCCTGCGATCGGGAACCCAGGAGCGGTGGCGACGCCTTGCTCAGGAGCTCGCGGGATCACGCAGGGAACAGTGTGAAGCACGCTGTCAGCAGGTGGGGATCACCCAGATTCAGGTTTGGGTGGTGCAACTGCAGCGCATCGAACTCCTCTTCGTGACCCTGCATACGCAGGAGCCGCAGCAGACCCTGTTGGAACTGGCGACCTCAGCGCATCCGTTTGATCGCTGGCTGCGAGAGCAATTCCAGCTTTTGCTGGGATGGAACCTGCAGGAGGTGCTTCCTGGTCAGCACCATGAACTGATCTTCACCTGGTCAGGCGAGAGCGCTGATCCATTATGAGAGTACAGGAGCATCTTCCGTCGGAGGGTAGCGCTTGAGCGTATGACACGTATTGTTGCAACAGGCTCACGCTCTGTGTTGATACACAGAGTGCGAGTGAGGCGCAAATCCCTAATAGCGCACTACGTGCGCCATTGAACTGCTGCGCGATAGCGATAAAACGAGTTCGATGGGTCATACGAGGAACAACATTTTCGAATAGGAAGGAGGAAGACATCCATCAGGAGGGCACTCCCGTCGGACTGATGGCGGGAAAGGCGAATGCCTCTCAGGATGAGGCTACTCTAGATTACTAGAGTTTTCGCAAGATACATTGAACGGGAAAATCTCACCGATTGACCCAACCTACACACCCAAAGGAGTATCACATGACAAATCTCACGAACCATGAACAACAAGAAATCGACCGCGCCAACGCCTCGGGATTGCAGCCGGTCGTGTTCGTCCACGGCCTCTGGCTCCTCTCCAGCAGTTGGGACCGCTGGCGTACGCTGTTTGAAGAGCAGGGCTACACAACGCTCGCGCCTATGTGGCCCGATGACCCTGAGACCATCGAGGCGGCCAATCGCGATCCGGAGGTCTTCGCCCACAAGCGCATCAAGCAGGTGACGCAACACTATGTCGACGCCATCGGCCAGCTCAAGAGGAAACCTGCCGTCATCGGCCATTCCTTCGGCGGCCTCATCGCGCAAATGGTGGCGGACGCGGGCGTAGCCGCCGTGACGGTCGCCATTGATGCCGCCCCGTTCCGCGGCGTACTGCCTCTGCCGCTCTCGGCGCTGAAGTCCGCGTCACCGGTGCTGGGCAACCCGCTGAACTACAATCGGTCCGTCCCACTGACCTACGAGCAGTTCCGTTTCGCCTTCGCCAACGCGGTGGACGAAGACGAAGCCCACGAGCTGTACGAGACGTTTGCGGTGCCCGCTTCTGGCGTGCCGCTCTTCCAGGCAGCCACCGCCAACCTCAACCCGTGGACGGAAGCTCGGGTCGATACGGAGAACCCCGAGCGTGGACCACTACTGATCATCTCGGGCGAGAAAGACAACACCGCCCCGGTGGCGATCTCCAATGCCTCCTACAAGCAACAGGAGAAGAATCCCGCCGTCACAGAGATCCACGAACTACCCAATCGCGGACATTCCCTGGTCATTGACCACGGGTGGCGTGAAGTGGCCGAGACCGCGCTCGCCTTCATCGCGCAACAGCTGAAGATCGGCTAGGAGTCGCAGCATGTCGCTCGAACGGCGCGCAAGCTTCGCTGATTCTGGCCCTTGAGTATGAATGCACCGGTTGCACCGGTGCATTCATACTCAAGGGCCTCTCTGCCTACAGTCGAGTCTCTGACGCAAGTACAGCCTCGTCTTGGCATGCTTCAATTGAAAGATGTGTAAAACGTCCGATTTTTCTACTCATCTATTCAAGCCCCTCAAGTCCCTTCTGAAAGGCGAAATCAGTGTTCATATTGCCGTCCACAAATCAACGTCGAAAAACCTGCACGATGAGATGAGTTGTTGGACTTTTCCTTCTCACTGAAATGTCTATTCTACGACATAGAAATAGCAAAACTACGACACGCAATTTTGTAATTTACAATTTGCCTCTCTGAACATCTCCACATAATCCCATATGCCGACCTCTAACGAATATTGTGGCTCGTACTTCAATTGCTGCCGGGCGGCGCTCAGATCAAGCGTGCCGCGCGCTCGCATATCGTTTTGCTCCATCTCGCTCAGGCCTGCCCCGATCTCGATAGCGGCTCCTGGGATGATCCTGCGTACCTCCTCAGCCGCCTCAGCTGCGCTGTGCATTGCGCCAGAGCCGATGTTGAAGACGCGCTGTGCAAGTGCTGATGGGTGAACATCCAGCGCTTTAATTACGGCCTGGGTGATATCTTTGACGTGTGTGTAATCACGGCGCATGTCGCCGCCCGTTGAGAAGCGCGTGGGCAGGCCGCGCACACTGTTTTCGACCATTGGCTTGATGTACATGGGGTAGCGCATGCCATGCCCGTAGATGGCCGAGTTGCGCAGGGCTATGAAATCGACGCCGTTGGTGCTGAAATAGGTAAGGCCTACGATCTCGGCGGCGGCCTTCGAAGCGCCGTAGGGTCCAAGGGGATTGCCTGCCGTGGGGATATGAATGGGGTGCCGCTCGTCGATGGGCTCGTATTGACGTGGCGCGTAGACGGCGATGCTGCTGCTCTGCACGACGCGCTGCACGCCGCAGAGACGCGCTGCCTCTAGCACGTTGATTGTCCCGTTGACGTTAACCTGAAAGGTGATGGCCGGGTCCTCGAGCGAGTAGGGCGGGTCATACAGCGCGGCTGCGTGGAAGATGCGCTCGACTTTGTAATGTTGCACTGCCCGCAGTAACCCTGCCAGGTCCAACACCTGGCCGCGCACGAACACGATTTGCTTTGCGAAAGGAGCGGTGAGCGCGGCCAGGACCGGCGCAGGTCCCACGGCATCGAAGTTGATCACACGATCGCCGCGTCCGGCCAGTTCTCGTGTAACGTACGTTCCCAGGAAGCCGGAGCCCCCGGTAATCATGATCGTGGCCATTGCTTGCTCCCTCTACACGCTCAGATCGTAATAATGATGATTTTCGTCTCGCTCATCTCCTCGATGGCATAGCGCGGCCCTTCGCGTCCCATGCCGCTGGCCTTTACTCCTCCATACGGCATGTGGTCGGCGCGGTAGCTCGACACCTCATTGATATGCACGCCCCCGAAGTCGAGGCGTTCTGCAGCGTAGAACGCTTTTTGCAGGTTATTGGTGAAGATGCCCGCCTGCAAGCCATAGGGTGTGCTGTTAGCAAGATCAATGGCTTCATCCAGCGTATCGTAAGGGGCGATAGCCACCGCCGGGCCGAAGAGTTCGCCCTGGCAAATCTGCATTGACGGGGTAACGCCGAGTAGCACCGCGGGCGTGATGCAGCCATCGGGGAGCAGTTCGCCCCCAACCAGCAGCTGCGCGCCCTGCTCCTGGGCGTCGCGCAGCACCGCCATGACGCGCTGAGTTGCCTGCTCGCTGACGAGCGTGGAACTGTCCGTCGCGGGATCGCGCGGGTCGCCGGTGCGCAGTTTTCCCACTTGCAGCGCCAGCCGCTGCGCAAACTCCTGGCAGATGGAGCGCTGGGCGTAGATGCGCTGCACGGCGATACAGGCCTGCCCTACAGCGTAGTAGCCTCCGGCAACGGTACGCGCTGCTGCACGCTCCAGGTCGGCGTCGGCTTCAATGATCAGCGGTGAATTGTTGCCGAGTTCGAGCGTCACACGCTTGTAGCCAGCTACCGAGCGAATGTGCTTGCCCACGGCCGAGCTGCCAGTGAAGGTGATCATGGCGACGCGTTCATCGCGGACCAACTGTTCACCAATGCCATCATCACCGGGGAGAACGCTTAAAGCTCCTCGTGGGACGCCCGCCTCGGCGAAGACCGCGGCCAGCTCCAGGGCAGTGATGGGCGTTTCCGGCGCCGGTTTGAGTACGATGGCGTTGCCTGCAGCCAGGGCCGGGGCGATTTTGTGACAATCCAGCAGCAGGGGGAAGTTGAAGCCGGTGATGCCAGCGATAATGCCTAGTGGGCGGCGTACGGTGTAGGCAATGCGGCCCTCACCTCCTGGCACAGCATCCATCGGTACGACCTCGCCGGCGATGCGCGTGGCCTCCTCTGCGGCCAGGTGCAGCGCGGCAGTGGCGCGGGCAATTTCAAGACGGGCGTCCTTGACCGGCTTCCCCACTTCATGGACGATCAAGGAGGCGAAATGCTCCGCGCGGGCGGCGAGGAGTTCGGCGGCACGGTGTAACAGCGCGGCGCGGCGATGGAGCGGCCAGCTTGCCATTATTTGTGCTCCCTCCCTGGCCTGTTCCAGTGCTGCATCTACGTCTTGCTTACCTGCCCACGCTACGCGCCCCACCAGGACATCGCGGTCGTAGGGGAAGCGGATCTCGATGTGTTCATCGCTCGCCACCCAGTCGCCGCCGATGAAAAGGCGGTAGTCCTTGCCGGGTTGGAATGTGCTCTCATCTAAAGATGTTGCCTGTTTCATGGTGACCACCTGAAAAAGCTCGTTTGACTATATTCTTTAAAACTAATCAACTCCTAGAAGATTCGCTGCCGCCAGAGCCATTACCTTGATGGAGGTCAACAGGTCGTCGATAGCGAGCGATTCGTCAACGACATGCGTTTGTGTGATCTCGCCTGGACCGTAGACGATGCACTGTTCGATGCCGGCGTTATGTACGACGAAACGCTGGTCGTCGGTACCGGGACTGCACACGTAGCCGGGTGAGCGTCCCAGCACCTCCTGTATGGACGCGGCGAAGGCCCGCACGAGTGGGGTGTCGCTGCTGACCCAGGTAGGCCCGGTGGCGTAGCGCTCCGTATAACTATAGCCCAGGCCGGACTGCATCCTGGCACGCCTTTCTAGAAGCTCGCGTATTTCGTTACGGGCGTCCTCCAGTTGTTCTCCCATCACCAGGCGACGATCGAAGGTGACGGTGCAGCGGTCTGGCACGCTGTTGATGTTGGTACCACCTGCGATGGTGCCGAACGAGAGACTGGCCGCGCTGGCGCTCTCTGGCACAACCGGCACGCTATTGTGACGTTGCAGCAGGCGCGGCTTGAGTTCGTAGAGCGCTTCTGCAATGAAATCTGCCATGTGTTCAATAGCGTTCACGCCGCGTTCCGGTGTGCTGCCATGCGACTGCCGCCCGGTGGTGGTGATCTCGCCCCAGATGGCGCCCCGGTGTCCCAGGCAGATATTGTCGACGTTCAACGGCTCGGTAATCACTACGTAATCCGTGCGGCCGGAGGCGATGTAGCCACGCTCAACCAGGAGCCCCATGCCCGCGTTCCGGTTGCCTGTACTCTCTTCGTCCACAACGCCGCTCTGTTCGATGGTACCCTGCAATTCTACACCCGCTCTGCGTATCGCCTCGATGGCATAGACCTGTGCTGCAATGCCGCCCTTCATGTCGGATACTCCGCGCCCGTAGATGCGCCCGCTGCTGATGACGCCGCCGAAGGGATCACAGGACCAGCCAGAGCCAGCAGGTACGACGTCCATGTGCCCGTTGAAGTGCATCACCGGTGCAGGCAAGGAACCTGGCAGTCGCCCGAGGACGTTGACGCGCGGCAAACCACTGCCATAGGGAGCGAGCTCTGCCACTTCCGCGGGGGATAGCTCAATGTATTCTACGTCATAGCCCAGTGCCTGTAAGCGTTCACCGATGTAATGCGCGCACTCAGGATATTCCTCCCCTGGCGGATTCACCGTGGGTATGCGAATCAGGCCTTGCAGGAATGCGATGGCCTCCTCCAGTACATCCCCGGCGCAGCGTAGAATAGCGTTTCTTTGTGCGGGTGACCGGGTCCCTGGCATGCTCTATTCATGTCTTTCTAGCACATTCGTGTTGCAAGAAATCGTTATAACGACGCAATAAAGTTTACAATGAAAGTGGCTATGCAGAAAACTATAGTGCAGATCAAGACCAGCATGTCAGGGCGAGTGAAATGCATTTCACGGCGTTTGCTGCGCCGCCAGCCGCGGCGTCCTGCTCCATAGCAGCGCGCCTCCATAGCAATCGTCAATGCTTCGGCTCGTCGGAAGCCGCTGAGGAAGAGCGGGACCAGCAGCGGACCAACTTTCATAGCACGCTTGAGGAAGTTACCCTTGTCGAAGCGCACTCCGCGTGCCGTTTGAGCTTTAATGAGGCGCTCGATCTCGGCGATAAAAATAGGTACGAACTTAAAAGCGACTACAAAGACCATCACAATATTGTTTATTGGCAGTCCAATCCTCTCTAAAGGCGAGAGCAGGACCTCGGAGCCGTCGGTCAAATCTACCAGCGAGGTAGTGAACATGAGCATGGAGGCGAGGTAATAAAGGAAAAATACACGGGTCATAATCAAGGTGCTGCTCCTGATGCCTTCCCACGATATGTTGAGCAGGCCCCACTGCCAGATGACCTTTGGATGAGGCGTTGGCGAGACATAGAACAGGATCTGCATGATGTAGATGAAGCCCAGCAGGACGAGAAAGGGCTTGAAGCCGCGTAAAGCATATCCGAGTGGGATGCTGGATGCTCTTTGCAGGATGATGCAGTAGAGCAGGCACACGGCAAAGCCGGTAAAGGTATTGATGAAGGAGACCAGGATGATCAGCAAAACAGCGCAGAGCAACTTTGCGCGCGGGTCCATGCGCGTGAGAGCAGAACCATTGTTGACATACTGGCCTAACGTGATGTCTCTCGAAAGTTCGATCATCTCATTACTCTTGCCTTCATTATTTCTGCCTCGAGCTCTTCCAGGCTAAGCACACCGGCATTGATAGTAGGGATCGTCTCGCGCAGGGCCAGCGCGATTTGTGTTGCCTCAGGTAGGGCGATATCCAGCGCTTTGAGTTCACTCGCTCGTCTTAGAATCTCGCCTGGCGTACCACTAAAGACTGTGTGTCCCTGGTCGAGTATGTAAATCATGTCTGCCAGCCCTATTACATCGTCCAGGCCACTGGATATGTAGATAATAGTCAGCGCTTGTTGTCGCCTCAGCCTGACAATCAGTTCAAGTAGTTCGCGTCGCCCACGCGGGTCCAATCCTGCCGCCGGTTCATCGAAGATGATGATCTTCGGTTGCAGCGCGAGCACTCCAGCGATGGCAACGCGGCGTTTCTGCCCTCCGCTGAGCGCATAAGTGTAACGGGAGCGGAAATCCTCGTAAGGTAGTCCCACTGCCTCCAGGGATTCTTGAACGAGGCGCCGTGACTCGGTCAGCGGTACTTTTTTAAGGCGCGGGCCGAAGGAGACATCTTTGCCGACGGTGTCCTCGAAAATTTGTGCTTCTGGTGACTGGAAGACAGTCCCTACAATGGAACGAATACGTTCGATGTCGAAGGAGGAGACACCCACATCGCTGCCCGCGAAGAAAAATGTGCCTGGAACTGGCTTAATCAGGCCGGCCAGTATATCGACAACCGTAGACTTGCCGGCCTTGGTTGGTCCTACCAGTGCAACGGTCTGTCCTTCTGTAATGGATAGCGTGAGGCCGCGCAGGGCCTCCACGGCAAAAGGCGTGCCTCGCAAGTAGGTATGACGCATATCTCTCAGTTCGAAAAGTGGCTTGCTCTCTGTTGAAATCGGGGTGATTTCCCTCTGGCTTTCCACGAGAGACACCCCTACGTTGTTGGGCAGTGAAGGTGACGCCTGCTGCTGGCCCGACCCATTGAGCTGCTCTGTGGAGAGCACAACCTCTGGCAATTCCGTCCAGCCCTGCGCTCGCAGGCGCTGACTCAGCCTGGTAACCATTGGTACGTCCAGCCCGACTGCTCGTAGCTCGTCAGCGCGTGCAAAAACTTCGGCTGGTGTGCCGTCCATCAGTACTCGTCCGGCGTCCATCACAATGACCCGCTTGAAAGAGGTGGCCTCGTGCATAAAATGGGTGATATGGATCGCGCTGATACCGCGTTCCTGTGAGAGTCGCTGCACAGTTTCCAGTAACTGGCGCGCTGTGTGTCCAGAAATCATGGTGGTTGGCTCATCCAGCAGTAAGTAGCGAGGGCGCATTGCCAGCACCCCAGCAATAGCCACCCGCTGCTTCTGGCCCACGGAGAGCTCATTCACGGCCATCTGCGCGTAGGGTTCCAGGTCAAGGAGCGCCATTGCTTCCTGGACCCGTTCTTCGATTTCAAAGCGCGGCAGGCCCAGGTTCTCTGGCCCGAAGGCGATGTCATCGATGACGCTATTGGCGACCAGCTGATCGTCCGGATTCTGGAAGACCAGCCCAACGCGCTGGCGGATCGTCCACAGGGCTTCACCGCCAGCGTTGGTACCCAGACCATCGACCTCTATTGTACCGCTATCGGGCTGTAGGATGGCGGCGAGGAGCTTTGCCAGCGTGCTCTTGCCTGAGCCGTTCTGACCGATGATGGCGATTGTCTCGCCGGCGTCGATCTTCAGGCTTACTGCGCGTAGAGCTGGCGGCGCATCCTCTTCGCCATGAGCGCTGTAGCTAAAGGTAACATCGTTAACAGCTAGCATGATTTAGTACGGCAGTTGGTCACGCGGTTTCGTATCAGGAGCGCGGACGAAGCGTCCTCTGACGATGTAGACTGCGCCGGCAATGATCGTCGTCAAGATGGCTGCGATGATTGCCTCGATGATCGCCTGCGGAATGATCGGAATGACCAGTGGTAAAGGAATATAACCCCGCAAAACCGCGAAACCCAGTACAAAGATGGTGTTGGTGGCTGAGCCAATGAAGCCTGCGACCGCGGCGGCCATGACCCGGTTGATGCGGTAGAGGGCAGCGAAGGTGGCCCAGGACGTCAGGCCAATCAAAATGCGCGGCACGATGGCTACCAGCGGGTCTTTGAAGAGCGGCAGCGTGGCTCTGAAGAAGCTAAGCAGGCCGAAGACCAGGCCAGTAACCATGCCTACCAGTGGGCCTTCGAGCACCCCGCCAAGAATGGTGGGTATGTGCTCGATGGTGGCGGCGCCAGAAGAGTTAGGAATGGGGATAAATCCGATGCCAGGAATGACGCCTAAGATAATGGTGATGGCTGCCAGGACGCCAGCTGTAACAATGCGCCCGGTAGTGAGCGACCAGGTACCAGTGGTGGAGACGTCGGATGTGGCTTTGCTCAAGAAAGACCTCCTTTGTAGAGCTGGACGACTGAGTTGAATCAGAGATGGCTACAGGGACAGGATTACAAAGGACTGCGAGGAATAAACGGCCAGGTATATGCCAGGTTGCTCCAGTTGCTGAGGCATCCCATGCCTATGTGCCCCTGCGGAGATCGTTGTGGTTTGCAGCACCTCCTCGGGATAAAGTTGGGGATGTTCGAATTATTCAAAGTATAAACTGCTCAACTACCTGCTGTCAAGGAACGTTGTCTGCTTGCTTTAAGATGTAATCTGTGTTGGAAATAGTGCAAATGACCCATTTCTAATGATGAAACTTTCGCGTATACTAAGGCCATCATACACAAGCCTTATTTGTGAGCAAGGAAGTGAGCACGAGGTGCTGCGATGGCACATGAAACGCAAAAAGACATGAAACAGGCGCCTCCCGTGTTTGTGACCGGGAAGGCCGCGAAGACTCGCTTTCAGCGTACCCGCATGCTGGGGCGTGCAACAGCACGCGTTCTGCTTGTGCTGCTGTTCGCTGCAGGGCTCTACCTGTCGCTAGTTCCTGCCGGGCGAGCTGATTTGCGTACAACGCTGATTTTACCGGCACTGCTTGGCGCATCTGAGCCGCCCGCCTTGACGCCTGCCGACGAAGCGGTACGCCACACACAGATGATCATTCCCGCTCCTGCAGGCGGTGTCTACCTGGATGTGTATGCGCCTACGACCCCCACGCCCCCGGTTCCCGGCGTGCGAGGAGGCGTTGTCATAGTCCCGGGCGTCGGCGACAATCGCGCCGTGCCGCAACTTGTCAACCTCGCCATGTCCCTGGCGCATGCAGGATTGGTGGTGATGACTATGACGACGCCAACGCTGATCGATAATAGTATCTCGGCGCAGGATAGTGAAGGAGTTGTGCAGGCTTTCGAGACGCTGGCTCACTGGCCCGGTGTGAGCGCGAATCGCATCGGGCTGCTCGGCACAAGCGGCGGTGGCCCTCTCGTCTGCTTCGCCGCGGCCGACCCGCGCATTCGCGACCAGGTGGCATTCGTGGCCCTCTTCGGCAGCTACTACAATGCAACAAGCCTGCTGCGGGCATTTGGTCAACGCGGGTTTATGGTGAATGGACACCTACAGCCCTGGCAGCCGGACCCCTACCCAAAGCAAGTGCTCGCCGATACTATAGCCGGGACGCTCCCATCGTTGGAAAGCACGCTCCTGCAAAATGCGTTTGCTCCTGGGGGAAAGCCATTGACTGCTGCCGACCTGGCCCAGTTGTCACCGCCTGCTGTCGCGGCCTATCACCTGCTGGCAGGCGATGAGCCAGATCAGGTGGATGCCAACATTGCCGCGCTCTCCCCGCAGATGCATGCGCTGCTCGACCAGCTCTCGATCAATCGCGTGGTCGACAAGATACGGGCGCCGGTCTACCTGCTTCATGACCGCAGCGACCCTTCCATCCCTATTACCGAATCGCGCGAATTCGCGGCGGCGCTTGCGCGCATTCATCATCCCTATGACCTGGCAGAGTTCGGCATTTTCTCACACGTGCAGGTGCGATCAGGTCTCGGCATAGGCCAGTTGCTGAGCGATGGCCCGCATCTCTTTCATGTCCTCAGCAATATACTTTACCTCGGCTCGTGACGGGAACAGGAGATTATCATGCTTGTGCTCTCATTGTTCTGGTTCGTGTTGGGCATCCTCATTGGCGCCCTGGCAAATGCTGCAAGGCTGCGGCCCTCGTCCTGGGACCGTCACGGGCGGCTGCTTATGCTCGGCATGGGCGCTTTAGCTGCGTTGCTGGGAGGCTGGCTTGGCGTGCTGCTGCTGGAGAGGAATGTCGCTACCGCTATGGCGCTCTGGGTGGCCGTGTTCGGTGTTACGCTGCCATGGCTGGTGACGCGTGATTGGTTTAAAGCGTAAGGTATCGCGCCGAGGAAATAATCCTGCCGGCAGACTCTTAGCGGGCCAGGAGCTGCCTGGCTCCTTCCGGTCCCCCGATGACCGCCCGTTCCGCCATGTTGAGGAACAGCCCCGTCTCGACTACTCCAACGATGCGCCTGATGCGAGACTCCAGGTCTACCGGGTCTGAAATACCTCCTGCAAAGGAACAGTCGAGGATCACGTTGCCGTTGTCGGTGAGGAAGGCCTGCTTTGCTCGCTGGCGTACCTGTACCGAAGCTCCCAGCGCCTGTAAACGCCTGCTGACCGGCGCCACTCCAAAGGGAATGGTCTCGACTGGTAAAGCGGCGCTTTGACCCAACTGGCTGACCAGCTTGGTGGCATCAGCAATGACAATGAAGCGGCGCGAGGCTGAAGCGACGATCTTCTCGCGCAGCAGCGCGCCGCCTCCGCCTTTGATCAGGTTCAGGTGACTATCGACCTCATCTGCGCCGTCGATGGCGAGATCAAGTTCCGGGTATGTATCGAGATCGGTCAATGGTATACCCAGGGTGCGGGCAAGCTGCTCAGTGGCTTCCGAGGTGGGGACTGCGCCAACAATTTTCAGACCAGCTTGCAGGCGCCACGCCAGCGCCTGGATCATGTAGGCGGCGGTCGAACCTGAGCCGATGCCGATCACCATTCCTGCTTCTATGAACTCGACTGCTGCTTCTCCGGCGATGCGTTTCCACTGATCTCGTGTGATCTCATTCTGCATGGTGCTGTGTCTCCCCCAGTATGCTGATATGGCAAAAGTGTACCATATATAACCGCTATGAGGATAGATCTAATAGTTATTATCTGCTGTTTACTTGTCTTCCTCCCTGCGTCATGGTACACTTTCGGCGGGTGCAACACACAGCAACATCGAGGGTAAATTGAGCATACGATGAGCACTTCTGATGCAATAGGTGCGATGGCCTGGGTAGAAACGGCCTACTTGCTGACAGATAAGTACTGGCGCGTCAGCTTTGCCAGTGATGCAGCGGGACTGCCCTTTGGTAGGTCGCCGAACGAACTTGAAGGGCACACGCTGGAGGAGCTTCTGGGGGTTGAAGTGTTTGATGAGCTGCGCGCCTGTCTCAATGTCTCTGTAACTATGAACGGCGCAGAATACGTCGTGGTTTTGCGGCAGATGCAGGTACAGGGTCTTGCCATGCACGTGGTGGAAATGCGCGAGGCGGAGGCAAGCCTGGCACATGTTATCTCGCAGATCATCCATGAACTTAAAAATCCGCTTTCAGCGATGCAGGCGCTTGTGCAAAGCCTGGAAGAGGATCTCAAGGCTGATAGCAATGCGCGACAGTACACCAGCCGCCTGGTCAACGAGATTGAACGGTTGAGCCGCCTGTTGTCGTCCATGGCACGTTTCTCGAGCTTGAAGTATCGCCCAACGAAGTTATTTTCACTGCTGACTCTGGTGCGGCACATTCAGGATCTTTTTGAGCAAGACTTCCTGCGCCGCAATGTCACCATGCAAGTCATATGTACCCAGGCTGATGTGCAGTTTCGCGGCGACCCTGATCAGATGGCCCAGCTCTTTGTCAATCTCGTTACCAATGCTATCGATGCTATGCCCAGCGGTGGCGCCATAACCATTAATCTCATCACGATGCAGGATGGAACGATAGGTATAAAAGTGACGGATACCGGCGTCGGTATGAGCAAAGACGAGGTGGCGCGCATTATGAGCTCGCTCTACAGCTCGAAGGCTGGAGGAATGGGCTTAGGACTCTCGATCGTGCGCAGCATCGTCCGGCATCATGGAGGTATGATGGCTATTTCCAGTGATGAGGGGCTCGGCTCTGAAGTGACGATTACCTTTCCGGCACTTGTCTCTTGAAAAAGATACTCTATCTTGAGAGCGTGTCTGATTCTCAGAGTCTTCGCCCTCTCGCCGAGTGCTCGCGCGGCTTCGCCGCGCAAAAATGTAGTAGGTGTTGTGGAAAATGCGCGAAGCGCATTTTCCACAACACCTACTACATCAGGCTCGCGCCGCAGGCGCAAGCAAGCGATCGTGATGGGATTCAGACACGCTCTGAGATAAAATGAGGGCATCAAGGCATCCCAAACGGGAAACAATACATCGACCACACAAAATAGGCGGTGGTAACTATGTCTGATCAATGGCGTATTCTCGTAGTTGAGGACGAAGAGAACCTCAACTGGAGCATTGTTAACTCGCTGCGCAAGGATGGTTACATCGTCCGGGGGGTGATGAATGGGGCAGAGGCTATACGCATCCTCTGGTCCGAAGAGTTTGACCTCGTCATTAGCGATCTGAAAATGCCGGGAGCCGATGGCTTTGAATTACTCCAGTGGATACGCGCTAATCGCCCGCAGACCCGCCTGATTATGGTGACGGCCTTTGGCTCTGCCTCCACGCGGAACCAGGCGCTGGAGGGTGGCGTGGTGAGCTACCTGGAGAAGCCGTTTGATCTGCATACGCTCAAAGAGGAGTTACGCCGCTTGCTGCAACAAACAGGGTTTTCTGCCAACCTGGACTCTTTCGATTTGCTGGACGTGATCCAGATTATCACCATGAGCCGCAAGAGTATTGCCCTGCTGGTGAATACAGGGCTGGAGGAGCGCGGGGTGCTGCGTTTCCAGGGAGGTGAATTGATATGGGCGGAGTACGGTGCGCTGAGCGGCGAAGAGGCATTTTTTGCGCTCGCGGCCCATAAAAATGGGGTGGTGATCCATCAACCCTGGGACCAGCAGATTACACCAAACGTCACGCTGCCACTTTCACGCTTAATTTTTCAGGCGCTCCAGTATCGTACGAAGTATGCCGGTAATCAGCAGCTTTCTGGCGAGCCTGAAGCGGTCGGGCATGCCCTCCTTGCGCACAGCGAGGAAGATGATAGACCCTTTGTGTTCCTGGACGAATCTGCATCTGAAGCCCCCGGCTCTGAGCAAGCGGCTGCGCGAGAATGGTGGCAGCAAACTGGCCAGCTAGCAAATCCAGATAATGGTAATGCCGAAGGAGAATCAAGTGTTACCGCTTCCAATAGTACGAACATTGTTCCTTCGACTGTGCGTAAAACACCTGCAAGCCAGCGTTCGGAACTGCCTTCCTGGTTAACGGATCAACCGACGCATGGTGTACCCGTGGTGCGCCGTCCATCGCCCACAAATCCGGCATCTTCGCGGGCACCTGTAACGTCTGTGCTTAACTCATCGCCTGCGGAATGGCAGCCGCCCGAGCAGGCGCCATCGATAGCACAGGCAATGCTGCAGGCAGCAAACAAACAAGCGACCGGGCCACAAAAAACATCATTTGTGACCAGGGAAACGCCACGTCCCAGTCCAGCGGAATGGCAGCCATCAGAACCTGCAGAACAGCGTTGGTCCCAGAGCGGCCCGCTACAAAGCTTGACCCAGACTGGAAAGATCGAAGATGTTGCTCCGCTCTCTAAAGAACGCCAGCAAACTGCTAAGCTAGCCATTGAGGAGCAAGCTGACACTGGCATCAGGCCACCACGAACCGTCAGGCGAAACTACGCGACACTTGTCTCTGCCTTGCAGACACTGGGATACGCTGTTCCAGGCTTCATAGCAACTGCGGTTCTCACCCTGGATGGGCACCCTATTGCCCAGGTGACTGTAGATGACCTGGACATTTCAACTCTTCTTGGATATTTCGGTAGTATTCTACAAGCAATATTGCGCTCGCTTGATCAGCTTGGTGGAGGCAGCTACGAGGAGACAGTCATCACCAGCGCGGATCGTCATATTTTCCTGCGTCTTCTAGATAGCAATAGAGGAATATTTCACGTGCTTATCGCTACCCGTGGGTCCGATGCAGCAGCGGGCCTGAAAGTGATGGCAAATGTTGAGGCAGCCATTGAGGCTGCGCTGCAATAGTCTAGAGAAACTTGGTTATGAGCCAGAAAACGCCGCCGACCGAAGAGGAAAGAAGAAACCACCGCTTCTCGTTCATCCTGGGCATCGTGATAGCCCTGGTGATTCTCATCATCTTCGTGCTGGTATTCAAATGAAGCTGGCGTCTTCAAGCGTCGGGCGATTGAAGCAGCTTCTTCAGTTGTTCCACGTCCGCTTCTTTGGCTGTCGATGGCGGTGTAGCCTGCTCGCTTTGTTCTGCTTCTGGTGGGCTTTCTGCACGCTTCCTGGCTGGCTCGCTCTCCTGGGGTTGCGGGCGAAGAAGTGGTGAAGGATGAGGCTTCGCTTCGTGCAGCAGCGGCCTCTGCTGCTGGGAGCGACCCTTAGCCTTTAAATCCCGCAGCTGTCGTTCAACCATCTGTTCTGCGGAGAGCTGGTCGAGTTGTACTTCGGGGTCGCGCTGGTGCAAATCGGCCAGGGCGCGTGCGCGCGCCTCGGCCTCCAGTACGGCATCTTGAGCGCGGGCTGCTCGCTCTTTATCCTTCGGATTGCCCGTCTTACTGAGGGTGTCGAAGACGCGCTGTTGCAGCAGCGCGTTGCGCTTGCGTGCAAGGAGGAGATCAATGGTGGTTTCTACTTCGGAGAGCTTCGCCTCGAGCTGGCGCAGCGCGCGGCGCATGGTCAGCACCAGCTCTTCCTGCTATCGTTGTAATGCATCAGTGCCGCCCGGGCGGCCTCGTCATTATTTTGTTGGATCGCCTGCTCCGCCTTGTGCATCCACACATCGGCTTCCGCCGTCTTCTCTTTGCTGCGGTTTTGCAGTTTATGGCTTTCGGCAATAGCTGTAGCAACTTGCGTTTTGACCTGCACGAGCTGGTTGTGCATATCAAGTTGCAGTTGCTGCAAGACTTTCTCCGGGTCGTCTGCCTTCTCAACCATAGTATTGAGGTTAGCACGTACCAGAGTGAGCACGCGTTCCAACAGATTCATCGTACATTCCCCCAAATCATTATTAATATACCAGGTAGGCGCATAGTGCTTTGTCAATCTTGTTCTGATGGGTGAAATGTAGTAGGTCCCCGATTTATCGAGGGACCACCCCTTGCGGGTGCCAGGCTCCCCACCCATCAAATGATAATGGACAGACCAATAGTCTGATGATGACTGTATAGCAGGTATCGTGGTACCCCCTTGCAGCCAGCGCTATATGCTGAGCAAGCCGGAGAGGCAGCCACGATATCCTATGAACTGTGCCGTATCACCCGAGAAATGGCTTACTTTTCGCTCGGTGCGGCTTCGACCGTAAGGCCGGCGCCATTGGCTTTCGTAGTATCCGTTTTGTTCTGCTCTTCCTGAGTCGCCAGTGCCGGGACACGGCTCATCAGGTCGCTGATGCGGGTACCACTGAGCAGTTCGAAGAGCGCGGGGACCTGTGCCACCATATTCACTATGTCACCGGTAAGACGGCTGGCGCCCAGCCCGTTGCCGGTACCGTTGCCACCAGTTGAGACGATGGTTACCTTGTCGACCTTGCTCAATGGCTCCGCGATGGCGCGTACGATCTCAGGCATGCCGGTGAGCAGCTTATCCAGCACGGCGGCCTGGTTGTACTCGTGGAACGCGGCGGCCTTGACCTTCATAGCATCCGCCTCAGCCTCACCCTTGGCGCGGATGACC
>WNGN01000652.1_pt1 | contig 21807 bp, 17 predicted proteins | sample 5400561 | NCBI WGS metagenome assembly WNGN01 (sample SAMN13153379, study PRJNA577476) | soil metagenome | isolation source: 115 cm soil or saprolite under Garry oak tree replicate 2 | place: USA:California | collected 2016-06-15 | reverse complement strand
TATCTGCCTGGTGGATACAGTTGGTAATGCCATCGTTGTCATCTTGAAGGGCGAGGACAGGGTGAGCACCTCACACGTTGCACAAGTCCTCACCATAGACCAGCCACGTTTGGCGACCCCGCAAGAAATTCTTGAGAAAACCGGCTATCCCTGTGGGGGCACACCATCCTTTGGATATCAAGCAACATTTCTCATAGATCCAAGAGTGATGGAAAAAGAAATGGTTTTCACTGGCGGCGGCAGTGAAAACTCGCTGGTCAAGATCGCGCCACAAGAGCTGTTACGAGCAAATGCAGGTAGAATTGTTCGCATACGCAAATAAGGAGGATAATACTATGGCAGGTTTAGAAGGCAGGGTCGCTATCGTGACAGGTGCGGCTTCCGGCATTGGACTGGCCATCGCCCGCGATTTTGCGCAACATGGTATACGGGTAACGTTGTCGGATATCGATGCTGAAGGAGGAAGTGCTGCCGCCTCTGAACTGGCCGGGGCGCGTTTTCAAGCAGCAGATATGGCAAACAGTAATGACATTGCGCGGCTCGTGACGGATACTCTCGCCGCCGAAGGGCAGATAGATATTCTGGTAAATAACGCGGGCATCCAATATGTCGCGCCAATTATAGACTTTCCAGAGGCAAAGTGGCGGCAAATCATCGAAATTATGCTCACTGCGCCTTTCTTGCTGACGAAGGCTGTTCTACCTGGCATGTATGCTCAAAAGTGGGGACGCATCATCAATATTGCATCGGTGCATGCGCTGCGAGCATCCGCTTTCAAATCTGCCTACGTGGCTGCCAAGCATGGCCTGCTCGGGCTGACTCGCGTCACAGCGCTCGAAGCAGCGGAGCATGGTGTCACCTGTAATGCCATCTGCCCATCGTACGTGCGCACCGCGCTCGTCGAGAAGCAAATTGCCGACCAGGCACGTATTCATGGCATCCCTGAAACAGAGGTGGTGGGGAAGATCATGGTGACCGAAGGCGCTATCCGTCGCCTCCTGGAACCAGAGGAGGTAGCGCAATTAGTCACCTACCTTTGCACAAACGCTGCCAGCGGCATTACCGGCAGCGCACAGACGATTGACTGTGGCTGGACGGCCCATTAAAGTACGGGCGATTCTGACTCGACTTTACCTTGCACCGGCCGACCCGGTAATCCCACGGCAGTCAACATAGCAAGCCCAACGACAACAATGACGAGGATATCTACCGTGAGAATCCCGGAACCTGGCCGTCCGCCTGCCATCGCCACCATTCCGACAATCACACCACCAAGGCCAGTACCTAGCGCTGACCCAAGCACCGAAGAGAGCTGCATCGATGACGATGCTGAGCCCTGCTGATCAGCAGGGGCCGTTTCCAGCACAACCAGGTTGAGCGTCGAATAAGCGAGCCCCATGCCAAGCCCGGCAACTCCCCACGCCACTGGCGCCACCGCAACCGGAATACCTGCGAAGAGCACACTCGCAATGCCAGCCAAACCAAAGACAAGCAGCGTCAGCCCACTCGTCACAAGCAGGCGACGTCCTCGTCGAGGAGCCAGCTGCGCCTGCACCCATGCCCCTGCCGTCCAGGTCAAAGTGGCGGCAGTGAGCGCTATACCAGCGACGAACAAACTCTGACCGCGTATAGAAATCAGCGTCAGTGGAAGGAACGCTTCCCCTCCAAAGAAGGCCATATTGAGGAAACCCAGGGTCGCGATAGCAGCAGGCAGGCCCTCCTTCGCCCTCAGTGTACCAGGTGGAAGCAGACTCTGTAGAGATGGTATCCCCAGCGCCAGACCCACCAGAACCAACACAACCGCCAGGAGAAGAGACCCCATCTGCAGTCCCGTCAGGGTCATTGCCGTCCCGATCACCAGGCCAACCGCAGCAACAAGACGACGAGCATCAAATGATCCAGACGTCACAGCAGGGGTCAACTGTCTCAGGGCGGGTAGCGCTAAACCAGTTGCAAGCGGCAGCACCGGTACCAGGCCCAGGAAGACCCAGCGCCAGCCTGCCAGGTCAGCTACAATCCCTGCCAGTGCAGGGCCTACCAGTCCTGGCACTACCCAGGCGCTCGAAAGCACTGCCAGCATGCGCGGCTTCACCGCCTCCGGGTACCCCCATCCAACACACACAAAAGCGACCGAGGCGAGAAGACCCGCTCCAAAGCCTTGCACTCCCCGGCTCAGGACAAGCATGAGCATAGAAGACGCAGCCCCAGCCAGGATGAGGCCAAAGACGAACAGCACTACACCAGCAATGAAGGGGAGAACTGGCCCTCGCCGGTCGGCCTCGCTTCCAGCCAGAATGATCCCCATAAAAGTCGCCAGCATATAGGCACTGAAAGCCCAGCCATAAAAGCTCAATCCACCCAGGTCTGCAACAACTTTGGGGAGAATGGTCGCGACAGCCAATCCCTCGAACGCTGGCCCCAGCGTGATAAGGATCAGCCCCAGCGTCAGCCGCCGGTGTTGCGCACTCCATACGCCCGCGCCGGTCGCAACACGCTTTTCCTGGTAATCTAATGGAGGTAGAGGTCGTGACATTGCGTATCCCTCATGACAGGTTCTTTTTTTCTTCTATCCCTATTGACTGTCACTATCGGTATATGGTATACTGGGAGCAGCGAAAGCTCTAACCCCGCCAGGTTTTCGCTCCGAGACGTATCTACAGGAGGAACCTATGATGGCAGAAGACGCTGCAAAACACGAACAGCAGGTCGATGCGCTTGCAGGGACAGAAGATTATTGGTTGACCATTACCGATGCCGCTCGAGCTACTCGTAGACAGGATATCACGATTCGGCGCTGGATTGCGACGGGGCAGCTCCCGGTCCGCCGGAACGCTGTCGGACTCAATCAACGCACGCGCCAGGTACGCGCCAGTGACCTCGCCAAACTCACGCCCATCATTGATCCCACTGCAGTGATTACAGGGGAGGAAGGACGACTTAATCTCATGAGCATTCCAGTTGAACAGGCCCAACTCAGGGCGGGCCAGCAGCAGTTGCAGCAGCATGTTGCTGCCCTTCGTGAGCATGTCGAGCACCAGGGGCAGACCTTTCGACAGGCTTTGACCGAGCAACGTCTCGCCTTCCAGCACCACCAGGAGCAGCTGCGGGACGCATTAGCCGCACAGTTCTCGCAGGTGCATGAGGCCTTTCTCGGTACGCATACCGTGCTGGAAACCATGCGTACCGAACAACAGCAGCGACTGGCGCAGCACGAGCAGGAGTTGGAGCGACTGCGCCAAAGACTCGCTATGCAGAGCACCGCGTCCCAGGTGGCGCCGCAGCGTAGTGCTGATGAGCAGGTGATGGAGCAGGCCTTGCAAACACTTGAGGAGTGGATGACCAGCGAATTCGCCAAGCTCATGGACCAGCTTGAAACCCTGACTGCGCAGGTGACCGCGAGCACACTATCGTTCGATCACACGCAGCAGCGACAACAACAGCAAGAGCAGCAGATCGAGCGCCTCATAGAAACTACTGCGCGACTGACGGAGCAGTTGGCACGCCATGAACAGACGCAACAGCAGCTCTTGTCCCTGATTGAGCAGCCACCAGCGAGTGGACAGAACGTGGGCTGAATATTCACCTGCCCGCGAGCCTTGCCACTACCGGCGCAAATGCCTCCATGTGTTCGTCGGATACCACGAAGTACGAGATGCCGAAGCGCTCGCGTTTCATATGAATATCCTCGGTAATCTGCTCCACGCTGCCGATGAGCAGGTACGGATTCTGCAAGAGTCGTTCCGGCGTTGCGTTTGTCAGCTCCCACTCGCGGATATAGTGTTCAGCGGTTTGCCTGCGGTCATCAGTCACCGCTACCAGGGAGACGAGCAGGTTCAATTCCAGCGCATCGAACCGCTCGCCTGCTGCCTGACGGACCCACTCCACCTTTTGTGCCAGTACAGCCTCTGTGCGTTCCGACGCATCTACTGTCCCATCCGCGTTCACTTTGATATGTATACCCACAATATCTGCCTCTCGTGCTGCGAGCGAAAGGAGCCTCTTGCCGCCGCCTCCGATGAAGAATGGGGGATGGGGACGTTTAGTCGGCTTTGGAAAGCCTTGAAGGTTGGTTATCTTGTAATGGTTGCCAGAAAACGTAACCAGCTCATCGGTGAAGAAGCGCTTGATGATCTGGATGGCCTCTTCCAGGCGACTGATGCGCACTCCTGCCGCTTCAAATGGCAGACCTACCTGCTCGTACTCGGGCCGGTGCCAGCCCGCGCCTATGCCCAGTTCCAGGCGTCCGCCCGATAGCAGGTCCAGTGTCGCTGCTTCCTTGGCCAGGAGCGCGGGATGACGGAAATCATTGTCGAACACGAAACTGCCCACGCGCAGCTTATTCGTCGCGTCGGCTGCTGCCATGAGGGCGGTTATCGGGGGAAATTCATTGACGAAGTGATCTGCCACCAGGAACGTGGCATAGCCGAACTGCTCAACCTTGCGCGCCTTGTCCACCCACTGCTCACGCGAAGGGGCGCTTTCTGCAACCACTCCAAAACGGAAAGGTCGTTGTTGCGTCATCTTTCTCCTCATTTGCTTTAAGGTTAATGTCTATATCTGTATTACGAATATCTCACCTCCCGTATCACAACTAGTAGGGAGGTGCAGGAGGCTGCGCCTCCTGCCGGGGGTACGGGAACACCTACGGCGAGCGTGTCATCTACTATGCCGACTAGTAGGGAGGTGCAGGAGGCTGCGCCTCCTGCCGGGGGTACGGGGGTGTCCCCCGAAAATCTCCCCTTTTATACCTGGGGACAAAGGATACCGGTGGTATAATAGACAACTGGACAGAAAATGTTTCAGGCACAACATGCTTCAGGATATTTTGAAAGGCGGAGTGCATAATGACAACTCAATCTGGAGAAGGTGTGCTCCTCTGGGAGCCCTCGCAAGAGTTGAAGCGGCAGGCAAATGTCACGCGCTATATGCAGTGGCTTGCACAGGAGAAGGGATTGAGCTTCCACTCGCGAGAAGAACTCTGGCAGTGGTCTGTCAACAACCTCGAGGACTTCTGGGCATCCATCGCAGAATATTTTCATGTCAAATTCTCGCAGCCGTACACAGCGGTACTGACCAAGCGGAAGATGCCCGGAGCAGAATGGTTTCCTGGCGCCAGGCTCAATTTTGCGGAGCATGTCTTTAGAAATGCTACTTCCGACCGACCAGCACTGGTTTTCCGTTCCGAGCGGCATGAGCTGGTTGAGGTCTCGTGGAGCGAATTGCGCCAGAAGGCGGGTGCAGTAGCCAGAGCTCTGCGTGCTATGGGAGTGCAGCAGGGTGACAGGGTAGTGGCCTATATGCCCAACATCCCGGAGACATTGATAGCGTTTCTTGCCTGTGCAAGTATGGGCGCAGTCTGGTCTAGCTGTTCGCCGGACTTCGGTACGAGTAGCGTCATCGATCGCTTCAAACAAATAGAGCCGAAGGTGCTCTTCGCCGTCGATGGTTACCAATATAATGGCAAGGCCTTCGACAGGCGCCCTATCATGTCTGAACTCCAACAGTCCTTGCCCACCCTTGAAAAAACAATCCTGTTTCCATACCTGTTCAAAGACGACGGACCCTCTTCAGCAAATCTCGTGCACACCGTACCATGGCATGATCTGTTGTCGGAAAACGCCGGGCTTGAGTTCGAGCAGGTGCCCTTTGATCACCCACTCTGGGTGCTCTATTCCTCCGGCACGACCGGCCTGCCCAAGCCCATTGTTCAGGGGCACGGTGGGATCTTGCTTGAGCATCTCAAAAGCCTGGCGCTGGACCTTGATATTAAACCTAACGATAAGTTTTTCTGGTTCACCACCACTGGCTGGATGATGTGGAACCTGCTCACAAGCGGGCTGCTGGTGGGCGCTGTGGTCCTGCTCTATGATGGCAGTCCATCCTACCCCGATATCGGCGCGCTCTGGAAATTTGCCCAGGATAGCGCAATGACCTTCTTTGGCACCAGCGCTGGGTTTATAACCTCCTGCATGAAGGCGGGCATCGAGCCTGGCAAAACCTACGACCTGAGCAAACTAAATGGATTGGGCTCTACCGGCTCTCCACTGCCGCCGGAAGGCTTCCGCTGGGTGTACGAGCATGTGAAGAGCGACATCTGGCTTGCGAGTATCAGCGGCGGTACGGACGTCTGTTCTGCCTTCGTTGGCGGCTCTATTCTCCTGCCCGTCTACTCGGGGGAACTCCAGTGCCGCAGCCTGGGCGCAAAGGTGGAGGCCTTTGATGAACAGGGCCGGCCCCTGGTGAATGAAGTGGGCGAGCTGGTGATTACCGAACCCATGCCTTCCATGCCCCTATTCTTCTGGAATGACCCTGACAATAAGCGTTACCAGGAGAGCTATTTTAACATGTATCCTGGTATCTGGCGGCACGGCGACTGGATTCAGATTACTGCCAGGGGTAGTGCAGTCATCTATGGCCGCTCTGACTCCACGCTCAACCGTATGGGCATCAGAATGGGGACGAGCGAGATCTACCGCGTCGTGGAGGGATTCCCTGAAGTTCTCGATAGCCTGATCGTGGGCATCGAGTATCCGGGCGGGCGCTACTACATGCCGCTGTTCGTGGTGCTCAGGGACAATGTGGAACTGGATGATGCCCTCAAAGCCAGGATTAAGGAAAGTCTGCGCCGCAACATTTCGCCGCACCACGTGCCCGACGAGGTGTTTGCTATTCGGGAGGTTCCTCACACACTGAGTGGTAAAAAGCTGGAAGTGCCGGTGAAGAAACTCTTCATGGGCATTCCCGTGGAGAAGGCAATCAGCACCGATGCCATGAGCAATCCGCAATCCATCCAATATTTCATAGAGCTGGCCAGTAAAGTCAACCTCAAATAAAACTGGAACTGCTTCCTGGGATTATTAAGTCAGCGCGGTGTACTTTCTAAGTCTTCGACAATGCTGCTCTTTGCACGCGGGCTAAGCAGTGAAACAGTATCGGCAAGATCCGCTTCTTCTGAAAGTACATCGCTCACCTGCGCTCCGTTAAGACTGGCATTTTTGAGATTGGCGCCTCTGAGGTCTGCCTTGCTCAGATTTGCTCCGCTGAAGTCCGCCCCGCTGAGATTGGCCCCGCGCAGGTCCGCTCCGCTGAGATTGGCCGCACCGAGGTTAGCTTCGCTGAGATTGGTCATGTAGAGATCAGCATCTCCCAGGTAGGCATTGCGGAGGTCCGCTCCGCTGAGGTTGGCCGCGCTGAGGTTAGCTTCGCTGAGATTGGCCTCACGCAGGTTTATGCCACTGAGAAGCATTCCGTTGAAAGATGTACTGCTGAGATCGGCCCTGCTGAGATTGGCCTTGCTAAGGTTCGCGTTCCTCAGGTCTGCGTTTCTCAGGTCGGCATCACTCAGGTCCGCTCCGCTGAGATCTGTCATGTAAAGAGAAGCCTCTTCGAGAAGTGCGCTGTTCAGCTTCGCTTCACTAAAATCAGCCCCGCTGAGATTAGCCCTTCTCAGGTTTATCCCGGCAAGGGATATGCCGTGAAGGTCTGCACTGCTGAGGTTCACGCCGCCGAGCTTTGCTTCATGGAGCAGGGCTCCGCTCAGAGATGCATTTCTCAGATCGGCTCCTGTCAGGTCGGCTTGCATGAAATTTGTTTCGCTAAGTTTGGCGCTGCCGAGGTTCGCTTCCCGCAGCAAGGCACCTTCGAGCCTCGCATTGTGGAGGTCGGCTCCCTTGAGATTAGCGCCGCGCAGGTCAGCCTCCTGGAGCAGCGCTCCATCCAGGCGAGCTCTGGTCAGATCGGCCTCTGCCAACCTGGCACTGCGAAGATCAGCACGGGACAAATTTGCTCCCCGCAGGTCTGCTTTGCTGAGAAGCGCTCCCCTAAGATTGGCACTGCTGAGATTGGCCTCGCTGAGGAGTACCTCACTGAGATCGACATTACGGAGGTCTGACCCGCTCAGGTTCACTGTGCTGAGATTGATTTCACTGAGGTTGACTCCACTGAAGTCTGCATTCCTGAGGTCAGCGTCCCTGAAGTTAGTCATAGTGAGTCTGGCCCCATTGAGCTTCGTAGCGCTGAGGTTAGCGCCGCTGAGATCGGCCTCGCCGAGGTTGGCTTCGCTGAGGTCAGCTTTAGTCAAATTGGCCCCATTGAGCTTCGTAGCGTTGAGGTTAGCGCCACTGAGGTCGGCCCCGCTGAGGTCTACCTGGTAGAGGTATGCCCCGCTGAGGTTCACGCCGGCGAGGTATGCCCCGCTGAGGTTCACCCCGTTAAGGTTAGCGCCGCTAAAGTGCACCTCTCTGAGATCAGCCCCGCTGAAGTTCACCCCGCTGAGGTCGGCTCCGGTAAAGTATGCTCCAAAGAGATTGGCTCCGCTCAGGTTCGCATCTATGAGATTAGCCCCACTGAGGTTTGCCTTGATGAGGTACGCTCCTCGCAGGTACGCACCGTTGAGGTTAGGCCGTATCTCTAGATGCTTTTTTCGCCAGTTATTCCAGGTATCTGTACCTTTCTTGAGGAGATTGAGATGTTGCTGATCTGCCATATTGTTAACTGTTCACTCCCTCTAAAGGGCTATTAAAAATTCTATACAATAAGTATACGCGTTAACCCCGCTTCCCCCCCTACAAAATAGGATAAATAGATGCTTATACTATGTAACTATAGCGATGGCGTGATCGGTATAGCCGGGTCTCTCTCACTTGTATCTGAAACCCTGCTTAGAAGACCGAAAGCAGTGCGCGGGGGAAGGAGCGCGCCCAATATGATGAGCAGCAGGCCAGCGATTGCTACCGGCAGAAATGCCAGGAAGGGCAGGTGAAAGAGATCCCATAGTTCTCCTCCGAGAAAGGGCCCCACAAAGGCAACACAGTAGTTGAGCGAAAGCGTGACGCCGGTGAGGCGAGCTACTCTCTCAGGCCCTGCCATCAGTGGGGGCAGGGCAATACCGAGGGTGAAGACAAGCGCTGAGCTAGCGCCGAGCAATACAGCCCAGAAAGGCTCTAACGTGGCAGGGGTGAGTACCCACCCAATGATTGCCGCTCCACTGATCACGCCTGCGACAATAAAGGGGGAACGACGGCCGGCAAGGCTCTGTGCAAAGAATGTAACCCCTAGACTTGAAGGTAACTGCGCTGTGTTGAGTATGGTCAGAGTGAGTGGCGTAAGGTAGGCGTAGTGCATTGCCGAGTTATAGATAGCAATCCAGCCGTTCATACCAAAGTAAATGAGGCTGCCCGCTCCAAGCATGATTCCCAGGTGTAAGGAGTTGACCTGTGATCGTTGAACATGGCGTGCCGGACTTTGAGGGCTTGTCCCTTTTGTCGTAGCCTCGGCTCTGCTAGAGTGAGCAGGCGATAAAACGGGTGCAGGGGGCGCGAGCCATAGCCAGAGGAGCAGTAGTACGATCACGGGTATACCCCAGAGCACGAATGTAGTTGCCCAGGCATTTTTCCCCAGGAATTGTACCATGATGGGTATTGTAAGTCCTGCTCCAGCAGCTTCGCCGATGATCAGCCCATCGCTAAACAATGCAGCAACAAGGCCAATGCGTGCAGGAAACCAGCGGCGTGCCAGCACAGGTATTGAAGTCTGTGCCAGCGTCATGCCCAGGCTTAGCAACAAGGTGAAGAGGAAAAGCATGAGTGATGAGAGCCAGAAAGCACGTAGGAGCGCACCAGCACTGAGAAGCACCAGCCCGATTGTAATGCAAAGCCGCCCTCCAATGCGCTCTATCAGAAATCCTGCAGGCAGGGCTCCAACTGCCAGCACCAGTACTGGCAGAGCTGTGAGCAGCCCGGTCTCGCTGTAGGAGAGTGCGAGGTCGCGTTTGATCAGTGGCAAGACGGGGGGTACCGCCAGGATCACGGAGCGTAAATTGAAACCTACCAGTGTAATTAAGATACAGACGATGACAATGCGCCAGGTAGCTATGACACGCTCATCCCCTGGAGCGGCCGCCGCGTTCTTCACTATGCTCTCCAGTTCTATCGGTCGGGTGGGTATGTAATAACTATATCACAACCTGCACCAGTTCAAGGCTTACCTGGTATCATCTATGCCGAATAGGAACGTTCGTGTCCCCTGATATGAGGCTGCTACATGTACCACCTGGCAACCGGCTCACCGACAGCATAGAGTGGCATAGGTAATAAGTATTGACAGCTTCCTCCGTAATACATGAAAATAGTTCTACGTAACTGTGCTAAAAGAAAATATTGTGAAAGGCGGGAGTATCCCCATGTACGCCACAGCCCTGCACTGCTATTTCTGCGGGACGGACTTTCCACTAACCAAACTTGGCTCCTGTCCCGTTTGTGCGCATCCTGGCCAGGAGAGCGCCCTGAATGAAACCCTGGGCGTGAAATATGACCTGGCTGCACTCAAAAGGCTGCTTGACCGGGAAGAGCTGGCACGTCGCCCGGCTGGCCTGTGGCGCTATCACGAACTGCTGCCGGTCGCCGATCCAGCCTTTCGCATCGACCTGGGAGCGGGCGGGACGCGCCTGGCTCGCATGACCCGCCTGCCAGAGTGCGTTGGGGGCAACATGCTCTTCATGAAGGTAGAGGGCTCCAATCCCACCGGTTCGTTCAAAGATCGGCCTATCGGTGTAGCCGCGAGCACGGCCCTGGAACAGGGTGCTCGCGGCCTGGCCTGCCTCACCTCTGGCAATATCGGTTCGGCCATGGCTGCCGTGGCTGCCAAGGCTGGCGTTCCATCTCTCGTATTTTTGCTTGGCTCCGCTGGCCTGGCTGATCAAGGCAGTGCAGTCAACGTGGAAAAGTATGTACAGATCAGTGCATATGGAGCCAGAGTCCTCTCGCCTGTCGGTGACCTGGGGCAGCTCTATGCACTGGCCGACCGCATTGAGTCCGAACTGGGCTGGTCCTTTATGCATAATGTGCAGGCCTACCAGACTGACGGCGACAAGACCACAGCCTTTGAAATTTGTGAGCAGCTGGGCTGGCAGGCCCCCGCTGCTGTGTTTGTGCCAACCGGCACGGGAACGGACCTGTTCGGCATCTGGCAAGGCTTTGTGCTTTTTAAAGAGTTGGGGTTTATCGACACGCTGCCCCGCATGTATGCTGTGCAGCCCGCTGGAGCCGCTTCCCTGCTATCCGCCTGGGAGGCGCGCCAGCAAGTGCCTGCTATTCTCGAACGCATCGAACCGAACCTGGCGCCGCCCATCAGTCATCGCGTCAGCGGCTATCATGCTTACAAAGCCCTGCTGGAGTCGGGTGGTGGGGCTGTGGCGGTTTCCGATGCTGAAATGCTTGCTGCCGTGAAAGACCTGGCCGCTTACGAAGGTATTTACTGTGAAGCTGCCAGCGCGGCCGCGCTGGCAGGAATATGCCGCGCTCTCGCTCTGGACTTCCTCGATGCGGAAGAAGCCAGCCATAGAGGTTTAGTGGGCATCTTAACCAGCCACGGCTTGAAGAATAGCCTGGCCCTGAGCCAGGTTTTAACCCCACCTCCACAGGTCGAAGGAACCTGGGAAGCGTTACGGTCGCTCTTGAACTAGCGCGGCTCCTCAGGCAGCTCGTACCAGCGCACACGCTCGCCGACTATGGCACGCGCCTTCCACGCCAGTGATTTCGGACGAGCCACCATCGCGGCAAGTAACGCCTCAATCCGCTCAGGGACATAGGTGGGAAAATCATGCTCTGTAGTGAAGGCCTGTGTCTTTTTCAGATTTATCTCAAGGGTTTTCTGCAGCCCCCAGTCATTAGCAGTAAGCCCAGCAATATAGTCAGCATGCTTGCCATGCTCATCGCTCGTAATATCGTGATCATAGAACAGAGCAATCACGTCAATGATGTCTTTTTCATTGATCTCGACAATCTGTAGTTTCGTCAGCAGGAGATCCGGCAGCGATAACGTGCGCTGGTCCAACTGCAAGCGCGAGCGAAAATCGATGATATGGCACATTTGCATGCGATCAATAAAGATATCGATCTGCCGTTCATGTTGCTCATCCCAGAAGAGCAGGCGCTGGTGTCCATGAAGCGCATTGAATGTTTTGTTCCCCCTGTAGCCGAGCTTGTCGAACAGCACCCTGGTCTTCGTGCCCCATTTAGAAAGCGCGGCAAAATCTAAATCATTATATTTACGTTGTAGCCGCTCAACGGACGTGGCCCCAGGACATTGGAAGTAGATGGCCAGGCCGCCAAGTAAGCGCAGGGGGATGCCTTCTGCGTTGGCTGCATCGATAATGCGATTTGCTTCCTGTGCGATATCGGCGATTATGCCTGCTGTGTCGCTCATCCTGTATTGCTTGCGCGACGTGGAAACCCAGCTCTTTATGTGAAGATGCAGAGGGAAAAACGCCGCTGCTCCTTTCCTCTTTATGAAGAGATTATACACAAAAAAACGGGAGTCTGTATCATCCTTCAACCAGCGCTCTGAATTCCGCCCCCGAAAGCATCTCCTCGCTCATACTCGTATAGGTGCCCTGTTCGCGCAGTTCGTGAGCAATGCGCCGCAGACTCGCCAGTACAGCCCGCATCGGCCCGGAACCAAAGCTCACGCGTGCCACGCCGAGTTGGGCAAGTTCTGGTATCGAAGGACTAGAGGATCCGGCCAGGATATTGACCGGGCCATTGATCGCCTGTACCAGGCTTGCGATTGTGCTCGCATCGCTCACTCCAATCGGGAAAAGGCAGTCCGCCCCAGCCTGCCGGTACTCGTTCGCGCGCTGTATAGCTTGCTCGAGGCGACTATGAGGATCTCCTACCTGCAGCAGGAAAACATCGGTCCGCGCATTCACCACCAGGGGTACATCCAGAGATGAAGCCGTTTCCTGAATAGCTTTGAGTAGTTCAACCTGGAACGAAATATCTATCAGCGCTCTTTCCTGCCCTTTCGTCGAATCTTCGATATTGATGCCTACAGCGCCAGCCGCAATGATCGCTCTGACCGTCTGTAGCGCCTCATCGATGCTGCTGCCAAAACCAGCCTCGATGTCGACCGTGATGGGACACTCGACCACTCGTGTCATGCATGCCACATTCTCTACCAGCATACCCCTGCTGATGCGCTGCCCATCAGGATACCCGAGCGAAGCGGCAACGCCGGAACTGGTAGTAGCTACAGCAGGAAATCCAGCTTGCTCGAAGATGCGCGCGCTTGCCGCGTCCCACGCGTTGGGCAGGACGAGTATATTGGGACCGGAATGAAGCTGGCGGAACTGAACAACCTTGTTCTTTTGGTTAAGAGTAGCCATCGATGTAGCCTCCCGAATCTTGCAGAACATATTTGACACTTTACGAACGACTTCATCTCTTTTCCTCCTCTAACTCTCTCATTTGTATACCCGCTTGCTACAACTGTACGTCCTTTGAATCGTAGAGAATTAAAACAGAACAGTCAACCCGTTAAAGCTAGAGAATGAAACATATGTTAACACAAAGCAACAAAGAGCAACTTCACGCTCCCTACGAGTGGTATCGCACGATGCGTGCCACCCAGCCCGTCTTCAACAGCCCGGACTGGGGGGGCTGGCAGGTCTTTCGCTACGCCGACGTGGCGCGCGTGCTGAGCGAGTATGCGACATTCTCGTCCGACGGCCGCCGTATGGCGCAATCCGGGGGCTTTGATGCCGAGGCTGACCCGCTCGAGTCCAGCATCCTGCGCATGGACCCGCCGCGCCATCGCCAGCTCCGCAACCTGGTCTCGCTGGCCTTCACGCCGCGCATGGTGGCGCAACTGGAGCCGCGCATCACCGCCATCACCAACGACCTGCTGGATCATGTCGCCGCCACGGGTGAGATGGACGTGGTGCGCGACCTGGCCTATCCCCTGCCCGTGACCGTCATCGCCGAACTGCTGGGCATCCCTGCCGAGCTGCGCGATGAGTTCAAACGCTGGTCGGATGCCATCGTTGCCGGCGACGAGGGCCTGTCGGAGGAGGAGCGCAAGGTCCTCATCCAGGAAGTCCAGGGCATGTATGGCTACTTCACACAGGTCCTTGAGGAGCGCCGCCAGCATCCGCAGAACGACCTGGTCAGCGCTCTGCTGGCCGCTGAGGTCGATGGGCAGCGCTTGAGCAACGTGGAGCTGCTTGGCTTCTGCGGCCTGTTGCTGGTTGCGGGCAACGAGACAACGACCAACCTGCTTGGCAACATGATCCTCTGCTTTGACGAGAACCCCGGCGTGGTGGAGCGCCTGCGCCATAATCGCGCGCTGGTGCCCGGGGCCATCGAGGAGACCCTGCGCTATTACTCGCCGGTGAGGGCAATGCCGCGCATTACGGCTACCGAGACCATGCTCGGCGACCAGCGCATCGGGCCGGATCAGTTTATCGTGGCCTGGCTCGGCTCGGCGGACCGCGACGAGGCCGAGTTCCCCGACTCCGATCGCTTCGACATTGAGCGCGAGCCCAATCGTCATGTCGCCTTCGGTCGTGGCATCCATTTCTGCCTGGGCGCTCCCCTGGCGCGCCTGGAGGCGAAAGTCGCGCTCAATGCCATGCTCGACCGCCTGCCCGGGCGCTGGCAGGTGGCTGATGTGCCGCTGGAGATGATCAAGAGCTTTATCATCTTCGGCGCAAAGAAACTGCCCATGATGTGGGGCGCCTGACGCCTCTTTCCCTGCTATCCCTACAGGAGGGAGAACCAGGCCTATGGAAGCCCTGGAATCTCTAGAGTAGAGTTTCCTTTCAAGCTACCCGTGTGCGAGCGCAATCAATCCCAGCAAACCGACCAGGTAGAGTATCAGGACAACCAGGGAATCGATGCCCATGTTCAATACCTGGCGTCGCGGTCGAAAGATAAGCCCGTAAATATAGACAGCCGTCAGTAGGATGCCGAGACTCGCCAGGTAGATATCGCTGTTCTTTGCCTGTGGCAGCGCTGCTTGACCGGAAAGCAGTGTTGCCAGCAGGAAGAGCACAGGCAAGAACGCGTTGCCGCCAAAGATATCGCTGACAGCAAGGCTGTAGTCCCCGATGTTGACCGATGCGAGTCCGGTAGATACCTCCGGCAACGCAGTGGCAGCAGCCAGGAAGGTCGCGCCGAACAGCACGCCGCTCAACCCAATGTGATCGGCGATAGCGCTGCCGCTTTCTTCAAGTACCACACCCGCGATGAGCGTAACGACCGCTGCGATGCTGAAAATGGTGATCACTCGTCTCGTACTCCATTTTTCACGCTTGTTCTGGGCCTCCCGTTCCTTTGGATTAAAAGCAGTATCCGGAGCGTGCCCCTTCTCCTGCCACGGCAGGTCGGTACGCGCCTTATTGACGAGCCAGACACCGGCTACCCATACTCCCACAATCAAGAGATCGCCAGGCGTCAGGCGCGCGAAAATGAGCGACTTTGGCAACTGCGTGCCCATGATAGCGATGACAAGTACAGCGACCACCAGCACTCCCTCCAGCACCAGTTGCAGGGATGCTGCCCGGTACGTCAACGCATCCTTCTTGCGCAGCCCGAATGCATCCAGAATTACTAATACGACCGTCTGAATGGCAATTCCACCAAGGATGTTGCCAATGGCGATGCCGAGGTTATGAGAAAGCGCGGCGCTGGCAGTGATGGCGATCTCCGGCAGATTTGTCGCAATTGCCAGGAAGATGAGACCCCCGAGCGCCTGGCCGAAGCCGAAGCGAGATGAGATCACATCGGTGGTATTCGACAGTTGAATACCCGCCAGCCAGACTGCAACTGCCCCTGCGAGAAAGAGCAGCAGCAGGATAGGTAGAGACAGCGACTGAAACATGAAGAATTCCTCTTTGTGCTTGGAGAGGAGTGCACTCTCTTCTCTCCTATGTTAACGAAAATGGTGCAAAAAAAGATGAAGCACGGACGTGCTGGTTGGTGTTCCGTTGACATCGCTACAATGTGCGTGATAAGATTTTGCTTGACCATAATAGGCTGGCCCCAACCTGTATTTTAAATGGCTATCCCCGATCACACAAGGTCGCGTGATCTGGTTAGTACGCGGCCAATGCTGTCCCGCAATTTTAAAGACCGGCTCATTTCGGGCCGGATGGAAATGTATATTTAAATGAATCGTGAGTATCATCGCTGGTACAGCTCTTCTCTGGAGCGAGACATGGAGTTGCTGGTTTTTGGCCATGCTGGCGCTCGGGTACTGGTTTTTCCGACCTCACAGGGCCGTTTCTTCCAATGGGAGGATTCGGGCATGATCACAGCTCTAGGCGAACACCTGGAGAAAGGCTGGATTCAACTATTTTGTGTGGATAGCGTTGACAGCGAAAGCTGGTACGCCAGGTGGCGCTCTCCTGCTGAGCGGGCGTGGCGGCACGTGCAGTACGATCACTACAACCTGAACGAGGTCTTGCCGTTCAGCAAGGAACATAACTCTAATCCCTTCCTCGTGACCACGGGCACCAGTTTCGGCGCATACCACGCCGTCAATTTCGCCTTCCGCTACCCTCATCTGGTCGACCGCGTCATTGCCATGAGTGGCCTCTACGACATCAAGCGTTTCACAGATGGCTACACTGACGACAATGTCTATTTCAATAATCCCTGCGACTTCATGCAGAACGAGCATGATGATGCACGGCTACAGGCGCTGCGGCACATGGATATTATCCTTGCCACCGGTCGCGATGACTCGGCCTGTTCTAATAATGAGTATCTATCGAGTATTCTCTGGAGTAAGAACATCTGGCATGCCTTGCGCATCTGGGATGGTTGGGCCCACGATTGGCCATGGTGGCAGCAGATGATCCGCATGTACATTGGCGGCCACGATTGATAGGGGGCAAGATATGTAGGGGCGACCCTTGCGGTCGCCCTGGCGGGAGCATTGGCGGCCATGATTGATAGAGGGCAAGATATGTAGGGGCGACCTTTGCGGTCGTCCTGCCGGGAACATTGGCGGCCACGATTGACAGGGGGCAAAGTTATGACGTTGAAAGTTGGTCTGCTTGTCGGGCGGGAGTGGTCATTCCCACCCGCCTTCCTCGAGGAAGTGAATCGTCGCGACGAGGGCGTCGTTGCCGAATTGGTCAAGCTGGGGAGTACGCGTATGGCCGAACCCAGCCCCTACGCTGTCATCATTGACCGTATCTCGCACGAGGTACCCTATTACCGCATCTACCTGAAGCATGCCGCGCTTCAAGGTGTGACGGTGGTCAATAATCCCTTCATGTGGACGGCGGACGATAAGTTCTTTGAGGCCTCCCTGGCTACAGAGCTCGGAGTTGCCAGCCCCAAAACCATGGTTTTGCCCAACAAAGAATACGTCCCCGGCATCATCCACACCGAAAGCCTGCGCAACCTGATCTACCCTCTCGACTGGCAGGGAATTATTGACTACGTTGGCCTTCCCTGTGTGCTGAAAGATGCCCTTGGAGGTGGCTGGAAGGATGTATTCGTTTGCCACTCTTTGCAGGAAGTGCTCCAGTATTATGATCGCTTTGGCCTGCGCACAGTCATCATTCAGGAGTTCATCGAGTGGCAGCAGTACGTTCGCTGCATCTGCCTGGGACAGGAAGAAGTGTTGCCGATCAAATACAACCCGCACGAACGCAAATATTACGTTGAACACCAGCACCTGAGTCCCGAACTCGGCCAGCGTATCGTAGAAGATTCTCTGAAACTCGTGCGCGCACTGGGGTACGATATGAATTCTGTCGAGTGGGCCGTTCGTGACGGCGTTCCCTACGCCATCGACTTCATGAACCCTGCTCCCGACATGGATATCTACTCGCTGACCCCATTTTACTTTGATTGGGCGGTCAAGCACATGGCTGATATGGCTATCCGGCTTGCGAAGCAGCCGCGCTCCCAGAAACGCGATTTGCGTTGGGATGTTTTTCTGAAGGCAAACCGGGATCGGGGTGAGAGCCAGCCACCTTCAAAGGATGCCTCACCCTCACCCTGACCTGGCCGCCTTGTAGACCTTGACCTTGCAGCCGAAACCCTTGGAGGTGCGCCATGTCTCTACGAGAAGCCATCGAAAGCTATCACGATCTCCTGACAGACGAACTGGCCGCTGCATCCCAGGCACAGCTTGATGACCAGCAGCGCCAGCGAGGACTCTTCTTTGGGCAGCGCCCGCTGTGTACCGTCCTGCGGCCGCGCTTCATGACACCTGAACAGTATCGTTTTCTCCAGTCCCGCACGCGAGTGCTGCTGCGCGCTTTCGACAAAGCCTACCGCAGGGCTATTGAAGACGCGGACTTCCGTGCGCAATTTGGCCTGCTTGACTGGGAAGAGGTACTCGTGCGGCACGACCCGGGTTTCCGCAATCCCAGCCCGACCTCGCGCGTAGATACGTTTTTCGTCACAGATCGCGGCGGGCTGCGCCTGACGGAATATAACGCCGAGACACCGGCGAGTCCCGCCTACAATGATGTGCTCACCGAGATACTCTATGGCCTGCCTGTAATGCGAGAATTTTTGCGCCGCTACGAGGTTCGCGCGTTACCTGCCCGCCACAGCGTACTCCATGCCCTGGTGGACGCCTACCGGCAGTGGTCTGGCGGCCGCGAGGCGCCTCGAGTTGCCATCCTCGACTGGCGCGAAGTGCCCAGTTATAGTGAGTTTGTGCTGTTCGCAGAGTACTTCAAATCCCAGGGACTTGAGTGTATCATTGCCGACCCGCGCGAGGTGGAGTACCGCGATGGTCGCCTCGTGGCCGGTGATTTCCACATCACCCTGATCTATAAGCGCGTGCTGATCAGTGAACTGGTCGAACGCGGCGGTTTCGATCAACCCGTCGTGCGCGCGGTACGCGACGGCGCGGTGTGCATGGTCAATCCCTTCCGCTGCAAGATCTTGCATAAGAAGGCCAGCCTGGCTGTCCTGAGCGATGAACGCAATGCCGACCTCTTCACTGCTGAAGAAAGAGAAGCCATCGATGCCCACATTCCCTGGACATGTCGAGTCGAGCAGCGTCATGCTCGCTATCACGACCAGGCGATTGATTTAATACCCTATATTGTTGAACACCGCGAGAACCTCGTTCTCAAACCGAACGACGAGTATGGCGGCAAAGGCATCGTCCTGGGCTGGCAGACCGGTGCTGCTGGCTGGGAGCAGGCCATCCGGACCGCGCTGTCCGAGCCATACATCGTGCAGGAGCGTGTAGCCATTCCCAGTGAACCCTTTCCCAGCCTGGTCGATGGCCGGCTTGAGCTGGCCGATCGCATGCTGGATACGAACCCATTCGTCTTCTACGGCGACTATGTGGACGGCTGCCTCTCACGCCTCTCAGCCGAGGCGCTGTTGAATGTCTCAGCCGGTACGGGCTCGGCCGTGGCGACATTTGTAGTGGAGAAGCGCTAAGAGAGGAGAATGATATGAAAGCACCATCGCTCACCATTGGCATCGAGGAAGAGTACCAGATCGTCGACCCCGAAACGCGGGAGCTGCGCTCCTATATCACCCAGATTCTAGATGAAGGCCGCCTCTTTTTGCGCGAGCAGGTCAAGCCCGAGATGCACCAATCGATCGTCGAGGTCGGCTCCTCCGTGTGCCAGACCCCTGCAGGCATACGGGATGAGTTGGTGCGGCTGCGAGGTATAGTCATGAATCTGGCGGGGAAGAGCGGCTTAAAGATCGCCGCCGCCGGCACGCATCCCTTCTCCTCCTGGATGACCCAGGAAATAACTCCCCTGGAGCGCTACTCTGGCGTGAAGCAGGACATGCAAGAACTTGCCCAGCGCCTGTTGATCTTCGGCACCCATGTACATATTGGTATCGAAGATCGCGAATTTCTCATCGATGCCATGAATGTCTCCCGCTACCTGTTGCCTCATGTTATGTGCCTATCCACCAGCTCGCCTTTCTGGATGGGCCGCAACACGGGCCTGAAGTCCTACCGCAGCATTGTTTTCCGCAATTTCCCGCGCAGTGGCATCCCGCGCACCTTTCAGTCCTGGTCGGACTTTACCTCCCTGGTGGACACACTAGTTAACACACACACAATTCCAGATGGCAGCAAAATCTGGTGGGACGTTCGCCCCAACTGGTCGTACCCAACACTGGAATTTCGTGTCTGTGATGTGTGTACTCGTATAGAGGAAGCGGTGTGCCTGGCGGCCATTTTCCAGGCTATAGTAGCCAAGCTGTGGAAGCTGCGTCGCGACAATATGACGTTCCGCGTCTACGCACACGACCTGATCGAAGAGAACAAGTGGCGCGCGGTGCGCTACGGCCTAGATGGCAAACTGATCGACTTCGGCAAACAAGAGGAGCTGCCAGCTCGCGAATTGATTCGCGAGTTGATCGAGTGGTTCATCGGCGATGTTGTTGACGAACTCGGCAGCCGCAAGGAAATAGAGTATGCCTATCACATCCTCCAGGAAGGCTCGAGCGCCGACCGCCAGTTGGCGACCTTTGAACGCACCGGTGACCTGAAAGCAGTAGTCGATCAACTGATTCAAGAAACCAGCGAAGGCGTAGTCGCTTAAGTCATACGACGTAGATCGACTCTGCTAACTCTTCCAATGTTGAGCAGGAGTGTTTGACAAATTCCTCTCGCACCATGTTGAAGGGACGATAGCGGTGCAGCAGCGTATAAGCTAGCAGCCGGTGACTCAGGCGCTCATTGAGATCGCTTACTGCATATCCGTAGGTCAGCAAGAAGGGACGCAGCAGCGTGGAGCGCCCGGCCATCAGAAAAAGCCCGGCTCCAGCAAGATCGTATTCGCAGAAACCAAGCAAAGCGTCGTCGAAATCGAAAAGCCCGGCGAGCCGCCACTGACTATGCTCCAACCTGGCGAGCAGGTGATACTGGTGGATATCTCCACTGATAATGGCTGGAGGAAATTCAAAGGGATACAAGGGAGATGCATGTGCCAGAAAATCGGGAATCTGCTGCAGCCAGTTCTCGGGAACCCCTTGTTCGCGGTGCCGCTGTACACAGCCGTTCACCCGGCCCTCAACAAACTCCTTCCAGTTAGCATCCAGGTAGGGAAGGTCATTTGTGGGCAGGCCATGCAGTTGTACGAGAACCCCGGCGAGTTCAATGACGAGACGCATCTGGTCGACACAGTTAAGACTGTCCCAGATGTCTGACAGGTAGCTACCTTGCAGCCGGCTCATAACGAGGTATGGCCACTCGTCAACTGTTTCATGAGCGAAAATCTCAGGCGTTGCAATGCTGAGCTTCCCGAAGATGTGTTCCGCGACGACAAGTTCTGCCTCGTACAATCGCTTCTGGTAGGGCGGGAACAGCTTGATCACATGATGCTCCCCTGCAGCGAAAGCGACACAGCTGCCATCTGCCGGATCAGTACCGTCGCCAAAGCGCTTCAGGTCTTCGTGAGCAAGCCCATGTCGCTGGCAGATAATGTGCATCACCTGGAGCCACACATCACCACGAGTTCTCAACACATTGTAGTCGGCGCAGCTAATGACAGGTGGCAAAAGGGAGTCCGGTCGATGCATCTCGCCTATTCCTCTGATATCACTGGAAAAAACTGACAAAGATTCGCTGCAAGGTCAGCATAATCCCCTTTGAGACCAGTTTCCAGCAGCCCGCGAAAGTAGACATCAACCATCATATGCTTAACAATGTGAGACGTCAATTAAAGGATGGTCACTATCCGACCTCTGTTAAGGCATGCCGGATTACCAGATATCCAGTTTCATGATTAGCGCCATAACAGACATGAGTCATCCCGAATTTTAGGGATGAACTTGTAAAAAGACACCTTCTGAGCAAGACTGAGAGAGCGAAACAACAAACCAACTCAATCAGTCTCATCAGGAGGTGTTTCTCATGTCTTCTCAGTATCTCACACGGGTGGAGGAAGCGCCAGTGCCACCGTATGGCGCCGCAGCCATGGCGCAAGGATTGTACGGCGCGCTGGCCCGGTTTCTCGCCCCTTTGCTCATGGAATTGGATGCACGCATCGATAAACGCCTGGTGCGCACCTTTCTGCAA
>WNGN01001674.1_pt1 | contig 21821 bp, 20 predicted proteins | sample 5400561 | NCBI WGS metagenome assembly WNGN01 (sample SAMN13153379, study PRJNA577476) | soil metagenome | isolation source: 115 cm soil or saprolite under Garry oak tree replicate 2 | place: USA:California | collected 2016-06-15 | reverse complement strand
AGTATAAGTGCGGGAGGCATGAATCGGAACCCACGGGATGACATGAAGGCGCACAGCATCTACATGGAGCAACGGACGATTTACAAGTGTTCATGCAGTCGCGAATTCGAGGACATCCAGAAGGCCGAGTCGCACCTTCGGAATCCTCCGCAAGAGAAGGTCAAGAGCCTCCGACCGAAGAAACAGGCCGCCCGGCGAAGGGAAGCAAAGACCGTGATGGTCACGGCGGCAGAGATTCCCGAGCCTTCGGGGAAGCGGGCTTGGCTTTCAGCCGCTCCGGACGGGGACGAATCGCAAGACGGCTCGTAGGCACGACGGAAAGAAGGCAACGCGCCGACCGATTGCGGGCGTCCGTGCCAAGCGGTCTACTTGCGGCTCGGGCCTTTGCGGCTTTCCGTCTTCTCGCCGGTCCGTTTCTTCGCGGCCTTTTGCGCGTAGCCTATTTCGCGCTCCATGAACACCAAGGCACTGGAGACCGTGGCCCCCGCCGTCCGAACGAACGCGTCGGCGAACTTGCCGCCGGCCGCAGCCACTTCCTCCACGCGGCCTGCGAGCTCCTGCAGAAATCCCATGTTCCCCCCAGACGCATCGGCCGCTATGAGCCTGTCGGAGACTACGCGGCGAGCTTATCCATGACCACCGGGAACGAATCCGCGAAGCGCTTGCAATCGGCCTCGGAGACCGTGAATGACACCCGAAGGAACTTGCCCCCCTGTTTCTTCGACAAGTACGAACCGGCGCGCGTGTGGACGAGGTGGTCGAACAGGAGGCGTTCCTCGACGACCTCCGGGTTCACCCCGGTCGAGGCCAGGTCGATCACGAACATGTTCGCCTTCGAAGGATAGACGGGGAGCGAGGCACCGTCGACCTTCGCGACCGCGTGACGGATCGTCTCCTGATTCTTCCCGCAGATCCGCCGGACTCCCGGGAGCCAGGCGTTCTTGCTCCGCAGCGCCGCGAGTGCGGCGCGCTGCGCGAGGACATTCACCCCGAGGACGTTCGTGTCGAATCGCCGCAACGCCTTGATCGCCTCCGGCGGTCCGATGATCGCCCCGATCCGGAGGCCGGCTAGGCCCGGCGCCTTGCTGAAGGAATAGGCCATGAGCGTCTTCTCCGGATAGATCTCCGAGGCGAGGACGTGGTCCGCGTTGAAGTCCCGGTAGGTGATGTCGTCGATCAGCCAAAGGCCGTGGTCTTTCGCGATCTCGGCGAGGCCTTTGATCTGAGACCGCGAATATCCGGAGCCCAACGGGTTGTTCGGGTCGATCACCAGGAGCATCTTCGTCGCGGGCGTGATTGATTCCAGGGCGAGCTTCGGCGTCAGGACGTAGGGCTTGCGGTAGATGTCCACCTCGACCGCATGGGCTCCCGTCATCGCGACCTGGTCGTGGATCGGGAGGAACGAAGGGTCCGTCGAGAGCGCCTCGTCCCGGGCTTTCAGGAGCGCGCGAGTCGCGATGTACTCGCCCTCGATCCCGCCGTTCGTCAGGATCATGTCGGCGTCGTCGAGGCCCAGGTCCTCCTCGATCGCCTCCGGGAGCCCGGCGATCCCGGCTTTGCGCGGGTAGAGGTTGAACTCGCGTTCGTCAGCACTGGTGCGGATCGCCTCCAGGATGGACGGATGGACCGGGAGGGTGTTCGTGTTCTGCGACATCCAGGCGACTTCGCGGCGATGCTCGTGTGCGAACTCGAAATTGTCTTTTGACGTCATCGAGTCGTCCCTTGGCGGGCCCGAGGCCCTCAGGCCTCATATCGGTTTTGGTCGAATCCCGCCGGCAACAGGGAGGCGCAAGAGATTTGATGCCGGTCCGTGATGACCCACCCATGACGCTGGGCGGAAGGAAGATCGTCGTGCTCGCGGAAGATGGACATGAGGATCTCGAGCTCTGGGTGCCGTACTACCGCCTCGTCGAGGAAGGGGCCGAGGTCGTCCTCGCGGGGCACGAGAAGCGGACCTACACATCGAAGCATGGGTACCCGTGCGAAGTCGATGTGACGGCCGCGACCCTGAAGGCGAAGGATTTCGACGCCGTCGTGATTCCCGGGGGCGTTGCCGGCCCGGATCGGATGCGCCAGCACAAGGAGATCCTGTCGTTCGTCCACGCGATGGACCAAGGTCGCAAAGTCGTCGCGGCGATTTGCCACGCGGCGTGGGTGCCGATTAGCGCGGGGATCGTCAAAGGCCGCCGCATGACCTCGTACGCGAGCGTGCGAGACGACTGTCTGAATGCGGGTGCGGAATGGGTCGACAAGGAATGCGTGGTCGACGGGAACTTCATCACGTCGCGCTTCCCGGACGATCTGCCCGCATTTTGTCGGGCGATCGTGTCCGTCTTGACCAAGTGAGCCCGGTCGATGGCCCGCGCTCCGGCGGATTGGCGGAGCGTTCTTCGTCGCGCCGAGGTCCTCGTCCGACGCCGGGACATGCGTTGCCTCGACCTGCTCCTTCCCGCCCTCCGCTGGCGCTCCCTGGGGGCGCGCAACCGGGCCGTGATCCTCCTGGCCCGCATGGGTTCTGTTGCGATTCCCCCTCTCGTTGAGGTGCTCGAAGGCGCTCGCACCGCCACCGAGCGGTCGGGAGCGGCCGACGCGGTCGGCCGGATCGGTGATTCTCGGGCCGTCTCACGACTCATCCACGCACTCGAGGATCCGGCGATGACCGTTCGGCGGGCCTCCATGGTCGCCTTGCAGCGGCTCGAAGCGATGAACGCGGTGCCCCGAGTCGCACGCCTGCTAGAGGACGAATCGGGTGGAGTGCGTGTGACGGCCGCGGCCTTCCTCGGGAAATTCGAGGACCCACGAGCCGTGCCAGCCCTCGTGCGCTCGCTCGGCGATGCGCAATGGGATGTACGTCAAGCGTCCGCGACCGCGCTGGGGCAAATCGGCGACCGGCGGGCGATACCCGCGCTCGAGAAGGCGACTCGCGACCCCCGCAAGTCCGTCGCCAGGGCCGCGGCGGCAGCGCTGCGTGCGTTGTGATCGTAACCCCCGAGAGCGACCGGAGAAAGTCTTAAGCGAGCCGCGGGGTTAGGCCGCCGCGCGGGCTCGTGGTCTAGTGGCTATGACATCGCCTTGACATGGCGAAGGTCACCGGTTCGAATCCGGTCGAGCCCACTGCCCTTTCGAACTCATCTCCGATTGCCTACAGCCACGTTCGGCGGCCGCGTACACCCCGGGAAACTCGTGCTTTTAAGGTTCAGTTCCATTTGCGATGAGGGGGAGACCGGCGGAGCTCGCGACGACGAAGGCGCACGGACTGCCGAAGAATCGCCTCGAGACGCTCGTGGACGGTGTGTTCGCCATTGCGATGACGATCCTCGTGCTCGAGCTACGGGCGCCGCAGACGCTCGGCCTGGGAGGCTTGGCACGGGGGCTCGTCGATCTCGGGTCGCGGTTTGCGACCTTCGTGATTAGCTTCATCGTCCTCGGGGTCTACTGGTTCGCCCATCACCAAGTGTTTCATTTCGTGCTCCGCGTGAACCGCACTTTGGTGTGGCTGAACATCCTCTTCCTCATGGGCATCGCCCTCGTCCCGTTTGCCGCATCCGTCATGGGCGCCTACACGAACGACCCGATCGCCCTCAGCTTGTACGGCGGGGTCCTCGGCTTGTTGGCTGCCCTCGGATACCTGATTTGGTGGTACATCTCCGGAGATCGGGGTTTGATCGAACCGGGCCTCGATCCGGCGCTCGTCCACAAAGTGCGGGTCTGGCTCGCGATCGGGCCCGTCATCACTCCGGTGGCCATCGGAGTCTCCTTCGTGAGCACGACCGTCGCGTTGCTGATCTACCTGACCTTGCCCGTCGTGTTCATTTTCTTCAATCCCGTGAGTCGATACCTCGAGCGCCTCCGGGAGACGGAGCCGTGACGCATCGACCGAGCGGATCGAATCCGGGCAAGTTGACGTAGGCTTGGATCCGAGCATGTGGGCGTGGGTCGGTGTCAAAGCGAGATGGGTCTGCCGATTCCGCGGTCTCGTGCGCGCTCGTACACGAACGCGGCCACCGCGACGTCCTCGATTGCGATTCCGTGTGATTTGAACAGCGTGATGTCATCGGCGTCCGTCCGTCCGGTGACCTTGCCCGTGACGACTTCGCTGATTTCGTGGACGCGGTCCCAGCTGATCAGGCCGCGTTTCATCGGCTCGACGAGGTCACCCCCTTCCTCTCTCGCTTGCTCGATCGAGTCGGTCGCCACGAACGCGCATCGACGGACCGCGGCGTCGTCGAGCTCCCGAGTCTCGAGCCGATTCGCTCCCATGGCGTTGATGTGACATCCGGCGCGTAACCAATCTCCTTGGATGACGGGTTGCGGCGCGTTCGTCGCCGCGATCGCAACGTCCGCGCTGCGGATTGCCTCTTCGGCGGATGCCACCGGTTGGACGGTCACCTGGAGGAGCGAGGACATCTTCTTCGCGAAGCGTTCGCGATGGGCTTTGTCCCGACCGTAACAGCGGATTTGCCGGATGGCGCGGACCGCACAGACCGCCTCCAGTTGGCTCTCCGCTTGCCATCCCGTGCCGACGATGCCGATGGTCGACGCATCCGGTCGCGCGAGGTACTTCGTCGCAACACCGGAGGCGGCTCCGGTCCGTTGCTGTCCGAGACGGTCGGCTTGGATTACTGCCACGAGCTCGCTCGTCGCGATATCAAATAGGTGGACCCAGAATCGAATTCCTTCTCGGGATGTCGTGTAGTACTTGAATCCCGCATACCCCCTCGCCGGCCAGGCCGCGAGCATCACGTTGACCGTGGTCTCGCGCGTACCGGCTCGCTGTCGCGGTCGGTTTGTCGCCTCTCCTCGGCCCAACGCGCGGAGGCCTTGCTCGACAGCCCCCAGCGCGTCCTCCATCCGAAGGAGGCCCTCGACGTCTTTCTCGGTCAGGAGCAACGCGGCCATCGGATCGCCGCGTATCCGGAGCCCGTGTATTTGATGACTTGGAGTCTCGAGTTCGGGACGTTCCGGTTAGGAGATTGTCACTTGGGCGAAGCGCAAGAGGTCGGCCACCGAAAATTCGCCGTCCTTCGGCGCGCCGAATTCTCCCGCCTTCGGTTGCCACATCGGCTGCACGCTCAAGAACGACGACGGATCTCCCCGGATGAGCCCGAGGATCACCTCCGCGACGATGCGGCCCCCGACCGGCCCCAGTTTTTTCCCTTTGCTGAGGACCTCCGCTTCCTTGAGGACATAGAAGAACAGCGGGGTGTCCCTTCCGAACGCTTTGATCAAATCCGGAGGGAGCGGCTTCAAGTCGTCGCCTTGCAAGATGAGTTCTTCCGGGATCCCCATCGCCCGCGCAATCGCTTGCCCTGAAGGCAAGCCGAGCGCCTTGCCGCGCTTCAGATCCCGCTCCGCGAGCGCGCCGATTCCTTTCGCCACGCTCTCCGGGAGCACGCTCAGGCCGAACGCGAGGTTTGTATCGATTCGGCGCGAGGGTTGCGTCTCGAGGTTGGCCCCCGCGAACTGAAAGAACCGCGCCCACTGGATCACGTGTCCCTCGGGCAGCTCGCGAAATCCGCGGAGGTCGGGCTCGGGAGCCTTCGCGAAGATCGGGATGTCCTGCACCGCCTCGTTCAGCTCGTACTCGCCCCGGACCATGCTGTGCCCGAACCGATACGCGCCGACGGAGAACTCGACCGGCATGAACACGCGGTTGTGCCAATGGAAGAACCTCAGATCGACCCGGATTGTTTTCGCGGTCTTCGTCCCTTGCTCCGTGGGAATCGCGAAGGTGTCGGGCCGGAGGATATCTCGAATCACCTCGCGGCCGACGAGGCGCACCAGAAAATCGTGGATGACCGCCCACTGGAAGTGCCAGCGCACGATCCGTCGCGCCTCATCGAACCGCATGTCTTCCGGGACGTGGGCGACCGCATCGACGACCCGGTTGTGATACTTCAGGAACCCGAGCGTGAGTTGCGAGACAATCAAATTCTCATCGTTGCGGCCGTCCCCGAGGAACGCCCGGCCGTTCGCGTTCCGCGGGAGGTCGTCTTCGTTGGTCGCGTTGTGGCCGATGAGGAAGTGGAGACTGTCCGGCTCGTACAGGAACGGTTGATCGTCCGGTCCGCGGCCGTAGATCGAATCGAGGTCGAACCGCGGCGTGCGGAAGTCGACGAGCGCATCCGGGTCGTTGTCGCGCTGTAGTTTCGACGTCGGATCGAACGTGAGGTCGTGGTCGATGAATTGGCCGAAGTAGGTGAACCCCGCCGGGATGTCGGGATTGTCGCCGGCCTCGTCCTCGACGCCCGGCTGCGGCTCGGGCTCCACCATCTGCTGGGCGAGCGCGGCGAGTGCCGAGCCCGGGGGAAGAAACGGCGGAAGATTTCGAAACATGCGTCCGAACCGGCCCTCGAAGAGAGGCGACCGGAGGACCGCTTCTTGACCTCGGATTGCATGCCCATGGAACGGCTTCGTTGTCAAGGAATCCACCTCATCTTGGCCGCAGCGGCTAGCTTGGGGGCACGGCGGAAACGATCGCCCCGCTTAGGAGGACTGTCGCGTCAAAGCGCATCCCCCGACCAACCGTGTCCTCTCTTGCCGGCGCCACCGCCGCCGTATCCCGACGACCCCTATTTGATGGCTTCTGGCCAACTTGCCGCGATCGCAAACATCATTCGGCCGCGGTCTTTCCGCGAGCGTGGCGCTGCGGGCGGAGTTCTTCGGTGGCGAGCCACGTTACGATCGCGGCCGGCGTTCGCCCCTTCGGATGTCTTCGCGTCACGCCGGCGATTACGAACGCCGCGCCGCCGAATTCCGCTTCATCGAGGATCTTGATCCGGGTCGGGACGAACCGGTAGAACGCGTACGATCGCAAGAGTTCGGCGCCGCGCCGACCCGTCGGGTCGGTTCTCCGAAGCCACGTCGCGTACGCGGGAAAGCGAGAACCGTACCGCCGCTCCGCTTCTGTTGCGGCCGGCCCGCGGACTCGATGGCACGTCCCGAACAGCTGGATCCCTCGGTCGCTGCCACCCCACGTCTGCGACGAGTTCATGATCATCATTGCCATCGATGGATTCCGCTCGACGTTCTTGCAGTGCAACGAATCGGGGTCGGAGAGGAAGTAGAAGTTCAGGTCCGGCACGGTCATCTCGATCCGGAGAGGCCCTTCCGTTTAAGTTGGTTCCGACACTAGACCGAGATTAGTCACACACCTCGATGTCGCAACACGATTCCGGCGCGGGCCCCGGTCGACTCGCCGTCCTCCACGGCAAGTCGTCCGTTCACCAAGACCCAGTCGATTCCCTCCGGGTAACCGTGCGGATAGTTCTCAAATGGATATGCGTGGGGCCAGGGGTTCGTCGCGCGATCTCGGATGCGGGCCAGGTCGAAGACGACGAGGTCCGCGGCAAAGCCGGGACGGATCCGCCCTCGATCGGGGAGGCCGAGGCGTGCCGCGGGCATTCCGGACATCTTGTGGATGGCGACTTCAAGCCGCAGCACCTTCTCTTTCACAACAAAGCGCTCCAAGATGCCAGGGAACTCCCCGTACGTGCAGGGCTGGTACGGGGCGGTCGGTGACGTTCGCTCCTCCGCCGGCGCGACCCAGCCGTCGGAGCAGATCATGACCAACGGATGCCGCAAGGTCGACTTGATCTCTTCGAGGTCCATGTAGTCGAACAGGCCTACGGCCCGATCCCGTTCCTCAACGATCACATCGAAGTACGCGGTCCACGGGTCGACGCCGCGGCGCTGCGCGAGTTCTGCAATCGTGAGCCCCTCTTTCGTCGGATCCTCCGGACACCGCAGGAGCCAGATCCGGTCAAACCGATCGTGCACCAACAAGCCGACGTACCCGGCACCCGGACGTCGGTCCGCTTGGATCTCGTCCTTCAACGCCTGGCGCTTTGCCGGGTCGCGCAACATCGCGAGAAGATCGTCCGTGGAGAGCTTCTGCGTCCATTGGGGCAGCGCGTGGCTCAAAGGAGGGCCGAAATCCGTGTGTGCATCGTTGTCCGCGAGGACATCGAGCCCACGTTGTCTTGCCGCTTCCCACAGACGTTGGATCTCCGAGGACTTTCCGATGCCGCCATATTTCGGGTTGTTGTGGCTGATTTGCACCGGACAACCGGCGCGCTCGCCGATGTCGATGCATTCTCGGACCGCGTCTACGATCGTCTCTCGCTCTCCTCGGATGTGCGAGGCGTAGAAGCCGCGGTGGCGAGCGACGACCTTGGCGAGCTCGACGATTTCATCGGTGGCCGCGAAACATCCCGGCGGATACACCAGGCCGGTGCTCATGCCGAACGCGCCGGCGCGCATCGCCTCGTCGACCTGACCCTTCATGGAGTGCATCTCACCCGGCGTCGGCGGCCTCTCCTCGAAGCCCATCGTTGTGAGCCGCACGCTCCCGTGGCCCACGAGGCCCGCGATGTTGATACCGACACCCTGGCGGGCCATGAAATCGAGATATTCGGCATAAGTCGACCAATTCCAATCTCTCGCCTGTGCATAGTACTCGAACCGGCGGACCGCGAGGTCCCGGTATCGCTCGCTGATCGGGGCGGGCGAATCGCCGCAGTTCCCGATCACGTGCGTCGTAACACCCTGACGGACCGCGCACTCCGCGGTGGGCTCGACGAGGATTCCGATATCGCTGTGCGTGTGAATATCGATGAAACCCGGAGCCACGTACTTCCCGGATGCGTCGATGGATCGGTCCGTCTTCGCACGACCGAGGCGGCCGATCTGCGCGATCTTCCCTCTCCGGATTCCGACATCCGCCGCATACCAGGGAGAGCCCGTACCGTCGAGGACGCGTCCTCCGCGGATGACGATGTCGAACGCCATCGCATCGAAAACGCCCGCGGTCCCTTTAACATCGTTCGCGGGGCGAGCGGCCCGAGCCCTCGGTTACGAAGTCAACCTTGTTTAAGGTTAACAAGTGAGGCGCGGCCGACTTGGTCCGATGGCCTCGATTGACCCCGCTGCATCCGCGGACTTCGGATTGCGTTGCGCGAAACCGTTTATAGTATACGAGCGTTCGAGCGCCGACTTATCGATATCATGGAATCATGGGAGGCAGAACTCCAAGCGTTTCGCCGGCGGACGAAGAAATCCGCGCAGGCGTGGGAGGCCGCGAAGAAGCGGATCCCGTTCGGCGTCAACAGCAACTATCGCCTCGTCGATCCGTACCCGCTCTACGTCCGCAAGGCGAAGGGTTCGCGGATCTGGGATGCCGACGGAATCGAGTACATCGACTTCTGCATGGCCTTCGGGGCGCTCGTCGCGGGCCACAGCCATCCGGTCCTCGCGAAGGCGATGCGCGACCGCGTGGCGAACGGCACGATCTTTGGTTTCGAGTCGGTCGACGCGGGGCCGCTCGCGGACCACCTCTGCCGGCGGTTCCATTTGGACCGACTCAAGTTCTCGATGACGGGACTCGACGCGACGCTGTTCGCGGTCCGCCTCGCCCGCGCGGTCACGGGTCGGCGCCGGATCCTGAAATTCGAAGGTTGCTACCACGGATCGCACGACGCCCTCATGGTGTCCATCAAGCCGAAGAGAGAGCTCTCCGGAGATCGAAGGCGGCCCACTCCGGTGCCGTCGTCGAAGGGCCTCCTCCCGGAACTTTTGCAGACCGCGGTCGTCGCGCCGTTCAACGACCTCGCGGCGACCGAGGCCCTCGCACGGGAACACGCCGACGACATCGCGGGGATCATCCTGGAGCCGGTGCCGATGAACATGGGCTACGTCCATCCGAGGCCGGGATTCCTCACCGGTCTGCGAGAGGTCGCGACCGAGATCGGCGCGCTCCTGATCTTCGACGAGGTCAAGACGTGCGGCAAGTGGTACGGCGGGGCGGAGGAGGCGTTCGGCGTGACCCCGGACGTCAAGGTGCTCGGAAAGGCGATCGGAGGTGGCTTCCCCCTCGCGGCCGTCGGCGGGACGGCCTCGATCATGGACCAGGTGGTCCCGGGCCAGATCAGCCATGCGGGCACCTTCAACGCGAATCCGCTCAGCATTTCCGCCGGACTCGTGACGATGACGAAGATCCTGACGCGGGCCGGGATGCGACATGCGCAGCAGGTCGGCGAGGACCTCGCGAAAGGCTATCGCGACATCATCCGAGACCACCGACTCGAGATGATCGTCCAGGCCGGCGGGATCAGCGGGGCGGTGCATTTCACCCGCGGCGCGGTGACCGATTGGCGTTCGTTCCAGGAGGTCGACGTGGGCCGGTGGTGGGGCTATTACACGGCGATGCTGAACCGCGGAATCATCCCAATGGCGACGGGCCCGGACGAGCAATGGACGTCCTCCGTCGCGCACACGAAGGCCGACGTCGCACAACACCTGGACGCCTTCGAGGACGTCGCGGAAAACATGAAGCGGGGCCGGGCCGAGATGTCGCTCGTCGAAGCGGTCTGAGGCCGTCGGAAGGAGGGAGTGGGTACGCCGCGCCGGAAGTACGGTCGGATGATCAAGCCTCTCCCCGTGACGAAGCCGGAGAAGTGTCGCTTCTGCAAGGCGGGCCGACCGTGTCCGATCCACAAGGACGAGACTACGGCTTCTCCGCGATGACGAGACAGGCCGCCCAGTTCAGCCTCTCGTAGGACAGCAGCCGCAGCCCTGCGCGGTCGGTGAACTCGCGGTAATCTTGTTTCGTGAAGATCGGGACGAATGGGGAGAGAAGGAACGTGGCCGGCGAGAGGATGACCACCCGGCCTCGGGAGTCCAACAACTCTGCGGCGATCCGGAGACCCTCCGCGGCACTGGGCAAGTAGTAGAAAGACCCCGCGAACACAACCGTCTCGAAGGTCGGGCCGCGGAACGGCGGATGCATGAGGTCGGCCTGGACCAGATGGCCCCGATATCGAGCTCGCCGGAGCATCTCCCTCGACAGATCGATTCCCACCGCCCGGGTGAGGTGATTCGTGGTGAACCCGGTCCCCACCCCGACGTCGAGGACCCGCTCGCCTCGGATCGCCCGGCGGACACGGTCGAGCCATTCCCGCTTGTAGATCCGGGCGTTGATCCAATCATACCGAGGCGCTAGGCGGTCGAAGACGCGCTTCGGTCGGCCGGGCCCCGTGAGCAACCGCATCGGTCCCCCGATGATGGCGTTTCCATTGAATGTGCTTTCGACCAGGGATCCGCGGCCCCGATTACCGCCGTTCCATTAGGATCGACCAGGCCAGTGGCCGGAAGTCATCGCGGTCGAGCGTGAACCGGAACTCGCGGACCCCGATGAATTTGAACAGCGGCCCCAACTCGGCCCGGAACTCCTCCTCGCTTACGACAGGCGGACCGTCCTTCATTGGCTCCTTCGCATTCCCCGCGAGGCATAGCCAGCGCGTGCCCCGGCGGGTGACGCGTTCGAGCATCCGGAGAAACGCCGGAAGGTTCCGGCCGCGAATCCCGTGATAGACGCCTCGGTCGAACACTACGTCGTACGGGCCGCCGAGGCGCATTCGCGTCGCATCGCCGATTCGAAAGTCGATCTCGACTCCCGCCCGCCGGGCTTTCTCCCGCGCGCGTTGAATCGCCAGGTCGACGAAATCGACCGCGGTCACGCGATATCCGCGGCGCGCAAATTCAATTGCGTTCGTGCCGGTGCCGCATCCGATTTCGAGCACCGTCTTCCCGGGCAACAATCGGGCGTCCAGCACGCGGACCAGTTCGACGCTCGGGATGCCGGAATCCCACGGGGTGTCCCCGGTCCGGTATGATCGCTCGAAGTCTCCGCCGCCCACGAACGTCCGCCCCTTCCGTGCCGCACGTCGGCGGACCTGTATAAGCGTGCGGGCCGCCGAGTGCCGTTCGGGTCCGCGAAGAGTATATCGCCCGGGCGCAAGATGGCGTCGGGACATGACGAAAGCCGGCGCGGGTGCCGATCTCGCGGCCAAGACGAAGGCGTCTCGGGCCTACGCGGACCGGGCTCGCCGTTCGCTGCCCGGCGGCGTCACGGCGGGCGTGAAATATTTCGATCCGTACCCAGTCGCGATGAAGAAGGCAAAGGGCTGTCGTCTCTGGGACCTCGACGGCAACGAGTACATCGACTACTGCTTGTCCTTCGGTCCCTTGATCTTGGGCCACGGCCATCCTCGCGTGATGAAGGCGATTCGCGACCGCCTCCAGGCCGCCGGGACGACGATGTTCGGCACGCCCCACGAACTCGAGGCGACTTATGCGGAGAGGCTCCTCCGGATTTTCCGGCCGGACGGCAAGATGCGCTTCACGATGTCCGGGACCGAGGCGACGGTCCACGCGGTCCGCTTGGCGAGGGCATATCGGAAGCGACCGATGATCGCGAAGTTCGAGGGCCACTTCCACGGCGGCGTCGATGAGCTCCTCGTGAGCCACACGCCATCGAAGGAGGAGGTGAAGGCGGGTCTCCTGCCGATTTCGGGATCCCGCGGGACGCCGGACTCGGTCCTGAAGAACACCGTCGTCCTGCCCTTCAACGATCTGGAGGAGACCGAGGCGCGGATTCGGGCCCACGCGGACCGTCTTGCTTGCGTGATCTTGGAACCGGTCGAGCGGTCGTACATCGCGCCGGACGCGGGGTTCCTGACTGGGTTGCGGGAGATCACGGCGGAGCACGACATCCCGCTCATCTTCGACGAGGTGATGAGCGGTTTTCGCGTGGCGTTCGGCGGGGCCCAACACGCGTATCGGGTGACGCCGGACCTCACCTGTCTCGGCAAGATCATCGGAGGTGGCCTTCCCTGCGGGGCGTTCCTCGGGCGCTCCGATATCCTCGACCTCGCGGATCCGGCGCGGGGCGACTTCTTCCAAAGCAGCACGTTCGCCGGTTATCCAATCGCAATGGCCGCGGGCATGGCCACGCTCGATGAACTCGAGAAGCCCGGGGTGTTCGACGGTCTCCTGAAGACGACGCGGACCATGACCTCCGGTTTCGAGCGACTTCTGAAGGATCATTCGGTGCCCGCGGTCGCCCCCGTGGTGGGCACCGTCTTCTCGATCCTGTTCACGAATCGGCCCCCCCACAACTATCGGGACTCGCTCGCGGCAGACGAGTCCAAGCGGAGCGTCCTCGACACCTCCCTCCTGGCACGAGGCATCTTCGTCAAACCGGGAAAGCCATTCTACCTGTCCACGGCCCACGACGAGACCGCAGTCCGTCAGACCCTCGAAGCGTTCGAGGAGAGCGTGGCCGGCCTCGCGTGATCAACGCCGTGGGTTGAGGCCCATGATCGTGCGTGCCTCGTCGGGAGACGCGACCTCCCTCTGAAGATCTTCCGCGAGATGCCTCGCGCGGGCGACCAACTCCTCGTTTCGAGCGAGGACGCCTTTTTTCAGGTAGAGATTGTCCTCGAGACCCACCCGGACGTGGCCGCCCAGGACGATCGCCATCGTCGTCATCGGAAGTTGCATTCGGGCCATGCCCGCGACGACGTACGTCGCACTCGGCGGGAGTTGGTTGCGCATGTGCAGGAGATTCTCCGGGGTCGCGGGAACCCCGCCGTCCACGCCCATCACGAGCTGGAAGTGGGCCGGTACCTTCACGAGCCCCGAGTCGATCAACCGCTTCCCCTGCTGGACGAAGCCGACGTCAAAGGCCTCGAGTTCCGGCTTGATGTTCTGATCGAGCATCGCCTTCGCGAGGAATTGAACGGTCTCGGGCGTGTTCACATAGACCACGGACGGCTTACGGCCGGCGAAGTTCAGCGTCCCGGTCGTGAGCGAGCCCATCTCCGGGTTCGTCTTCAGCGGCGTCGCACGATCGTCGTCCGTCTGGCCGGCGATGCCACTCGTCGACGTCATGACGACGAGCTTCGTGCGCTTGCGGATCTTGTCGACCGTTTCCCGGAAGATTTCGAATCGAGAGGTGGGACGCTCGCCCTCGTCGCGGCAGTGGACGTGGATGATCGCCGCGCCTTCCTGCTCGCACCGGTACGCGGTCTCGGCGATCTCGTCCGGCGTCACCGGCACGTGCGGCGTGTCCTTCTTTCGCGGCACGGAGCCCGTCGGCGCGACCGTGATGATGAGCTTGTCCATGCCGTCCGCCGGAGCCCGCTACGCGTCGATTCGTAGTAAAGGGTTGTGGCCCCTCGAGATCGCGCCGGTATGAGTGAACATCCCGAGTCTACGCAAACAGGTGGCACGACACCTTCACATCGGGCGCGATGGCCTTGAGCTCGGGTTCCGTGAATTCGTGGAGCGACACCCGGATCCCGCCGTCGGCCCGCTCGATCGAGCGGATCGCCTTGAGTCCCCGGAATTCCTCTCCCTTATCCTCGATGAGACGGCGGATCGTCGCCTCCACGTCCGGGGGCGCGGATGGCAGGGTGAAGGCGCCCGGAGCGTCCGCCCGGAGTCCCGCGAAGAGTCCCTCCTCCGGCGTCCCGGCGGAGAGGTCCTTCAGCTCGGTCACAACCTCCTCTGCGATCCAGCCGCATCGTTCGAACGCCACGGGGCAGCGAGGGTGGAACCGGCATCCTGGCGGGATGTCCGAGGGGTCCGGGCGCTCGCCTTTCAAGATGATGCGCTGCCGCCTCCGGTCCGGGTCCGGGACCGGCACGACCGAGACGAGCGCCTTCGTGTACGGGTGCCGCGGGTTCTTGATGAGCTCTCGGGTCGGGCCTTCCTCGACGATCTTCCCCAGGTACATGACCCCGATCCGGTCCGCGAGCACCCACGCGAGCGAGAGGTCGTGGGTGATGAACAGGTACGTGAGGCCCTTCCTCGCGCGCAGCTCGAGGAGGAGCTCGAGGATCTCCGTGCGGATCGAGACGTCGAGCATGGACACGGGTTCGTCGGCCACCAAGAACTCCGGATCCAGGACGAGCGCCCCGGCGATCGACACGCGCTGTCGCTGCCCTCCGGAGAGCTCGTGCGGATACCGGAACAGGAAATCTTTCGGCGGCCTCAGGCCCGCATCGGCGAGCGCCTGCTCGACTCGGGCTTCCGTCTCGGCGCGGTTCCGGCCCAGGCCGTTCACGATGAGCGGCTCCGCGACGATGTCGTACACCGAATGCTTCGGATTCAGCGACTCGTACGGATCCTGGAAGATGATCTGGAGCTTCTGTCGTAAGCCTCGGATCTGGATCCCCTCGAGGCCTTCCTCCCGCAAGCGGTTCCAAATGAGGATCCGGCCGACGAAGACGGCCACCCCGATGACGAGGAGATTGCCGCCGAACATCGCAAGGGTCTGATCCCCCCAGACCCGGGACTGATAGAGACCTCCGGCATCGACGTACCCGGAGAACACGAGGCCGAGGTAGGTGCTCAGGTTGAACGCGAGGACCGCCAGCGCTCCGAGGACCAGCGTGGTCCGCGGGGTCGGCCGGGTCGGCGGCATGCTCCCGAAGTACGCGACGAGCAGCGCGACGACGAGGCCGTAGCCGACGTAGCTCCAGCCGTCCATGAACGGGAGATGGAACACGGACGCCGTGACGAAGGCCGGGAGGGTCGTCGCGATGAGCGTCCCGACGCCGAGGAGGATCCCCAGGAGGGCGAAGTGCGGGACGGTCCACGGCCGCTGCTCTTTCCAGGAGAGCGAGTGCTGCCGCCGGATCGTCTCTAGATCGGCTGAGCCTTTGCCCGCCTTCGCGGCCTCGTACTCGTCGAGGACGGTCTTCGGCACGCCGACGAAGACGTCGCCCCCGGTCGGCGGGACGAGCTTCAGGATCCCCTTGCCGGTCGTCGTCTTGCCGCAGCCGCTCTCCCCGACGAGGCAGAAGATCTCCCCCCGCCCGACGTCGAGGTCGATCCCATCGACCGCGCGGACGTATTCCGGCGTGGCTTTCCGCAACGCCTCGAAGAATCCCCGCCGCTTCTCGAACCAGACGCGGAAGTCGCGGAGGACGAGGTACGGCTCGCGAGCCACCTCACGTCGCCTCCTTCGGCGGCGGGGTGGCGGTGTTCAGGTGGCATGCGGCGAAGTGGTCCGTCCCGACCGGATCGAGGCCGGGTTCCTGGTCGACGCACAGCTGCCACGCATACTTGCACCGCGGATGGAAGCGGCACCCGAGCGGCGGATTGATCAACGAAGGCAAGAGGCCCGGGATGTACGCCGGCAGCGTCTGCGGGCCCTCGATGTCCGGGAACGCGCCGATCAGGTCCTTCGTGTACGGATGCTTCGCGTTCTTGTAGACGTCCCGGACGCTCCCGCGCTCCACGATCTTTCCGGCATACATGATCGCCATCGAATCGCACGTCTCCGCCATCACGCTGAGGTCGTGCGAGATCAGGATCATCGAGAGGTCGAGCTCCCGCTTGAGGCGCTCGAGGAGTTCGAGGATCTGCGCTTGGATCATGACGTCGAGCGCGGTCACCGGCTCGTCCGCGATCACGATCCGCGGGTTGCATGCGAGGGCCATCGCGATCATCACGCGCTGCCGCATGCCGCCGGAGAACTCGTGCGGGTACTCCCGGGCGCGCTCGCGGTGGATCCCGACGAGTTCGAGGAGCTCGCCGACGCGCTTCATCGCGACCTCTTTGTCCACCTTGTCGTGGATGACGATCGGCTCCGCGATCTGGTCCCCGATCCGCTTCACCGGGTTCAGGGCGTTCATCGCCCCCTGGAAGATGATCGAGATGTGCTTCCACCGGATCGCCCGGAGCTGGCCCTCCGTGACCTTCGCGAGGTCGTACCCGACGTAATCGATCGTGCCATCGACGATCTTGCCGTTCGACGGGAGCAGGCGCATGATCGACAAGGCGGCCGTCGTCTTGCCGCAGCCGCTCTCCCCGGCGAGGCCGAGGCTCTCGCCTTCCCCCAAGGTGAAATCGACGCCGTCGACCGCCCGCACCGTCCCCTCCTGCGTCTGGAAGTGGGTCTTGAGGCCCTTCACGGTGAGGAGCGGCACTCTACCGCCCCGCGCGGTGGTTCGGCCGTCGTCGAGAACCCGTTCTTCGGAGCGTGAATCAAGGACGCCGGGAAGCGCCTTAACGTTTTCTCAGAACCGCGATGCATTCGAGCGCATCGTATAAGGGGCATGGGGCTTTCGCGGTCGACGAAGCCCGTGTCGACCCCGGACCTGCGGACGCGCGTGCGTCGCTTCTACGTGTACCAAGGCGCGTCCTCATTCGCGATCTGGATCCCGTTCTGGGCCCTGTGGATCCGCGGCCACCTCGCCTCCGATTTCGAATTCACCCTCGTCGACGTCGCGTTCTGGGTCGGGCTCCTCGTGTTCCAGCTCCCCGTCGGCGTCGTCGCGGACCGCACGCCGCGGCGGCGGACCATCGTCCTGAGCGAGGTGTTCCGGTCCGCGGGCATCCTCGGCTACGGAATCAGCGCGACGTTCTGGGGCTACGTGGCCGCGAACGTCGTGTGGTCGCTTGGCGCGGCGTTCTCGATCGGGACGTCCGCGTATCTGTACGAGACGCTCCTCGAGGCGGGCCACGAATCGGAGTTCCCGCGGTACATCGGCCGCGTCACGATGATCCAGCTCCTCTCCAATGCCGTGGGTGCCTTCGTCGGCGGCGTGTTCGTCAGCGTAGTCGGCGACCTCCGGCTCACGCTCCTGGTCGGCACCCTGCTCAACCTCGGGGCGGTCGGCGTCGCGGTGACGTTCCGCGAGCCCACTGTGGACCGCACGCCCGAGTCGACATACGTCGAACAGCTGGTCCAGGGCCTCCGTGTCGTGCGCCGACGCGAGGGCGTCGCCTTGTTGATCGGGGTCGAGGTCTTCCTCGGCGTCACGCTCTACGTGATGGCCGTGTTCCGGCCGCTCTATCTTCAAGCACTCGGCCTCTCGGATTCCGCGATTGCGATTTCGATCAGCGGCTTCCTCGTCGTCGCGGCGATCTGGTCCGCGTTCGCGGGGACGATCACGCGCATCCTGGGGGAATTCGGGACGCTCGCGCTCCTGGTTCTGATGGCTTCGGCCGCGTTCTTCGGCATGTACGGCGCAGGGCAGTTCGCCGGGGCGGCGTTGTTCCAGGTGCCGATCTACGTCGTCTGGAGCCTGCAGCCCGCGCTCACCACCGCGTTCCTGAATCGGCGGCTCGAACCGGGTCAGCGAGCGACCGTCTTATCGATGGGCGCGTTCGCGTACACACTGGGCCTCGTCGTCGTCGAGCCCCTCGCCGGAGCGCTCACGACGACGACCGGATTGCTGAACCTCGGCCTGTTCCTCGGAATCGTGACGTTCTTCCCGTGCGCCTACATCCTCGCGCGTTGGCGCACGACGGTCGCGGCGTGGCCCGCAGTGACTCCCGTGCCGTCGCGGCTGATCGCCGGCCACCGCGTCTCTCGGTTCCACCGCCTTCTGGAGAGGATGAGTCGTCTCAGGCCCTGACGGTCGTCGCTTGCGCCGCACGCCGAATCCCGCCCCGAGGTGCGTGTCGTACCCTGAGCCGATTACGTGTATTCGGACTGGCCCTGCTCGCGCAGGAACTGCGGTAGATAGTAGTGGCCACCCGCGGACTTCCCGGACGTGCCGGACATCTTCCAACCGCCGAACGGCTGAACGCCGACGACCGCGCCCGTTGTCGCGCCGGCCGTTCGGTTCGCGTACAAGACGCCGGCCTGGACTTCCGCGAGGAACCGCCGGATCTCCGCCGGTTCGCGGCTGAAGATTCCCGCGGTGAGGCCGTAGTCCACGTCGTTCGCGACCTGGATCGCGTCCTCGAGGTCGTCCACCGGGACGATCGACAAGATCGGCACGAAGAGCTCTTCCTTGTTGATCCGGTGGTCCCGCGGGAGGGCGTCCACGATCGTAGGCTCGACGAAGTGGCCGTTTCCCTTCAACGTCTTGCCGCCGGCGATGACCGTTCCTTTCGAGCGCTTGATTTCCGCGATCGCGTTCTCGAAGGTCGCCACGGCCGCCTCGTTGATGACGGGCCCCAGGTACACGTCGCGAGCGGTCGGGTCGCCCACCTTGATTTTTTCCGTCTCGGAGAGGAGCTTGGCCACGAACGCATCCTTGACGCCCTTGTCGACGAGGACCCGCGAGCACGCGGAGCACTTTTGACCGCCGTAGCCGAACGCGGCCCGCATGACCCCGATCGCGGCCTTGTCCAGATCCGCACTCGCCGTGACGATCGCCGGATTCTTCCCGCCCATCTCCGTGATGATCGGCTTCGGGCGCGTTCGGGTGAACGTCTGGAGCGCCTTCATCCCAACCGCCCTCGATCCCGTGAACACGAAACCGTCCACGTCCGGATTGTCGAGGAGCTCCTGCCCGACGGTCGCGCCCGGTCCCGTGACGAAATTGAACGCGCCCGCCGGAAGGCCGGCGTCCCGGAGGGTCTCGGCCAGGCGAAGGCCCATGAACGGCGTGTCGCTCGCCGGCTTGAAGACGACCGTGTTGCCCGTGATCAACGCACCGGTCGACATCCCGGCGGCGATCGCGAGGGGGAAGTTGAACGGCGCGACGACCGCCCACACGCCGTACGGCTTCAGGATCGAGCGGGTCGTCTCCCCCGGGAGGAACGTACCCATCGGCCGCTCATACCCCTGGTTCCGCAACATCTCGGCGGCGTACCAGCGCATCAGGTCCGCGGCCTCGTCGACGTCCGCCATGGCCTCGTAGCGGTTCTTCCCGTTCTCGAACGACATGAGCGCCGCGAGGGCGAACTTGCCTTGACTGATTAGGTCGGCGGCGCGCTGTACGAGTCGGACTCGATCCGCGGATGCGGTCGCGGACCACTGGGGAAACGCGCCCTTAGCGGCGTTCACCGCTTGCTTCGCATGCGGGCGACCTCCCTTCGGAAACAGACCGAGCACGAGCCTCGTGTCGGCCGGGCTCGTGTCGGGGAACATCGTCTTGGACCAGACTTCCTGGCCCCCGATGATCATCGGATGCTTCTGTCCGAAATCCGCGCGGACGTTGTCGACCGCGGCCTCGTACGCGGCGTGGAATTCCTCGGTCCTGTTCGTCTCGACAGCGTTCTGCCACGTCCGTTCGTTCCGGAAATCCACGATCCCACGCCCTCGGGCCCACGGATGCGAGTGGCGAGAATAAGGTTTCGCTTCGGTGGACCACTCCGAGCCGTTCCGCTCAATTGGGCGGAAAGTCTCGTGCGTTCTTGGCGACCGGGTCCCGAGTCGGGAGGTCGGCGGGCTACACGATGTACGTGTCCGGTGAGCCCTCGTACTTGTCGTACTGGGCCATCGCCCCGATCGCGGCGAGCAACTCCCGAGCCCACTCGCGGGTGTAGGAGTTCGGCGGGACGTCCGTCGTCGTGCCGAGCCACTCGAAGATCTCCTTGAACGCCGATCGTTGCTCCTCCTTGGTCAGGCGTGCATCGATCTTCGTGATCGTCTGCTCGAGCCGGTTCATCCCGAGGACGAACTCCTTGCACTGGGCCAGGAACTTCGCATGCTCCTCGCGCGTCATGGAAAGACCGGTCCGCCCATGCCGCCCGCCATCCATAAAACCTCGCAAACGTTCATGGGGGCGTTCGCGGCTCGGTAGTCTCGATGGCGACGTTCGTTCGGGTCGCGAAGACCTCCGACGTTCAACCGGGGGAAGGGCGGGTCGTCGTGGTCCAAGGCCATCCCGTCGCCCTGTTCAACGTGAAAGGACGATTCTACGCCGTCTCGAACGTGTGCCTCCATCGAGGCGGGCCGATCGGAGAGGGGATGCTCGATGACGCCGTCGTCACGTGCCCGAACCATGGATGGGAATACGACGTCCGAACGGGGGCGAACATCGCGAACCCGACGGCCCGCCTCCGGACGTTCGAGGTCCGCATCGACGGCGAGGATGTCTTCGTCGGCGCGTGACCACCAAGGTTTATTCCGCGCATGGAGGTTCGCGCCGCGGTGGCGCTCGATCTTGTCTGGATCGGCTTGACGGTCCTCGCGTTCTTGGCGTTCCTCGCGAGCGTAGCGTCCCTGGTCCAAGGCATCCGGCTCCGGGGCGGGGTTCGGCGCGGGATGCGCCTCGCCCTCGGCGCGTTCCTGCCCTCGATCGTGTTGATCCTCCCGGTCCGTGGGCTCGACGAGGGCTTCGGCGAAAACGTGCGGGCCCTCCTGTCCCAGGCCTACCCCCGGTACCGACTCCTGGTCGTCGCGGACGATTCCTCGGACCCCGCGGCGGCACGAATCGAGACGATCGCTCGCGACTTCCCACGTGTCCCCGCCACGAAGATCCTCGCCGACGCAAACCCGCTCGGCGGCAAGGTGAATGCCCTGCGGTCCGCCCTCGGCCATCTGGTTCCGGAGGACGAGGTCGCGGTCTTCGCCGATTCCGATATCCGGCCTGCGCGGGACTGGTTGCGTCAGCTCGTCCAACCGCTCGCCGATTCGACCGTCGGCGCGGCGACGGGCTTCCGCTGGTACGTGCCGCCGCGGCCGACGTTCTGGTCCCTCGTCCGCGCGGAGTGGAACGCGGTCAGCGCGAACGTGCTGTTCGATCCGCGACGGTCGTTCGCCTGGGGCGGCTCGTGTGCGGTTCGAACGGATCGCCTGAACGAGTTGCGCCTCGCGGAGCGATGGCGAGGGGTGCTGAGTGACGATCTGGTGCTCACGCAGGCGGTGCGGGAGGCGGGACTCAAGATCGCGTACGTGCCCGCCGCCCTCGTGCCGACGTATGAGGGCGCGAACCGAGCGACGTGCACCGAATGGTGTCTCCGACAGATGACGATGGCCACGCTTTACCTCCCGGTCGTCCGCCGATACGCGGTCGCCGCGTTCTCCGTGTTCAACGGCTCGATTCTGTTTGGTCTTGCGTGCCTTGCCTTGGCCGCGATCTGGGGCGTCGCCTATCTGATTCCCGCCGCGCTCTTCTTCGCCCCGCTCCCGGTTTCGATCGCGAAAGCCTCCCTGCGGCGGCGGGCCCTCTTCTCCGGCGCCCCGACGGTGGCCGCGGCGTGGAGAGTCCCAGCGTGGCGATCCGCCGTCGCCGCGATGTCGGTCCCGTGGGTCATGGCTTCGGGCCTCCTGCGGACCCGAACGCCGA
>WNGN01003243.1_pt1 | contig 21840 bp, 26 predicted proteins | sample 5400561 | NCBI WGS metagenome assembly WNGN01 (sample SAMN13153379, study PRJNA577476) | soil metagenome | isolation source: 115 cm soil or saprolite under Garry oak tree replicate 2 | place: USA:California | collected 2016-06-15 | reverse complement strand
TAGCAGTCCGTTCAGAAACGAAGGAGTTACGCTCAGAGAAGTTCGCGTAATTCGCGACATTCGCGGCTTCTTATCAGTCTTTTCCAGGAAAGGCGTGGCTGGCCAAAGTCCAAGAGTAGGGCCAATTCGAGATCCGTTGCCTTGAGATAGGAGATAGCCTGCGCGATATGAACGTCAACGATCCCGCTTACAGCTTTGATCTCAACGATCACAGTCTTCTCAACAATGGTGTCGAGACGATGTTTGCCAACGATCTCGTTTTTGTAGTGTATGTCGATCCGCAGCTCTGTTTGCGTGGATAGCCCGCGGAGGTTTAGTTCATGCAGCATAGCCCGGTGGTAAATCGATTCAACAAAACCGGGGCCCAAGCAGCTTGTGGACTTCAAGTGCGGCTCCAATGATTTTGCCCGTGAGTCTCACGGCCGCGAATTACGCCAATGACGCCAACCGGCGCTCAAACCATAGCGCGGACGCGATCGCGATTACGGGAGCCAATCCAATAGCGAGGGCTGCGAGCAGCGTGACGTGACACGCCATAAGGTTGTAAAGACCGAGGCCACCCGGGTGAAACCTCCCGAGTGTCTTCTGAACAGGCATGAAGAAGACCAGAAGAATCCAGAGCGGTACCATGGGAGCCCAGGGTTTCTCGGAGACGACCGTGCCTGCCATGCATATGGTGGAGAAAAGCAACACAAAGGCATTGAGAAAAAATAGAAGATGCAAGTCGCCAAGAAAGACCCCGGGCAGGTTGGCAGTGAACAAGGCCATGGAATACAAGGACGCGTACTTCGCCAGGACGAGTTCGAAGGGTTCGAGGGGCAGGCTCAGCAACAACTGGAGTGTACCACGCTGCCGCTCGCTGATGAAGCACGAATAGGCAAAGCTGTAGGAGGCGCTGATGAGAATACCTGCCAGCATCCCCTTGGAGAAGTCGGAGGACTTGTTCGAAACAATCAGAGGGATGAACATCCCCGCCGTCAAAAACGCGATCGGTTTTCTGTATTCCAACCAATCCTTATGAATGATGTTGAGAGCCAATCGCGCTGACAAAGATCGCCTCCAAACGGGGCTCGCCGTATTTGTCCAGAAGAAAGGACGCACGTGCGTACTCGACCACTCGCCCATTGTTCAACATCAGAACGCTGTCGGCGATCTGGTCCAGGTCGTCGGAAATATGGGATGAAAGCACAATGGAAACATTCTCCTGCCGCGCGAGATTCTTCAAGAACCGAAGAATATCCTGCCGTATCAGAGGATCGAGACCCGATGTCGGCTCATCCAGGATCAATAATGACGGCCGATGCGCGACGGCCGAGATCAGACCCAGTTTGATGCGGTTTCCTTTCGAGAGCTTTTCGATTTTCAAATCCGCTTGAACTGCGAATTCTTCAAGTAGACGATTTGCCCGCGTTGTGTCCCATCCTTCATAGAAGTTGCCGACGAATCGCAGGAATTGTTTCGCTGTGAATGAGGGATAGAACTGAGGATTCTCCGAAAGGTATCCCGCGCGTAGCCGGACCTTCACCTGCTCCAGGTGAGGCTGCATTCCGAAAACTAAAATACTTCCCTGGTCCGGCCGCATGAAGCCCCAAAGTAATCGGAGCAGAGTCGTCTTTCCCGCCCCGTTCGGGCCCATCACCCCCAAAATTTCAGCGGGAGCGACGCGAAGATCCAATGGACCCAATTGAAAGACACTCTTAAAGGATTTGCAGAGTTGTTCTGTACGAACTGTCTCCATTTCTTACCTCGCGTCGCGCCAGTTTAGAACCTATCGTAAAGCAGGAACGCGGCTCCGACAACGACCGCTGCTCCGAGAAGTGGTGCGGATGCCAGAACGCCCGCGCTGATGGCAAGACCAGAGACCAAGCCAAGACTAGACTCTACATAGTCACCGCCCGTAGTCATCGTCTGATCCGCCCCGCTCAATTCACGAATGTCTTTGCACTTCATTTCCATGTGTGGCCCCCTTTACCGTTGAATGTGGGCCGGTTCGTTATGTTCATAAACACGCGGAGTTCCACTCAGGACTGCTGAGAATGAAGGTCGTTAACGAGTCATACGTTGGTTTTGTCGCGACTAACGCGATTTTTATTCGTGAGGGAACCGACTATTCGCGCCAGCGACCGGCGGGAGCGAAGCAACTCCATCTTCACAGCAGAGATGGATTTGCCCTGGAGGTACGCGATTTGGGAAATCGAGTGGTCATGAGTATAGAAGAGATCGAGAAGGGTGCGTTTGGAGGGAGGAAGAAGCTCCAGGGCCCGGTGCAGAAGTTCGATTTGGCGGCGCGAGTCGAGATCGGTTTCGAAATCGGGCGCTCTGGAAATCAAGCGTTCGTCGATGGACTCGATGTCCTCGGTCGAACGCCGCTGACGCCAGTGATCCCGAACGGTGTCATAAACAATTTTCATGAGAAACGCGCGCGGGTGGGTTACCTGGCCAATCCGGCGAAATGCCTCCCATGCATGCAGCGCCACTTCCTGCTCCAAATCCTCATCGTGGACGGGAGTCCCGGTTCTTTTCGTGGCAATGTGGACCATGGCGCGAATCTCCGAAGGATTGATATTCATGTGACCGTTCTCCGACGTCAACGGCTATACCTAACATGATAGGTAGAAGCGAAGTGATGCAGAGACTACGTGAAAAAGTGGAAGCGGCCGCCCGAGTGTCGGGTTCGGTGCTTGTGACCGGCGAGACCGGAACAGGAAAAGAGCTCGTGGCGAAAGCGATCCACGAATGTAGCAGCAGGAGCAGTGGCAAATTTGTGGCCATCGATTGTGGAGCACTGCCGGATGAGCTGATCGAAAGCGAACTCTTCGGGCATCGTCGCGGCGCATTTACGACCGCCGTCGCCGACAAACCGGGACTGTTCGAGGAAGCCAGCGGAGGCACGTTGTTTCTCGATGAAATCGCGAATACTTCGCGGCGTTTTCAGGCAAAGCTACTTCGAGTGCTTCAAGACAAGCAGCTTCGGCGACTTGGGGACGTGATCTGCCGCAAGCTCGATATTCGGGTGATAGCCGCGACCAATTGCGATCTCAACGTCCTCGTCCGCAAAGGCGACTTTCGAGAGGACCTCTTTTATCGATTGAATGTTTTTCCGATTCGGGTTCCGCCGCTTAGACGGCGTATCGAAGACGTGCCCCTTCTTGTGGAGCACATGCTGCAGGACCGGAAAAGGATCAGCGAAGATGCGATCGTTAAACTTCTGGCGTACAGCTATCCCGGAAATGTGAGGGAACTTGAAAACATTATCGAGAGTGCGGTCTGCATGGTTTCCGGCCAGATGATTCAGGCGGAGGATATTCTGCTGCCATACGAATGCCAGAACGGATCGCTCATGGAGGAAGTCGTTGTCGAGAATTTCTGGGAGTCGGTCGCCAGACCGTACTCGGAACGGCGGATCACCAGGAACCAGGTGGAGCATCTCATTCGACGCGGTCTGGAGCAGACTCGTGGAAATTACAAAAAGCTGCTGCCATTGTTCCGAATGCCGGAGTCGGATTACAAGCGGTTCATGGATTTTTTGAGACGCCATCATTGCAATATCGACTTTAGGCAATTCCGCAAGAAGTAAACCGCGGATGACACGGATGACCGGATCGAATCCGCGTCATCCGCGCAATCAGCGGCTGTACTCCTTAAACAGCTTCACTACAAAATTCCCCACCAGCAGGTGTTGTGTTTTTGCGACAAACTGTCTGTAGGAACGGCTCGAATGGTATTTGACACAGTCATCCCGCGTCCTCCACACCGTCAGTGAGACCGCCATCGTTCCGCCGTCTTCAATCATGAGCTGTGCGGATGCGAACCCGGGTTCATTCTTCAGTGCAGGCAGGACCTCGGACTCATAGATGCGCGTAAACTCCTGCACCTGGTCATCATCGACCGTTTCACCGATTACCATTCGCGCGTACATGCAGCCTACTTCTGTGGAGAGCGTTTGGCGACGATGAGGTCCTTGACCTTGTCGTACTGTTCTTTGGTGAGCAGCTGGCGTGTGACAAGATCGCGCTTGTTCCGATACGGACGCCCCTCCACGATCTTTTTCGCGAGCGGCCGGTCGATTCCGACCGACGCGATATCCGCTTCGGGCGCGGTGTTGATGTCGACGATCCTCGCGTTCAGAGGTTTGACCGGTGTCTTCGGCATCTCCTTTATTTGCGCGCCGGCCACCACCGTCCACACGAGACTGAGCACAACAATTCCAACGAAGCTTCGACGTAACATGTTTCTCCTTTTTTTGATGGCTGCGCCCTGTCGGGCTTGCATTCGCAGCCGCTCATTTGTTTGATGGCTGCGCCCTGTCGGGCTTGCATTCGCAGCCGCTCATTTCTAATCGGTTGAAAATTCTCCCGGCGGCCCGCGACCTGCGGCCCTTTGTACCCATCGATAAATACGCAGGCGCGCCCCTAGCCGCCGGGAACTCGAGATTTCGACTCCCGGCGGACTTTCGAAGGAGCCGGCCCAACTTGCCTCCCTCGAAGCTTCTGTCCGCCGAGAGTGGCCAGGAACTACGGCCGGTGGTACAAAAGCACGCGAGAAACCGAACGTAACTCGTTGAGATGGTAGGGAGGTTAGGAAGTAGTCCGCAGGATTAGCGCCCGCCTATGTCGCGAATTACGCGAACTATTCGCTCAGCAGCATGGCCATCCCAGAATTCGGGTGGCCCAGCGGGTTGCCAATCGCCGCTTGTGATTCGTCCAAAGCCGTCAAGGATCCGAGATTTGTCTGGACCGGCCAGCATGTTGGTTCCGTGAGTGATCGTTACGTGGCGCTCTGTGTTGTTGCGCAACGTCATGCAGGGAACACCAAGAATGGTTGTTTCCTCCTGAAGGCCTCCCGAGTCCGTCAGAACGATCCTGGCATTCGAGGTCAGGTTGAGAAATTCAAGGTAACCGAGTGGCTCGACGGTGCGGATCCCGGTCGTGTCCAGGCCGAATTCTTGAATGCGCCTGACGGTTCGCGGATGAATGGGGAAAATCACGGGCATGGCGTTTGAAATCTCTTTGAGCGCTTCAAGGATCCCTCCGAGCACCCCGGGTTCATCCACATTTGAAGGCCGGTGAAGGGTAACAAGCGCATAGCTGCCGGGCTGAACCTCGAATCTCGAGATCACATCCAGCGCGGCAGCTTTGGTGCGGTGCCTCATCAGCGTGTCGATCATCACGTTACCGACAAAGTGGATTCTCGCGGGAGTGACGCCTTCGCGCTTCAGATTCTCATCGGCATCCCGGCTTGTGGTGAACAGGATTTCGCAAAGCGCGTCCGTAACTATGCGATTGATTTCTTCCGGCATCGCGCGGTCGAAGCTGCGCAACCCGGCCTCGACGTGTGCCACAGGAATGAGAAGCTTAACTGCGACGATCGTGGATGCCATCGTGGAGTTCACATCGCCGACCACGACCACGAGGTCAGGTTTCTGTTCAACACAGACCTTCTCGAACTCCACCATGACCCGAGCAGTTTGCTCGGCGTGTGTACCCGACCCCACACCCAGGTGCACATCGGGAACCGGAATACCCAGGTCACGGAAGAAGACATCCGACATTCCTTCGTCGTAATGTTGGCCCGTGTGGATGAGAACGCCCTTCAAGTCTGATGCCTTCTTCATCTCCTCCACGATTGGTGCGATCTTCATGAAGTTGGGCCGCGCGCCCACCACGTTGAGTATTTTCATGCTAATATCTCAGCGACTTGTGGAATTCGAATTGCCAATCTCGAACTTGGCATTTGGATAGACCTCGTGCAATTCTGTTGCCTGGCTCTTGAATTCGCAATTCCAAATCCCCAGTTTGAAACATATTTTGGAGCTCGCATGCTGAAATTGGTTTTTCGAGCGGTGTTGTTTGTTACGCAATTGAGCGGCCCTGGAGGGACGCTGCCTCAGGTCCTCCATCCTGATTTCAAGGCTGAGGCGCCGATTAAGGCTGGTAAGAGTGGTGAAGTAACGGTGTCCTTCAGCATTTTAAAAGGTTACGCGATCAACCATACACCACCGATCAACCTGAAACTCACTGCCACTCCAGGCGTTCAGCTCAAACAAACCGATTTCGCGACGCCCACGAAAGATCCGAAATCCAAGGACGAATACTACGTCGACTTGCCGACGATCAAGGTGCCCGTTACTGCCGCCAGGGCCGGTGATTACGAAGTTCCGGGCAAGCTTGTTTATTTCTTCTGCTCGAAGAGTGACGGTTTTTGCTCCAGACAGGTCCTCGACGTTAAGATCCCTTTAAAGGTGGAGTAAGAGCCGCGGATGACGCGGATCGCCCGGATGGCGCAACCAAATGACTGTTGACGCGCCATCGGTGCGATCCGCGTCATCGCGGCTCACGCCTAACTAACTATGTCTACTCGAGTCGAACAATATCGCGCGGCCATACTCACGACAGCGAACCAACTCACGATCCTGCGTATCGTGTTTGTTCCTGTTTTCATCAGCCTGCTCGCATACGGAGAAATCGGGTGGGCGCTCGGCACATTTGTCGCTGCAGGAATCACGGATGTCTTGGACGGCATCATTGCTCGACGTTTCGGACAGAAGACCTCGATCGGAGCAGTGCTGGATCCGCTGGCCGACAAACTTTTGATGACCGCATCGCTTCTGATCCTTTCCTTGCCGCAGATGGAATTTCACAACACGATTCCGCGATGGCTAATGATCCTTGTGATCTTCAGAGATGTGTTCATCCTGCTGGTATCGCTTATTATCGTATTGATGGTCGGATGGCGAGTTTTCACGCCCTCGCCCTATGGAAAAGCCAGTACGGCTCTGCAGGTCTTCACCGTCCTGGCGGTCCTCTATTCGGACTGGAAACATGTTGCCGTGCCGGAGTTGAACGTTCTCTTCTATATGACTGGCGCGATCACGGCTTTCTCGGGTCTGCATTACCTGGCTCGGAGTTTGCGACAGTGGCATTTCAGTGAGTAACAAGAAACAATTTTCGGGCTCCGCCTATGTCCGGCATCAGGAGCCTGCTCGGCTGCAGCCTGCCATCCATGGAACTGCTCCATCCCTTCGCGAAAGCGGTGTCAGTTTGCATAAGGCCGTGCATGAGTATCGAGAAGCGCCTGCGCATCGCATTGGCGAGCCACAGAAGCTTCGCGTGCTGTCTGTTGAACGGGGATCATTAGCAGATCGGATCGGCTTGAAGCCGGGAGACGAGATCCATGAGCTGAATGGGAAACCGCTGCTCGATGTTATAGATTTCCAGTTCAACGGCGCAAACATCGGCCGGCGCACGTCAATCCGGACACAGGATCGGAAGATCACGTTCGTTCGGCGCGAGTGGGAATCCTTTGGCCTCGAGTTCGAGCCGATCGAACCCCTCACGTGCAAGAATCAGTGCGTCTTCTGTTTCGTGCACCAGAACCCAAAGAACGTGCGCCGCTCGTTACACATAAAGGATGAGGATTACCGGCTGTCGTTCTTGTTCGGGAACTATCTGACCCTGACGAACGTTCACGACGAGGAGATGCAACGGATCATTGAACAAAGGCTGTCGCCGTTGTACATCTCCGTGCACGCCACGGAACCGGAACTGCGGACGATTCTGTTGGGCAACGCCGAATACGATGGCCTTATGGAGAAGATCGAGCGCCTGACGAGTGCGGGAATACAGTTGCATTGCCAGGTGGTATTGTGTCCAGGTCTCAATGACGGTGTGCATCTGGATCGCACGATCGTTGACCTGCTGGTGTTTTATCCCAGTGTGGCGTCGCTTGCCATCGTGCCGGTCGGGCTCACAGATCACCGGAAGAATCTTCCAGTGTTACGTCCGTTCACGCCGGACTATGCTCGCCAGTTGATCGCGCATTTACGTCCCACGCAGCTTAAACTCAAGCGCCGTATTGGAACGCCTTTCGCTTTTCTTGGTGATGAAATTTACATTATGGCCGGGGCTGAGATTCCCGCGGCCAGCCACTATTCAGACTTCCCGCAAATCGAGAATGGCGTTGGGATGGTGCGCACATTCCTCACGCAGTTTGCGGCAGCGGTCCGCACGAGGCCGGCCGGTCGCGCACGGGGAACCGTGTGCACGGGTAAGATCTTCTACCCTTATTTGAAGGGGTCTGTGGACCGCCTGGGGATGGATCTGAAAACAGTGGCAGTCGAGAGCAAGTTCTGGGGACCTGGAATCGGAGTGGCCGGCCTGTTAACCGGAACCGATTTCATTGCAGCGCTGAAGGGCAATGTATACGGCGATTTTGTCGTGCTGCCGTCGGAGTCGATGGTGGGAGATCAATACCTTTTCCTCGATGACCTGACGATCAAAGATGTCGAGAGGGAATTAGGAGTTGAAGTTATTCCTTCCGGCTACGATGCTCGTGATTTTGTAAGGCAGATGATCGGCCGCCAATGACGCGCAATTTCGGGAAAATGGGGACGTAGCCCTATGTCCCCATTTTTCCCCCGCTATTGGCGGCTACTCCTTAACCCGCTCGATCGTAATCTTCTTCATCACCACATCGTTCACCGGACGGTCGCCAGGTTTTATCACTTTTGTCTTTCCAATTTGTCTTACAACATCCAGTCCCTCGACAACATGTCCGAAGACGGTGTGGCGGCCGTTGAGGTGAGGAGTTGGTCCCAGCGTAATGAAAAACTGGCTGCCGTTTGTATTCGGGCCGGCGTTGGCCATCGAAAGGATGCCGGCGTTGTCGTGCTTGAGTTCCGGATTGATTTCATCCGGGAAGCGGTAGCCGGGCCCGCCCATCCCGGTGCCGGTTGGATCGCCGCCCTGGATCATGAACCCATCAATCACGCGGTGGAAGACTAGCCCGTCGTAGAAGCGCTTGCCTTTCACAGGTTGTCCAGTTCGCGGATCTTTCCACTCCTTTGCACCCTCCGCAAGCTCGACGAAGTTGGCAACCGTCTTGGGCGCCTGACCCTCGAATAATTCGATGGTGAAGTTCCCCATCGACGTCTCAAAGTGTGCGTAAGTTCCAGGTTTCATTTATTTCTCTATGGTTGCTTTCTTGACGTAATCAAGCTTGGGGAAGTCTTTAGTCAAGTACGCATTGCCTTCCGCCTGCATGCGTCCCTGATCTGGCTTTTCACCATACTGGCTGGTTATCTTGTCAACCACGTCCATTCCGGAGACGACTTGGCCGAATGGTGCGAAGCCCTGCCCGTCCAAAAATGCATTGTTTTTGAAATTGATGAATACCTGCGTCGTCCTTGAGGTCGGTCCAGCGGAAGACATGGCATAGGTAATGTAGCCACGCTGGTTGCTCTGCTTTGCAGGATCGGCAGGAATTGTCGCATTGACCCAGTTCTTTTGGACGGCTGGATCCCCGTGGATGCCGAACTGCACCATAAAATTGGGAACTACACGGAAGAAACGGAGATTGTCATAGAACCCATTTTTGACGAGATTGTAGAAGCGATCTGCGCCGTTCGGGGCCCAATCCCGGTGCACCTCAATGACGAAGACACCTGCGGTTGTATCGAACTTCGCCTTGTACGTCGCGGGTGACGTCTCTTTGAGTGCCGCAGGGTTGCGCAGATTTCCGCTGCTCGCATTCTGTCCGGCTGCGGCCGAGACGACTGTCAGCATTAAAGCAGCGGTAAGAAGGATTGAGAAAAATGAACGATTCATCGAGAGGCTCCTTTCAGATTGAGAACAGATAAAACTTCGACCGGCGTTTCGTATTGCTCGAAGGGCCCGCGCACTTGAACGCCTTGTACCGTGCCTTGAACTGTTTCGAGGATGTCTTGCGCGATTCGGATTCCTTCGGCCCTGGCCTTTTCCGGGCTATCCGCCTTCCGCATCCGCTCCAGGATAGAATTCGGCACCGCGCAGCCGGGCACTTCGTGATTTAAAAACTCGGCTGTGTGATAATTGGCAAGCGGCAAGATACCCGCGATCACCGGGATTTTGCAATCCTCAATGCGGCGCCAGAAATGCTCGAGTACCGCCGGATCGAAGACCGGTTGGGTCAGCACAAACTGTGCTCCAGCCTCGACCTTGTAGTGAAAACGCTTTAGTTCCTCATCATCGTTGATAGCTCCGGGATTCGCACCGACGCCTATGACAAACCCAGTGGGCTTTCCGATGGATTTTCCACCAACATCGATTCCGTGGTTGAGGCGGCTGACCATGTTCGTGAGACCGATGGAGTCGACATCGAAGACTGCGGTGGCATCGATGTAATCGCCCGTTAGTTGCGGGTCACCCGTGATAAGCAGAAGATTGCGTAAACCCAGAGCGTAAGCGCCGAGCAGGTCTGCCTGCATCCCCAACAAGTTTCGATCGCGGCATGTATAGTGGGCAAGGCTTTCGATGTCCGTTGATTCTTCGAGAAGGATAGCGAGTGAGATTGCGTTCATGCGGGCGCTGGAGCGTGGCGCATCGGTGACATTGATCGCGTCGACATCATGGGCCTGAAGATATTTCGCTCGCTCGATAGCCTCGGAAAAATCATGTCCCATTGGGGGGATCATTTCGACAATCCTGATGAACTCTCCTCGTGCGATTTTGGAACCGAGACGGGATCTGTGCTCGAGTGGAATGGCATTCGAACTCTCACGTGGTCCCGCTTCAAGAGATGTTGCTGCCATCTCCGCCACCGTAGAAGGCAGCCGCGAAGGGGCAGGTGCGGGCTGGAACGATGGACTTATCGATCTTACCGAGCTACGAATCGCTTTGATATGCTGCGGCGTCGTCCCACAGCACCCACCAACGATCCTCACGCCATACTGCACGAACTTTCTCGCGTAGGAGGCCATGTATTCCGGCGAACAAAGGTAGATATTTCGTCCCTCGATGTTCTTCGGCTTTCCCGCGTTCGGCTGGACCGACAACTTCTTCGACGTCACGCTCGCGATCCGCTCGATATTCTCCAGCATTGTGTGAGGTCCGACACTGCAATTGAGGCCCAGGACATCCGCTCCCGACTCATCCAATCTCCTGGCAAAAACTTCAGGCGGGGTGCCCTCCAGGCTATTGCCATCCTCTTCAATAGACATTTGTGCCTTATGCCTTGAATGGCGGCGAGGACCTCGTTTAGATCGGAAAACGTTTCGAGAATGAAAATGTCGACGTCGCCCTCGAGTAATGCCTCCGCCTGTTCCCGGAAGATCGCGCGGGCCTCGTCGATAGAAGTCTTTCCCCAGGGTTCAATTCGAACGCCGAGCGGGCCGATGGCGCCCGCAACGAAAATGTCGCTACCTGCGGCCTGACGAGCTATCCGCGCGCCCTGGACATTAATCTCTCGCGTTTCAGCTTCCAGCGCGTGCGACATCAGCTTTGTCCGATTTCCGCCGAATGTGTTCGTCTCGATGATGTCGACGCCGACTTTGACGTAGTCGAGGTGGACTTCGCGCACCAATTGCGGCTTCGAAAGGTTCAGTTCGTCGAAACAACGGCTGATGAAGATGCCTTTACTGTAAAGCATCGTACCCATCGCGCCATCGCAGATGAGAACCCGGTCCTGCAGGGAAGAAAGGAAGTCTTTCATGTAAACGGAAAGTCTAGCAAATCTGCGTAATCCGTGTAATCCGCGGCTTATAATTTCCACAATGAAAGATATTCTGATTGTTGCGGGTAAACGTACTCCTATGGCCGAATACGGCGGCGCGCTGCGAGACGTCAGCGCGCTGGAATTGGGCGCGCTTGCTGCTCGCGCGGCGATCGAGCAATCGAAATTTGAGTCCACAGATTACGATCACGCGATATTCGGCAATGCGCTCCAGACGAGCGGCGACGCGTTGTACGGTGCGCGGCACGTTGCGTTGAAGGCCGGCCTTCCCATCGAAGTGCCCGCCCTGACCGTGAATCGGCTGTGCGGATCGGGCATACAGTCGATCATCTCGGCCGCTCAACTGATCGAACTTGGCGAAGCTCAAGTTGTCCTCGCCGGCGGTATGGAATCCATGAGTCAGGCGCCTCACGTCATTCGTGGTGCACGCTGGGGGTTCAAGCTGGGCCAGGGCAAGCTCGAAGATTCCCTCATGGTTGCACTGCTCGATACGTATTGCGGCTGCCACATGGCCACCACGGCCGAGAACCTTGGGCGCAAGTACGGCATCACTCGAGAAGACCAGGACGAATTCGCGCTTCGAAGTCAGAAGCTCGCTCGAACCGCGTGGGAAGCAGGCCGGTTCCGGGACGAAGTTGTTCCGGTTGAGAGATTTGAGCGGGACGATCACATGCGTCCCGATACAACTTTGGAAGGTCTAGCGAAGTTGAAACCGGCATTTTCAAAAGATGGATTCGTCACCGCGGGCAACGCCAGTGGAATTGTGGACGGCGGCGCTGCGGTTGTGGTCACAGCTGTTGATCGCGCGAATACACCACCGCTCGGTCGCATTGTGAGCTGGGGCATCGCGGGTGTCCAGCCTGAACTGATGGGAATAGGGCCGGTGCCAGCGGCAAAGATTGCGCTGGAGAAGGCGAGTCTGAAGCTGGTTGACATCGACCTTATCGAAATCAATGAGGCGTTTGCCGCCCAATATCTCGCCGTGGAGAAGGCGCTCGAACTGGATCGAAACAAAGTCAATGTAAACGGCGGTGCGATCGCACTCGGCCATCCGCTTGGGGCGTCAGGAACCCGGCTGACCATGACGGTGTTGTACGAATTAAAGCGCAGGAAGAAACGGTACGGGCTCGCTGCCGCGTGCATCGGCGGTGGGCAGGGAATCGCAATAATCGTGGAGGCGCTCTAATGCCAATCGAGAAAGTGGGCGTTTTGGGTTGCGGGTTGATGGGATCGGGTATCGCGCAGGTCGTGGCGACCGCAGGCTATCCGACGGTAGTGAAGGAAGTCGCGGACGACTTTCTAAAGAAAGGAATGGGAGCGATCGAAAGGTCACTATCGAAGCTTGCAGAAAAGGGAACGATCACACCGGAAAAGCGGACAAAGGCGCTGGAACGGCTGAAAGGAACTACGAGGTTCGACGATCTGGCCGATTGCGACATGGTGATCGAGGCGATAACGGAAAATCTCCAGCTTAAACGCGAAACCTATGCCACGATTGACAAGATCGTCAAGCCTGGCGCGATTTTTGCGAGTAACACGTCCTCTCTGTCTATTACGGAGATGATGACAGCGACCCACCGCGTCGACCGCTTCATTGGCATGCACTTTTTCAATCCAGTGCCGTTGATGAAGCTCGTTGAGGTAGTCGGCACGATCGTCACGTCTCCTGCCGTGATGGAGGAGGCCATGAAGTTTGCCACCAGTCTCGACAAGGTTCCGATACGGACATCGGATCGGTCCGGTTTCATCGTAAATCGATTGTTGGTGCCTTACCTGCTCGATGCGATTCGCGCGCTCGAAGAAGGTGTAGGCAGCGTCGAAGACATCGACAAGGGCATGAAGCTTGGCTGCGGCTATCCCATGGGGCCGTTCACCTTGCTCGATTTCGTAGGACTGGATACGACCTACTACATTGCAAATATTCTGTTCGATGAATTCCGTGAGAAGAGATTTGCCCCTCCGCCGCTGTTGAAGCGGCTGGTGCTGGCGGGACACTATGGAAAGAAGACTGGCCGTGGGTTCTACGACCACAGCGATCCGGCAAATCCGCGCCCCTTGTTTTAGCCGCGAATTACGCCAATTGCGCGAATGCAGTTGGCGTGATTCGCGTAGTTGGCGGCAAATATGTCCGAAAATGTATTGTACGAGAAGAAAGATGCCATCGCGTTCGTTACGGTTAACCGGCCCACGGTACGGAATGCGCTCAACGCACAGACGATCCGTGAGCTGAAGAGCGCGTTCGAGCGCGCGAAGAACGATGAGGACGTGCGGGTCGTCATTCTGACCGGAGCAGGTGACAAGGCATTTGTCGCGGGAGCCGATATCAACGAGATTGCAACGCAGAATCCGGTTTCCGGGAAGGAATACTCGCTGGCTGGCCAGATGGTTTTCGACTACATCGAGCAGCTAGGAAAGCCCGTGATTGCAGCGGTAAATGGTTATGCGCTGGGCGGCGGTTGCGAGTTGGCTATGGCATGCACTTTTCGGATCGCATCGGAAAACGCACAATTGGGTCAACCGGAAGTGAAGCTTGGCATCATCCCTGGATACGGAGGCACACAGCGTCTTTCCCGTCTGGTGGGCAAAGGTCGAGCGATGCAGATTCTGCTCACCGGCGATATGTTGACTGCAGCGGAAGCGTTTCGAATTGGACTCGTCAACCAGGTCGTCCCGCATTCGGAATTGCTTGCCACCACTGAAGTGATTGCACGGAAGATTATGGCCAATGCTCCTGTGGCAGTAAAATTGTGCATCGAGGCGGTCAACCGCGGAATAAATATGACGCAAGATGAAGGTCAATTTCTCGAAGCCACATTGTTTGGTTTGTGCTGTGCCGGCGAAGATATGAAGGAAGGAACAAGGGCATTTTTGGAGAAAAGGCAACCAACTTTTAAGGGAAAGTAATCGCGAATTGCAGATTTCGAATTTGCCGATTTTATTAAATTCGCAATTCGCAATTCGCAATTCGAAATCGACTATGTCGTTCCGGCTCGCCATCGTTGCCAGCGAATACAATTCGGTCATTATGGATCGGCTAATCGCCGGAGCGAAGCGGGCGCTGAAGGATTACGAAAACGTAATCGTCATTCGGGTCCCGGGGTCCTTTGAAATTCCGCTGGCGGCCAAGCGAGCGGCGCTTTCGACGAAATATGACGCGATCGTTGCTTTGGGTTGCGTACTGCGCGGCGAGACGCCACATTTCGAATACATCAGCAGTGCAGTGAGCAGTGGATTGGAGCACGTCGCTCTGGAAACCGGAATTCCGATCGGCTTCGGGATACTTACCGTGGATACCGTAGAACAAGCCATGGATCGCTCCGGCGAATCCGGTAATAAGGGCTTTGAAGCGGCGATTGCCGCTCTCGAGATGATCAATGTGCTGCGACAGATTTAGGAAATGGGACCTCGACGAAAAGCCAGAGAATACGCGCTCCAGATGCTATTCCAGTGGGACATTACGCGCGACAGCATTAACCAGATCGCCGTGACGTTTTTTGAGAATCACGAAGAACCAACGGCCGTAGTGAATTTTGCCCGCCTCCTGGTAACTCGCACGGTCGAGCACGTTGAAGAGATCGACGTGTTGATCCAACGGCACGCGGAACACTGGCGGCTGGATCGAATGGCAGTCGTCGATCGGAATATCCTGCGCCTGGCCACACAGGAATTTCTTCATGACAAGGAGACGCCGAAAACTGTCGTTATCAATGAAGCCATTGAAATCGCGCGGCGTTTCAGCAGTCAGGAATCCCCGCAGTTTATCAACGGGATATTGGATAGTATTAAGAGGGAATTAGAAGAAGGTATCCGCGGCTAATCAGGTCATGGAACAACTCGAACCGATTCGCGTTCAGAAGCTTGAGCAAATCAAAGGGCTTGGCTACGATCCTTATCCCACTTATTACCGGTACACTCATACGCTTGCGCAACTAGCAAATGAATTGTTGCCGAAATCCGCTGGGGAACTCGAGCGTAGTTCGACAAAGGTACGCGTTGCGGGGCGGATCCTGACGAACCGTCCATTCGGCAAGGCCGGATTCATGACGCTCTCCGATGGCGAGGGCCAGATACAGGTGTACGCAAAAAAGGATCAGCTTCCAGAACGCGACTTTCAGCTCTACAAGTATCTCGACATAGGCGACTTCGTCGGCGTGGAAGGCACAATGTTCCGCACGAGGACCGGAGAGTTGACGGTTCTCGCCACCGAGATGACTTTCCTCGCAAAAGGTTTTTTGCCGCTGCCCGAGAAATGGCATGGTCTAACCGACGTCGAGATTCGCTATCGACGGCGTTATGTCGATCTTGTGGTCAATCGGGAAGTTCGTGAGGTCTTCGTGAAGCGAAGTATGATCGTGCGTGAGCTGCGGTCCTTCCTCGATGAGCGGGGATATCTCGAAGTCGAGACCCCGATCCTGCATCCGATTGCCGGTGGTGCGCTCGCAAAGCCGTTCAAAACGCATCACAACGCGCTCGACATGCGGCTGTACCTGCGCATCGCGCCTGAACTGTACCTGAAGCGGCTGATCGTTGGCGGTCTGAACCGCGTGTACGACCTCAATCGCATCTTCCGGAACGAGGGCATCTCGACGCGGCATAATCCGGAGTTCACGATGCTCGAGTTCTACCAGGCCTACAGCAATTACACCGACCTGATGGACCTCACCGAAGAAATGCTGACCGGGATCGCGGAAAAGGTTTGCGGCTCGCGCGTGATCACATTTGACGAGCAGCAAATCGATTTCAGCAAATGGACGCGATTTTCGATGAAAGAAGCGATCCTGAAGTTCTGTGCGGAGGGGATAACCGAGGAGCAACTCAAAGACCGCGCCACCATCGAGCGCCTGTTGAAGCAATTGCATGCCGATTTTGATCCCAGACTGCCCATCGGCAATTTGATTGGACTTCTGTTCGAGACTGTGGCTGAGGAGCATCTCATTCAGCCTACGTTCATCTACGACTATCCGATTGAGTTGTCCCCACTATCGAAACAGAAGGCGAGTGACCCAAGCCTCGTGGAACGATTCGAGCTGTACATCGGCGGTATGGAAATCGCCAACGGATACTCGGAGCTGAATGATCCGGTAGATCAACGCGAAAGGTTCCTGTCACAGCTCGAAGCACGCGAGCGTGGGGATGAAGAAGCGCACCAGATGGATGAGGACTACATTCGCGCTCTCAGCTACGGCATGCCGCCAACGGCGGGCGAAGGCATCGGTGTCGATCGATTGACGATGCTGTTGACGAATTCGACGTCGATACGAGATGTGATCCTATTTCCTCATTTGAGGTCGGAATGAAGTTCGAACTACTTGTCGCCATTCGCTACCTGAGAGCCAAGCGCAAACAGGCCGTCATTTCTCTGATTACGGTCATTTCGATTATTGGTGTCGCCGCCGGCGTGGCGGCACTGATCATCTCGCTCGCCATCACTGCCGGTTTCGCCGAAGACCTGCAAAAAAAGCTTTTGGGTGCGCAACCTCACATCTCGCTTCTGCCGAAGGGCAGAGAGGGAATCGCCGACTACATGCGGATCACGAAGGAAGTCGAACAGGTACCCGGTGTCGTCTTCGCGGCGCCCGCGGTGTTTCAGACGGTTCTGATTTCGACAGAGGTGCAGAACAAGGGGGTCGTTCTGAAGGGCATCTTGCCCGAAATGGAGACCCGGATGTCGGCGTTGTCCGAGAACATGATCGAGGGCAGCCTGAAGGAGTTTACGGAGAACTCCATCATCATCGGGAAAGAACTGGCAAGCTCGTTAGGTACCTTCAAAGGCGACCGAGTCAAAATTGTAAGTGGGGAAACACGCCTGACGCCACTCGGTGGCGTTCCGCGAACACGGAGCTTTCAAGTGACGGGTCTTTTTTCAGCTGGCTTGTATGAGTACGACAGCTCCTGGGTGTACGTTCCGATCGCCGCTGCTCAACGCTTGCTGGGACTGAACGACGTTGCGTCCACAATCGAAGTCAAAGTTGGTGACATTTATCAGGCCAGGGTCATCGGTCGGAAGATCATTGATCGCGTCGGCAGCAATCTTGAATTCACGGATTGGATGACGATGAACCAATCGATTTTCCAGGCTCTTCGCCTTGAACGTCTGGTCACGGCCATCACCATCGGACTTATTGTGCTTGTTGCCGCGCTGAACATTGTCGCGACACTCATCATGATGGTGCTGGAAAAGACACGCGACATCGCGATCCTGATGTCCATGGGTGCGACGAAAGACAAAATCCGCGGCATCTTCATACTCCAGGGGGTCATTATCGGCGTCATCGGCACGTTCTGTGGAGTCGTCATTGGTCAGACGGTCTGCTACTTTGCCGACAAGTACCATCTCATTGGCCTGGCGCCGGACGTCTACACGATCGCTTACGTCCCCTTCAGGGCGGAGCCTGTCGATTCGATAATCGTCGCCGTCTCGGCGGTTTTGATCAGCTTCCTGGCGACCCTGTACCCTTCAGCCGCAGCTTCAAGGCTCCAACCCGTGGAGGCATTGCGGTATGAATGAGGAACGCGGGCTAAAGCCCGCGACTACAGGAATGGAGCACGCTTCGGCAGAGCCTGTAGTCGCGGGCTTTAGCCCGCGTTCAGGGATATCCATGATCCGGGGCGAAAATCTCACCAAGATCTACAAAACACCCGGTTCCGAAGTCATTGTCTTCGAGAACCTCGACCTCGAGGTCAAGCCGGGAAGCCTGGTGGCGGTAGTTGGTCCTTCAGGTGCCGGAAAGAGCACGTTACTTCACCTGCTCGGCGGCCTGGACACACCAACGGGCGGGAATGTGTTCTTCAAAAACCAGAATATTTTTGAATGGAGCGCCCGGGAACTGGCCCAATTCCGGAACCAGCACGTCGGCTTTGTCTTTCAATTCCATCATCTTCTGCCGGAATTCACGGCTGTCGAAAACACGATGTAAGGTTGGCGAACTTTCCGGCGGAGAGCAACAACGCGTCGCGATCGCCAGGGCGTTGGTTGGCAGTCCGGAGCTACTCTTGGCCGACGAGCCAACGGGCAATCTGGACCATCGCACGGGGGATGCGGTTTTCCACATGATCCGGGAACTGCATGCCGAAAAAGGCCTGACTTCCGTGATCGTTACCCATAATGAGCGAATTGCGGTCCAATGTGACGGGGTTTGGGAACTCGACGCAGGAATTTTCCGAAAATTGGCCGATATAGCCTCCGTTCCCCATCCCGGTTCCGGAAGTTCCGGATAAAGTTATTGTTCGAGCTAAGCTCTTCGTTTAAAATCAAGAACAGCCGTAGTATCGAAGTGGTGGCTGGGTTGCACGAGGTTGTGGTACGAAAGTTCCAATGCAAAGGCCCGCACGGACATGCGGCACTTGAGAGAATCATAAAGATATGTTCGAAAGATACACTGAACGAGCACGGCGGGTGATCTTCTTCGCTCGATACGAAGCCAGTCAGTTTGGCAGTACGACCATCGAGACCGAGCATCTGCTGCTTGGCTTGATCCGCGAAGACAAGAATCTGACGAACCGATTCTTGCGAAACCACTCCTCGATTGAAAGTATCCGCAAGGAAATCGAAGGTCGAACTACAATTCGTGAGAAGGTGTCCACCTCGATCGATCTGCCTCTTTCGAACGAGTGCAAGCGGATTCTTGCGTACGCTGCGGAGGAGGCGGAGCGGCTGAACCATCGCCACATCGGCACCGAACACCTGCTGCTCGGAATTCTTCGCGAAGAAAAATGCGTGGCTGCGGAAATTCTTCATGAACGCGGCTTGCGCCTGAACGCAATTCGCGAAGAGCTAGCGCGGTCGGTGGTCGACCGGCAGACGCTAATCAAGCCTAAAGAGACTCCGTTGCTCAGCGAATTTTCGAGGGACTTGACGCAGGCCGCGATGGACGGTGTTCTGGATCCGCTGGTCGGACGTGATGCAGAGATCGATCGTGTCATTCAGATCCTGTGCCGGCGCACGAAGAATAACCCTGTGCTTATCGGAGATCCTGGTGTTGGTAAAACGGCCATTGTCGAGGGCCTAGCACAGCGCATTGTTGACGGCGAGGTTCCATCGTTCCTTGCCGACAAGCGCATTCTCGTGCTCGACCTTTCGTTGATTGTTGCGGGAACCAAATATCGCGGCCAGTTCGAGGAACGCCTGAAGACCATCATGAAGGAGCTTGTCGACAACCCGAACACCGTAGTGTTCATCGATGAGCTGCACACACTTGTCGGCGCCGGTTCGGCAGAGGGCTCGCTCGACGCGGCGAATATTTTGAAGCCTGCTCTGTCACGCGGCGAAATCCAGTGTATCGGCGCGACGACTCCAGCCGAATACCGGAAGTCCATTGAGAAAGATCGTTCGCTTGAGCGGCGCTTCCAGGCTGTGAAAGTCGGAGCTCCTAGCGAGAGCGAAGCCGTGCGCATCCTGCAGGGCGTCAAATCGCGCTATGAAAAATTCCATATGGTGAACTACACCGACGAGGCGATCGAGTCTGCCGTGTATCTTTCCAATCGGTATATTCCCGACCGGTTCCTGCCCGACAAGGCGATTGACCTCCTGGACGAGGCCGGCGCGCGGGTCAAACTACGCCAGGCGACGCTGCCGTCGGAAATGACCGACATCCAGCGCCGTATCAAGTTCATTGTTGCCAGGATGGAGAGTGCAATCTCCAGCAAGGATTTCGAGAAGGCCGAGCACTATAAAAACCAGGAGCAGCTTGAACGCGAAAACCTGCGCAATGTTCGTGAGAAATTCAACATCAGCGAAACGACCAGCATGGGCGTTGTAACCAAGTCCGACATCGAAGACGTCGTCTCGCGCTGGACCGGCGTTCCCGTGAATGCGATCAAAGAGGAGGAAATCCACAGGCTGTCTCGCATTGAGGAAGAGTTGCATCGGCGCATCGTCAGTCAGGATCAGGCGATCAACGCGCTGGCTCGGGCTATTCGTCGTTCACGGGCTGGGCTGAAGTCACCGCACCGGCCAGCGGGTTCATTCCTGTTCCTTGGTCCGACTGGCGTCGGGAAGACCGAGATGGCTCGCTCGTTGGCACATTTCCTGTTTGGCAGCGAGAAGGCCCTGATCCGTTTCGACATGTCCGAATTCATGGAGAAGCACTCGGTTTCGAAGCTGATTGGCTCGCCTCCGGGTTACGTCGGATACGAGGAGGGCGGACAGCTCACCGAACGCGTCAAACGAAATCCATATTCTGTCATCCTTCTTGATGAAATTGAGAAGGCGCATCCGGATGTCTACAACATCCTGCTCCAGGTGTTTGAAGATGGCCATCTCACCGACGGTCTTGGTAACACCATCGATTTCAAGAATACGATCATCATCATGACGTCGAATATCGGCGCCCGGTTCCTGAGCAAGCACACGAGCCTCGGGTTCCAGGGTCCGAGCGAAGAGACAACGGCTCAAAAAATGGAAGATGCCGTGATGCAGGAAGTGAAGCGGCTCTTCAATCCTGAATTCATCAACCGGTTGGATGAAATCATCATTTTCAACTCGTTGACGAATGCCGACCTGAGCCGGATCGTCGATATGATGATCGGCCAACTCAACGAGAACCTTGCCCACAAGAGGCTCGAGGTCTCAATCACCGACGACGCGAAGCAGTGGATTCTCGATAAGGCCTGCCGTGACCGAAATTACGGTGCCCGGCCACTTCGGCGCGCGATTCAACGCTACATTGAAGATCCGTTGTCGGAAGCGCTCATCCAGGGGAATCTCAAGGAATTGTCCAAGGTCGAGGTTTATATGGACGGTGGGCAGCTTTGGTACCGGCCCGTGGATCGGGATCGCGAAGAGGTCGGTGTGCCGCTGTCGATGTAAGTTCTTTGTGCCTTGCGTTGAAAACCACCAAGGCACAAAGACACAAGGCCAAAAACCAATCCCTGCAAAACCAGTCTAAATCCCTCCATTTATAGTAAAATTCCCACGCTTGGAGGAGTGAAATGGTTGTTTCAGTGTTGCTGGCTCTCCTGTTCAGCGGCATGAGGCCACAGGCGCTGCAGACTCCCGATCCGGACAGGATCGAAGATGTGCGCGTCAACGGAAACCGCCGGATCCCTACGGACACAATCAAATTCAACCTGCAAACCAAGACCAACGATCGGTTCAACATGGACGTGATCCGGCGAGACATCAAGACGCTGTACGCGATGCAGCTCTTTGATGATATCCGCGTTGATGAAGACCAGGGCAAAACTGGCAAAATCATTACTTTTGTGGTTAAAGAGAAGCCGCTGGTTCGCAGCATCAAGTACGAAGGGCTGAAGTCGATTACCACTTCTGAAGTCTTGGATAAATTGAAGGAAAAGAAGGTCGGCTTGAGCCAGGAGTCGCCGTTCGACCCCACACGCATCAAGAGAGCGGAG
>WNGN01002393.1_pt1 | contig 21863 bp, 20 predicted proteins | sample 5400561 | NCBI WGS metagenome assembly WNGN01 (sample SAMN13153379, study PRJNA577476) | soil metagenome | isolation source: 115 cm soil or saprolite under Garry oak tree replicate 2 | place: USA:California | collected 2016-06-15 | reverse complement strand
CGAAAGCTCTGCCGCACCACCGGGCGGAAACTGACGTAGCCGGCTTCTTCTTCGGTGTAGCGGACGGGAATCACTTCGGGCAGGGGCATAGCTGAATCGTAGCGCAGGAAAAGGCGGACGGGAAACGCCGCAGAAAGGGGGGCAGTGTGCCAGTTTCCGAAAACCCGACTTCTCGAGACTTGGAAAGGTCTCTCAGCCTCTAGGATGGTCCTTCCTCCCCAGCCTTTAAGTGAAACCATGTAGTGTGCCTACATGTGCCAAGCGCTTGCAGCAAAGGGGAAAAAGCCTGCACTTTGCGAATGGGTATTTTCGCGCAACCCCTTTGCATGCAACGCCAGTAGAAGTGGCTACACGATTGCGGCGACGATGGTGACGGAGTGTCTCCTGGCACGAAAAGCGGTTCGCATAGGGGGCGGACTATGAAACCCACGAAGTACGCGTTGGCGGTCACGTTAGGTTTGATCGCGCTTGTGGCACCAGGAACGGCTCGGGCCGACTCCATCGTGTACGACGCATCTGCCACGTTCTCTGGCACTGCGACCTCCCTAACTGGCATGGTGATTTTTGACTCGACAACGGGCTTGGTTACATCTGCGAGTCTGTTGACGACAGGCTCGGTGCCATTGGGGCCATTCACGCTCGTTCTCATACAGCATCCAGTTAAAGGTAACCCCTCTTTGGACACCGTTGGTATTTTCGACGCCTCTCTCGATGATGGGGTAAGCTTGGTCTTCCCGATGCCGAGTTTGTTCGGGTTTCGCGATGTGGTGCCTCTATGCGGAAGCTCACCTCTAAATTGCTCACAGGTAGGAGGTTTCATATCCAGTGACTTCTTCACAGCAACCACATCATACCCCCTGGCCCAGGGAATGATGACGCTTGTCCCAACGCCAGAGCCGTCTTCGCTGCTCCTGCTCGGCACCGGACTGCTCGGCCTCGGGCCACTGCTCCGACGACGCATCCGACCGGTGTAAGTGCCATTCCGACATCTCTGCCCGGCACTCATGGGCGACCCGCCTGGAGTGCTGCCCCGGCTTCTCTTTGTCAAACAGCGATCAGAATAAGACTCTTGTGGGTCAATCTGGTTTTTTCGAAGATCGGACGGGGCGCAGCCGATCTCACGCAATAACAGCCGGAGCCTCCAAACGCCGCGCTAAATCGGCTCTCCCGGTTGCAGTAAGCCTGCATATCTCCCATCGATCAGAAAACACCACCTTTGAAGGGAACAATTTAAGCTAGAGGGTGTTGCATCGACCAGTTGAGCCGGCAGGGATTTGTCGGGAAGTGGCTTCCAAAATCATCCCAAGTCTCGCAGCCACGCTAGTTGCAAACGACTGACGTGCGGCTGAGCAGGCCTCGTTCAGGTGTACAATCCGACGCACCTGGAGGAGTGAACATGAAAGACTACATCTTCAAGACAATCCGGTTTGAGGTAGCGATTTTTTGCGCAGCGGTTTTGTTCACAGCGGTTGCGCCATTCCCAGTGAAGGCACAGACGTCCACGAAGAAAGAACCATCCCTGTACGATCGCCTGGGAAAGAAGGCGGGAATTACGAAGGTGGTTGACGACTTCGTCGGCAACGTCGGCGCTGACACGCGAATCAATCAGTTCTTCGCGCATACCGACTTGAACCACCTGAAGATGGAGCTGGTGAATCAGATCTGCGAGGCTGCTGGCGGCCCCTGCAAGTACACCGGGAAAACCATGAAGGACGCGCACCGCGGTATGGGTGTGAGCACGGCCGATTTCAACGCTCTGGTTGAGGATCTCGTGAAGGCGCTGGACAAGAATAGGCCCGATGAAGGCGGACATCGTGGAGAAGCCCTAGTTTTTTGTATCCTCGAGATAGAGTCCCGATAAACCGGATTTTCGGAAGCTGACGTATCCCCAGAAGGGTTTTTGCGTCAGGGCAAGGCGGGTCAGTTCATGCGGGAAAGGCGGTCGCGCACGCGATCGGAAAGCGCCTTGCCATCGACCGTTTTGCCTTCGAGGCGCGCCCGCGCCGCCTTGATGACGGCGCCCATCTGCTTCGGGGAATTGGCGGAGGTCTCGGCGATAGCCGCCTCAATGGCTCGGTCCATGTCGGCTTCGTTCGCGGCCGCGGGCAGATAGGTTTCGATAATGGCGATTTCGCGGGTTTCTTTGTCGGCCAGATCGGCGCGGCCGCCGCGCGAAAACTGTTCAACCGATTCTTTGCGCTGCTTCACCAAAGTCTGCAAGACCTGAAGCGACTCGGCGTCGTCGAGCGGGCGGATCTTTTCGATTTCCTTGTTTTTCAGGGCGCTTTTCACCATGCGCAGAACGCTCAAACGCAATTCGTCCTTCGATTTCATGGCCTCGGTGAGTTCTTTTTGAATGCGATCGATGAATGCCACGGATGCTTCTTCTCGCGACTCTCCTCGTCGAATGGCCACTATAGCATAGCCGCCAAGGGCCAAATGCCGAAGACCGCGGTGCTATCTGAGACAACAAAGAGTTCGGAGAGATCCCTCGCTCCGGTTCGACTTTGTTGACCGGCGAAAGCTCATCCTGTTGGTGACTTTCGCCGGAAGACGGGATGACGAGCTCCGGTTTCTGGAGTCCGGTGGACTCCACCGGGGTCCGAAAACCGGACCTGGTCGGATCGTCAATTGACAGCGGAAGGCGTGGCCGATAGGCTTCTGGGGCCATGAAAATTATTGTTGCTGACCGGATCAGCGAGCACGGCGTCAAATTGCTGGCCGATCCCGGGTGGCAGGTGGTGCAGCCGGCGGCGGCTGCGCTCGCGAGCGAGCTGGCCGAGGCCGATGCGCTGGTGGTGCGCAGCGCCACCCAGGTGACCGACGAACTGCTGAGCCACGCGCGCCGTCTGCGCGTGATCGGACGCGCGGGAGTGGGCGTAGACAATATCGACCTGGACGCGGCCACGCGGCGCGGAATTCTGGTCATGAACACGCCGGGAGGCAATGCGCCGAGCGTGGCGGAACATGCCCTGGCCCTGATGCTCTCGATGGCCCGATCCATTCCGCAGCTGAACGCCAGCATGCATGCGGGCAAATGGGAGAAGTCCGGCGCCGCGGGCGCCGAACTTCGCGGCAAGACGCTCGGGCTTATCGGGCTGGGACGCGTGGGCGCGGAAGTGGCGAGGCGTGCACGGGCGCTGGAGATGCGCGTGCTGGCGTACGATCCCTATGTCAGCACGGAACGCGCGGCGGAGTGGGGCGCGGAACTGGTTCCTCTGGCCGAACTTCTGGCTCAGGCCGATTACGTGTCGCTGCACACGTCGCTCTCGCCGGCCACTGAGCGCATGATGAATGCGGAAACGCTAAAACAGATGAAGCCTGGGGCGCGGCTGGTGAATGCCGCGCGCGGCGAACTCGTGGACGAAGCGGCGCTGGCCGAGGCCCTGCGCTCCAAGCACCTTGCCGGGGCTGCGCTGGACGTTTTTGCCGAGGAGCCGCCGCGCAATTCGCCCCTGCTGCAGATGTCCAACGTGATCGCCACGCCGCACGTGGGCGGCTCGACGGCCGAGGCCCAGGAAGAGGTGGGCGTGCAAATCGCGCAGCAGGTTCGCGAATACCTCCAGGATGGCACGCTGCGCAACTCCGTGAATCTGCCGCCGATTCCGCCGGAACTATATCGCCGTCTGCGGCCGTATCTGGATCTGGCCGAGCGCATGGCTTCGCTCGTGGCGCAGGCAGCGCCATTTCCAGCCAGGCGGCTGCGCATCGCCTGTGCGGGAGAACCCGCCGAATTGGGCACGCGCGTGTTGCGCAGCGCGGCGTTGGCCGGCGTGTTAAATGCGGTGCTCGATGAGCACGTCAATCTGGTGAATGCGGCGGCGCGCGCAGTGGAACGCGGCTTGGAAATCGAGGAGGGCAGGCGGCCCCGCGAGCGCGGCATCGCCGACGTGCTGGAGATCGCCGCGTACTCGGCAGGCGATGGGAAGCGGCGCGAATTCTCCGCGCTGGGCACCATTCTCTACGGCACCACGCCGCGGGTGTTGCAGATCAACGGCATCGCCTGCGAAGCGCCGCTCGAAGGCAACCTGCTGGTGATGACGAACCGCGACGTCCCGGGAGTGATCGGGCAAGTGGGCACGCTGCTCGGCAGCCAGGGGCTGAATATCGCGAGCTTTGCCCTGGGGCGCCGCGAGGCGGCCCTGGGCGCGGAAGCGCTGGCGGTCGTGCAGCTCGATGGCGAAGTGTCTGAGGGGATTCTGCCGCTCCTGCGTTCCATTCCCAATGTGATGGCAGCACGCATTGTGCGGCTGCCGGTCGCGGCGTCGGCCCTGAGTTCCTCGGCCGGCTGAATCGCAACTCATCGGCGAAAAGCAGATGCCTCTCTGGCCCGCCGAGCCGCTCGATAGCGGAGGGCGAGTCAGGACGCCATCTCTTGAACACTTCAGGCATCCTACAAGATTGCCGCGCGGAACTGCTCCACGTTGTTGACGGGCTTGCGGTTCACTTCCTGAATGACGTCGCCGCGCTCGAGCCCAGTCTCGGCCACAGCGCTGTTTGGATCGACGCGGGTGATGACCACGCCGCGCGTGCCGGTCGGCAGGTTCAACTGCTGAGCCATGTCGGAGTTGAGATTTTCAACTTGCACGCCTTCCAATGCCGGGGCTTCACCCGGCTGTGATTTCTCGGCTGTTTGCGTCTTCTCTGGGAATTCAGCCAGCGTGGCGGTCATTTGCTGTTTCTGGCCGTTGCGGTAAACGTCCAGTTTCACGACCGTGCCGGGCGCCGTCTGCGAAATGCGCAGACGGAGGTCAAACGAGTCAGAAATCTTCTGACCGTTCAGGGCGGTGACCACGTCGCCTTTCTGGAGTCCCGCCTTGGCACCAGGGCTATCGGGCGTGACGTCGCCGACGAGCGCACCCTCGGCCGAAGGTAGGTTGAAGGCCTTGCCGAGATCGGGCGTAACTTCCTGGATCATGACGCCCAGATATCCGCGGCTAACCTTGCCGGTCTTCAGAATCTGCTCCATGACTGTGCGGGCCATATTGACCGGAACGGCGAAACCGATTCCCTGGTTGCCTCCCCCTCCATTGCTGATGATCGCGGTGTTAATGCCAATCAGTTCGCCGCGCGTGTTGACCAGGGCACCTCCGGAATTGCCAGGATTGATGGAGGCGTCAGTTTGAATGAAGTCCTCATATCCCTCCGGCCCCTCCAGCCGCAGATCTCTGCGCCCTTTGGCGCTGACGATTCCCATGGTCACGGTTTCACCAATGCCAAAGGGATCGCCAATCGCGAGCACGATGTCGCCAACCTTGGCCTTGGCCGAGTCGCCCAGGGTCACTGTGGACAGACCCGAAGCAGGAATCTTCAACACGGCAATATCGGTACGTGGATCTGTACCTACGACTTTAGCCTTGAGAGTGCGCTTATCACTGAGCGTGACCTGCACGTCGGTGGCGCCTTCCACCACGTGATTATTCGTCAGGATGTAGCCATCGGGATTTACGATCACGCCCGATCCGAGGCTATGCTCCCGTTGTTCCTTCGGCTGCTGCTGATCGCGATCGCCATCGCCGAAGGGATTTCCAAAAAATTGGCGGAAGAAAGGATCGCTGAAGAAAGGGTTCTCCCCCCGCTGCTGGTTCTTCACTACCTTGGAGGTGGAGATGTTGACGACCGCCGGAAGGAGCGGTTCGACCACGGCAGAAAATCCTTCGTTGAAGTTCACCGGACCCGCCGGCGCATTGCCGGCGATTCGCAGTGTCACCGGGCTGCCGGCCCCGAGGACCGTGTGAGCGCTGGAGCTGATCATCCAAGCCAGCGCGCCGCCGATCACAACAGCCGCGGCCAGGGAGACCAGCGCTATGGAACGTCGAATCTGAAAGAATCTATGGTTCATGACCAATGGCCTCCTGCCACTCGATGAACTGAGCCCTCCCCGGCCGCTAGCCGGGGTTGATGCATGGAATTTGGAATTGCGTTGATTCGGGAGACTGCGTCAATTGTGGCGCTCTGCGCAAGCCTCATACTCAGGCCAAGGCTTCCAGAAACGTACGGAGCGCCTACCCCCAGGTATTTTAGATGCCACCTGCTGCCACAAAGAAACATGGTCTTCCCTGCGACGATAGCAGACCGGAACTCCTCCTCGCATTATATAACGCGCGACGCTGACTTGGGGTTGCGCGGTTGCTGCTCCGTGTACGACTGATTAGACGGAGTCAATACAAAAATGTTTGTCACTTTCCGTACCAGGTTACATCGAACAACGGGCGGCTCTGACGTCCCGGGCAATAGTTGCCATTTGCAGATCGTCCCGTACACTCACCAGAGTGCTTCTTTTTTCGATTTCAATGCATTTGCGACTTGACGATTTCGCCGGAGACGCTAAAATGGAATGTAGACTAACTTAGTCAAGATTAGGGTCTAGGGCAAAACGGCCCAGGAAAGCTCGGGAAAGCGATGTTTCGGCTGAACAAACTTACGGACTACGCGGTCGTGGTGATGACGCACATCGCCAGCACCCCTGAGCCTTCCCTGCATACGGCGCGCGAATTGGCGGGGGGAACGCAGTTGCCGCTGACAACAGTTGGGAAGGTGCTCAGAGGGCTTTTGGACCATCGTCTGGTGACTTCCCACCGGGGCATGAAAGGTGGCTATGCCCTAACGCGCCCGGCGCGAGAAATTTCGCTGGCTGAGATTATCAGCGCCTTCGAAGGGCCGATCGGTTTTACCGAGTGCAATACCACTCCCGGATGTTGCGATTTGGAGCCGTCGTGCACGGTGCGCTACAACTCAGGCGTTATTGGGAAGGCTTTGCAGCACGCGCTGCAGAGCATCCGGCTGTCAGACCTGACGAAACCGATGCACGAGTCGGCGACGCGGGGCAGTGGCACGGTATCCATCACTTTTGGCTCAGGAGAGAATAATGAGCACGATCAACACCATTCAAAACCTTACCAACCAAGAATATAAATGGGGTTTTGTCACTTCGGTTGAAGAGGACAAGATCCCCAAAGGTCTGAATGAAGACGTCGTCCGGCTGATCTCCGCAAAAAAGGGCGAGCCGGAGTTCATGCTGGATTGGCGCTTGAAATCCTATCGCCACTGGAGTTCGCTGGAGAAGTCGCATGCCGAACCGAAGTGGGCGAACGTGAAGTTCGGACCCATCGACTACCAAAACATGGTCTATTACTCTGCGCCCAAGAAGAAGCTTAGTTTAAAGAGCTTGGAAGAGGTTGACCCCGAGGTCTTGCGCACCTACGACCGGCTGGGAATTCCGCTTCTGGAGCAACAGCGGCTGGCCGGCGTGGCGGTGGACGCCGTCTTCGATAGCGTCTCGGTGGCTACAACTTTCAAAGAAAAACTGGCCGAAGCCGGAGTGATCTTCTGTTCTTTTTCGGAAGCAGTGCAGAATCACCCGGAGTTGGTGAAGAAATATCTGGGCTCGGTGGTCCCTTATACGGATAACTTTTTTGCCTCGCTGAACGCGGCCGTGTTCAGCGACGGTTCGTTTGTGTATGTACCCAAGGGCGTCCGTTGCCCCATGGAGCTTTCTACCTACTTCCGCATCAATGCCGCGGAAACAGGCCAATTTGAGCGCACGCTGATCGTCGCCGACGAAGGGGCTTACGTCAGTTATCTCGAAGGGTGTACGGCGCCGATCCGTGATGAGAACCAGCTCCATGCCGCCGTGGTCGAGCTCGTCGCACTCGAGAACGCCACCATCAAGTACGCCACGGTTCAGAACTGGTATCCCGGAGACAAGGAAGGCCGCGGCGGGATCTACAACTTTGTCACCAAGCGCGGCAAGTGCCAGGGGCGAAACTCGAAAATATCGTGGACGCAGGTGGAGACCGGCTCCGCCATCACCTGGAAATACCCCAGTTGCATTCTGGTGGGCGACAACTCGGTGGGCGAGTTCTATTCGGTCGCGCTGACCAATAACTATCAGCAAGCCGATACCGGAACGAAGATGATCCACATCGGCAAGAACACCACCAGCACCGTGGTCTCCAAGGGCATTTCTGCAGGCCACGGACAGAATACCTATCGTGGATTGGTGAAGATTCAGAAGGGCGCCAAGGGAGCGCGCAACTACACGCAGTGCGATTCGCTGCTGATCGGCGACCAATGCGGCGCGCACACCTTCCCCTACATCGAAGTGCAGAACTCCAGCGCGCGCATGGAGCATGAGGCTTCCACTTCAAAAATCGGCGAGGATCAGATCTTCTATTCGCGTCAGCGCGGACTTACCAGCGAGGAAGCCGTCTCCATGATCATTAACGGATTTTGCCGGCAGGTGTTCCGCGAATTGCCGATGGAGTTTGCCGTGGAAGCGCAGAAATTGCTGAGCATCAGCTTGGAAGGAAGTGTCGGATAACGAACATGAGCATACTGGAAGTCAAAGACCTGCACGCGAACATACACAATCACGAAATCCTCAAAGGAGTCGACCTGACGGTCAACCCCGGCGAGGTGCATTCCGTCATGGGGCCGAACGGGTCGGGCAAGAGCACGCTGGCGCAAGTGCTGGCGCGACGCGAAAGCTACGAAGTCACCCGGGGCCAGGTACTGCTCAATGGCAAGGACCTGCTGGCCATGAAGCCGGAAGAGGCTGCCTGTGAAGGTTTGTTCATGGCTTTTCAGTATCCGGTGGAGATTCCCGGGATCAGCAATGCCTATTTCCTGCGCGCGGCAGTGAACGCTATCCGCAAATACCGTGGCGAGGAAGAGCTGGACGCCATGGATTTCCTCCCGCTCCTGAAAGAGAAAATGCGGCTGCTGGAAATGGACGAGCGCTTCTTGAGTCGCCCCGTCAACGAAGGCTTTTCGGGAGGCGAGAAGAAGCGGAATGAAATCGTGCAGATGGCCGTGCTGGAGCCCCGCATGGCGATTCTGGATGAGACTGACTCCGGGCTCGACATTGACGCGCTGAAGATCGTCGCCAAGGGCGTGAACGCGATGCGCAGCGCCGATCGCGCCATTCTCGTGGTAACCCACTACCAGCGCCTGCTGAACTACATCGTTCCGGATTACGTGCACGTGCTGGTGGACGGCAGGATTGTGAAATCCGGCGGGCCGGAATTGGCACTCGAGTTGGAGGAGAAGGGCTACGGCTGGGCCGAGCCCGCCTCTGCGTCAGCGCGGTAGACAAACAGGACAAACGAGATGGCAACCGCGGCAACAGAACGATTTCGGACTTACCTAGAGGCGTTCAGCGCGTTAGGTGCTGACTTCGCGCAGCAGCCTGCGTGGCTGCGCGCCTTGCGTGAGCGCGCATTTGCGCGTTTCTGCGAGACGGGTTTTCCAACGACAAAGCACGAGGATTGGCGCTTCACGAACGTGCATGCCATCGCGCAGACGCCTTTTCAGCTGGCGCGCGAGGCGCGGCGATCCGGCGCCATCTATGGGGACACTCTGGAAGCTTGTCGCATTCCGGGCGCGGCGTGCCAACTTGTCTTCCTCAACGGCCGATTCGCTCCGGAGTTATCGGATTTGGGAAGCTTGCCGCAGGGCGTGCGGGCCGGAAGCCTGGCAGAGGCGCTTACGCAAAATGGAGAATTCCTCGAAGCGCATCTGGGCCGCTACCTCAATATCGATCGCGATGCCTTCTGCGCCCTCAATACGGCATTCATCGAAGACGGCGCCTATGTCTATTTGCCGCGCCGAACGGTGCTGGAAGCGCCGATCTGCTTTTTGTTTATCTCCATTCCCGGCGACGATCCGGAGATGAGCAATCCGCGGAACCTGATTGTGGCGGAAGACGCCACCGAAGCCAGCATCGTGGAAGATTACGTTTCGCTGGGCAGCGGAGTTTTCTTTTCCAACGTCGTGACGGAACTGGCAGCGGGCGAGGATGCGGTGATTTCGCACTACCTGATCGAGCGTGACGACCGGCGGGCCTTTAACGTCTCGACCCTGCGTACACAACAAGCGCGCGCCGCCAATGTCAGTTCGCATTCGGTGCTTCTGGGCGGGGGGCTCGTCCGTAACAACGTTCATCCGGTGCTGGGTGGCGAGGGCGGTGAGTGTCTGATTAACGGGCTATTCATCGGCAACGATAGCCAGCATATGGATAACTACATGCTGGTCGAGCACGCCAGCCCGCATTGCAGCAGCCGCCAGTTCTATAACGGCATCCTTGACGGCCATTCTCATGGCGTCTTCCACGGGCGCATCATCGTTCACAAGGATGCGCAAAAGACCGACGCGAAACAAACCAACCGCAACATGCTGCTCTCCGACGATGCGCAAATTGATACCAAACCGCAGCTGGAGATCTACGCCGACGACGTGAAATGTACACACGGCGCCACCATCGGCCAAGTGGACGAGAATGCATTCTTCTATCTGCGCTCCCGCGGCATCGACGAAGCTTCCGCTCGCCGGCTGCTGCTCCTTGCTTTTGCCAACGAATGTCTGGATCGCATGAAGTGCCGGCCCGTACGCGATTATCTCCAGGACCTGGTGCAGGGCTGGCTTCCTGGAATTTCCACTCCAGCCGCGTGTACTGGGGAAGTCGCGAGACGCTGGGAGGAAGTGGGATGACGACTTCCGCAAATACAGCGCTCCGGCCGCAAGCGGTCACGCAGGCGGACTTCGATGTGTACAAAGTGCGCGCCGATTTCCCGATCCTAGCGCGCAAGATTCAAGGCAAGCCGCTCGTGTATCTCGATAACGCCGCGACCACGCAGAAGCCGCAGGCGGTCATTGACGCCCTGGTGCGCTACTACACGGCAGAGAACGCCAATATCCATCGCGGCGTGCACACCCTTTCCGAGCTGGCTACGGAGAGTTATGAGCAAGCACGCGCGACCGTGCAGCGATTTCTGAACGCGGCTGAGTCGCGAGAAATCATCTTCGTGCGCGGCGCGACCGAGGGAATCAATCTCGTGGCGCAGACCTGGGGGCGAACCCACGTCGGGCGAGGGGATGAAATTGTCATCTCGGCCATGGAGCATCACTCGAATATCGTGCCGTGGCAGATTCTTTGCGGGCAGCAGGGAGCAAATCTGCGCGTCGCTCCGGTAAATGACGCTGGCGAGCTTTTGCTGGACGAATTTGAAAAGCTGCTCGGACCGAAGACGAAGCTGGTGGCCATGGCCCACGTCTCGAACGCCTTGGGCACAGTGAATCCGGTGCGCAAGATAACGGAAGCCGCGCGCCGGTGGAACGCTTGCGTGCTGCTGGACGGCGCTCAGGCGGCCCCGCACATGTCCTTAGACGTGCGCGCCATGGATTGCGATTTCTACGTCTTCTCCGGCCACAAGGTGTATGCGCCTACGGGAATCGGCATTTTGTATGGCAAGGAGGAGCTGCTGGAGGCCATGCCGCCTTATCAGGGCGGCGGTGACATGATCAGCTCCGTCACGTTCGAAAAGACTCTATACAATCGCCTGCCCTACAAATTCGAGGCGGGTACGCCACACATCTCTGGGGCCATCGGACTGGGCGCGGCACTCGAGTATGTGAACTCCATAGGCATCGACCGCATTGCCAGGCACGAGAAGCAAGTTCTCGCCTATGGCACCAAGCGTTTGCTGGAGATTCCCGGGCTGCGCCTGATCGGAACAGCCAGGGAGAAGGAAGGTATCCTTTCCTTCGTGCTCGAGGGCATTCATCCCCACGACGTGGGCACGATTCTGGATCAGGAAGGCATCGCCATTCGCACCGGACATCACTGCGCGCAGCCGCTGATGGAGCGCTTCGGCGTGCCGGCTACGGCACGCGCCTCTCTGGCGCTCTACAACACGATCGAGGAGATGGGCGCGCTTGCGAATGGGCTGCAAAAGGTCAGGGAGGTTTTCGCCTGATGCCGGACCTGCGCGATTTATATCAAGACATCATCCTGGAACACAGCAAGCGTCCCCGGAACTACCGCACGCTGGAAGCCGCTAATCGCACGGCTGAGGGGTTTAATCCGCTGTGCGGCGATCATTTTACGATCTATGTGCAGGTCGGAGACGGCCAGATCCGCGATATCTCATTCCAAGGTTCCGGTTGCGCCATCTCCAAGGCTTCCGCCTCGATGATGACGCAAGCCGTCAAGGGCAAGCGCACCGAGGAGGCCGAGGAGCTCTTCCAAAAATTCCACCACGTTGTTACGGGGAAAAACGGGGTGGAGTCAAATGAACTTGGCAAACTGGCGGCGTTTGCGGGAGTTTCGGAATATCCGGTCCGCGTGAAGTGCGCCACCCTGGCATGGCACGCCTTGCGCGCAGCCCTGCAGGGAGAGCAGCACGCCGTCTCCACGGAGTAAGAGTCAGCGATGTCGAGCCATGTGATTGTTCTGAGTCGCGACTGTGAAGCCACCGAAGTGCCCTACGGCGGCGTGCAGGTATTGCCGGCGGGAACGCGGGTGAGAATCATGCAGTCGCTTGGCGGCACGTATACGGTCGCCACTGAACAGGGCTCCATGATGCGCATCGAGGCCAAGAATGCCGACGCGCTGGGAGTCGCTGTGGAGTCAAAAGAGGCGCAGGCCGCGCCCGGCCAATTCAGCGAGAAGCTCGTTTGGGACCAGTTGAAGACCGTTTACGATCCAGAAATCCCCGTCAACGTCGTTGATCTTGGCCTCATCTACTCCTGCCAGATCACGCCCGCCGAGGGCGGCGGCCACAAAATCGAGATCAAAATGGCCATGACTGCGCCCGGGTGCGGCATGGGAGACGTGCTCCGGGCCGATATCGAACGCAAGCTCGCGCAGTTGCCGGAGGTAAAAGAAGTGCACGCCGAGATCGTCTTCGATCCGCCGTGGAATCCCGGCCGAATGTCTGATGCCGCAAAGCTGCAACTGGGATTGGATCTCGACTCCGGCTCGCAGCTTCCGATGTACCGCTCCTGAGGATTGCGCCCAGAGCGGCGCGAGTTCTTAAAGGGTTTCTTCCGCCATGGACCGCATGGAATTATCCGCAGGCAAAAGAGTCAGCACCGCCTCTTGAAGTTCATGAGCGCTCGCGGCGTTCGCGGGCCAGTTCACCACACTAATCTTGTACGTAAATCGATTGGTGGCGCCGGCGGCGTCGGATAGGCCGTCCGCCACGCGCTTTGCTATGCGCTCCGCGACCGGCCGGCTGACGGTGGGCAGGATGGTCCCAAAACAATGCGGCCGGAGGACATAAAGGGAATCTTCCCCGCGCAGCTTGCGGGAAATTGCTTTGGCAGCATCGCTCAGCAGAGATATGGCAAAAGGCGTCGAAGAGACTTCTTCCGGCAACGTCACGGTGACCACTAGTACGGATAAAACCTGGCCGGCAGCCGCCGCCCGGCGATACTCCATGGCCAGACGATCTTTGAACGAATTCAGATTCGGTATGGCGTTCAAGAGTTCTGCGCTCGCTTCTATTTTGGTTTCCGCGGCTCGCCTGCCGGCCTCCGCGACCTGGCGCCGCAGGTGCAGGATGGTGATTTGGCGGTCCACGAGGTACAGCGCCAGCAGCGCCGAGAGCCCGCAAAAGCCGTAAAACGCATTCCGCAGTATGGAACTCGAGTAAGAAAACACTACCGGATACATCAGCAGCGCCAGTCCGGCGCCTAAGACCAGAATCGTGCAGCAGGCCAGCAGGGTTAGCTGCAGCTCGCGACGGTCCAAGTGATCTGGATGGATTGTGTCGAAAAGGCGCACGAGCGATCCTAATATTGGCCGTTCCTTGCCCCTCGAGTTTGCGTTGCTTGGCTTTAAGCACACGGCCTACCACTAGGCGCGCTTGCAGATACGTGGAATGAGCCAGTTACAGCCCAGCGCGTGCCGCACAGAAGACGACTCGTCTCAATCTAGGCCGGGGTGTTCCAAAACGGATAAAGGCATCGCGGGGCGATCTTTCGCTCTGCACAATAGCCGGGGCCGAATGACGTAGAGGATCGCGTTCGCGATCCATGGTGGCAAGCTGCTCGAGATCGCGATTTACTGGTGCGTTCCGCCCAATTCGCGGACGATATCGCCCACAAATGCTTTGGCATCCCCGAAAAGCATCAAAGTGCGATCGAGGTAGTAGAGCGGGTTATCGATGCCCGCAAAGCCCGGGCTCATGCTGCGCTTGACGACCATGACGGTGCGGGCCTTATCGACATCGAGTATCGGCATTCCGTAAATGGGACTGCCGGTTTCGTTGCGCGCCGCCGGATTGGTGACGTCGTTGGCGCCGATCACCAGCGCCACGTCGGTTTGCGGGAATTCGCCGTTCACGACATCCATATCCAGCAGCTTGTCATAGGGAATATCCGCTTCCGCCAGCAAGACATTCATGTGTCCGGGCATTCGTCCGGCGACGGGGTGGATCCCGAACTTGACGTCGATGCCGCGCTTCGTCAGGGCATCGTAAAGCTCGCGGACCTTGTGTTGCGCCTGCGCCACGGCCATTCCGTACCCGGGCACAATGACCACCTTGTTGGCCGCGGCGAGAATGGCGGCGGCCTCCTCGGCGGTCGCGCTGTGCACCGGCCGTGCCTCGGCGTGGCCGGCGGCTGCGACCTGTTCCTGGCCGAAGGCGCCAAAGAGCACATTGGTGAACGAGCGGTTCATGGCTTTGCACATGATGACGGAAAGGATGAAGCCTGACGAACCGTCGAGCGCGCCCGCCACCACCAGCACTTTGCTGTTGAGCACGAATCCCAGCAGCGCAGCGGACAGGCCGGCGTAAGAGTTCAGCAGTGAAATCACCGTGGGCATATCCGCGCCGCCGATCGGTGTCACCAGCAGCACGCCGAAGAAAAGCGCAACTCCTACCATCGCCGGAAAGAGTTTCATGTACTCCGGATGAATCACGAGGATTAACGCGAGCACGACGGCCGTGCCCAGCGCCAAAAGACTCACGATATTCTGCCCGCGGTAGGTGATCGGCCGCTGCGGCAGAATTTCCTGCAGCTTCCCGGCCGCGATCAGGCTGCCCGTAAACGTCAGCGAACCAATGATCACTTCGAGGCCAATCTCCACCATCCCGAACTTCGTAACCTGCGGCGCGCGCACGTAATATTCCGCGATTCCGATCATGGTTGCGGACAGGGCGCCAAACGCATGGCTCAACGCCGTCCGCTGTGGCACTGCCGTCATGTGAACCATGCCGAGCGGAATGCCAATGCCCGCGCCGATAATCAGCGCAATGACGATCCATCGGTATTGGACCAGTTCGGGATTGAAGAGCGTAGCGCCCACTGCGAGCGCAGCTCCGATCTCGCCCGCCAAGACCCCATGCGGCGCAGTAACGGGTGAGCTGAGCCACTTCAGCGAAAGGATGAACAGAACGGCCGCGACAATATAGGTGAGGTCGATGAGCTGCTGGGGAGAGAATCCGGTCATGATTTTTTCGATTTGCCGGTCTTAAACATGCGCAGCATCCGGTCCGTGATCAGGAATCCGCCCACCATGTTGCTGAATGAAGCGGCCACCGCGATGATCCCCAGCACCGTGGAGAGCATCGTTTCGTGCCGGCCCGCGATGATGATGGCCGCCACAACCACAATGGCGTCCAGCGCGTTCGTCAGTGACATCAGCGGCGTGTGCAGCAACGGCGAAACGCGCTTGATCACTTCAAATCCGACGAACCCCGCGAGAATGAACACAAAAAGATTGGAGATGAAATCCGAAGGCATTCCTTCCTCCTAAGATTGCGCTGGCAGGGCCGGCAAGGAGAAAAATTCCCGCACCCTTTTGTTCACCACTTCGCCGCCCTGAGTCAATAACGTTTCGCGGATGATTTCATCGTTGGTGTCCAGCCGAAGCTGGCCATCTTTTACCAGGTGCAGAAGGAAAGCGGTGATATTGCGCGCGTACATCTGGCTTGCGTGATACGGCACCGCACTGGCGAGGTTGAACCAGCCGATAATGGTGACGCCATGCTCCACCACCGCTTCGCCCGGCCGGGTGAGTTCGCAATTTCCTCCGCGTTCGGCTGCTAAATCGACGATTACCGAACCGGACGCCATGCCCTTGACCATATCTGCCGTCACCAGCAGAGGCGATTTCTTCCCCGGAATAACGGCCGCGGTAATGACCACGTCATTTTCCGCCACCACTTTGCCCAGCAGCTCGCGTTGCCGTCTATAAAAGTTTTCGTCCTGCGCTTTGGCATATCCACGGGCATCCTCGGCGTCCTTCGCTTCGATGGGCAGCTCGACGAAGCGCCCTCCCAGGCTTTGCACTTGCTCCTTCGCCGCAGGACGCAAGTCATATGCCGAAGTGACCGCTCCCAGACGCCGGGCCGTGGCGATGGCCTGCAAACCGGCAACGCCGGCACCGATTACCAAAACGCGTCCGGGAGTAATCGTGCCTGCCGCGGTCGTAAGCATGGGGAAGATCCGCGGCAGCGTGTCCGCGGCGATCAGCACGGCTTTGTATCCGCAAATTGTGCCCATCGAAGACAGCGCGTCCATGCTCTGCGCGCGCGTGCTGCGGGGCATCAGTTCCACGGCGAAGGAGGTTACGCCCCTCGCCGCAATCTCCTGCAGGGGCCCCACCGCGCCGAGCGGCCGAAGGAATCCGATGAGTACCTGGCCGCTATGAAATAGAGGCAGGTCTGCTTGGCCGGTTCTATCGTTTGAGCCGTAACTGAGCACCTGAACCACGATTTCAGCGGCGGCGAAGAGGTCGCGGCGCTCCGGAATGATTTTTGCGCCTTTGGCAGCGTACTCTGCATCGGGATATCCGGCCTGAGCGCCAGCGCCCGCTTCTACGAGGACTTCCAGCCCGCCCTTTGCGAGCGTCGGAATCGAACTGGGCACCAGAGCCACGCGCCGTTCCCCGGGAAAAGTTTCCCGGGGGACTCCCACAATCATGCGGTCCCTCCGCTCCATGAAGTGAATTACGGTGGTACAGGACAACTCTCGGCGGAGGAACGTTTCCGAGAGATCGCCGTAATCAAGAGCCGAACGAATCGATTCATCTGGCCGGCTGCCGTTGAGCAGGTGAAAAGTCGATTCGTTCGGCTCAAGACGAAAGACGATTTGCTCAAACAAGTTGGAACGGCACTAGGCTCGCCGCGCCAGGCGATCCGCCTGCGAACTTGCAAGCATACACTCGTGGAGGCCAATTTAGACAATCGAGGATTGAATCCGGGGCTCCTCTCGTTCGGGCAGCGGCGTGTGGCCGCAAACGCGGTACCGGCCGGGTATACCGGTGCCTAAATCGAGGGTACTGCACCTTGGTACAGTAGGCAGAGGGTTCTCTGCAGCGTAGTCTGGGTCCACGTTTTGGAGGGAGGGGAACCCATGCTCAACAAGAGACTGGCTACTGGTTTGCTCCTGAGTGGATTGATCTGTGCTGCGCCCGCTATGGCGCAGTCGGCCCTTGCTCAACGAAGTGGGGCCCAGCAAAGCTCGAAGACGTCGACGGCAAAATCGGCTACGGCGAAACCGGCCCCAGCGAAATCAGCGGCGGCGGCCAAGAAGAGTGCGCCAAAGCCGCTCGTGTACGTAGAGGACAACCGTAAGACCGCCGATAGTTCAACGACAACGGCCGGCGGTACTTCAGCGAAAAAGCCGTCGGGTGCTTCGGCGAGCCAGAAGACGCTGAGTTCAGATATTGCCAAAGCCTTTCAGCAGAACTGTCCGGACGTCGCGCTCACCGAAAGCAAGGCAAGAGCAGCATACGATGTAACGTTTGAGCGAGAGCCGGGCAGCAAAGGCGTGAAGGGCGGTTTCGGGCTGACGAACGCGGTGCACAAGACGAGCAAGATCGAAGTCATGAACAAGAGTGGCAAAGAGCTCTTTTCTGAAACCGGACACTCCACGGGTCAACTGGTAAAGGATGCCTGCACGGCCATCGGAACGCCGGGCACGAAGGTCGCCAAGAATTAGTCTGCGGCCATAGCTTCAGGCGCCGAAAACTCGCCGAGGGCGCGGGCACGCTCGCGCCCTCGGCCAGACCCTAATCCCACCCTGCGCGGCTTCTCGCAACGCGGAAGCCCGCTCCCGCTTGAGTTGCGCTTGGCTCGCACCCCAGCACACGCAAATGCGCGGAGAGATCCCTCACTCGTCCGCCCCCAGGGCGGATCGCTGGGGGATGACGATGCTGGTCGGATCGTACCTTCGTTAACGGCAAGAGGTCAGAGAGATCCCTCGCTCGCGCTGGACCGTGTTAGCCGGCGAAAGCTCCCGCCCCGGGCGTGTTGGTGGCTTTCGCCGGAAGACGGGATGACCTATCCTGATCGGATAGTCACTTTGAATAGACGAGAAAATAGCGATCGGAAAACATTTTGACGTCTTCGGATGGCTTCAGACCCGCAGCCTTGGCCCACGCGCCGAGTTGTTCCCTGCTGACCTCGAGTTCGGGCGTGGCCTTGTGCGGCCCCTGGCCTTGTTCGTAGTCGATGACCACGACGCGCCCCGAGGGCTTCAGATACCCAGTGACTGCCTTCAGATATCCGGCGCGGTCCTGAATGTGGTGCAGGACGTCATGGAAAAAGACCAGGTCGATATTTTTCGCAGGGAGATTCGGATCGGTATACTTGCCCAGCACCGTCTGAACATTCGTGGCATGCGCCTCGTCGGCTTTCCTTTTGATTTGCGGGAAAAATCCCGCATCGATATCCACCGCGTACACCTTGCCGCCGGGCGAAACGGCCTTCGCCAGCGGCACCTCGAATAGACCGGAGCCAGCCCCAATATCCGCAACCGTGTCGCCGGGCTTGAGTCCAAGCTTCGCGACGATCTCGTCCATCTTGAGGTTTGCAACGCGATCATGCGATTCAAGTGTCTTGGTCCAGTCTTCCGCGGGACGCGCGGCCAACTGGGCCGCAGCTACATGAGAGAGGCTAAAGGTGAATGCGAAGAGGCCGAGAAAGATCAACATTCGTCTATTTCGCATAGAAGGCTCCTGGCTCATTATTCTGCAGGCCGAAAGAACATGCAACGTTCTTATAGGCCGCGAGAGCGGGCGCTGGTATGCTGTCGCGTTCTGTAGCCGGTTTAAGAGCTTCCCGTTGCCTTCCAGCCTACTTATGTCCGCGCATTCTTCCTCCAGTACGAAATGACCGCACCCCTTCGCCGCGTCCTCACGGTAACGAGCTGCGCCGCCCTGGTTGTATCGAACATGATCGGCACGGGCATCTTCACCACCACCGGATTTCTGGCGGCAGATTTGGGCCGGCCGCTGTTGGTCCTTGGCATCTGGGTGGTGGGCGGGATCGTTGCCCTGGCCGGCTGCTTTGCGTACGCAGAGTTGGGCATGAACATTCCCCGAGCGGGCGGAGAATACGCATACTTGAGGGAGGCGTGGGGTCCGGGCTGGGCCTTCCTGAGCGGCTGGATTTCGTTCTTTGCGGGATTTTCGGCTCCCATTGCGGCGACGGCTCTTGCTTTTTCAGAATATCTGGGACATTACCTCCCGTCGCTTGCCGCAAGTTCCGCTCAAAACCCACATTTGCGCTGGTTGCACGCGGGGAATGCCAAATGGGTGAGCATCGGCGTGATCTTCTTTTTTGCAGCGATCAATATCCTCGGATTGCCTTTGGCGTCGAGGCTGCAGAATTTTTTGACCGCTCTCAAGCTTGGCGTGATCGCGGTGTTCCTGATATCGGCGTTTGCCGTCGGCCATGGAAACTGGGCGCATTTCCAGATGGCGACCGCGCGGACTTCGAGTCATGGCCTGGGCGCGCAGTTCGCGGTTTCGCTGATTTTTGTGATGTTCGCATACAGCGGGTGGAATGCGGCGAGCTACGTGGCGGAGGAAATCAAAGACCCGCAACGCACGCTGCCGCTGGCGCTGGGGCTGGGCGCCGGGCTCGTCGCGCTCCTTTACGTGGCGCTGAATGTGGCTTTCGTGTACGCCTTGCCTCTCGGAGCAATGAAAGGGGTGGTCGCGGTGGGAGCGGCGTCATCGGACGCGCTTTTTGGCCGCCGCATCGGAGATTTTTTCAGTGCGGTCATGGCGGGAGCGTTGCTTTCGTCCGTCAGCGCGATGTCCCTGGTGGGGCCGCGCGTCTACTACGCGATGGGGCGAGACGGGTGTTTTCCCGCGGGCGCGGCCGAAGTGCATCCGCGCTGGGGAACGCCAGTGAAAGCGATCACATACCAGGCGATGGCCTCGGCGCTCATGGTGCTCACCGGAACTTTTGAGGCGCTCATTTACTATATAGGCTTTTCGCTGATCTTGTTTGCGGCGCTGGCTGTCGCCGGATTATTGCGGCTGCGTAAGCGGCCGGGCTTCCGGCGGCTGCGCGTGGTGAATTGGGGCTATCCGGCGATCCCGCTTCTTTTTGTGGTCGTCAGCCTGTGGATGCTGATCTGGACGTTTGTCCTGCGCCCGCACGAGAGCATTCTGGGGCTGGTGACGATTCTCTGCGGCGCGATTTTCTATCGCTGGCGGCTTCGCGGCTCGGTCGGACGGTTAGCTGGGGAGAAACAGTAAGCCGCGCGGTGAAGAAACATGCAAGCGAGAAAACGGCGGCCCGCGACGTTGTATCGCGGCACCCCGAGCTACGAATACGGCGCTCTAGGCGCGGGCGGCGGTTTTCTGCAGCACGCGGTCGGCTATGGCTTTGAACTCGTCGGCAGTCAGCAAGTCCTTCTTTTCGAAAGCCTTGGCCTTGACGGCCTGCAGCAGGGCCATGCGCTCCTGCTCGGTGGCTTTGATGCCGAACTTCTCACACCACTCCTCGATCGAGGGCGGCCCGCTATTTTTGCCGAGGACGATATTGACCGGCTTCTGTCCGACGAGATCGGGAGAGAAGGGCACGTATTCGAGCGGATGCTCCTTGCGCGCCATGCGCACCCAGCCGGCGATGATGCCGGATTCGACTTCGTAGAGACTGTCGCCCACGATGGGACGATTCGGCGGCTGAGTGACCTTGGCCTTCTCCATGACGAAACGCGAAACTTCGCAGAATTTTTGCGTGCGAATGCCGATATCGATGCCGTGCAGGCAGAGCAAGGACAAGACCACGTCTTCCATGGGCACGTTGCCGGCGCGCTCGCCCAGGCCGGTGACGGTGGTCTGGGCGACGGAAGCTCCGGCCTGCAGGGCGGCCAGCGTATTGGCAACGCCGAGCCCGAAGTCCTGGTGGCAGTGAATTTCCACGGGCTTCTTCAGCCGCTCGATGGCTTTCTTTACCACATGGTAAATGGCATCGGGGGTGCAGCCGCCCATGGTGTCCGCGAGAGTGAAGGCGTCCATGTGGCCCTCGGTGGCGACTTTCTCGACGATGTCGAGCAGGCGATCGACTTCCGTGCGGGTGGCGTCAATAGTGAAAAACACGGTGTACAAGCCCGCTTCTTTGGCGGCGCGCGTGGCGTCAATGGAGGACTTCATGGCGCGATCAAAGGTCCATCCATAGGCGTTCTTGATCATGTGATCGCTGGCGGGAATCTCGATGACTACGCCCTTACAACCGCAGGCCTTGACCACCTTGATCTCTTCGGGAATGCAGCGGGCAAAGGCGAAGATTTCCGACTTCAAACCCAGGGCGGCGATATCCTGAATGGCCGCTTTATCTTGGTCGGAAACAGCGGGCATGCCGGATTCAATGCGGTGAACCCCGAGGGCATCGAGCTGCTTGGCGATGGCCACTTTCTCTTCTCGGCGGAAAACGACGGCGGTTTGCTGTTCGCCATCGCGAAGCGTTACGTCATGAATTTTGATTTTGGGAGCGAAATTGTATTTCTTGGTGATTTCAGGGAGATAAGTCCAGGGGCTGATGAACCATTTATCGGTTTTCCAAGGGGTCTGCATTTAGCCTCCGTAAATTCATCGCGCGCCAATTGATCGCGCCGCCGAACGAGCGAACTCCAATGCGCTCACTGGTTTCGGTTGGATTTGGTCATCATACACGAGCGACTTTGGAGGTTCAAGGATAAGCGGCAACGGTGGACTTGGCGCTGGTGAGTTCAATGGCAAGCGATGATATTTGCTGTGAGGAGTGAATTGCGTTCAACATGCAGGAGCCAGCCCGGTTGGACCACTCGAGCTGGATGGTGTAGTTGCCCAGCTT
>WNGN01001941.1_pt1 | contig 21907 bp, 20 predicted proteins | sample 5400561 | NCBI WGS metagenome assembly WNGN01 (sample SAMN13153379, study PRJNA577476) | soil metagenome | isolation source: 115 cm soil or saprolite under Garry oak tree replicate 2 | place: USA:California | collected 2016-06-15 | reverse complement strand
CGGGCTGCATTTGTCGGCCCGACAAGAGCATGGAGGTCAAGCCGAACACCTTTGCGCATGCCAGGGAGGAGATACTGAGTCAGCTGGATGCTCCCCCAGCCAGATCCTCATCGGGATGGAAGCCACCTCCCGCTATGTGGAGAACCTGTATCACGAGTTGGAGCAGCGCGCCTTTGCACTGCACCTGGTCGTCAATGATCAGGGCGAACTGTTAGCCTCTTGCTTGACACCTCTGGCAAGGTCGATGATCGGCGGCCTGTCCCTAAACCGGCCAGACCGCTTTTCGGCAAGCACTTTGGCGACAAGGGATATCTCTTCCAGCCGCTGGCTGAGCATCTTCTGGTCAACCTGGTCGCAGGGCTCAGCGCCTACTGCCATCAGCCCAAAAAGCCTTCTCTCGGATTGCGACCCCTCGCACTACCGTGGCCTCAGCTTATCCCGAACTCGCGTTAATACTACAAGCATTAACTACACCTCAAGTAACTTGCTTAGTTTGCGCCTGGTCAGTCCCCCTTTCGCATTGTTATCTGCCGTAACCGATATTTGCTCAACCCGCGTACCCTCTGCAAACAACTCCTCCAATACACGGCCGTCAAACGTATAGGGTAATGGTAGTCCCATGCAGCGCAGCACTGTAGGAACAAGGTCATATATTTCCGCGTTAGGCGCCTTAAAGCCGCGCTTGATGCCATTCCCAAAGGCGTACAACACCCCATCTTTCTGATGCGCCCCGCGTGTCCTGTTCATGTCATTCCATAACCACTTGTCGCCGAGGTCCATGCGGAATGTGATGCCATCGTTAGCCAGAACTAGAAGGTGGCGTTCGCGCCGGGCATATGGTCCTGAACCGAAGACCTCATTGGTATAAATAGCATCAACTAATGGCTTGCCGGTCTTTGGATGAACCTGGCGTTTAAGATCCTCCTGGACTTCAACCAGGCGCTCCTCGCTGAGTTCATCACTCAGAAAGATGTCGGCATAACCTCCCCCAAAGCCAGAATGGGAAGGCACGTAAGCCAGGGTGCGTTCCCAATCAATATCGTTATCTTGGAGTACAGGCTTGTCCTTCTGAGGCAGATTTCTTTGTACAATGCCGGCGTCCGCAAGGGCTTTTTTCGCTCTGCGAGCCAGCGAAAGCAGACCTAACTGACTCAGTGAGTACTTCAACTTAGCATGGCGGCTAGCCCGGGCCTGTTGTTGCTGAAAGCCGGGGTTGAGCGTGAGCAACCCCTTGCTATACAAATACTCATTGATGTCAAAGGTGCAGGTAGCGCCCTGAAATCCATGATCAGAAACAAGAAAGAGACTATCATCGGGGGTAAGCTTCTCCAAAATCAAGCCGAGAGCGGAATCCAGCAGGCGAAAATACTCAACTGCATGTGTTTCTAGTGAAACAATGTCTTTCCACAGCGGGTGTTGCAGGCGGTCGGGGCCAACAAAGCCAAGGTAACAGAAATCCCAGGGTTTCTCATTCAGCAGGTACTTGATCAGCTCAATGCGCTGCTCCGTCATATGTAACGTGGCATCAATCAGGCGGCGCCCTGCACGCTCATCAAGCTTACCGCGAAAGATTTCATTGAAATCCAGTTCGATTTGATACCCAGGTATCTCGCGATAAAGCTCTTCCTTGAAAGCAAGCGGATACGTAAAATCCGTATCACTACTAGGAGTCATATAGCCACTAATCATGATACCATTGACAGCTTCCGGCGGGTAAGTCATTGGCACATTCATCACTAGAACCCGTTTGCAATACTCGCTCAAGAGGTTCCAGATTGCCTTTCCCCCTTTGCGCCTGGTTTGTACTCGCGCCTTTCGAGTCACTCCACATTCAAACTGCTCGTCATATGCCCAGAAGTCATAGACCCCATGACGAGCTGGCTTCAAACCTGTTGACAGTGAAATCCAAGCCGGAGGGGTGAGAGGAGGATATTTTGATTCGAGTATCGCCTCGCAGCCTTCTTGCTTTAACCGCTGGAAATTTGGAAGGTCTCCTCGTTCCATCATGGGGTGCAGGACGCTAAACGTCAACCCATCGACGCCAAAGATAACAGTGCGCATACTATAACCTCTTTTTCCTTTTTTTGCCACGCATGAACTTTCTGCGCAGCGTATCCAAAACAATTTTATCTTCTGGGCTGGCTTTAAACAGAGAAAGTAGCCCGATATAGCAAGCCAGAAATACTGGAACCAGGAGTAGCTCAAAGGAAAGGTGGAAGTGGCCAACTTTTACTGAAAGATGAGCCTGTTTTAGCAGGTAAAGCAAAGCACCTGTCACGGCGGCGCTTATGAATCCTGCAGCCAATGGCTTCAACACATCCAAACGGTACGGATGCATTTTTACCAGAAGACGTACCTGGAGCAACTTCATCAAATTTACCACGCATACCGCCAGGCCAGTAGCGATAGCCACCCCCATCGCACCATAGCGCGGAGTCAAGATGATACCGAGAATCAGGTTGACGATTACAGCCGTAAGCGAATTGAGAAAGGAGATCTTCGTATGCCCCGTCATAAGTAACACGTAGCCAACCGAGCCGGTCGAAACATTGACCATAGTGCCTAAAGAGAATGCGACGACCAACGGCCAGGCCGCAACAAAGCCTTCACCTGATATGCCGAGCAAGGACGTGGAAAAGAGTGTAGCAATCCAAAAAATTGGCAGACTGAAGGTGATAGCCCATTTAGTCACAACCTTAAACATCGCTGCCAGCTTTTGCTGTTCTCCCTGGCTATGCAGTTCCGCAATGGTCGGAGCAAACATGGCATTAAAAGATGCCTGTGGCATCAAGATGAAGCCGCTTATTTTGATAGCAGCGGCGTATTGTCCCAGTGCCACATTTGAAATTGCAAAGTACGCAAGCAGCAACGTATCTATTGATTCTAGCACCGTATCGATCACAGCGGTCATAAGGTTCGGCGCCGCGAAGCCTAACCAATTACCCAGTTCATAGGTTAAATGTCCTGATTTTGTGATACTGTTAAGCTTGCGCGCGAAAAATGAGAGGGCGAATACCGCGCTCAATAAGGTAGAGATGAGTGTGACCAGGACAATTCCGTTTAAATCGTGAAAGAGAAAGAGACCTCCCAACAGTAGCAGGATCAAAATGATGGGCATTAAGATGCGTTGTAGCAGGACACGCCACTTGAACTCCTTGAATCCCTGCAAGCCACTCATCCAGATAGTCTGCATGCATAGCAGAGGGATCATTGGGGCCATCAACTGCAAAATCGGGATCATTTCGACTGAATGCTTGATAGCAGCCAGGGAGGGAGCGAAAAGAAACACGAGAAAGGCTCCGAGTATTCCAAACAACCCTACCAAAGCAGTGCAAAAAATCGCCAGGCCCCTCAATGAACCCGATTGCCGCTTGACGCGGTAGATCGAAACATAGCGAACCATAGCATCGTCCAGGCCGAGGTTGAAGATAGAAGAAGTCAAAGTCACTACAGACATACTAAGCGCGTAAAGACCAAAGGCCGCTGGTCCGAGGCCGCGTTGAATCACAAGATTGCTACCATACTTGAGGATGCTGCCCCCGATATTGCCGATACCCACAAAGGCTGCACTGCTCGCCGCACTCCTAATCTCGGACTTCATCACAGGCTGTGGCGAACTCTGCTGTCGTGATATGTCCTTCAGCACGAGCAATGGGATTGTAGCAAGTTCGTCAAACTCAGGATCATCTCGAGTGTCGAAGCCAGTGGTTCCTGGCCTCCATGGAATGTTGTGCTTTCCGAATCGCTCCCTTTCCCGCTTATTCAGGTGACTGACCGGTGGACTAACCGATGATGTCGGCCTTGCCTCTAACGGTCCCATCCTCTTGAACTGTGGGACTCGCAGGGTTGGTCGCGAAGTTATTGCCCCGCCATCGGGCGGTCCCATCCTCTTGAACTGTGGGACTCGCAGGGTTGGTCGCGAAGTTATTGCCCCGCCATCGGGCGGTTCCGGCACGCCGCTCCCTTGTAATTTCAGCGCCCTCTGTTCTGCACCAGCAGGATAGAACCGCTCTTTATGTTGAGGAGGTTGGGTGAGAAATATCGAGGGATCTCTATGGGTATTCCTCATGAAATTGTACAACCGTTCTCCAATACTTGGACATGTAGGACATCGCCTAAATGCTGGTTGGTTCCTACTTCAACGAGAGCAGTTTCACGTGTTCCGTTGAACACGCCAGTGCTCCTCTCTCCATAAGCGTTTTGTGTGTCGATGGAACTCATCGCCACAGTTCTTAGACTGACTGCTGCATTAAGATCACGGTCAAGCACCAGGCCGCAATCCTCACAGACATACGTACGTTCATCCAAACTCAGTTCAGGCTTGATGTATCCACAACCTGAACAGGTCTTGGAGGAAGGATAGAAGCGATCTATCACAACCAGGTGCGTCTGATAGAGCCTGGATTTGTATTCCAGTTGCCGCCGTATCTCACCAAAGTTACTGTCAGACATGGCTTGCAGCGTCTTTGCACGGTTCTTGGAGCCTTTCTTACGGCGTGACTTCTGCCGCTCCAAACGCTTCAATTTCTTCTGAGCATGTTTCAATGCACGCGGGTTCTCAAAGATTGTCCCATCGGAGAGCGTTGCCAGTGTCTTGATGCCTAGATCCACACCGATGGTAGCAGTAGCGGTAGGGGCAGGCTTCTCTTGCTCTTCTTCCACCTGGACACTCACAAACCAACGTCCTGCTTGCTCGCTCACTGTGGCACTAAGCACCTTCGCACTGGTAGGAATGTAGTCACGCTCATGCAAGCGCAAACGTCCCAATCGCGGCAATTGCACAGCATCAGAAGAGACGTGGATGCTTCCAGTCAAGCGGAATGAACCGATAGCCTTGCTGCGTTTCTTTGGCTTGGGATAACCGAGCTTGCCGAGCCAAAGGCCTTGTTTCTTCAATTCCACTCGACGAAAGAAGTTTTTGTATGCCTTATCCAAGTCCCGCAATGCCTCTTGCGGAGCGCATTTGGATACCTCATACATCCAAGGATACTCTGACTGCTTGAGCGCATTCAGTTCTTTGTGAAGATCAACAGCCGTAGGACGCTTACCAGACGTACGATAGGCTTCTTTAGAACGAAACAAACCCCAGTTATAAGCGAACCTGGATGCGCCAGCATGCTTCAAACAGGCTGTACGCTGCTCGTTCGTGAGGTCTAATTCCGTTTTGTAGCCGCGTACCACTTTCATGGTGCTTCTTCTTTCATCGCCTGTTCCACACAGTGCTTGATCTTCTCAGCGTGTCTCTTCGAGGTTCTACGTCCATAGATATGGCTTGCCATACTGGTAATCACTGCAATGAAATCATCCACCAGGTCATGATCCGTATCGCTTGGAAAGATCACCTCTAAGCGGCGTCCTTGCATCTGCATCAATTGCTCAATATAGGTAAGTCCGAACCGTGTAGCTCGATCAGGATGCTCTACCACAATCACGCCTATGCTGGCATCAGTGAGCAATTTCAGGAACTTGGGACGGCTATCATTGAGTCCTGAAGCCAGTTCGCTGACAGTCTTCGTCACTTGATAGCCGCGTGCCGCTGCATAGTCCTTGAGCCGTTGCAAATGTCAACATTTTGTTTAGCTACTAATCACCCTCAAGAGGAAAAGGAGTGACCCTCTTCTTCAAATATACCCCAGATCACGTAGGCGGTTAATTACAAGTTCCTCGTCTTCCTCAGAGAGTTCCTGACTCTGTATACCCTTACGAACTGGGTGCGTTTCCAGAAAGGAAGGCGAAAAGAGCGCATCCACTGCGGGAGCATCCATATCAGCGTACTCTACGCCAAGAGCATGCAACAGAGTGGGAGCCGTAGCAGTGAGTGGGGCATGCTCATGGACTGATACGCCTGCTGCGAGTGCAGGAGCAGTAGCGAGCAGGAAGCCGTTCATCACGGAAGGATGAGCACCCGCTATGGCGGTCTCACCAGCAGTTGGCACAATAAATGTCTCGGTGTCGAAGTTCAAACGGGTGCCCTGTGGAGAAGGCACATACCCCGGTCTGAATACAGTTATCAGATCAGGTGCGCAGAATAGGTACTCACTCGAGTAGAGTTCTTCCTTGCGGTAAACTCGCTCGATGACCTGCGCCCCGGTCTTGTGGTCGCGTAATTTAACTGGCAGAGCCTTGACAAGGGTATCACGAACTTCCTCATATTCATCCTGTGGATGCACTGCTCCTTGTGGGTCGCGTCCGAGCAGGTTCACCCAGAGCTGGCCGTGTCCCATAAAGTAGGCGAGTGAGTTAGACCAGTTGACCCGGTCTTCCTGCTCATCGTACTCTATCACCCCCATCTCCGCAAGGAAGTTATTCACATTTACAAAGCACTCCACTGCTGCTGGCTGAAAATCGGAGAGCAAACCCAGGAGTCCGGTCTCTCCCACCCACGCCTGTGCGATACGCAATGCCACACTAATGGCCTCTGTTACGGCTGGCTCGAGAGGCCGTGCCTCCACGAGACACTTCACTATGAGACAGGTCGCAGAGGAGAAAGCCGATTGTGTGCAACTGCGTACGCAGGAAACCAAAGCTGAGGGCGATATCACCTTATACTCTACTTCCCAACCGCTAGCACGCAGCAAGTCCGGTAAAAGTTTAGGAGCGGCACCTCTGCCGGTGTGCTGCTCTACAACGGTATAGCCACTGGCTCCTTGTTTCGCACTAGACAGGCGGTTAAGAGGTGTCAGCGTATCGAAAAAGCCAAAATGCGAGGGCAACCGACCAGAGAGAACCTGGTAGTGTTGAGTCTGCGGCCCGGTAATCGGTGAAGGATCAAGTTCGACCATCGCCCCATGCTCCATGAGGGTTCTCACCGCTGGGAGCGCGCTGATATCTTCCAAACGGATACCGCTCAACCAGAGCACGACCGCTTTTCGTGTTTCTTTATTAGTGCTATTCATCATATTTATGGTGCGGAGGTCCCCGTCATCGGGAGGAAGTCGGCACCAATCTCCTCTCTACGAAACTAACCATCTAAAACGCAATTCAGGTCGATACGGGTGATCCCCGGTCCTCGACCGTTGCCTTTGATCTCCTACGAGCTATTCTCCATAGCTTATCCTGGTAAATTACACAGCCCCAGATAACCCAGGAGCTCAGTGCGTCTGGTATCCACTGAAAACTATCGATTTGACGGGCGGGTAAGAAGAAGCCGCCCGAGAAAAAATCTGCCACCGCTGATCCACAAACCAAACCCAGAGCAGTCAGTCCCAACATTCGGCCGTAGCGCTTCTCCGATTCACAGGTCAGATTCAAGCCGATAAACCCCAGCAGTTTGTTTCCCCGCTGCTTCAGTACTGGGGAGCGGCTCATGAGTTGTATGCTAAGGAAAGCTATGACGACGATAGAGGCCAGCCAGAAGAACAGGCCTATCGGACCCATTTCGGCCAGGACCTGGAGATACCCATTGTGTGCTACGCAAAGACCGGTCGCACTGCAGTTCCGCACTAGACGCGGCAGCAGCGTGAAACGCTGATCGTAGACCCAGAAATCACCCGGACCCACCCCCAGTAGCGGTTGCTTACTCCAAACACGCAGGGCGTCCTGCCAGATAATGAGACGGTAATAGTCAGCCGTCTTGACGGAAGACAGCTTGGAGAGCTCCGCCTTCAACAGGGGAAGCAATGGGAGGGCGCACATGCAGAAGAACACGAAGAGCCGACGTGAGTACGCGCAAGTCATCACGATTAGAGCGATGCCTATCTCCAGCCACCAGCTGTTGTCCAACGTGAAATAGGTAGCTAACAAGTTCAGCGCCAGGAGCACGGTATAGAAGAGGCGCATACGCCACCGGGTGGCATAGAGCGCACGTCCGTAGGCAATCATAGCCCCGAGGCAGAGCAACTGAGCCAGGCCTTTCAATTTCATCCAGAAAATGGATGGCTCAGCGTAGCGGAACGTGTAAACTGTGGCATTAATGCGCTTAAATTCAATGATGACGACCATCGCCGCGATAAATGCCAGGATCAGGTACGCGCGCTGAATGTACTCGATAAAGCGGTCTTTTTTGGTCAGAGCCCCTGTAGTAACCAGTATGGCAATGAGAGGAATGAAACAAAGAGCAATCCCAAGGAGTTCATCGTACATGGCGGGAGAGCCGCCTATCTTGCGTGGCACGCTACGAGTCCAGGTAAGCTGGATCGTCACAGTTGAGATAATCGCCATGGTGATCAGCCCAAGTTGCGGCCAGATAGCCCAGATGGATGGAAGGACAACCTCGTGCAGACGAAGAGCCGCCTTCACCAATAGCGCGAAAAACAGCAGAAGTAGCAAGGGCATAACAGCGTAAACAGCCAGCGATTTCACTGCGAACAGTTGTGGGAAAAAGGCAGTTGTAACGATGGCCATGAGCAGCAGCCCAAACTCCACGCGCCTGATAGCCAGAACAATGAGAACTAATGCTGCGATGCCAGCAAAGATATACTTCGCATAATCCAGAGTGAATTGCCCAAGGATTGCAGCCACAATGCCCCCGAGGACAATGAGCACGATACGATACCACCACATACCCAATGCACGCATGCGCAAGACCCGCCGGTGGCGTGTCTGCTGTCGTCGTTGTTGACGGGCGAGTTCGAGTGCGCCTCCACCCCCTAAGAACGGGATAGCATGGCCAGGAATAAATTCTGGGGTGCGCATAGTATCTCTCACTCACCCTTCCCGACGACTGGGCAGCACAGGCCCCGGCAGATGCGCGTTAGGCGGCTGTTGAGGAGACGATAGTGTCTTGAACCCCGCCAGAGAAGGCCCAGGTACATTTTTCAGCCCATTGCCATTAGTTGAGGGGACTTGAGCCGGTACCGGGTTTACGGATGGTGCATTCCCACGGACAGCGTAGTTGTGGCCCTTGGAAGTGCCAACGACACGGTTCATGATGACGCCGGCGGGCTTGGACGCGAGGGAATCCAGCATATCTCTCGCTTGCATCAGGATCGGCAATCTTTCATGCCTGGCATCGACAACTAACACAATGCCATCTGCCATCGTCGCCAACAAGCTGGCAGCAGCGCTGCTGAATAAGGCGGGGCCATCGATAATGATCACATCGCTTTTAGCACGCAACTGGCCTAATATGCCAGGCAGCTTCTGTTCTAATACTAAGAGTGTGCCATTGTCTGCGGGAGACCCCACCGGCAGCAGCCAGACACCCGGAATAGTGCTGCGCACTACAGCCTCATTGACACCCTCGGCGCCTGCGCTTTTGAGCAAACCATTCAGGCCCAAGCCAACAGCCTTCATTCCAAAGGCGAGATGGGTAGAAGGCTCTCGGAGGTTACCATCAACAACGACAACAGTCTTGCCGCTACGGGCTAGAATCGACGACAATAAAGCGGCAAAGCTCGTCTTGCCCTCTGCGGTCCGGGGACTGGTTATGAGCAAGACAGCGCCCATAGGGGCCTGCCAACTGCCAGCTAAAACACCTGTCAGGCGCATGTTCGCGCAGATATCTGCCACTTCATCTGCTGCTTTGCCTTTGATATGTGCCAGATTCGTCTTGATCCCTTTATTGCTGGAGAGGCCACCGAGATAGGCCAACCCTAGTTGCTCTTTCACCTGCTCATAACTGAATAGCCGGTTATCCAGGAAGATTACCAGCAACATGAGCAGAACGCCGATGAACAGACCCATGCCAGCAGTAACAGCTATGGTGATGGTAGGTTTGGAGCCGGTTGTTACGTCCTTTGGCTCCGGCAACTGCAACGGGTTGACATCGCTCTTCAGGGTGACCGGTACGAGTTGTAGTTGTGCCTGCAGGGTATCAATCGTATGGGTGACGTCTGTGAGATTATTGTTGTAAACGGTATATTGCGGCACCTGGTTATTGGGAAGAGACGCGAGTTTAGTTTCCCAGCTGAGCTTCTGCTGCTGAAAACCGCTTATTTGATCGGTCAGGCTCTTACGCACTGCATCCAGTTGCTGCTGGGCCTGTGACTGGATATAAGCCGAAAAGCCTTTTGCGACAGCGTCAGCCAGTAGGACCGCATCAGCTTGATGGGTAGTCGACACAGTGAGGGTGATGGTTGCAACGGTTGTAGCAGTGCTTGGAATGACGTCTGCGATGAGGTCGTCGGCGGTGTACCCACGGCTCTGGAGTTGGGGATCGAATTGAATAATAAACTGCATGGCCGGGCGCGTTGAAATTTGCGTCGCATAGCTAAGGGCCTTAGTAAGGCTATCTGCAGAGGAGACCGTACTCGATGTTCCAGACCAGGTGGTACCGGGAGCGCCCGACTGAACAATCAACACCGAATTCGCCTGGTAAACGGTTGGCTGCGCTTTTGCCAATAAGTACCCTCCCGCAGTCGCGACCAGGACGCAGACCAGGACTATCCAACTGTATGGTTTAATTCTTGCAAAGAAACGTTTCAAAGGACACCCCTCTCAAAAAGATAGCTTCCCTCACCTTAGGGGCCTTACGGAAATAACTTCATCAGGCGAGACGATTTCCTCGCTGGCTCGATGAGTGTTGTATGGAGCAAGAATCATCAAGTTATTTCCGTAAAAGCCCTTAGAATTGAGTGCTGGCGGAGACATCTCCTCAGCTCCCCAAATTCAGCGAGATCGGTACCGGGCTTCCGCAGAAGCTCTCAAGCGTACAAAGGTCTCCACTTATCTATGCAGATAAGAGAGTTATGTGCAACCAGACCCCTCATCCCATTCCACATATCAGCTGAATACCTATTGTATAGAGTCACCGGTGGCTTCCAACGAGATAATTGGTTACATTCCGGTAATGGAAAATGGTCTGTGGTAAAGATTTCATAACCAACTTGTTCCAGCATATCAGGCACTCAGGAACACTTTGACCAAGACCACTTGATTGCTTAGGGCCGCATTGTTCTGACTGGTTGAGTAGAAAGCAACAATGCCTTCCTCAAGCCCTTGAGCATTTAGATGGTAACTGATGGCTTTTTCAAATTGCATGTAGCCCGAAGAAGCGGGACTCTGAATAGTGCCGGAATCGCCCACGTTGATATACATATCATCATAGAGTACAACCATGCCCACGATATTACCGCTAGCTATGGAGCTACCGCTGATGCTGACCGGGCTGGTCAGCCGCGCATACGCAGGAGGGTTAATGATCCTGGAACTTCCATCGATCGAGCTGACTTGCCATACTTCGAAAACGTTAGTCGGAACTTCGTTCAAGTGATGTAACGTTGCAATAAAGCCCCCCCCTCCTGGTCCATGGTTGGTAACTGTGATAGACAAAACGGACAGCTTACTGGCACCGGGTGGAAGTGTCACCGTAAAGTTCGCCGGCAGCCAGTGAAAGATAGTCTCGGCCAGATGGGCAGTTACCGCCCCCGGGGCTAATCTCCAGGCATCGCGTATTTGCCCAGTTGGCTGCCCTGGCTGTAATGCCGCCAGCTCGGAACTGATGATGGCCTGATTCTGTTCCCCCTGATAACGAGTTACATCGGGATAAATGCCGGGGAAGAGGATTTGCCCAAATGTTGAGCCATTCCACTGATATTCCTTATAAAGGTCAGGTGCTCCTTTAATAACATCGTAGGGGCTTGCCTCCCCCGTTATAAGGGTACCGACAGAGCTGATCAGTGCGTCGCCCTTGAGCAACCCCAGCACGCTGAAGCGCCGAGCGGGCGTTCCAAACAGATTATCATAAACATAGAGATCTAGTTTTGCTTCGGGAGAATAATAGCGAACATCGACCAGCGCGTCCAAAGTGCCAGGACCTTCCAGGCTGCCACATATTACTTTCTGGACTTTGTTAATGTTCGCATGTGTCCCAACCAGGTTATCCCAATTGAGTGATAAGTTGGAAGGGCATGCAATGACTTGTAGAGTTATCGTCGGGGGCGCAAACGTAGGCGTCGGCGAGACGACAGCAGTCGAAGTCGGAGTACTCGCGATCGGATTCGCCAATGGCGTGCCGCTTTGGGATGGTGTTGGGAAAAGGCCGCTGCACCCCCCAAATAGTATTACCAAACTACACCCCAATGTTATTACTCCGACGTGCCTTAGACCAGTTCTCAAGAATTGTCGCCTCCAGTGCCGATAGCTCAATTTTTTACATACCCTCAGGAATCGCTTTTTCATAGCCCATACCTCACATAATGTTGACCTCGGCATGAGTGTTTGCTTGATCCATCTGTACAGACAAACGACCCACGAGACGTCTTATAACATCCATGGGTTACAATAGTACACAATAGTACTCCTTTGCATAAGGACAAGACAGTTCCAGTATCTTTGGAAACGTGACTGTTGAGGTCTTATTTCGCTTGCGCCGCCTCCTGCGACGAGCGGAGGGGAAGGAAAGAAGGGGAGCCATCTTACCCACGTGGTTGTCATTTCACAACTGTCATGTCACAATAACAACCAGTCCATAACCGTTCAAATATTGCCATCTCTACTTGTGTCATCTATGCTCTGTTGGTACGAGCAAAACACCGGGTCACCAAAGCATTGGCTTCGTGGATATAGAGTAGAGGAGTATGTGGCAATGAATTTTCTCAAAACTGCGAAATCTTATACCAGGGCTTCTATCAACGTTTCGTCGCAAATGTATAGACGGGTGACGAACCGTTTACGAATTTTGCCGGACTTTTTGATTATTGGAGGTGAGAGATGCGGAACCTCGTCTCTGTACTATTATTTGACAGAGCATCCAAATATTGCTGCTGCCACTAGCAAGGAGACGCATTTCTTCGATGAAAATTTTGCCAAAGGGCCCGGTTGGTATCATGCACAGTTCCCCTTTTTTTTCCACAAACACTATGTCGAACACGTGCTCAGGCAAGATTTTATCACGGGGGAGGGAACGCCGTATTACTTTTTGTATCCGCATGCTCCTAAAAGGGTGTTCGAGCTCGTTCCACATGTGAAGCTCATAGCTCTGCTGAGAAATCCTGTCGACAGAGCTTTTTCAAAATACTGGATAGAGTTGAAGGCGGGATTTGAAACCTGGTCGTTTGAAGACGCAATAAGGGGTGAGCAGGAGAGACTGGCTGGCGAACTAGAGAAAATGCTGCGAGACGAAAACTACTACAGTCATAGCTTTCGGCATTTCTCTTATCTGACGCGAGGGATTTATGTGGACCAGCTACAAAATTGGCTGCGCTTTTTCCCGAAAGAGCAAGTTCTGATTCTCAGAAGTGAAGATCTCTACAAGGACCCGGCGGTGGTTTTAAAGAAGACCCTGGCATTTCTCGGCGTGCCGAATAGGGAGCTAAGCAAAGGATATAAGAATTATAGAAGACCAAGTAAAAGAGGATATAGGAAAAAGGAAGCTCCTCCAAAAATGGACCCGAACATGAGGGATTACCTGAGCGAGTACTTCCGGCCGCACAATGCGCGCCTGTACGACTACCTGGGCGTGGATTTCGGCTGGGACCGGTGAGCCGGATGCCCGGGTGGGGAAGCTACAGTCGTAGAGGGGAGCGCGGGGAGCACCACCTGCAACCAGCAGGGCTGTAGCAACGATCACAGGTGTAGATGACAATGAAAGGAGTAGTAGCGCTGCCTCGTCCCCTCCTGCATGCAGGGTTGCCGGAGAGGCCACGCGTTACATAGCAAGCAGATGGAGACCTTTACTGAAGCCAGCTGCAGAAAGTCTACAGGGGAATAACGAGCCCGATCCGGCTGTTGCCGGACTTTCTGATCATTGGGACGCAGCGAGGCGGGACCACGTCGCTTTACCACTACCTGAAAACACATCCCTGCATCCAGCTAGCAAATACAAAAGATGCACATTTTTTTGATAAGAAGTTCGACAAAGGGCTGAGCTGGTACCGGGGCCACTTTCCCACGCGCCTGGGGAAGTACTATAGCCAGCGGGTGCGCCAGCAGCCGTTTGTGACAGGAGAGGCCAGTCCCTCCTACCTGTTTCATCCGCACGCGCCCGGGCGCGTGGCGCAGGTGTTGCCCGGCGCCCGGCTGATCGTCCTGCTGCGCAACCCGGTGGATCGCGCCTATTCGCAGTACTTTCACGCCATCGAACTCGGGCACGAAAGCCTGTCCTTCGAGGAGGCCATCGAGGGGGAAGAGGAGCGGACGGCGCGCGAGCGGGAGCGCATCCTGGCCGATGAGCGCTACTACAGCCACGCGTATAAGCACCGCAGCTATCTGACGAGAGGCATATACGTGGAGCAATTGCGGGCCTGGATGGAGTTGTTTGGCAGGGAGCAGTTCCTGATCCTCAAGAGCGAGGATTTCTATGCTGATCCGGCTGGCACCCTCAAGCAGGTGCTGGCCTTTCTGCAGTTGCCTGAGACAGAACCAGTGCTGAACAAGGGCGAATACGAACAGTTCAACACCAACACGTACTCTTCGAAGATGGACCCGGCCCTGCGTCAACGCCTGAGCGAGTACTTCCGGCCGCACAATGCGCGCCTGTACGACTACCTGGGCGTGGATTTCGGCTGGGACCGGTGATTATCTCGGTTCTCTATTCTGTCCAGGAGTGACACAAAAGGACCCGCCGAAGCCGCTGTGGTTTTAACCCTGGCGGATAGGCGGTTTTAGCCCTTGCCCACGTTGTTGACTACCAGGGATGAAAGGAAAAAAGCATGATTTCCTCTGCTCCCGATAATGGAGTTCTACTGTCTGGGGAAATCTTCACCAATTTACTGAATTTATCATCCTATCTCAACCTGTTCTCAACTGATTATCCTATCCATATCGGCTACACTGAAGCAGTGGGGGAAGATAGGTAAGCTATCGAGTATCAAACTAATCCTTAAGGATTGAGAGGCATGAGTATGGAACAGGTTACTGCAACCGCGCCGTCACATTCAGAACAGGGTTTAGTTCGCCAAACATTGCGAAGCGTGAGTACGAGCGTTGCTCGCGAACCTTCGTTTTTTTATCACTTCACTAAACGTCTCATTGATATTACACTTTCTGTGTCGGGTATAGTACTGCTAATACCGGTATTTTTGATCATAGCAGTTTATATCAAGCTCGATGATGGTGGCAAAATCCTCCATTTCAGGGAGGTCATCGGGCGGCACGGTCGCCGTTTCTTCGGCTTAAAGTTTCGCACGATGATTCCCGACGCAGATAAATATCTTGCCATACATCCCGAACTCTTGAAGAAATATCAACAGAATATGAAACTGGCGGATGATCCACGTGTTACCCGCATAGGGAGGTTTCTTCGCAAGACCAGTCTGGATGAGCTACCGCAACTCTTCAACGTCCTGGTTGGGCAGATGTCTCTTGTTGGGCCTCGCATGATTCATCCAAGTGAGTTGCCCCGCTATGGCAAGTGGGCACAGAAGCGACTATCTGTAAGACCTGGCATTACGGGTCTATGGCAGATCAGTAGTCGCCAGCATATCTCCTATGAAGAGCGTATTTTGCTTGATATGCAATATATCGATAATCGCACATGCTGGAATGATCTCGTTATCCTTATTAAGACGTTGAAGGTTTTCATCGTTCATACGGGAGCCTGAAGTCGATAAGTAGCCGAACGCGAGCCCGAAATGCAAGGCCGAGCCGATTGACCAGTAAAGGAATTACAATGTCTACATCTCACCAGAGTATAGAGAAGATATCAGATACCATATCTTTCCACACGCGGCAAGTGCAAGACCTGCCATGGCGTACTGAACCAGAAATTGACGCTGAGCGCCAAAGGTATCTTGTCGAGCGCTTAGCCATCACCCCAGACATCAAACGAGGCATTTACTCCTTTAAAGATGTCAAGCTAAGCCGAGCTGATATAGAGTGGATGTTAGCAACACAAGAAAATAGACGTGGGCCACGGGGTTGGAATGGTGAGCATCGGCCTGCACAAGTGGGATTGGATCTGCGTGGTGCTGACCTGTGCCAGATTAATTTATCCGGTATGCCGTTAGCAGGCATGGTTGGTGGTAGAAATTGGGTAGTGCAATTCCCTTCAATAGAAGAACAACGGGATCTGGCAAGAGTGCACCTGGAGCGGGCTGATCTCGGCGGAGCGCACCTGGAGGAGGCTTTCCTCGGCGGAGCGCACCTGGAGGAGGCTTTCCTCGGCGGAGCGCACCTGGAGGGCGCGTATCTTAGGGAGGTTCATCTTGAGGGATCTGACCTCGTCGGGGCACGCCTGGAGGGGGCAGACTTCAGCGGGGCCCACCTGGAGGGGGCCAACCTCGTCGGGGCCCACCTGGAGGGGGCCAACCTCGTCGGGGCCCACCTGGAGGGGGCCAACCTCGTCGGGGCATCACTGAGAGGCAAGCCTGTATCTGCTGATTATCTGAAGCGAGTGCGGCAGTGGGACAAGGAAACTCTTCTCCCAGCCAATTTGCAAGGCGCCTTCTTTAATTCTGCGACTGCCCTTGAAGATATCATCCTCGGAGAGGAGAAGTATGGCTTTGTCTCGCTGGCCGATGCGCATTGGGGGGGAGTGAATCTCTCCGTAGTGGATTGGGACGCAGTGACAATGCTGGGAGACGAGCGCAGAGCGAGGCAAACAACCTGGCTTTACAGTTACCAGGTAGCGGTTAGGGCTTATCGCCAACTCGCTGCTGTCACGCGTGAACAAGGCCTAAATGAGGAGGCATTACGTTTTGCATATCGTGCAGAATTGCTCCAGCGGCGAGTGCTGTGGCGACAAATGCTTCAACTGAAAAGGCGAGGGCGCACGGGGCTTAGACGACTAATGCATAAGATGGTTGACTATTTTTTCTCATGGTTGTTCGACCTGTTGGCTGGCTATGGGTATAAGCCACTACGGAGTCTCATCGCTTATCTGCTCGTCATCGGCACATTCACGGTTATCTTCTACGCGTTAGGGATGGTATATGGTCCCCACCTCTCCTGGGGTGAGTTGTTAGCCACGAGTATGGCATCATTCCATGGTAGGAGTTTCTTCCCTGATCAGTCCCACCTGGCTGGCCCACAAGCTTTCGTCGCTCTTATCGAAGCTTTTGTTGGTGTCATTATCGAGGTGAGCTTCATCGTGGCATTCGTTCGGCGCTTCTTTAGCAAGTAAAGTGTGGGGCTACAGCATGTTTAATCCGCGTGAACCTTATGAGCGTGAGCAGAGGTACTCCAAGTCGAGACGGCAACTTTCCATAGCACAGATCATGGCGCTGCGAAGTGTCGATGTAGAGACGGTAGCGCTCACCTGGCAGATGCTAGAGTGCGGGGCCTCAGTGACAGTTGCTGGTCCAACCGAACCAAAGCCAGGGGTAGGCAAAACCACTGCCTTGCACGCACTTCTGCAGTTTCTACCAGAAAAGGTGGCTGTGGCTTACATGTTCGGCATGTACGAGACTTTTGCGTTCACACGTCTACCTGATATTGATCCGGCCAACACCTGTGCGCTTTGCAGTGAGGTAAGCGATCATATCCCCACCTACATGTGGGGGCAGATTGCCCGTCGTTTTTTGATGCTGCCCGCACAGGGCTATCGTATTGCCACCAGTGTTCATGCCGATACTATTGAGGATGTCCTTCATCTGTATCAACACGATCTGCACCTGCGTGTTGAGGATCTACGACGCTTGGGTCTCGTGGTGAATATAGGGCTTGTGGGCAGTGGGAAGTTCCAGCGTCGTCGCTGGCTGACAACGCACTTTTTGCGTCCTCAAGCTGAATTTGGGCACCCGGAAGCCATCACGCTGTTGTCCCTTTCCAGGTGGAACGAATCCGGTGACAGGTTTGAGCATGCAGATCAGTTCGTCCTTGATGAACTGGCAGATTGGGCGGGTCTCGCTCCCCAGGAATTTACGGCTGCTCTCGAGCAACGCGCTGCCTGCCTTCGTGAGTTGGCACGGGGACAAGGCGCTGACATGAATGAGGTGTACGATGTAATTAAGGAATTCCGGCAGCACTTCAAATGGCTCGAGATCCATCAAAATCCCGGCGTGGAGACACCTCTCCTTCAGGGCTGACTTTCTCAGATAAGATCGTACAAATCGTCATGTCCATGTCCGGTTAAGGCTTTGTTAATGATTATAGGTATTAGAAAGGGTCTAATTTACAAATGTCGAGACCCAACTGCAAGATATTGTGGTGAAAACCGGGAGGCAACAAATGTATCAAAGCCAGAAAATACCTTCATCTCGTCTTCACGATCACTTTAGAGGCAACAACATTTCCTGGTTAAATCTAGTAACTAGTACATTAATTTTTTGCATAATTCTATCAGTCACTGCATCTTCATTTGGGAATAGCCTCTTGCATTCCTCCAAACGCTCTGCAAGAGCAGCAGCATCTCCCATCCAGCGCATTTTTGTGCCTTTTTTTACAACCGCTGTGCCGTTTAACCAAACTGCCATTTTTTGGTTTGGGGATATTACATCAACTGATAACTATACTGATGTACGGGTGGGGTATAACAGGAGTGAGCTGTATATCGATTTGCGCATTGTCGACCGCTATTTATGGTATGACCCGAATGTACAAGCGCCCGATTTAACAAAAGGGGATAATGCAACCATTTATCTCAATACCGCACAAAACGTCAGCAATATACTAGATCGGCATTCCTACAAGTTTCAGGCAGCAGTGAATGGTTATAAAAAACGGAATAATTACCAAAAAGCAAATACCGGAAACGGGGCTACATGGACCGCTGCAAACATCCCGTTTATTGCTGACTATGGATGGCGGGGGCATGGTTTTAATGGGCCAGAAGACAGGGGGTGGTCAATGACCTACCATATTCCTTTTTCCTCGCTTGGTCTATCAAATCCCCCGCCTCCAGGCACACTTTGGAAGCTGGCAGTCAAAGTACATGACCGGGATGACGCAGCAAATACGCCAATACCAGACAAATGGTGGCCGAAAGTAGGAAGTGAAACTAACCCATCAGGCTGGGGAGATGTGGCGTTTGGCCTGCCGACGTACCAGCCACCCACGGCAAGCAGTACTTCAACGTATACGATTCGTAATAAGCTGAACAATCAGGTCGTAATCGACGGGATGGTAGGCGGCGCTCTGGGATGTGGGAGTAGCGTCGCTGATCGCTGGACACAATTGGGGAGCAAAAGTTATCCGGGAGCAACGCATGTAAACATTCAAAATGAGTCAGACATATCGGATTGGAACTGCTTTTCCAAGTTCTACGTTACCCTTCCATTAAGCTCGCTTCCACAAGGGAAAGGTGTGGTAAACGCAAAGGTTACGCTATACGAATATGGAAATTCCGGGGTGCAGGGACAACCCAATCCATCATACATACAGGTCGCAACGGTCAATGGAGATTGGAATCCGGCAGCGCTTTCGTGGAATACAGCTCCACTCGTCGAAGAAAATGTCAACAGTATACTCGTGCAGACGAAGTCACAGCCCGTCATACCCTGGCCCGGGTTAGCCGTAACGTGGGACGTGAGCAGAGTTGCTGCAGAAGCGTATGCATCGGGACAGCCGTTACGACTGGTCTTTTACTCAACAGATAATCAGTATAACACCGGAAAGTATTTCACTTCTTCTTATGTAGCAGATTGGGATGCAAATGGCAGGCCAACATTACGAGTTACCCTTCAAACCTAGCCATGCCGTCCTCTTTCATCAAATAGGAGTGAAGCAAATAATGCTACCCCCTTTCGCAGAGATAGGAGGTCAAGAGCATTTCCGGTTCCCAACCGGTCAAGCAGAATACTACCCTGTACCTGTTCTGTGCCGACTTCCAACTGAAGAGTGTTTGGGCGTTGCGGGGTACATCGTTCCCTCGCGTAAAAGCACGAACGTACCAACTGTTCGTGTGCCACTTGTTGACATGGATAGTGCTCACTAGCCTTCCATCGAGAGTGCAACGAACATCGGCCTGGAAGAGGCCAACGCGGGGCAACCTTCCAGGATCGTCGCCGTGGCCTGTGAACAATCGAGGTCCGTCCGACCAGTTACTGGGCAGGACGCGAATTGGCCGGCGAAGTAGTGCGGCGTGGGGTTGTGGCGCAGATTTCTCCGCGCCATGCGGCGCTTCTGTAAAAAACGGACCTGAAGCCGCTTTTGATCCGCTTTTTGAACATCCACCAATCGAGTTCCTGGTTGCACTTGGTCGCACAGCTTCCCGGGATGTAAGATGTATCCGTAAGTCAAAGGCTCCCTCCCAGACACTTATTACAAGCAGGCAGTAAAGCTGCTTTGAGGAAGCCAGAATGCCTGCTGTCTTAGAAGCGCATGGCAAAGCGCCACCCCATATGCGTTTTCTGGAATGGTAAGCACCTCGCAGAAAGAAGCACGATTGCGAACCCGACGCAGCATGTCTAAGAGCCAGAGCCGTCCCAGCCGAAAGATACTCTCCTGTCGCGGCGATCCACGCCATCAAAGCGCTGGCGTTGCCCATGGTGGATACAGGCTGACGTAGGTGTCCAGGGTTTCCTCTTGCCAGACCCTGGCCCTGCCATACCAACGATAGCCACGCTTGAGCGCGATGTGGTCAAAGCGCTTCCACGTCTGTTCGAGTTTGCCATGGAAGAAGCGCCGACAGGTATGCTCTGCACACACGCGCAACGGATAGTGCCAGCCGTGATCGATGCAGAGCTTGACCAGCGGCATGCCTGCTCACCCGCGATCGGCAAGCAGCGTACAGGATGTGTCGGGCAGATGCACACGCACCTGGTCCAACAATCGTCAGATCGTCCCGAAAGGGCGTGTTGTCCACGAAACGGCGTCAACACCTGTGTCAAAAAGAGCTTCCAGATCAGCGGCACCATGATACGCGAATTTCCGATAAAGCGAGCCAGGCGCCGCTCAATACTGGTCATCTTCGCCTCGGAGAGTCCGCGCTCATACAAGGTTTCGGCTACCCGTTGCATCACGGCACTACCCGATAACACGATGCCCAGCACGAGAGATCCGCCAGCGTGTTCTTCTGATGTCCATGCATTCCTGGTAAGAGCTCGTTGAGTTGCTCATGCCAGGCGGGTCCAGAGTACACTAGATGTATCCCTTGAGATCGTCCTCCAAACAGCTGTTGTTTGTTCTGCTTAGTGCGACGATCTCGTGTTCTCTTCTTCACCTCCTTGTCCCAAAGAGGGACGTTTTTCTTCCATCACGCGCTTGCTGAATAAAGTGTCTGGGAGAGAGAGGAGTGGTGGGCCGTAGAGATCGTGGCTGGGCCCTATGGGCCAGACAAGACGGAACGGGCGGAGGTAGCCACCACCGATCCAGAGAGCCTGCCCGACCTCACCACCTGGAACCGACTCACCGTTTCCTGTCGCCAGTTTGGAAGAGGTGATCAGACAGTACGGGCTGCGCATGTGGGTCGAGCAGAGTTACAAGCAGGTCAAACACGCCCTCGGTTGGTCCCAGTACCAGGTCAGAAGCGACACAGCCATTCGACGGCATTGGCAGTTAGTCTGGTGTGCGTTCTCCTTTTGCTGGTATCATGCCTCTCACCCCTCGCCGCGTCCCGGGGAAGAGGCCCGAGAGCTATCAGGGCCAGCAGTTCCTCTCTCCAGCAGTAGCCCTGCTGATGCAGCAGGAACGGGGGGAAAAATCGGGGAAGGAAAAGGAACTCGGCCACAGGTATTTTGGCCAGTAGCGTTACGGGCGGTGAGAAGCTGGCTGGAACCCTGGATCATGCTCAGGCGCTATTGGCGTGGTTGGTCTCAACTGCCCCCACCTCCTGCATTGCAGTTCCTTCTCGGCAAGCTTGAACAGGGACATCCCATCCCTCTCTATAGTTCAGCTTGACCCTTGTCCACAAAATACCGGTAGCGGCGGCGCAGGGGAGTTCCAATGCGCAGATTGGGCGCGAGTTGGCGCTGGACGTGGAGACCGTGCGCTTGTGGCGGGATCGTTGGGTGGGACTGCAAGGGATCGATCTCGAGACGCTCAATGTAGCGGAGCGTTTGCAAGATGCGCCCCGACTGGGAGCCCCGCCCAAGTTCACGGCGGAATAACGCTGTCAGATGGCGGCCTTGGCGTGTGAAGCACCCATGAAGGCAGGGCGCCCGATCAGCCAATAGACGGGACGCGAAATCGCGGATGAACTGGTGAAGCG
>WNGN01002363.1_pt1 | contig 21908 bp, 17 predicted proteins | sample 5400561 | NCBI WGS metagenome assembly WNGN01 (sample SAMN13153379, study PRJNA577476) | soil metagenome | isolation source: 115 cm soil or saprolite under Garry oak tree replicate 2 | place: USA:California | collected 2016-06-15 | reverse complement strand
TGCGACCAGCGCCAGCACCGCAATCCCCGCAGCATAGAGGCCGGATTTGATGCCACCGATCAGCGCGGCCCTGCTTCCGGCCTGCTTCATGCGCGCATGCAGCTGCGTGATGAAGACGCGGTATTCCCGGTCCTGCGGCGCCATCAATGCGACGGTCTGCCAGCTTGTCGAGAGGATGGCGATGCGCTGCCGGTTCACGGATTCAATATCCGCGCGAAAACGGCGCGACTGCATCGACACCGGCCGGTACGACAGACGGATCGCCGCAGTCGCGCCTAGAGCGGGATGACTTTTCTTCGAATCGTCATCCTGCTCTATCTTTTTGTTTGAGCATGATCTCCGCGCAAACGCTTCGCGTTTGTCGCGAGGGAAAACCGGTATCCACTTTTCCGGATCATGCTCTAGCGCGACAGACATGCCCACAAATATGCAATCGTTGCCAGCGCGCCCAATACGGTGCGCACGCCGTGGAGCGCGCCCCATTTGACCACAAGCGCGCGGGTCGGCGGTCCCGCTCTATCGATCTCGGTCGCCAGCAGCGCGTCGTTGGTGGGTTTGATTCCGATCAGCGTCCATGGCCACGGCGCGACGATCGCAATGCCGCCGATCAGGAAGCCGGGATGCGAGGTCTGCCACCACGCCATCAAGCCGAAAACAAAGCCCACCAGCGCGAGCGGCGCCTGCATCGCGGCCCCGCGCTTGTAGGAAGGCTTCCATTCGGTGAGCAGCGCGCGGTCCTCCAGTGTGAGCCGCGCCGGCTGCTCGGCGACATTCACATAAAGCGCGGCGCCTGTGAAGATCGCCGCGGCCGTCAGCGCAAGAAGACCGGTCATCATCTGTCGAGCCTTTCGCTGGCATTGCCAGCTCAAAAGATTGCCTGAGCTTGCCGCCTCGGCTTGCACGCACCGCCGGCTTTATCTTACAAGCGGGCCATGGCCGAGACGACCTATTTTCCGCGCCGCCTGATCCTCGCGGGCGCCATGGTGTCAGGCGTGCTGCTGGCGCTTGCCGTGCACATGCTGGGCGCGGGCTATGGCCTCGACCTCGGCGGCCTGTGGCGATCCGATACCGGCGAATTCATGCCCGCGGGCGCGGCCATTGCTTGGTGGCTGATCGCCAGCGTCGGCTTCTGTGGGGGCTATTTCACCGCGACGCTGATGGACAGTGCAGTGTCGGGGCAAATTCCGCAACGGATGCGGCAGTTCCTGATCGGCGTCGGGGTGCTGGTGCTGGCGGGCGCGGGCCAGGCCGCTTCCGCGCCAAGTCCGATCCCGACGATTTCAGGCGTGCTCGCAGGTCTCGCGGCGCTGTGCCTCGGCGCGCTGATGGCATTCTGCGGCGCGCATTTTGCGCTGCGCAAGGCGTGAGCCGGCGCGTTCGCGCTTGAGCCGCCCGCCCCCGCGACTCATCCGGAAAGTCCCGGCACCAACTCGCCACCGGTTTCGACCTTGAGCGTTGAGCCGGTGAGATCATGTCCGATTGGCTGGCTGCGGCCGCCGAGATGCTTGGCCAGAAAGGCCTCGGCCACGGCATAAAACGCGAGCCGGTTGTCCGGCCGCACGAAACCGTGTCCCTCATCGGGAAAGGTGACGTAGGTAACGGGCACGCCGCGGTTCTTGAGGGCCGTCACCATCTGCTCGGATTCCGCGGCGACGACCCGGACATCCCGCATGCCCTGCGCGATCAGGATCGGACGAATCGCGCGGTCGATATGGGTGAGCGGCGAACGCTCGATAAGAAAGGCGCGGCCCGCTTCGGTATCGGGATCGCCGAGCCGATTTTTCCAGACGCTGAACCACGGACCCCAATAAGGCGGGATCGTCGCCATGAAGGTGATGAGGTTGGAGATGCCGAACACGTCGACGATGCAGGCGAACACCTCGGGTGTCTTGGTTGCCGCCGTCAGCGCCGAATAGCCGCCATAGCTGGCGCCAAAGAAGCCGACGCGCCTGGGATCGGCGATACCCTGCGCAACTGCCCAATCGACCGCATCGATCAGGTCGTCATGCATGCGCCCACCCCACTCGCGGTCAGCCGCGGCGATAAACGCTTTACCGAATCCGGTCGAGCCCCGGTAGTTGACGCTCAGGACGGCGTAACCGCGGTTTGCCAACCATTGGTGGTTGGAATTGAAGCCCCATTGGTCGCGGGCATAGGGGCCGCCGTGGATCAACAGCACCATCGGCAGCTTGCCGGCCCCCGCTTCCGTCGACGGCAATGTCAGATAGCCATTGAGGCGAAGCCCGTCGCGTGCCGGAATGATCACCGGCTGCATTTTCCGCAACGCCACATTGTCGAGCGCCTTGCGTTGCTTGAACAAGCTGCGGACCGTGCGCGTTTGACGATCGAGCAGCGCATATTCGCCGCTCGCCGCGTCACGTTCATAAAATACTGTCACCAAGCGATCGTCGGAACTGCGCTCGATGATTTCCACGTCGCCGGAGCCATACTTGGCAAGATCCGCCAGATCCTGCGGCGCGCTGGCGTCGACCGGATGCCAATGCGCACGATCCTTGTTCGCGCGCGCCGCGATCGGGCGGCGATCATCAAAGGAGACCTCCACGATGTCGGCTTCATCGTCGGCCGCGAGCAAGGTGGCTTTTCGGGTCGCCATCTCGACAGCGAAAAACGCCGCCTTGTCCCGCTGCCGCGAGTCGAGCAGATAGAGTGTCTTGCCGTCGGCGCTGAAGTCGATCATCCGGGTGCCGTCGACATCGCCGATCGGCACGCTGGTGAATGGTGTCCAGCTCCCATCAGGACGGCGCTCGAAATATTCTGACGTGCCGTCCGCGGTCAGGCGCGAGCCCAGCCGGAGCTGAAAGTCGCTGTCGGTGATCAGGCCGAGATATTCGTTATTCTCGAACTCCAGTTCGCTCTTGCCGGTCACGAGATTGACCCGAAACATATCGAAGTATCGCTTGTTGCGCGCGTTGTGCCGGAGCAGCATCTCTTCCGGAAATTTGTGATCCAATTCCTGCACGAACGACTTGACGCCTTGCGGCGGAGTCAGCGGAACAATGGCGCCGCCTGCAATGTCGACGCTCGACGCGCGCCAGTTCTCGTCGCCGTCACGCTCCTGGAAAAAGACCAGATGGCGGCTGGTGTGTGCCCAGCGATAATAGCTTGCGAGATTGCGGTCGGTGGCGTGCGTCACGGGCCGGGCAGCGCCGGGATCCGCCACCGGCGCCACCCAAAGATTACGCACGCCATCGATCGGCGCGAGAAAAGCCAGGGTTTGTCCATCGGGACTTACTCTGACGCTGCCGTAATCGGGATTGTCGAAGAAAACCCGCCGCGCGACGATGTCCGTTGACTGTGCGGCGGCCCTCCACGCGAGCCCTGCAAAGGGCAGCGAGGTACCCAACGCGGCGGTGCGGCGCAGGAAATCGCGGCGGTCGATCGGGGCGGCGTACATGCGGGCCTCCGTTAGCGGCGCTCCCGGCCGCCTTCGTCGCAAGATTAAATGCGACGGCGAACTTCCGCAATCAACAACCCGAGATCACGACGAGGTCGCCGTGGCAGCGCCGCGCCAGATCGCCGCCCCGGCTGCAAGCAAAAGGCAGGCCGAGATCATCAGCGACTCATGCATGCCTGCCATGAACGCGGTGGCCTGACCGGCCAGCGAGCCGAACAGCGCGACGCCCAGCACGCTGCCGGTTTGCCGGGTCGAATTGAGGACGCCGGCGGCGATGCCGGAGCGCGACTTCTCGACGCTGCCGAGCAGGGTCGAGGTCAGCGGTGGCACCAGCAGGCCAAGACCCGCGCCGATGATCATCAACTGGGCGCCGATTTCCCAGTAGCTGGTGCCAGGCTCGAGCCCAAGCAGCGCAAGACATCCAAGCGCCGACAGCGCGGCACCGGCGGCGATCGTCGCGGGCGCGCCAATCCGCTCGGTCACGCGTGCGGCCACGAGATTGGCCGGCAACACCGCGCCCATCATGGGGAGAAAGGCAAGGCCGGTCGCGAACGGCGACAAGCCGTTGACGCGCTGGAAGTACAGGCTGAAGACGAAGATCAGTCCATAGAAGGCGACGTTGACGAGAAGGCCGATCAGCGATGTCAGCGCGAACAGCCGATGCTTGAACAGCGACAGCGGCAGCATGGGTTGCGGCGCGCGCAGTTCCCGCAGAACGAACAGGACCGCCAGCACCGCCGATGCAGCAAAGCCCGCGATTACAAAAGCATTGCGCCAGCCCAGCGTGCCGCCCTCGATGATCGCCCCGGCGAGACAACCGAGTGCCGCGATCGCCGCGATCTGGCCCGGCAAGTCGATCTCGCGCTGCTGGTATCGCGTGGTCTCGGTGGCATAGCGCCAGCTCAGCCACAGGCCGGCGAGACCGATCGGCAGATTGACAAGGAAGATCGAGCGCCAGCCGACCAGCGCGATCAGTCCGCCGCCGATCAGCGGCCCGGAGATCAGCGCAAGGCTGGCACCGGCAGCCCAGATTCCCACCGCCCGGCCGCGCTGCTTTTCGTCCGGATAGGCGTGGCTGAGCAATGCAAGCGAGTTCGGAACCAGGATCGCAGCACCGAGCCCCTGCACGCCTCGGGCCGCAATCAGGATGGCGGCATTCGCCGCAAGCGCGCAGCCGACCGATGCCGCCGTGAAGATGGCAAAGCCCGCCATGAAGATCCGCTTGGCACCGATCCGATCGCCAAGTGCGCCGGCGGTCAGAATGAAGGCGGCGAAGGCGATGGTGTAGGAACTGACGACCCATTGCAGCTCGGACACGCCGCCACCCAGCGATGTGCCGATACTGTTGAGTGCGGTATTGACGATGGTGACGTCGAGCTGAACCACGCCGTAGCCAAGGCTCATGGCGGCGAGCGTCAGCGAGGTCGAGAGATCCGAGCGGGCCGGTTTCGGTTTCGGTTTCGGCTCCGGCCGGGACGTCGCCCTGATCGAAAACTGCTGTAATTTCAATGCTATGCTTCGCATGGATCGCCTCTATCTTGAGGAACCAACGCGGGACGAAAATTTCCGTTTCAACCGGACGCTTCGGCTGTGATCGAAGTGTTCCGGTGAACCGCGACGGCTGAAACGAAACGCCGCGCGGACGATTTCCGCGCGGCGTTTTGTCTCAGTTCATGCTCTGCCTTAAGATCAGCTGGCGGCGCGAAGATTGATCCTGCTCTCGGCGAGCGTGGTCAGCTTCTTGTCGGTTGCCCGCTCCTCATCGAGGGTCTTCTGCAGGACACTGGCGCAATCGTTGCGGCCAAGCTGCTTTGCCCACGCGATCAGGCTGCCGTAGCGCGTGATCTCGTAATGCTCGGCGGCCTGGGCTGCGTTGATCAATGCCGCGTCCAGCACCGATTTGTCCGCGACCTCGCCGGCCACCTCATCCGCTTCCTCGATGATGCCGTCGATCGCCGGGCAGTCGACCGCCTTCACCTCGGCGCCATGCATCTGGAACACCTGCTCGAGGCGCTGCACATGGGTTTTGGTTTCGTCGAGATGGGTCAGAAACCCCTGCTTGAGCTGCTTGTCGGTTGCCTTCTCCGCCATTTTCGGAAGCGCCCTCACAAGCTGCTTCTCGGCGTAATAGATGTCCTGCAACTGATGCACGAACAGGTCGTTCATGGTTTTGATGTCTTTGGTAAAGAGTCCCATTGCGGATCCTTTTTTGTCAAGGGAACACACAGCGCCGCCGGTGCCGTTGTCGCCGCGCCGATATGTTCGATGGCTGATACGCGCTAACAGGCCGACCCCGAGGTTGTTCCTGCCGGCGCCGAAAACGTGGTGATGGAACAGGAACCGCGGACCGATCGACAGCCGAGACTCGATTCCTGAGCGCGACGGCATATGTACGGCATGTGACAGCCGCGGCGATCGAGGGACGAAGCTGGCGTTGTCAAGGACTGCACAGCGACACGTTTTTGCCTTATGGATCTTTGCAAGTGGACCGATTGGCCGCCGCTTGCCCATCGATCCCTTCGATGGGCTTTCAATTTTTGCCGCCCCGCCGGGAGGACGAATGCACCGACTGCTGACCACGCTTGGGCGTGGTTTCAAGGAACGGATCGGCTGGAGACGGCTCGGGATCGCCGCGAGCCTTCTTATCATCGCCTTCGCGATCACGACGCTGGTCCGTACCCTGAAGGGCGTCGATACCGGCGTGATCCTGATTGCGCTGACGGAAATACCACCCGGCCACATCGCGCTCGCCGCGCTGTGCGTGGTCGGCGCGTTCTTTACGCTGACGTTCTATGATTTCTTCGCGCTGCGGACCATCGGCAAGAAAAACGTGCCTTACCGTATCGCGGCGCTGTCGAGTTTCACCAGCTATTCGATCGGCCACAACATCGGCGCCACCGTGTTCACCGGCGGCGCGATCCGCTTCCGGATCTACTCGGATTACGGCTTGAGCGCCATCGACGTCGCCAAGATCTGCTTTCTGTCGGGTCTGACGTTCTGGCTCGGCAATACCTTCGTGCTCGGGATCGGCATGGCGTTGCACCCGTGGGCAGCCTCGGCGATGGATCAGCTGCCGTCGGCCATCAACCGGCTGATCGCCCTGGGCGGCCTCGCCGCGATCGTCGCCTACCTGGCCTGGCTCACCCTGGGCGACGAGCGGCGCAAACTCGGCCAGAACGGCTGGAAGGTGACATTACCCTCGGCACCGCTGACGCTGCTGCAAATCCTGATCGGGGTGGTCGATCTCGGGTTCTGCGCGCTGGCGATGTATCTGCTGATGCCGGCGCAGCCGGGTATCGATTTCGTGTCGCTGGCCGTGGTGTTCATTCTGGCGACCCTGCTCGGCTTCGCCAGTCATGCGCCGGGCTCAATCGGCGTGTTCGACGCCGCGATGCTGGTGGCGCTGCCTGAATTCGGCAGGGAACAACTGGTGGCCACGCTGGTGGTGTTTCGAATCCTGTATTTCCTGATCCCCTTCGGCATCGCTATTTCGGCTATGGGCACCCGCGAACTGTGGCTCAATGTCGTGCTGCCCTGGCAAAAACGCCGCAAGCTTCACGAGGACTGCCCGGCCTCGGCCACCACCGTGCCGCAGCCGGTGAAGCGACTGAAATCGAAGGGTGACCGCGTCGCGCGCGGTTAAGCGCCGGCACACGCCGAAGCTGATCTGATCGCCGTTGCGCTGTCACGTGTAATTGAAAAAGCGAGGCTAAGAAGTGCGCTATCGCCTGTTACGGCACGTCTGGTAAATTCGCCGCAGGCCGGCCCCGGCCTAGAGCATGATCCGGAAAAGTGGGTACCGGTTTTCCGAAAAGATCATGCTCAAACAAAAAGATAGAGCGGAATGACGATTCGAAGAAAAGTCATCCTGCTCTAGGAGAAACTCCCGGGTTGGATACTCTTATTTCCGCCCTATCGGTAACGTCAAACGCGTCATGATCCGAATTCGTATCCGTTCGATAATCCTCGGCGCACTGCTCGTGGGAGCGCTTGGCGCGCTCCCGGCGCGGTGGGCCTCGGCACGGACCGCGGCCGTGGCAGCACAAGGCGTGCCGGATGGCCCAATGCAGATCTCGTGGGAGGTCCGCAACCGGTTTCGGCTGTTCCGCGAGGAGCGCGATTTCCTGCTCCACACCGAAAGCTCGCGGGGCCGCAGTATTCTGGGTTCCGAGCAAGCGCTGGAGCTGCAAAGCGACGGCCGCGGCTGGGCGCGCAATACGGTGAACCGCCTCTGTATCGATCTGGCCGGCCGCGTCACCGAACCCTGTACCCGCGACAACGTCAAGGAAAGCTACCTGACGCCGGTCGATCATCCCATCGCCATGAGGCTGACCGGCCAGATCCCAGTGGGCGCCACCTGTGCATGGACGCTCGACGATGGCGAAACGACGCCGCAGCAATCGACGCTGGATTGCGCCGAACCGGTCAACTTCCGGGCGCGCTATGGTCGTCCCACCACGGCCTCCGTGGAGGTCTCCAGTGGACCCGACGCCCCGCAGCGCGTCGCTACCGAGATCATGGTCCGCGATATCTTCATCGCCGGCCTCGGCGACAGCATCGGATCGGGCGAAGGCAATCCAGACCGGCCGATCGGATTATCGGACGATGGTTTCTGCTTCCGCTCCTATCTCGGGACAGCGGGCGCCCAATATTATCGCCCGAGCCGCGCCGGCTACAAAGGCGGACGGGCCTGCGAAGCTCCTGATTCGTTGCAGGTGTTGCAGCGCCAAAGCGCGCTCTGGTTCAATTCCGCCTGCCACCGCTCGCTGTACAGCTATCAGACCCGCACCGCACTGGCGCTCGCCGTGCAATATCCGCACATCGCGGTGACCTATCTGCCGCTGGCATGCACGGGCGCCACCATCGCGGACGGGCTGTTCGGCTCCCAGGGCGCGCGGGAATGCCCGCCGACCAAGTCCGCGGCCAGCTGCAAGGGCACGGTCAATGCGCAACTGGCCGAGCTGCGTGACGCCCTGACCGCGGCGAAACGCCGTCAGCCGGATCGCACGCTCGATCTTGTCCTGCTGTCGATCGGCGCCAATGACATCAATTTTTCCGGGCTGGTCGCGGACGTGATCGTGGACACCGCGACCGAGCGCGTACTGTTTCGGCGCACCGGCGTCATGGGATCGGTGGAGGATTCACGCGCGGCACTGGCGCGCGACCTGCCGCAAGGGTTCGGCAAATTGAGAGAAGCATTGAAGCCCCTGGTCGGCGACCTCCAGCGCGTCGTGTATGTATCCTACGCCAACCCGACCCTCGCTTACGGCGCGCCCTGCCCCGGCGGCCGCGCCGGCTTCGATATTCACCCCTCGTTCAACGCCGAGCCGCAACGGCTGGCCAATGTGTCCGGCTATGTGCAGAACGAATTCCTGCCGCAGTTGAAGGCACTCGCATTATGCCAATCGGGCATATTGTGCCGCGATCCCGCCGGCGATCGCATGACCTTCGTCGATGCCCATCAGACGGCCTTCGCAGATCACGGCTTCTGCGCGCGCGCGCAAAGCGATCCGGAATTCGATCGGGAATGTTTTTCGGTCAAGGGCGAAAGCTTCGATCCCGATATCGTCACGGCAGCCAGCCAGCCGATGATCTGCGGCCGCAGCGCCGGCGAATATCGCGCCTATCTGCCGCGCGCGCGCTGGATCCGCGATGCCAACGACAGCTACTTCGCGGCGATGACCTATCCGCAAGGGCTGCCGTCTTCCCAACAGCCCTCCGATATCCATGATGCGACCTGGGGCGTTCTTTCCGCGGTGTATGGCGGCGCGGTGCATCCAAGCGCCGAAGGCCATGCCGCGATGGCGGATGCGGCTCTGCCGGCCGTGGCTTCGGTGCTGCAGCTCGATGGCCCCTAGAGCGCGATGGGGGTTGTTTTCGCGATTTTTTGTCCAGGCCCTGCCGTGCACCGCCGAAGGGACGGTATGCCGGGTCCGGGACACGAGATCGTTAGTGCCTCGCGCTTACGGGACCAATCGATCCAGTTCCAACACATCATGCTCTAGAGCCGGCAGCGCGTGTGGTGATGGTGCCGGGCGCGCAAAGATGCACGCGCCTCCCTCGGTAGGTCGCAATTCACTGCCAAGCTCAAGCCAACGTCATCTGTCTTGGAAGCGTGAGGCCATATGCTATCGTATCTGAACGCTGAAACTGGTTTCATAAGGGCCTTCGCCAATCGCAGCCTGCTGCTGATTTTCCTCTGCGCGCTTACCCGCGGCGGGGATCGCTTCGGCAAGGCGTCGGCGCTCGGGGTGTCGCTCGATCTCAACCCCGGTCTTATCGTGGTTTTCGGCCCCGTCCTCGCCCTGCTTTTGTTGATCTCGCTCAAGATCGAGGCAGACACGCTGGTTGTTGCGCGCGAGGTCGTCCTGCCAAAGATGAGCCATCTGGATCCCGCTGCGACCAAGGCAAGCAGGTGGGTCTTGCCGCTGTTCGCGGTTCCCTGCGCAGCCGCCACCTTCATGACAGTGCAATTCATCCTCAACGTCGTGCCCTCGAAACCGGGATGCGCTGGATATGTCTGGACACGAAAGTTTACGGATTTCTCGCTCCAGGGAGGTTCGCCATCGACCTACTGTATTCATAACCTGACGGATGGGATGCCCTGGATTTATCCTCCTGTTCAAACCTACGGATATGTCGCCTGCCTCGCCGCGTGCTTTTATCTGACCTATCGGATTGCCTGGAACTGGGCCAAGCTTCGTCCACGCGAAGTCGCAATGAGCGAACCCAAAGCCAGCGAACCCAAAGCCAGCCAACCCGCCGTCGCTTAGCCGATCTGCAGTATCGCACCAGCTTCACCGCGGCGATGCGGCCCCACCCCGTGCCGGCGAAGCCGGGCTGGTGTTGTCAGGCCACGCCCAAACCCGCGAGGATATCGGTACCTGCGCGAATCTCGTGACTTGAGCCTTCAAGATCAGAACCGACGGGTTCGAAGGCGCCGCCAAGATGCCGGGCAAAAAATGCCTCTGCCATGACAATGTAGGAAAGCCGGTTCGGTGGTTTTTGGAAGCCGTGCCCTTCATCCGGATAAACCACGTAGGCGACAGGAATATTCCTGGCCCGCATCGCGGCGACGATGGCATCGCTTTCCGCCACCTTGCAGCGCACGTCATTGACGCCGTGAAAGATCAGCATCGGCTTCATGATCTTCTCGACCTGGTTGATGGGCGAGCGTTCGGCGAGCAGCTTGCGGCCTTCCTCGGTGCGCGGGTCGCCGTAGCTGCGATACATGTATTCCGCAAACCCGGCCCAATAGGGCGGCATGGACTCCAGCAGCGTTTGCAGATTGGAGATGCCGACCACGGGAACGGCGCAACAGAAAACCTCCGGCGTGAATGTTGCGGCTATGAACGAAGCCAGCCCGCCATAAGACACGCCGAAGATCGCGATCTTGTCCTTTTGCGCTATTGCCTCGTCGACTGCCCAATCGACCATGTCGATCAGGTCGTCATGCATCTTGCGGGCGTGCTGTTTTTCGCTCGCCGCGACGAAGGCTTTGCCGAAGCCTGTCGAGCCACGGTAATTGACCGAGAGCACGGCATAGCCCCGATCGGCCAGCCATTGATGATCGCCCCGATAGCCGAAGATATCACGCGCCCACGGACCTCCATGCACGATCAGTACCATCGGCAGCGGCTTGGCCGGGCGATCGCCTTCGATGTCGGCCGGCAGCGTCAAATATGAAACGAGGGTAAGCCCGTCGCGCGATTTGCCCTCGACGGCGTGCATCGGCGCGAGACGGTACGGCTTCAATTCCGGTCGAGCCGTGAACAGCTCGGTCAGGGTCTGTTGGTCCCGATCCAGCAGATGATAGGTGGCGGGCTGCTCTGCCGTGTAACTCATGACGATCCAGCGACGGTCATCATCGGTCTGGCTCTGCACCTGGAAATCATGGCCGGGCAGCCGCGCCTTGATCAGGGCAAGTTCCGGGGCGACCGCGGGCGTCAATGCCGTCCACTCCTGTCGCGCCGGATCGATGTGGACAGCATGCGGCTCGAACGTCCGGGCATCGAATATCCCGCCGACGACGTCGGCGCGCTGGCTTTCGAAAAGGACTTTCTGTTCGCCAGTCGACCAGTCGATCTGCATCAGGGCCGATTTGTCCTGCTCGATGCACGAGATCATGTGGAGATGCTTGCACGAGGTGTCGAACGACCAGACCCGCGTGGTCCAGCTGGCATCGAAGGGAACATCACGCCAATGCGTGACCTTCTCGCCATCGAGGCGCCAAAGCCTGGCGCCGCCGTCCGGGGCATAGCTGCGGGCATGACGCGGCTGCAACCGCCAATCGAGCCCGACGAACTCGAACTGCTGTCGATTTTCCCAGATCAGCGAGCGCTGCCCGGTCGCGAGATCAAGCAGAAAAACATCGTGCCAGCGCGGGTCACGGTCGTTGAGGTTTATCGCGATCTTGTCAGGGGTAACGTGCGACCAATAGGCCGGTAGCGCACGGATGTTGGCGAAGGGGGTGAGATCACGGAGTTCGGAATCGCGGGGATCGACCACGAACAGGTGCAGATTTTCATCCCCGTTCTCATCGTTGAGAAACATGATGTAACGGCCGTCCGGGCTCCAATCCTGCCAGTTGATCGGCCGACCCGTGGTGCGCGTGACCGGCTGCCCCGCGGCAATGCTGTCAGCCGGTGAGACCCAGACGTTGAGGACGCCGTCAACCGGGGCAAGCCACGAGATTAAACGACCGTCTGGGGATAATTTCGCACCGAAGAATGTCGGATTGTCGAATAGTTTCCGTCGAGGGATAAGGGGACGAACTGACATGTCGGCTCCGGTGGACGAAATCCCGGATGGAACAGGAATTCGTCTGCTCTCAACTTCGCGTCAGAGGTTTATCCGCCGGCAGTTGCTCCCGGCCGACGCCGCCCGTGGGCGCCAAGTCATTTCGGCACGAGTCACTTCGGCACAAGTCACTTCGGCAATGGCGGCGACGTGCCTTTCTTCGCCACGACGGGAGACTTGGTCGGGGCGACCGGCGGTTTCAGCGCTACGGCCTGCGCCGGCAGGTACTTCGCCACGATGGCGGGATCGAGCGAGGCCAATTCCGTATCCGGCAACCGGAACCAGGTCTCATCCTTGCCGAGCAGCGAAATTCCCCAATAGCCGCGCATCGTGAGCGACTGACCATCGGGGCTGACAGTCATCTTGGCTTTATAGATTTTGCCGTCGCGCGGATCGAGGACGTTGCCGTCTTCGTATTTCAGCCCAACGCGCTTCATGTTCCTGATAAAGGAAATTCCAAGCACCGGCGCGTTCTTGCGGTCATCGGTACATTTCTCGCACACCTCATTGGGATCCTCGCCTGGAAGCGGGAACGTCTTGGCAATCACGCCTTCGAAGATGCCGTCGTGATCGACCACGAGAACCCACACCACCGGCTTGCCGTCCTCGATCTTCTGCCACAGCCCGGCGGCTGAGGGCTCGGCGGCTTGCCCCGGAAGCATGGTGGCGAGCAACATGACGAGCCCCATCAAGATCGGCAGCGCCTGTCGAAGTCTGGATACAGTCGTCCACATTGTCGTTACCTGACCAGCCCCTCGAGCGATGCCACAGACTACGGCCATTTTGCCGACGGTTCTAGTGCCTGGATCAGCTTTCAAGTGGCTCGAACATCGTCACAAATGTGCCGTAACCTTTTGAATGGCATTTCCGTACCGGATCAGTTGACCCCGAGCTTCTTCTGCAGGCTCGACGACGACGTCGTGTACTGGAACACCAGCCGTTTGTCCGGATAGACATAACGGTGCGCCTTCTGTGCCATCAGCGCGCCTTCGTGGAAGCCGCACAGGATCAGCTTCAGCTTGCCCGGATAGGTGTTGATATCGCCGATCGCAAAAATTCCAGGCACGCTGGTCTCGAAAGCCGATGTCTCGACCGGCACCAGATTGTTCTCCAGCGCAATGCCCCAATTCGCGACGGGTCCGAGCTTCATGGTCAGGCCGAAGAACGGCAGCAATGTATCGCACTCGACCTTTGAGATGGCATTGTCGTTGCCTTTGACGGTGGCGCCGGACAGCATACCGCCCTCGCCTTCAAGTCCCGTAACCTGACCGATCTTCAAATCCAGTTTTCCGGCAGCCACCAGCGCGCGCATCTGTTCGACGCTATGCGGTGCCGCGCGGAAGTCGTCACGCCGGTGCAGCAGCGTTACGCGCCTGGCGATCGGGTGCAGATTGAGCGTCCAGTCCAGCGCGGAGTCGCCGCCGCCGACGATCAGCAAATCCTTGTCGCGGAACTGCTCCATCTTGCGCACCGAGTAAAACACCGAGCTGCCTTCATAGGCTTCGATACCCGGCACCGGCGGACGTTTCGGCTGGAATGACCCGCCGCCGGCGGAGATGACGACCACCTTGCATTCGAATACCTGACCGGCATCGGTCGTGACGCGAAAGCCGGGATCGCCGATCTTCTCGATCGTCTCCACCATTTCGTTGAGATGGAAGTTCGGATTGAACGGCTTGATTTGCTCCATCAGCGCTTCGGTCAGGCCCTGGCCGGTGACGAACGGAATGCCCGGAATGTCGTAGATCGGCTTTTCCGGATAGAGCTCGGCACACTGGCCGCCGATCTTGTCGAGAATGTCGACAAGATGCGCCTTGATATCGAGCAGGCCCAGTTCGAAAACGGCAAACAGTCCGCATGGACCGGCGCCAATAATCAGCACATCGGTTTTGATCGCTTCGCTCATCTCAACTTCTTTTCGGTTGAACCCGGCATCAGGTCCGGCGCCCTCGGCTGCGCCTGTCTAGCCAAGGCGGAGCAACGAGGAAAGCCATAATATGACGCCCACGACCCCGGCAACCCCTTGCCGCAATTCGACAACTGGGCTGTAACGGCGTGAAACTACGGAGATCGACCCTGTGAACGCACCAGCCCGTCTCGATTCAACGCCGCGCCTGGAGGATTTCCCCTACCGGCTGTCCGACAATGTTCGGTTTGCGGATCTTGATCCCAATCAGCACGTCAATAACGCGGTTTATGCGACCTATTTCGAAACCGGGCGCGTCACGCTGATGAAGGACCGCAGTTTCGGGCTGATGCCGCCGGGCCTCGCCTGGATCATGGTCCGGCTCGACATCCATTTTCGCGCCGAGCTGCGCTGGCCGGGCACCATTGAGATGGGGCTTGGCGTCACGAAGTTCGGCCGAACCTCCGTGACATTCGATCAGGTGGTGTTTTCGGAAGGGCGATGCGTGGCATCCGCGCAATCGGTGACGGTGCTGATCGACGAGAGCACGCGTAAACCGACGCCACTGACCGCCGAGATCATCGAGAAGCTCCAGCGCTGGCGCCGCCGCGGAATCGACGGGCAATGAAGCGCGCCGCGATCGCGATATTGGCTTCGCGGGCTGTTTAGGCCTGCCGCTCCGGCGTCGATACCACGAGACCGTCGAGCGCGTCGCTCACCTTGATCTGGCACGACAGCCGCGAATTCGGCCGCACATCGAAGCCGAAGTCCAGCATGTCCTCTTCCATCGGGGACGGTGCGCCGACCTTCTCGCGCCAGGCCTCATCGACGTAGACGTGGCAGGTCGCGCAGGCACAGGCGCCGCCGCATTCGGCTTCGATGCCCGGAATGGCGTTGCGGATCGCGGCTTCCATCACTGTCGCGCCGTTTTCGACGTCAATGGTCCGGGTCTCGCCGCTGTGGTCGACAAAGTGAATCTTGGCCATGATTGCTCGTGCTGCCGGATGAGAGAGGTCCGGGCTGTCCTATAACGGGTCGATCCGCTCTGCGCCAGCGCCGGGGGCGAAAACCTGTGGCGCTGTTTTGCAAGGGCTTTTTGCCGGCCTGAGCTCAGGACCGGCGCAGGATCGCATCGATGGCCGTGCGCGCCTGCTCCACGGCGTCCTTGAGTTCGGCGAGCGCCTCGACCGGATCGTCACCGTTCAGCACTGCGGTTTCCAGCCCTCCGGCGGCATCGGCCACTTGAAATGCGCCGATCGCACGCGCCGAGCCTTTCAGCTTATGCGCCAGTTCGCCTGCATCGGCGGGCAAGATGGCAAGGGCGCGCATCAGGCCGACAGCCTGGGCCGCGAACATCGCCAGCACCTCATGCTCGAGGATGGCATCGCCAAGCGTCATGCGCGCGAGATGTTCGAAATCGATTGCACCGTCATCGGGAGCGAGCGGCGGCGATGGCATCCAGTCAATCCGTTGCAGATGATACGCCATGGCGATACCCCGAATCTCCCGCCCCATCGATCCGGCAATGGGATTTTCCGACAGCCAATCATACCAGTGGTTAACGCAACGTTTTGCTTGACTGACGCAAGTTCGCCTTGTTTTTGGCGTAGAGCCGCCCAATTGGTGAACGCGCAAAAATATTTTGTGGACCAGCAAGACCTTATGCCGTCGTCCTGTTAACGATGATTAAGATTGTATTAACCGTAGCCATTTCATTCGCAGCGCCCAGCCAATAGGATGTCAGCGGGGCATGAGACCGGAATCGAGCTTGCGAGGGATGTTCGCTGAGCTCTCCGGACGCATGAAGTAAAACGAGGGGTCTAGACTGAACATGGCGAACAATCCCAAGAAGGTCAAAGACCCCACGGAGGTCGCGCTTTCTGCCATTCAGGAAGCCTTGAACATCAGCGACGTGCCAATTGACAGGAGCAGGGATTCAATCCGCAGCGATGTGACGCCGACGAACTCTTCCCCTAGTCAGGATTACAACCCGAGCGCGTTCGACACCCGGCCGAGCGCCGATCGGCAGACCTTTGAGTCGGTCGAGGATATGCGCCCGACCCGCCGCGCAGCCAACGACGACCGCGAAACCATCGGACAGATTCTGCAGGCCATTCAGAAGGGCCGGCCTGCCCGCAACGTTTATACACTCGCCTCGCTTTTCGCCGCGGTCTGGGTTGCCGGCGCCGGACTGCTGACCGTCAGCTTCCTTGCTTCGCTGCAGGCTGCGGTCGGACAGGGCAGCGGCGCGCTGGTGCTGGCCGGCCTGGCGGCCATGTTCTTTGCGCCGGTGCTGCTGTTCTATTTCCTGGCCAGCCTTTCCTGGCGCGGCCAGGAGTTGCGGATGATCGCGCAGTCGATGGCGCAGGTTGCGATCCGTTTTTCGGAGCCCGAGGGCGCGACAAGCGACTCGATGGTAACGGTTGGCCAGGCGATCCGCCGCGAAGTCGCGGCGATGGGCGACGGCGTCGAACGCGCCATTGCGCGCGCCGGCGAACTTGAAACCCTGGTCGCCAATGAAGTCTCGGCGCTTGAACGCGCCTACAGCGACAACGAGGTGCGAATCCGTGCCCTGTTGCAGGATATCGCCCATCAGCGCGACAATCTCGTCGGCCAGGCCGAACAGGTTCGCAGCGCGATCTCAGGCGTGCAAATCGACCTGCGCCACGACATCGCGCTGATCTCGGACGCGATAGCATCGCGCGTCGATGAGGTTGCAAAAAGCATCACCGGAGCGCTTGAAGAGCGCGGCGCCCACATCACCAGCGCGCTGAGCAATGCCGGCGACAACATGATCCTCGCGCTGGGAGAGCGCGGCGGCGACCTGCTCGATCGTCTCGAGGAAGCCAGCGCCGAAACCACGCGCGCGGTGCTCGACGCCAGCGAGCGCCTCACCACCAGCCTCAATTTCAAGACCGGCCACGTCCATGACGAGTTCGTCGATCTGGCCGACCGCGTGCACGAGATGCTGAACGAGCGGATCGACCGCATCACCAGCGAATTCGAGCAGCGTTCATCCACCATCGTCGACGGAATTTCCGACCGGACCGAACAGGTCCATGATTCGCTGAAGAACTCGAGCGACTCCCTGCTGCTGGAACTCGAACTGCGCAGCGGCGATCTTGTGAGCAAGATCGATGAAGCCGGCAATCGCCTCGCGGCGAATATCCTCACCAGCGGCGACAAGGCCAGCGAAGCGCTGGACGTCACCGTCAACTCGCTGGTGGCGAAGGTCGTGAGCCAGACCGAAACCACGCACGACACGCTCAGCCTGCAGATGAGCACGTTCGATGAGTTGGTGAAGAACCAGGGCGGCGAACTGGCGGAAAAGTTCGCGCGCGACAGCGGCACGCTGGGTGCTCTTATCACCCGCCACATCTCGGAGTTCGATCGCACCGTCAAGACCTTCGGCGGCGAAATCGTCGACCGCATGGGTCAGCGCACGCAGGATATCGCCGAAAGCCTGAAGACCTATGTCGACACCTTCGACACCCGGTTGACCTCAAACAGCGGCGAGATCACGGCCTCGCTCGACCAGCGTCTGCTGCAATTCGAGACCACGCTCGAAAACCGCGTGGCCAATCTCGATACCTCGCTCGACAGCAAGATCAAATCCTTCGATGAATCCGTCGATGGCCGTCTCAAATCGCTCGAGCAGACTTTCGACACACGGGCGCAGTCGGTTACCGAAACCATCGACAACCGTCTCGGCACGCTGGCATCGTCGCTGACCGATGGCGCCGCGCAGGCGATCCACTCGATCGACTCGCGCCTCAACCAGCTCACCTCTTCTTTGACCGACGGCACCGCGCAGGCGATCGAAGCGGTCGACCGCCGCATCTCCAATGTGACCGAAACCATCGATGGTCGCAGCGCCCAGCTGACCGACACCATCACGGCGCGGTTCCAGGAAATTCATCAGGGCATCGAAACCCGGGTCGGCGCGGTTGCCGTCGATATCGATATGCGCGTCGCGCAGTTCGAAGACCTTCTGGGTACGCGCGTCGAAGCCGTGGCAGGCCGCATCGAGAGCAGCGGACGGCAAGCCAGCGAGGGCCTCATGGCACGCGCCGAGGAGTTGTCGCTCGGAATCAAGTCCCACGTGGACGACGCGGAACGCTCGCTGACGAACCTTGTGGTCAATACCAGCGAGACCATTCAGACCGGCGCGCGCGCGGCGCAACAGTCGCTGCTTTCGGTTTCCTCCGACGTCGGCGCGCAGCTGAAGCTGACCTCGGCGGAAGTCGAGCGCTCGCTCACCGCCGTCGGCACCGGCGCCGCGAACTCGATTGTGACCAGCGCCCGCGATGCGCAAGCCACATTGGTGACCGCCTCGGCCGATGCCGCGACCCAGATCAAGTCGTTGTCCGCCGACATCGAACGAACCCTCTCCGCGGCCGGCACCGCGACCGCCAGTTCGGTTGTCGCCGGCGCGCGCGAGGCGCAGACCACGCTGGTCACGGCTTCTGCGGACGCGGCTAACCAGGTCAAGTCATTGGCCACCGATGTCGAGCGAACCCTGTTGGCCGCCGGCACCGCGACCGCCAGTTCGGTGGTCGCCGGCGCGCGCGAGGCGCAGACCACGCTGGTCGCCGCCTCGTCGGATGCCGCCAACCACGTCAAGTCGCTTGCGACCGACGTGGAACGTACGCTGATGGCGATCGGGACGGATACTGCCGCCTCGATTCTAGGCAGCGCGCGCGAGGCGCAACTTTCGCTGACGGCAACGTCAGGCGAGGCAGCGAACCAGATCAAGGCGATCTCGGCGGACATCGAGCGGTCGCTTGGTGTGGTCACCACCAATACCACCGACAATATCCAGACCAGCGCGCTCAATGCGCAGACCGCTCTGGTGGCGGCATCCAATGAGGTCAGTTCGCAGGTCAAGGCGACATCGGCGGAAGTCGAACGCTCGGTTCTCGCCGCCAGCGGCGCATTCGGCACGACCATGGCCGGCAAGACCGACGAAATCGTTACGTATGTGCAACAGCAGACCGATCGTCTCTCGCAGATAATCGATAGCAAGCGTGGAGCGCTGGTCGAGGCGATGGGCGCGAAGACCAGCCAGCTGTCGGCCGATATCGACCGCGTCACGTCGGACGCGCTGAAATCGATCGAGACCAGGGGGGTGGCATTCTCGCAATCGATGGCGACCAACGGGTCCGACGTCGCGCGCACGATTACCAACGCTGGCGAACTGGCGACAGGGGCTGTGAGCAAGTCGCTGAAGGACCTCGAACTCGCCTCCCGGACGGCGATCGACCAGTCGCGTCAGGTGTCGATCGCGGCAGTGACCGAGATGCAGGAAACCAGCAAGATCCTGCGAACCGATACGGTCGCCCTGTTCGAGCGGCTGCGCGAAGGCAATATCCTGTTGCAGGAAGTGCTTACCGGCGCGCATGACAATCTCAACTCGCTCGAGCGCGCCCTGGTCACGCGCGTGGCCGACTTCGTGTCCGCCATGAACGACGTCACCTCGCGCAACGGCATCGCCACCCAGACGCTGGAAGACCAGTTGTCCATCTTCAACACCAAGACCACGAGGGCGCTGGAAGACCTCGGCTCGCTTTCCAGCCAGTTCGAGTCGCACGGCAAGGCGCTGGTCGATGCCGCCGATCTGGTCGAGCAAAGCAACCGCAACACCTCCACCTCCGTCGCCGATCGCAAAGCCGAGCTTGAATCGCTGGTGACGACGATCGATTTGCGAACCACCGATCTCGATCACCGGTTGTCGCGGTTCACGGGCTTGCTGGATGAATCGCTGTCCGCCGCCGAAGCGCGCGCGCGCGATATCGCGCGGGTGGTCGCGGAAACGGCCGGCGCGGGTTCTTCCGCGATCAGCCGGCAGTTTGAATCGGTTCGCGCGTCGGCGGAGGAGGAACGACGGCTGACAGCCGACGCCATGAGCGAAATGTATCAGCGGAGCACGCAGGAAGCCGACGCCATGTTCAAGCAGTCGGCGGACAAGTTCGCCGTGATGGTGCAGGGCATGAAGCAGATGGCTTTGGAGATGCATAACGAGCTGGAAGCCACGCGAACCGAACTTCGCCGCGGCGTGCTGGAGATGCCGCAGGAAGCCGCCGAGAGCACCTCGCAGATGCGCAAGGTCATTGTCGACCAGATCGAGGCGCTGGCCGAACTGAACCGGATCGTCGCACGTCATGGCCGCGGACTGGACGTAGCGACCGCAGCCCGCCCGAGCGCGCAGCGCGATGAGGAGCAGATGCTGGCAACCGGCACTGGTCGCGCCGAGGCGCAGCCGCAGCCGCGGCCCGCACCACGTCCGCGCGACGCCAGCAGCGCCTCGAATTTACCGCCGCCGGACCTCGGCACGTCGAGTTCGCGCCGCACCGAAACGCCGCCGGTCAGCCCGACCAATCCCGAGCCGGGACGCGATGGATGGCTCTCCGACCTGTTGAGCCGCGCCGACACCGGCGGCAGCAACCGCGATGCCCCGCGCGGCCGCGCGCCGCAGCCCGGAATTGGCGGCAATCCGCTGGAGTCGCTGTCGCTCGACATCGGCCGCCTGTTGGATCGCAATCTCGCGGGAGAGATGTGGGATCGCTATCAGCGCGGCGAGACCAAGGCATTCACCAAGCGGCTCTACACGCCGGCCGGCCAGAAGGCCTTCGATGAAGTCGCCCGCAAATATCGCGCCGACCGGAGCTTCAAGCAGACGGTCGACCGCTACATCGCCGAATTCGAGCGATTGCTCGACGAAGTCGCGCGCGAGGACCGCGGGCCCGCGGCGCTGCGCAACCACCTCACCTCGGAGACCGGGCTGGTCTATACCCTGCTCGCCCACGCGGCGGGACGGCTCGGATAAGCTTCAGACGGATCGCGGATTAAAAAACGGAGGCAGCGATGCCTCCGTTTTTGTTTTTGCAACACACTTTCCGAGATCAGACAGCTTGCAGCAGGTGGAAATTCTGGATATATTGCTGGATATAACTCGTTAGCCTTGGAGCAGGTCATGGGGGATGCGGCGCAGAAGAGAGCACTACGGAATTACCGGAGTCGGCTGGTCAAGCGCGGGATGGCGCGATTTGAGGTCCTCGGCCTGGATACCGACCGCGACCTGATCCGGTCCTTGGCAAGGCGGCTTGCTGAAGACGACCCCGATGCCGTGCGGCTTCGAGCGGCTGTTAACCGGACGATGGCTGGCGAATCGCCAAAGAAGGGCGGCATCCTCGCCGCGTTGCGCCGCTCGCCGCTGGTCGGAGCCGATCTCAAACTTGCCCGTCCGCATGAAGCCGGCCGCAAGGTCGACTTGTGACGCGCTATCTCCTTGACACGAACATCATCAGCAATGTCACAAAGCCTAATCCATCCACGGCGCTTCTCGCATGGATGGCGGAACAGACCGACAATGACCTGTTTATCTCCGCGCTGACCGTTGGCGAAATCCGGCGCGGGTTGCTGGAAAAGTCTGCTGGAAAAAAACGCGCTTTGTTGGAAGCCTGGTTCGTCGGCCCGGAAGGACCGCAAGCCCTTTTCGCAGGCCGCGTGCTCGCTTTCGACGAGAAGGCGGGCCTCATCTGGGCGCAGCTGATGGCTGACGGTACCGCCAGGGGGCGACCACGGAGTGCGCTCGACATGATCATCGCCGCAATCGCTGAGGTCAACGGTTGCGTCGTTGTGACCGATAACGAGAAGGATTTCACCGGGCTAAAATTCGTCAATCCGCTTCGAACTCGCAGGATGGACTAGTACTACTGCGTCACAAGTTCATCCGCACGCGTCGCGCGGTTGAAGCGCGACAGCATGGGCATCGTGGCAAGCGCCTGA
>WNGN01001443.1_pt1 | contig 21950 bp, 26 predicted proteins | sample 5400561 | NCBI WGS metagenome assembly WNGN01 (sample SAMN13153379, study PRJNA577476) | soil metagenome | isolation source: 115 cm soil or saprolite under Garry oak tree replicate 2 | place: USA:California | collected 2016-06-15 | reverse complement strand
GGCCGTTGGAGGTGATGCTCGTCTTGAGCGCACGCGTACCCAGATAGTCGAGGATCGCCCTGTACTCGGTGTGAAGCCCGTTCTCGCCGACGCCGAGGTTCACCGAGCGCGCCGGGATGCTCTCACAGACCTGCTGGACGTCTCGGAGCGTCAGCCGCTGCACCACCGTGTCCGGCCGATAGCAGTGCGGGCATCTGAGATTGCATTCGTTCGTGAGACCGAGGCCGACAGAGAAGACCATTGCGCTAGCGCCTCCAGGCGTACCGCACCGTCGTGAGGAGCAGATGGTAGCCGGCGAGGAGGCTGCCTTTGAGCGTCCCCGCGACCTTCGAGCGGCCCACGCGCTGGCGACAGCTCACCGGCACCTCGACGATCCGGTACCCGCGCCGAACCGCCTTGACCACCATCTCGGCGGGCCAGCCGTAGGTCTTGTGCTCCATGCCGAGGTCGCGGAGCACGCGGGCGGGGATCGCCCGGAACGGGCCGATGTCAGTGAGCCTGAGGCCGTAGAGCGCACGCACCAGCGCCGTCACCACGCGGTTGCCCACCCGCTGCTGGAGCGTGAGCGCGCTCCGGGAGGCGCCGTCACGCACACGCGAGCCGAGGACCAGATCGGCCTCGCCCGCCAGCACCGGGCCCAGCACCCGCGGCAACTCGGCCGGATCCTCGTTGCGGTCGCCGTCAAGAAAAACGAGGATGTCCGCGTGACCGGCGGCCAGCGCGCCGGCCAGGCAGGCCGCGCCATAGCCGCGTGTCGGTTCTCGCACCACCCGGGCGCCGGCGGCGGCGGCGATCTCCGCAGTGCGGTCGGTGCTGCCGTTGTCCACGACAATGATCTCGTCGACGAGGTCGCGCGGCACCTCGCGGACGACGCCGCCGATGGCCGCCTCCTCGTTCAACGCCGGGATCACCACGCTGATCCGCAAGTCGCCTCCATGTGCGTCCGAGTATGCCCCCGCGCCGGGAGGCCCGGTTGTTACGAGCGTGTGAAATAATCGGGCGGCCCTGTCCGAAAGCCGATGACCGAGGGCTCCATCAATACGACGGGCCGCGCGCCAAATCAACACCGTTGACACGGCTGGGACAGCTCGGCGCCCAACCGAGCCCACATTGAGACACAGGGGACGGGCCCGTCAGGTGCGCTCGAGGCGAAGAGTCAGCCGTGGAGATCGAGCAAGAGCGCGGCGTGGTCGCTCAGAGTATTGGTCTCTCGTCGAGCTCGCCTCCCCCAGTCATAGCGGACATCTCGGAGACGAGGCCGCAGCTCGGAGTTGACGAAGGCCTGGTCGAGCCGAAAGCCATTGCCCTGGTTCGGCGAATACCAGGTGTACACGCGCGCCCGACCACGCAGCAGCCGGAACGCGTCAAGCCAACCCAATCGCTCGAGGGCGTCCAGCCAGGCCTCTTCTTTCGGTCCGAACACGCGAGTCTCATCGTCGATACCCGGGCGGCCGGAGTTCGTATCGCCGACAAGCAGGAGAGGGCCGCGACGCCAGCGGCCGAGCACTGTGAGCACCGCCGCGAAAAAGATATCCTTGCGGCCGCTCATGCGATTCGGGACGTGCATCGCACCAAACGTCAGAGGGCGTCGCGCGTCGACGGAGGCGAGCAGCCACCGGCCAGATTCACTCGGCTCCGCCCGGATGCGGACGCGGCGCAGCGGCCAGCGAGTGGCGATGAGCAGGCGATTGGCGTTCGGCCGCGCGGGATCTGCCGTCGTGCATTGATGAACGAGGCCGAAGGAGGCGAGAGCGCGACCAAGCTCGAGGCTGGGCGGCGTTGCGCGGAACTCGCACAGGGCCACCGTATCCGGAGCCCAGGCCTCGAGCTGTTGGGCGATCCGCTTGACGCGCGTGCCGCCTCCGGCCCGGATGTTCCAGAAGACGATTCGCATAGCCGGCTCGCGCCGAGCCCGCGAAGCTTACTCTTTACGCAGCGACGTCTCCAGCAGCTCCAGGGCCGCCCTGGCGAACGTCCACATGTTCTTCTCTCGATCGCCGTGCCGGGTCTCCAGCGTCATGGCCCGCTCGACTGGCCCGGCCACCGCGATGCACGCGTGGCCCGCCGTGTCGCCGTAGCGGTTGCCCGTCGGGCCACTCGCACCCGTCTCGGCCAGCCCCCACGTCGCGCCCAGGAGCTCGCGGACCGTCCGCGCTTTCAGGAGGGCGTACGCCTCGGTGCTCGCCCGGATGCCCCTGACCGACTCGTCCGGCACGCCTAAGAGCGCGCGCCGCGCCGCCTGCGTGTAGATCACCCCGCCGCCCAGGAAGTAGGCGGAGGCGCCGGGCACGGCGAGCAGCGCCGCCGAGATCAATCCACCGGCCGACGACTCCGCGACGGCGATGGTCTCCTTCCGCTCCTTCAGCAGCGTGCCGAGCGATGCGGCCATCGTCGTCAGCTCATTCATGACTTCGCTCTGCGCCGATGGAGCTCAGGCGCGCGCCGCGCCCTCGGAGCGGGAGACCGCCTCGATGGCCTCCGCGAACATCGCGAGCGTCCGGGCCACGTCGTCGTCGCTGTGGGCGAGCGTGACGTAGATCTTCGACGTGCCTTTGACGACGCCCCGCCGCAAACACTCCGCGTTGAAGATGCCGAGGTGCGCGCCGTTCGCCGTCAGCGTCGCGCGGTAGTCGACGACCGGCCGGTCCGTGAAGACGACGTCGAAGACCGTGGTCTCCCCGATCACCTGCGCCGCCAGCCCGGACTTCCGGACGATGTCGCTCAGGCCGTCGCGCAGCGTGCGTCCGGTCCGATGGAGCCGCTGGTAGACGCCGGGCGCTCGGAGCTCGGCGAGCGTGGCGAGGCCGGCGACGGCGGCGATGGGGTTGCCGTTCAGCGTGCCGATCTGCGCGACGAAATCCGGCGTGCCTTCGAGCCGCGGGTCGAAGGCGCGCATGATCTCCCGGCGCCCACAGACCGCGGCGAGCGGGAAGCCGCCGCCGATGATCTTGCCGTACGCGGCGAGATCGGGAACGACGCCGTAGTACTCCTGGGCGCCGCCGTAGGCGAAGCGGAATCCCGTGACGACCTCGTCGAAGATCAGCGGGATCCCGTGGCGCTGCGTGAGCGTGCGCAGTCCCGCGAGGAAGCCGGGCTGGGGCGAGATGAGCCGCTGGAACGGCTCGACGATGACCGCCGCCAGCTCGTCGGCGTACACCGCGAGGAGCGCCTCCACGGTGGCGAGATCGTTGTAGGGGGCGATCAGCACCTCGCCCTCGAGGACGTGCGGGATGCCGGCCGAGTCCGCCGTGGCCGCGGGGAACGCTTTCGGCGACTTCGGTGACGCGCTCATCAACGCATAGTCGTGGCTCCCGTGGTAGCCGCCCTCGAACTTCATGACTTTGTCGCGCTTCCGGTAGGCGCGCGCCGCTCGGAGCGCGAAGAAGGTCGCCTCGGTTCCGGTCGACGTGAAGCGCACCTGCTCGGCGCACGGCACCGCCCGACAGAGCTCGTCGGCGAGGGCGACGATGGGCTCGTTCACGAGGAAGTAGGTGGTGCCGTGCTCGAGCTGCGCCCGCACCGCGGCCACCACCGCCGGGTGAGCATGACCCAAGATCAGCGGGCCGGAGCCCATGAGGTAGTCGATGTATTCGCGCCCGCTCACGTCATAGAGCTTGGAGCCCGAACCACGCTTGACGATGAACGCGAGATCGTCCGGAAGCCGTGTTGACCCGAGCGCGCCACCGGGCAGGCAGTGCGCCGCGGTCTCGAGAATACGCTTCTCTTCGTCCGAAAGTGGACGGTCCATGTCGTCTCTACCTCCCAGGGCAATTGGCGCCTGCGCCCTTGTAGCACCGCGGCGCCAGCCTGACAAGCCTTGTGGCTCGCGTTCTTGACCTCCGGATCGGGCCACCTACAATGCCCCGGCAACCCGAAGAGTTGCCGTCAGGAGGGGACTGCAAGATGAGGGAGCTCGCACGAGCCAGGTCCTTCGCACCGTGTTCCGGTCAGGTGACGTCCGGGCGACGGTGGAGTCTGCGGGTGACGGCGTTGCAATCTTAGAGTCGGAGGTTCAGGCGACCGGGGAAGGCACGTTCGTCGAGTCGGGCACCATAAGTTACGGTGACGCCGGACGGGTCGCGTTCAGAACGGTCGGGCAGGGCGTGACCCGGCCGAGCGCGATCGCGGGCCTCCGACACGGAGCCGTGATCTGGGAAGTGACACGAGGTGAAGGCCGACTGGCCGGGGCTCAGGGGTTCATCACCTCGAATTTCACGGTCGGGCCCGACGGTCAGGTCACTGACGACCATTTCGTCCGTCTCTTCCTGCCTTGACGGTCCCAGGGGTTGACAGCAGGTTCCGTCAAGGGCTAAATCCATTCGCCCGCAGGAGACGAACCAAGTGCACCCCGATCAGGGTAAGGAGGGCCAGCCATGAGGAGACAGTCCAGCTATTCGCGTCGGCAGTTCTTTCGCGTGGGCGCCGCCGGCGTGGCCACCACAATGGTCGTCGCGTCGGGCCGGGGCCGCGGTGTCGCGCGAGCGGCCGTCCAGAGCCCGCCGCCGATGAACACGGCGCCGCGCGTCTTGCGGAAGCCGCCGCTCGACGAGCTCGGGCGCATCGCGAAGTCGTATGGCCTGGACGCGAGTGCCGAGGACCTCGCGTCGTTCCGCAACCTGATGGACGGCGTCCTGGCGTCGTACCGACGCCTGGACCAGTTCGCCGAGCCTACGCTGCCCGTGAAGTACCCGCGCGATGCGGGCTACCGCCCGCCGGCGTCCGAGAACCGGCTCAACGCGTGGTACTGGAAGTGCTCTATCAAAGGCGCCACCTCGGGACCGCTCGCTGGCAAGAAGATCGCGATCAAGGACAACGTGTGCGTGGCCGGGATCCCGATGATGAACGGCTCCGCCGTTCTCGAAGGCTACGTGCCCGACGTCGACGCGACGCTCGTCACCCGGATTCTCGACGCCGGAGGCGAGATCGTCGGCAAGGCCGTCTGCGAGCACCTCTGCTTCTCCGGGGGCAGCCACACCTCCGACACCGGACCGGTGCTGAACCCGCACGACCCGAAGCGCTCTGCCGGTGGCTCCTCGAGCGGGAGCGCGGCGCTCGTCGCCGCCCGGGAGTGCGATATGGCCATCGGCGGCGACCAGGGCGGATCGATCCGGATCCCCAGCTCCTATTCGGGCGCCGTCGGCCTCAAGCCGACCTACGGACTCGTGCCGTACACGGGGGTCTTCCCGATCGAGCTGACGCTCGATCACACCGGCCCTATCGCGCGCACCGCGGCCGACTGCGCGCTGCTGCTCGAAGCGATCGCGGGTGCCGACGGTCTCGACCCTCGGCAGTCAGGCGCCGTCCGCACGGAGGCCTACACGAAGAAGCTGCCTGGCGACGTCCGCGGCCTTCGTATCGGCTTCGTACCAGAGGGCTTCGGCTGGCCGAACTCCGAGCCGGACGTGGACAAGATGGTGCTGGACGCCGCTCAGCGCCTGACCCGCGCCGGCGCCACCGTGACCGAGGTCTCGGTGCCGCTCCATCGCGACGGGATTCACATCTGGAACGCGATCGCGGTCGAAGGCGCCACGATGCTGATGGTCAGCGGTAACAGCATGGGGACCAACTGGAAGGGACACTACACAACCTCGCTGCTGGACTTCTACGGCCGGAGCCGCCGCGCGCGGGCGAACGATCTTTCCGAGACGGTCAAACTGGTGATCCTGCTCGGCCAGTACATGCAGGACAACTATCACGGCCGGTACTACGCCAAGGCCCAGAACCTCGCGCGAGTGCTGCGGGCGGCCTATGACGACGCGCTGGGGAATGTCGATCTCCTGCTGATGCCGACGCTGCCCCTGAAAGCGACGTTGCTTCCAGCCCCTAACGCGAGCCGCGAGGAATACGTCGGGCGTGCGCTCGAGATGATCGCGAACACCGGTCCCTTCGATGTGACGGGACACCCGGCGATCACCGTCCCTGCTGGTATGTCCGGGGGGTTGCCGGTCGGGATGATGCTGATCGGCCGGCACTGGGAGGACGCGACGGTGCTGCGCGCCGCCGACGCCTTCCAGAAGCTCAGCTAGCTCTTCGAAGAACCGTTACTGGGGCGGGACGAGGGGCAGCAGGATGTGCGACTGCTGCCCCGGCCCGCAGTGAAGCGTGACCTTTTTGCCGAAGATCGCCGGGGGCCGGTCGCGCGGGTCGTTGTGCAGGAACGGCCCGCAGCCGGTGAAGACCGCGCCGAGCGTCCCCAGCCCCGGCCCGGGACCGCCTGGGTACTCGTAATCGCGCCCGCGCACGGTCAGCGCGATCCGATAATCGGGTGGCACCACGATGCAGGTCGGCCAGATCTCGATATCCAGCTCGTACACGCGTCCCGGGGTCAGGGGCTGGATCTCGTCGTGCGTGTGGTAGGGGCGGTACGGCAGCGTCAGCTTCGGATCGAGCTGGCGGTGGGAGGCCCGAAGCCACCCTTGGGCGATCGGGGTGTGCGGGTCGAGGGCCCCCTGGAACACGACCTCTTTCATGTTCGGCGTGAGCACGCGAACGACCAGGAACAGGTCCGCGTCCGTGGTCTCGGACGAGACGTAGAGCCTGGCCGCGATGGGGCCGGTAATCTCGGTCTCTGTGTCGAGCGGCTTCGTCAAGAACGTGACCCCGTCGCCGAGGCTGCTATAGGTCACGCTGCCGTCCCGGACGAGCGGCTCGCCGCCGAGGCTCCCGTCGGCCGGGTTGAGGTAGAGCTTCGTCCACCGCGTCCGGGCCAGCGGCCATTCGCGTTCATGACGCTCGACGAATCTCTCGCCTGGATGACGCACCTGGAGCACGACCGTCGGCTGATTCTTCCACCCGGTGTCTTCGCCCTTGAGGAAGTGGCCGAAGAACCTTTTCTGGAGGCTCACGCCGTAGTCCGTGTAGAAGTGCGTCCAGTGCTCGATTCCGTGCACCTCGAGCCATTTCTGCTCCGAGGCTGCGCGAACGAACCCTTCGAAGTTGCCGCGTGGGTGCAGGCCCTGGCCTCCCCAGTTCGCTGCGGAGAGTAGCGGCGTCCTGACCTTCGACCAGTCGGGCATGCGCGAGCGCCAGTACTCGTCGCTGGCCAGCGGGTTCTTCGCGCAGTCCTCGTAGAACTCGCGCCGGTTGGCGCCGAGCTCTTCCTCGGTGAGCGTCAACGGCCCGGACACCCAGTCGCCCGTCATCCGGCTGCGCCAGCCTCTGGTTCCCCGGCCGTGCTGCACCCTGACGACTTGCGAGGGGAACCAGGTCCTGCCGAAGGTGCACAGAATGCCGCCGTGATGGCTGAGGTCGCGGTAATAATCGGCGGCCCCCTCCCAAATGCAGATGGCGGCCAGATGCGGCGGCTGGAGCGCCGCGACCTGCCACTGGTTCATCGCGTAGTAGGAGATGCCGTTCAAGCCGATCTTGCCGGTGCTCCACGGCTGCGCGGCCGCCCACTCGACGCAGTGGTAGAGGTCCTTCGTCTCGCGGGCCGACCAGATGTCGAGGTAGCCTGGCGAGCGGCCGGCGCCGCGTGAATCCACCCGAACGCAGACGTAGCCGTCCGGCACCCATTTCTCGGGATCCACAACTTCCCAGTTCTGGTACTTGTTGGTGGAGCCTGCCGGGACGTCCGGGTGTTGCTCTATCATGCGGCGCCACTGATCGGTATAGAGATCCTCGAAGTGCAGCCACTTGCCGTAGGGGCCGTACGACATGATGACGGGGTGCGTGTCCCCCCTGATCGGCCGATAGACGTCGGCGCGGAGGGCGAGGCCGTCGTCCATGACGATAGGAACGTCCCAGTCGATGCGCATCCCGTCGCGGACCTCGCTCACTCCCGGTAATCCAGCCCGGCCTCGGCGAACCTCGACTTGAAGTCCGGCCGCGCCATGAAGGCGATGAGGGCCCGGGCCGCCTCGGGGACGGCGCTGCGGGCGGCCAGGCCAGCCGAGTACGTGGTGATCTTCTGCAAATCTTTCGGCAGCGGGCCGACCAGGGTCACGCCCTTGACGGGCAAGATCTCGCTGATCTGATGCGCGACCAGCTCGGCCTCGCCCTTGGCCACCAGCTCGGCCGGGTAGCCGCCGGGCACGAGCTTGGTCTTTGCCTTCACCGCCTCGGCGATGCCCAGTCGCTGCAGCACGCTGGCGAAGTGGATTCCACTGGTGGCGCCCTGGGCGGGGTCCACGTAGACGATGGACTTCGCCGCCAGCAAGGTCTGCTTGAAAGCCTCCGGGGTCGAGATGTCGGGCTTCGGCGCGCCCTCGCGCACGCCCACGCCCATCCCCGTGCGGGCGATGTCCGTCCGGGTGCCGGGGGTCACGGCGCCCTGTCGCGCCATCTCGTCGATGGCGATATCGGTCATGATCACCACGTCCGCCGCGTCACCCGCGGTGAGCTTCTGGCGCATGACGCCGACCGTCCCGAACGTCAACGTCGCCGTGTGCCCTGTCTCCTGCCGGAACGCGGCGGCGAGGTCGGTCACGATCGCCCGCACCGCGCCCGCGCTCAGCACCTTGATCTCGGCCGCCTGCGCGCGGTCCATGCCCGGCCACAGGGCTATCGTCATCAGAAGAGAGCCCAGGCACCCCGCGACCCTCGTCGCCATGCTCATCGTTCGCCTCCTCGCCCACCGAGCGGGCCGCGTCAGATGTCCTCTCCCAGAACGCCACCGGTGTCAAGTCGTGAGGCCGAGCGTCGGGACCATCATGCCTTGCTTACATCCTGAGAAAGCGCTTGACGGCGCGTGCCGTCCGGTCTAATGACAGCGAGTCATGCAATTTGTGGCTGGAGCGTGGACGGGCCATGCGCTTTCGTGACAAGGTCGCGCTGATCACGGCGGCCGGCAGCGGGATCGGGCGGGCGACGGCCGAGATCATCGGCGCCGAGGGAGGCGCGGTGGTCGGCGTGGATACGGACAAGGCCCGTCTCGACGCCCTCGTGGATACGATTCGTCGTGGCGGCGGACAGGCCGAGGCGCGCCGGGCCGATGGGCTCGATCCGGCTCAGGTGACCGAGGCGGTCGACGGCGTGGCTCGCGCCCACGGCCGTATCGACATCCTCGTCAACGCCGTCGGTGGCAGCACCATCATCGCCCGCCCCGCGGCCACCGTCGACGAGCTGACGCTGGCCGAGTGGCAGCGCCTGATCGCTTTCAACCTGGACGCGACCTTCCTCTTCTGTCACGCCGTAGCCCCGGTCATGAAGCGACAGCGGTCCGGCAAGGTCGTCAACATCTCGTCCATCGCGGGACGCGGCATCAGCCCTACCAGCAGCAGCGCCTATGCCGCGGCCAAGGGCGGCATCATTGCCTTCACGCGAAAGCTCGCGCACGAGCTGGGCCCGTTCGGGGTCACGGTCAACGCTATCGCCCCGAGCCTCACGCTCACCGAGCGGATCCGCCCCCACTGGGACCGGCGCACACCGGAGCAGCAGGCCGCCGAGATCGCCCGCACGCCGCTCCGGCGGGTGGCCGAGGCGGTGGATCAAGCGCGGGTGATCTGCTTCCTGGCTTCCCGCGACGCGGACTTCGTCACCGGCGTGACCATCGACGTGACCGGAGGCGTCTGATAGGCTCTGCCCGCAACTCACATCGCCGAAAGGAGCCGAGCATGATCTACGAGATCCGGACCTACCGCATCGCGCCTGGCAGCCTGGCTGAGGTCGAGAAGCGCTACGGTGAGGCCTACGAGTACCGGAAGAAGTACTCCGAGCTGACCGCCTTCTGGCACACGGAGATCGGCCCGCTCAACGAGATCGTCCATGTGTGGGGCTACCGGGACCTCGCGGAGCGCGCACGCATCCGGAGCGACGCGGCGAAGGATCCGAACTGGCCGCCCAAGATCCGGGAGTTCGTCCGCGAGATGCGCTCGGAGATCGTCGTGCCGTTCTCATTCGTGCCCGAGGTTCGTCCCGGGAAGGTCGGGCCGATCTTCGAGCTGCGCTACTACACGCTCAAGCCCGGCACGCTGCCCGACGTGGCGCAGGGCTGGGAGGCGAAGCTCCCCGAGCGCATGAAGCTCTCGCCCGTCGTGCTCGCCGGTGGTGTCGAGTTCGGCCGAGCCAACGGCTTCGTCCACGTCTGGGCTTACTCGAGCCTCGACCAGCGCGCGCGGGTGCGGGACGAGGCACGGCAGCAGGGCGTCTGGCCCCCACCGGGAGGACCTGACCGGCTGCTGACGCAGGAGAACAAGGTCCTCTTGCCCTCCGCCTTCTCGCCGCTGCAGTAGCCCGTCGCGTTTCCCACGGGGCGCCGGTGATCCCGCCGGCGCCCCGGCCGAGCGATCCTCGACCTCAGGCGATCCTGATGATGCTCGGCTCGATGGGCTTGAAGCGGTCGGCGACCAGGGGATCATGGCCGGCGACGATCAGCTTCTCGGCGCCCGCGAGCGCGTCGATCGTCTCGAAGGCCGCGAGCATCTCGGGGAGGCTCGTGATGATCTGGACGGGCTGGCGCGTCTCGACGTTGCGGTAGAAGTGCGAGGCGTCGGAGGTGAGGACGACCGTGCCGCGTTGGGTCAGGACGGTGACGATCTGGAGCCCCGCGGTGTGGCCGCCGACGCGGTGGACGCGGATTCCCGAGAGCACGTCGCGGTCGCCGTCGATGATCCGCACCCGGTTCGCGTAGGTCAGCGTCACGAGTCGCGCGAGCGCCCCGACGTTCGCCGACTGCCCGAAGGCCGGATAGCGACCGAAGGGCCCCGTCCAGAACGCCACCTCGTCCCGCTGGATCCAGTACTCCGCGTTCGGGAAGAGGCTGTGCCCGGCCCAGTGGTCGTAGTGGAGGTGGGTGATGAGCGCGATGGGCACGTCGCCCGGCTTCACGCCCGCGCGCTCGACCATCGCCGCCGGGCTCACATAGTTCCGGATCCCGCGCTCCCGCGCGTCGTCGTCGAGGAACCCGGTGTCCACGAGGATCGGGTGGGGACCTCCGAGGATCAGCCAGACGTAGTAGTGGAGCGTGATCGGCGCGTGCGACGCCTCGCGGTAGAAGAACTGGCAGGCCGTCGTGTCCCGCTCGCCGTACTTGAGCGCGTAGACTTCGTACATGGGTCACCTCGCTGGCGCCGAAGTATACTCCAGCAGAGTCGGCCTGATCCGGCGAGTTCGAAAAGCTAGACTGCCTCGCTAGCCTGCCCAGAACCGAGCTTGACCGGCTAAGGGGGCGTGAGTACATTGTAAGCACGTCGTTTTCCCCGCGGGAGGTGCTTGCGATGAAAGCGCGGCTGGTGCGAATCGGCAACTCGCGAGGGGTGCGGCTCCCCAAACCTCTGATCGAAGAGGCCGGGCTGTCAGATGAAGTCGAGGTCTGGGTCCGGGACGGCGCCCTCGTCATCACACCCACCAGGCGGCTCAGGTCGGGCTGGGCTGAGGCCGCGCGCCGGATGCGCGAGAGCGGGGAAGATCGCCTGCTCGACAAGCCCATCCGCACTCGCTTCGATGAAGAGGAGTGGCAGTGGAAGTAGGGGGTGGTGTCAGCCGCGGGGATGTCTTCTTAGTCGATCTGAACCCGACCCGTGGGGGTGAGATTCGAAAAACAAGGCCCTGTGTGGTCGTGTCTCCCGACGAGTTGAACGCTCACCTGCGTACCTTCATTGTGGCTCCCCTGACGACGGGCGGCCATGCCTATCCTTTCCGCGTTCCCTGCCGGTTTCGGGGCAAGTCAGGCCGCGTCGTGCTCGATCAAGTACGCACCGTCGATCGCGAGAGGCTGGTTCGGCACATGGGACGGCTCCCGCCGGCGACGCTTGGCAGGGCGCTGGGGGTGCTCCAAGAGATGTTCGCGCCGTAGTTACACTCCTCCAGGACGGCGCGTCGTCAAACGCGGCTGCCCTGGCGCCGAAGTGTGCTCTACAATCGCGCCATCATGCGTGGGGAGAAGGCCGTGACCAGCCAATCGATCCTCTGGCGGAGACTGGATCAGCCGGGCCATGAGTCTTGTCGACTGCTTGTCCAGCATTCCCACTGGCATCTGAGCGGCGCGGCGGTCTTTGCCCACGACCAGCAACCGTGCCGGCTGGACTACGCGGTCGTCTGCGATTCGGGGTGGCACACCGTGTCTGCACGGGTTGCGGGCTGGGTCGGCAACGACGCAGTCGAGATCGAGCTCGCGGCCGATTCTGCGCGGCGCTGGCGGCTCAACGGAGCAGAGTGTCCCGCCGTGGCGGGCTCTATCGACGTCGACCTCAACTTCAGCCCGTCCACCAACCTGCTTCCGATTCGCCGGCTGGGCTTGGCGATCGGACAGGAGGCCAAAGTGCAGGCGGCCTGGCTTCGCTTCCCGAGCTTCGCCCTCGAGCCGCTCGAACAGCGTTACCGCCGCATCGATGACGCGACCTATCGGTACGAGAGCGCGGGCGGCAAGTTCATCGCCGAGCTCCGGGTGAACGCGGCGGGGTTCGTCACCCGTTATCCGAACGTCTGGCAAGTCGAGGCAGCAACTGACGAAAGGAGCGGTCCTTGAGCACACCTCGATCCGGATCCGGGCCATGAAGATCGGGTTCATCGGGCTGGGCACCATGGGGCGCCACATGGCGTCCAACTTGATCAAGGCGGGCCACGAGCTGGTGGTTCACGACGTGCGACCAGAGGCGTCGGCGCCTCACCGGAAGGCGGGTGCCGGCTGGGCCGAGACGCCGCGCGAAGTGGCCGAGGCGACACACGTGGTGTTCACGTCGCTGCCGGGTCCGCCGGAAGTGGAGGCCGTTGCGCTCGGCGAGCAGGGCCTCCTCGCGGGGCTCGCGGCGGGCAAGGTGTACTTCGACCTCACGACCAATTCGCCCGCGCTCGTGCGCCGGATCCACACGGTGTTCGCGGCACGCGGAATCCAGATGCTGGACGCGCCGGTGAGCGGCGGCCCGCGAGGGGCCGAGACGCGGAGGCTCGCCCTCTGGGTCGGGGGCGACGAGACAGTCTTCAAACGCTACAAGCCGGTGCTCGATGCCATCGGCGATCAGCCTTACTATGTCGGTCCGATCGGTGCGGGCTCGATCGCGAAGCTGGTCCACAACTGCGCCGGCTACGTCATCCAGACAGCGCTGGCCGAGGTCTTCACGCTCGGTGTCAAGGCGGGCGTCGATCCGCTCGCGCTATGGAAGGCGGTGCGCCAGGGCGCGGTCGGTCGGCGTCGCACGTTCGAGGGCCTCGTCGATCAGTTCCTGCCGGGGCGGTTCGAGCCGGCGGCGTTCGCGTTACGACTGGCGCACAAGGACGTCACGCTGGCGACGAGCCTCGGCCGCGAGCACAAGGTGCCCATGCGGCTTGCGAACATCACGCTCGAAGAGATGACCGAGGCGCTCAACCGGGGCTGGGGCGAGCGTGACTCGCGGGTCGCGATGCTCCTGCAGGAGGAGCGCGCGGGCGTCGAGATCCGTGTGCCCGACGCCGCGATCCGCCAGGTGCTCGATCTCGACAAGGGGTGACCTACCAGAACTCGCGCGAAGCCAGCCGCGCGCCTTCGGCCATGCTCGCCAGCTTGGCCCAGACGACGTCGGGATCCACGGCGGCTTGGCCGACCCAGGTCCCGAAGCCGCAGTCCGTCCCGGCGATGACGTTCTCGCGGCCGACCAGCCGCGCGTAGCGGGCGATCCTCTCGGCGATGAGCTCCGGGTGCTCGATGAAGTTGGTGGTCGAGTCGAGCACTCCGGGAATGATCACCTTGCCCGCCGGCAGCTTGACGCGCTCGAACAGCTTCCACTCGTGGGCGTGGCGCGGGTTGGCGGCTTCGAAAGAGACGCCGTGGGGCCGGGCCGCAAAGACAATATCGATGATGTCCGCCAAGGGCACGTCGTAGTGGTGCGGCCCCTCGTAGTTGCCCCAGCAGAGGTGCATGCGCAGCTGGTCGGGCGGGATGTTCGACAGGGCATGGTTGAGGGCCTCGACGTGGAGGCGCGCCATCTTGCGGAACTCGTCGACGGTCAAGCCGGCGAACTGAATGTGCCGGCCCATGGCCAGGTCGGGGCAGTCGACCTGGAGGACGAGGCCCGCTTTCGCCACGGCCTCGTACTCGTGCTTCATCGCGTCGGCGATGGCGTGCAGGTACGCCTCGTGGCTCCCGTAGTGGTCGTTGCGGAAGAAGAGGGAGATGACGCCCGGTGAAGCCGCGGTCAGGAACGCGTCCTCGGCCTTGACCCGTCCGAGGGCCGCTTTCAGATTGTCCGTGTCGACCTGCGCCACCCGCGCGTCGCGCACCGTGATCGGGCCCGTGCAGGCGGGAGTCTTGCGCCGCGCGCGGCCTGGATCGCCGAACACGCGCCTGGCCATCCCGGGGAAGTCCACCAGGTCCTGATACTGGAGCGGCTGACTCGTGCCGCCGAATCCGTTCAGGCGGTCCTTGATGTAGGTGGCGTAACTCGGCTTGCTGAACTCGCCGTCGTTGATGATGTCGATTCCGGCCTCGGCCTGCTTGCCGACGACCTCCGCCACCGCGGACCGGATGCGCGCGGCGAGGGCCGCCGGGTCGACCGGCACACCCTCCTCCTTGGCGAACATCATCCGGATCAGATCGTCGGGCCGAGGCAGGCTACCGGTGTGCGTGGTCAGGAAGCGCTCGGTGCTGCGTCGCATGCTCGTCGCCGCTTTCAGAGCGTCGGGCTCGAGAATTCGCCGCCGAGGACGACCAGCCCCCACGGAGCGCCCTGCGTATCCCAACTGAAGCCGATGTGGCCCGCGAGCGCGTGCTGGTCTCGGAAGAGCCGTTGGATGGGGTACCGGTCGTAGATGCCGTTCGCGCCCGCCAGGGCGTGGAGCGCGTCGACCGTCTCGGTGCAGAGCTCCATCGCGTATGCCACGTTCCGCTTGAAGCGCAGTTTCTCCTCGACCGTCGGCGCGCGGTTCTCCCCGGCGATTCGCTGGGCCGCGAGACAGTCCGTCCTGATGACGAGCCGCGCCGCGTCGACCTTCGCCCCCGCGCCGGCGACGCGGAGCTGCACCGCCTGGAAATCGCGCATGCGCATGGCCGTGTAGCTCGTGCTCCGCTCCCGGATCGCCTCGAGCGTCAGCTCGAGCGCGGCCTGCGCGTTGCCGACGCCGGCGGCCGCGAGGCAATGCGAGCCGAGGGCCGAGAGGGGCACGCGGTACAACGGATTCGGGTTGACCCGTGCGCCTGGGAACTCGCTGCCGCCGCGGGCCAAGTACATGCAGAGAGCCCGGTGCTCGGGGACGAAAATGTCTACGGCGCGCACCGACTTGGACCCGGTGCTCCGCATGCCGAGCACGTGCCAGTCGTCGACGATCTCGTAGTCGCTCCTCGGTACGAGGCACATGCGGTGATCGACGACGCGATCGCCGTCGCGGACCGTCACCGCCAGCATGTTCCAGTCGGCCGCGTCAACACCACTCGAGAAGTTCCAGAAGCCGCTGATGACGAAGCCGCCGTCGACGCGGCGCCCACGGCCCTGCGGGTAGGCGATGCCCGAGGCGATCAGGGCATCGGGGTTCTTACCCCACAACTCTTCCTGGGCTGATGGAACCGGAGGAGTCCGGTGCGATGCAGATCGTCCACCGTCTCCTTCTGCATCTCGCGCAGGGCCTCCGCCCGGTCGGCCCGCTCGCGCAGGACCGGCACCAGGGCGCGCGCCCGGCGCATCGCCTCGTCGTAGCTCACGTCTGCAAAGCTGCGGGCGCCGCCGCCCATGGAGTTCTCCTCGACGTCACGTGTCCTCGAGCCTCGCCCGATCGTGGGCGAGCCCGCGAGTCGTGGCTGATGGTACGCGAAACCGCTCGGGGTCCGCAAAGCCCGGTCCCTGGATCGTTCCAGTGGCGCTTTTCTGGACCACGGCCGGTGTGGCGCCGTATGCTCTCAGCCTGGCGGGCGCCGGTGGACGTCGCCGCCGAGCCACATTTCACAGGAGGGACCCATGGAGTACCGCGAGCTGGGCAAGACAGGGCTGCGGGTGTCGGCGCTCGGGTTCGGCTGCGGAAACGTCGGCGGGCTCATGATCCGCGGCACTGCGGCCGAGCGGGAACGCGCGATTGCGCGGGCGGTGGAGCTGGGGATCAACTACTTCGACACCGCGCCCTCGTACGGCGACGGACAGTCGGAGCAAAACCTCGGCGCCGCACTGCGCTCGCGGCGAGCGACGGTCTACGTCGGCACGAAGTTCCGTCTGGACGCTGCGGACCTGCGTGACGTGCGTCGCGCCATCGGCCACTCGCTCGACGCCAGCCTGAAACGTCTCGGCATGGAGCGGGTCGACCTGCTCCAGCTCCACAACAACATCTTCGGTGAGCGCGGCGCGCAGCCCGTCAGCGTGGCCGATGTCGTGGGCGAGGTGACTCCCGCCCTCCAGGCGCTCACCGCGCAGGGCAAGACGCGCTTCTGGGGCATCACCGCTCTCGGCGACAGCGCGGCGCTCCACCGGGTCCTGGACGCGGCGCCGCTCGACACCGCGCAGGTCTGCTACAACCTGCTCAACCCGAGTGCCGGCGTGGAGGTACCGCCGGGGTTCCCCGCCCAGGACTTCGGGCGCCTGCTTGTCCGCGCTCAAGAGCGGAGGGTGGGCGTGATCGTCATCCGCGTGCTCGCCGCCGGCGCACTGAGCGGCGTGGCGACCCGCCATCCCGTCGCAGTGCCGATGGTGGAGCCCATCGCCACGGGGCCGGACTATGCGAGCGACGTGCAGCGGGCCCGGGCGCTGCGGCCGCTCGTCGAGGAGGGCCATGCGGGGAGCCTCGTCGAGGCGTCGCTCAGGTTTGCCCTGAGCAGCAGGGCCGTCTCCACGGTGCTTCTCGGCTACTCGAGCCTCGAGCATCTCGAGTACGCCGCGGGCGCCGTGGCCAAGGGCCCGCTTCCCGCTGCGGCTCTCGAGCGGCTGTCTACCCTGTTGGTTTTCGGCTGACTCCCGCTAGCCGTTCGGCTTGGGGCCGCGGCTCCTTCGCTCCGGTTCCGCGGTTAACCCAGTACCGGCAGGTCTGGGCGTGGGCGACGACGGTCGGCGTCAAATCGTTCCCGCAAAGCGGACACGGGTACAGGCCACGATCCACACGTGGGATCCAGCTGAGTCGGTAAGTGTTTTGACATTTCTGACAAGGGACGACATGGTGGCTGCAACAGAGAAACAGGATTGCCTGGGTATCGGGGTCGAGAAAGTCGATTTGCTCCGAGGCGCGGGGAACGACGATCCATCGACCGGCCCGCAGTTCTGCGTCCATGTCGGACCGGAGCCTGCGGTCCCTGCTGCGTTGTTCGGGTTCGCGTCTGTCGACTCGGACTCGTCGGTCGATGAACCGGCGATCGAGAATCACCTGTACCTTCGCGTCGTCGCCAAACGAGGTGCTGAGCGACTCGCACAGATCCAGTTTGGCTCTCGGTACGACGATGACGAGGGACTGCGCGACTTGCTCTTCGGCGATGGCGGGACTCGCGTCACCTGGCATACCCAGTTCCTCCCTGGTGGGGATCAAGCTTACTCGCGCCCGGGGAATATCAACGAATTTTTCTTTGCGTCTAATTGGCCACGCGAGCCGGTCCGAAATAGGCACTAATTTACCACCTCCTGAACCTGGCTATGGCCGCTGGTGATCAGCTTCGCTACAGTTTGCCGCGTGCCAGCTGCTGCGCATTCACTCGAACGACTGGGCGGCCCCGATGCTCGATGACGCGCCACCGGGGAGGGTTTCCTCCGCACCTCCCAGCTCCGTGCTCCCCTCAGCGGAGGAACTGTGCGCGGCGATCGGGCCGATCTGGCACTATTTCGGGCGTTCGACGCCGACCGACGGCGCCGGTGCCTTCCCGTCGGAGCTGACCGTGCCCGGCGGCCGCGTCCCAGCCGCCGGGCTCTTCCGTACCGGGCGTGTCCCGTGACGCCCGTCCGCCTCCGGGTCGTCGAGCCCTTCCGCTCGCTCTTCTACGCGCCCCAGTTCGTCGCGATTCACGGCGGCCATCTCGCGGCGGAAGGCCTCGAGATCGCGCTCACGACGGCAGCTAAGGGAGGCGGCACGGTGGACGCGTTGCTGAACGGCAACGCAGACCTCGCCCTCGGGGGCCTCATGCGGAGCTTCGAGCTCCTCGAGCGTGGGGGCCCGCGCCTCGTCCACTTCGCCGCGGTGAACGATCGCAACGGGTTCTTTCTCCTGAGCCGGGAGCCACGCCCCCGCTTCGCGTGGTCGGATCTCGTCGGGCGGACGGTGATCTCGTTCGGCGGCGCACCGACGCCGTGGCTCTGCATGCAGGCGGTTCTGCGCCGCCACGGCGTCGATCCGGCGCGGGTGACGTTCATCCGTGAACTCTCGACGCCCGACGCGGTCGCTACCTTCCGCGCCGGCAAGGCGGACTTCCTGGAGCACGGACCACCCGTGGTGGACCAGCTGATCGCCGACGGCGCAGGGCATCTCGTCGCGTCGATGGGTGAGGCCACGGGGCCGGTGCCGTTCAGTTCCTTCATGGCGACGCCGCAGATGCTCAGGCGGGAGCGGGACGTTTTCGTCCGCTTCGTGCGCGGGCTCTACCGGGCTCAACGCTGGATGTCGGCCGCGACGGCGGCCGAGATCGCGGCCGTCATCGCGCCCGCGTTCGCCGAGATCGGCGCCGAGATCCGCGTGCGGGCGGTCGAGCGCTACCTCCGGCAGTCCACCTGGGTCGGCAACCCGATGGTGACGCGGGCGGGGTTCGAGGCGCTCCAGGAGATCCTCCTCGGCGGCGGGTTCATCACGCGTCGCCACCGCTTCGAGGACCTCGTGGACACGGCGCTGGCAACACACGTGGTCAGCACGATGGCAGGATAGGCAGGCCTCCTCACCGTCGTCACGGACGTCCTTCCTTCAGGGACCGGATCAGATCGAGGACGCGGAGGATCTCGCGGCCGCTCCGGACCATGTGACGATCGCCGGCCTGGCCCCAGCGCAACAGCCCGTCGCGATCGACGATGAACGTCGAGCGATAGGCCACGTTCCGCTCCTCGTCCCACACGTCGTAGGCGCGTATGGCCGTCCGATGGACGTCGCTGAGGAGCGCAAAGGGGAGCCGGTGCCGTCGATGGAATTCCGCGTGTGAGAAGGAGCTGTCTCCGCTGATCGCGAGGATGACGGCCTCGCGCTGCTCGACGTCAGCGGCGACCCCGCCGAGGTCGCCCAGCTCCGGCGTTCAGATCCCGCCCCAATCGTAGCAGTAGAAGAGGACGACCACGTCGGCTTGGCCCTTGAAGTCCGAGAGCGAGATGTCGCGGCCGCTCGTCGACGGCAGGGAAAAGGCGGGCGCCGGGTGGCCGTAGCGGAGCATCACGCTCTCATATAGCGCCGATGATGCGCGTGCGTCGTTACTTGAGCTTGTCCAGCTCCGCCAGCAGCTCGTCGTTCGAGACGAGCTCCCGCGGGTTGTCGAGGATCTTCTTGTAGCGGAGGACCCCCGTCTTGTCGATGATCAGATAGGCGCGCTTGGCGTAGCGGTAGAGAAGGCTGTTGGGGTCGGTGTCCAGAATCCCGTAGGCCTCGAGCGTCTTCCGCGGGAAATCGCTGACGAGCGGGAACGTCAGCCCCAGCTTCTCGCTCCACGCCGTGTTCGTCATGGGGAAGTCCGAGCTGATACCCACGACCTGGGCATTGCGACTTTCGAACTGGGGAAGGTCCAGCTGGAAAGCCGCCACCTCTCGCGTTCAAGTCGGCGTGAAGGCGCCGATGAAACCGAAGAGGACCACGTGCTTCTTGCCCTGGAACTGGTTCAGGGAGAACTTCTCCGCGGTCGTCGCGGGCAGGGTGAACTCGGGGGCCCGCTCCCCGACCTGGAGCGCGGCGACCGATGCGGCCGAACCGATCACGAGCACGACGATGACCGACGCGAGCATCATGAGGACACCGCTACGTTTCATAGGCGAGTCTCCATTGACAGCTGGGGTCTCAGCGCTTCACCAGTGACTGCACGAGGTCGAGCGCTTCCTTGCCGTCCCACTCTCGGGGCCCGATCGCCCGCCCGACCACCATGCCCTCGCGATCGACGACGAGCGTCACGGGAATCCAGCGGATGCCGTGTTCCCGGGCGACGGCCATCCTGGGGTCGATGAGCGTCGGGAGGCTGTGGCCGTTCTTCTCCATGAACGGCTTGACGTCCTTCTCGCCGCGGCCGTCGAGGGCGACGAAATAGACGAGGAGGTCCTTCCGGAAGCGCGCCTGGAGGTTTTCGAGGCTCTTCAGCTCGGCCGTGCAGGTGGTGCACCAGGTGGCGCCGAAGCTCAGGATCACGATCTTCCCGCCGAACGCGGCCGAGCTCACCGGCCGACCCGACAGATCGGGAAGCGTGAACGCGGGCGCCGGAGTGCGCTCGGGAAGGACGAAGACGGACGAATCCTGCGCGACGCCCAGGCCGGCACTCGAGCCGACAAGGCAGACGAGGCAGAGGAGGACGCGCCGCACCATTCAGGATCTCCCGCTCACCGCCGGGACATCGTCCCAGCGCGATGTGTCGTTGCTGTTCACTTCGAGATTTTGACCAGGGTCACGGCATTGACCAGGCTGTTGGCCAGCACGAAGTCGCCGTCCCGCGTGACCGAGGTGTTGCGCACGATGTTGCCACCACCCGGGATCGCCCAGCTCTGGAATTTTTCGGTCCTGGGATCGAAGCGCACGATCGTATTCGGGGTCGACCCGGACTCGCTGTACCAGATGATGTCGTTGATCGCCGAGATGCCGTAGGGCTCGGACTTCGGCCCGCTCGGAGAGAGCCACTCGGTCACCTTGCCGGTTGCGGGATCGAGACGACCCAGATAACCGCGCGGGAAGTCGCTGTACCAGACGATGTCGTCGCTGGTGATCGCGATGCGCCTTGGGCGGGAGGCCGTATCCGGCAAGAGGTACTCACGAATTTCCAGCGTCTTCGGATCGACGCTCCCCACCTTGTGGGTACCGAACTCGACGAAGAACACCGTGCCCTTCGAATTCACCGCCATGCCATAGGGGCGTGCCTTTGGCGTCGGCGGCGTGAGCAGCCTGATCTCGCCGGTCTTCGGGTCGAGCCGCCCCACCCGGTTGGCATTCTGCGCCACGAACCACAGGATTCCGCTCCGGTCGAAGATCAGCGTGTGCGGATCCTTCACGTCCGGGTCCGGCATCTTGTACTCGGTGACCGCACCCGTCTTCGGGTCGAGCTTGCCGATCAGCGCCCCGGTGTTTCCCGTGTACCAGATGTTGCCGTCCTTATCCTCGTCCAGCCCATGCGGCCCGGAGTGGGGCGTCTTGAGGGGATATTCCGTGATACGGCCGGTCTTCGGATCGAGCCGGCCGAGCACATTGTTCATCTGGCCCGTGTACCAGAGCGATCCATCCGCCGCCGCCAGCGGGTCGTGCGGCCGCGACCCGGGCGTGGGCACCTGCCACGCCTTGATCGAGACCTTGGCGAGCCCCGGGATCACCACGCCGGCAGGCTTCCCCTTTTCCGGGAAGTTCTTGGTCAGGTACTCCGTGATCGTGGCGACCTGATCAGCCGGCATGTTGACTCCGTGATTGGCCATCATCCGCATGACGGTGCGCCAGCCCTCGGCCGTGTATCCGCCGCCGAGGCGTGCGTAGAACGGGTGGCAGCTATTACAAAGGGCCGCGACCATTTCCTTGCCCTGTCCCTCGGGCAACTCCTGGCTCCAGGCGGGAAGCGCGGAGCACAGCAGCGCGGCTGCCATCAAGGGCAGAAGTGATTCTTTCGACATAATTCCTCCGTCGAGACCCCCCCTATGTAATCCTCATCCGCCCCCATTGCAAGACCCACATGAACGCGGTAACGAGGTGGCGGAGGTCGTGAAGGTCGTGCTGGAGAGGTGATATGGTGCTCGACGGTCGGAAGCCGGGTGACGCGGGCGGAGGTTAGAAGCGGGGAAGGATCCAATGGGCAGTACGCCAGGCGCGATTCGACGAGCGGGGTGGTGGCTGGTCGGGTCAGTCGCGGCCCTTGTGCCTGCGGCGGCGCTCGCGCAGGAGCGAGTGCCCGACTGGGGCTGGGCATGCACCCGATGTGGTGGATGTGGGGCGCTGGGGGCACAGGGCCGAGCGTCGGGAAGCGACTCCGCGATGCAGATCCTCCGCGAGCG
>WNGN01001323.1_pt1 | contig 21969 bp, 13 predicted proteins | sample 5400561 | NCBI WGS metagenome assembly WNGN01 (sample SAMN13153379, study PRJNA577476) | soil metagenome | isolation source: 115 cm soil or saprolite under Garry oak tree replicate 2 | place: USA:California | collected 2016-06-15 | reverse complement strand
CGGGCGTGCGCACGCCCTGGGGCGAGCTCGTGCATCCGCCGCTCGTGCCGGGCGCGGAGGACGGCCCCGGCGGTTGGGCGGCTTGGACCACCGGCTCGGCGCCGTTCACCGGGCTGCACTGGCTCGCTGCGGACGGCTTCTTCCGCTACCAGGTGTTCCAGAACCCGGCGTACGACCCGATGAGCTTCAACTTCGGCTCAGACCTGCTGTTCTCGCTGCACGCGGTGGGACCGTTGCTCGACGCGATCGACCCCGACCTGCGGCCGCTCCACCGCCGCGGCGCCAAGCTCATCGTCTACCACGGCTTCAGTGACCCCGACATCTCGCCCCTCAACTCGATCAATTACTTCGAGAGCGTAGCGGAGTTCATGGCGCACCGGAGCGATGACCGCAAGGACGCATTCGATCGCACGCAGGAGTTCTTCCGCCTGTTCATGGTGCCCGGGATGCAGCACTGCTCGGGCGGACCTGGCCCGAATACCTTCGACATGCTGACGGCGCTGGAGAATTGGGTCGAGAAAGGCAAGGCGCCCCATAGCGTCATCGCATCGCATTCCACGGCGGGGGTAGTGGACCGCACGCGTCCGCTGTGCGTCTATCCCGAGGTAGCTGTCTACACCGGCACCGGAAGCACCGACGACGCGGTAAACTTCCGCTGCCGCCCACGGGATGGCAAGCATGATCACGATGATGACTAACTGAGACTCAATCTTCGGAAAGGAGAAAGCAACCATGAAAAAACTTTCGATCGTTACCGCAGCGCTCCTCGCATCGGGCACGTCCACGACCGCCCTCGCCGAGCACCTCCACGCCAAGCTGACCGGCTACCAGGAGGTGCCGTCCGTCTCGACAGCCGGCAGCGGCGAGTTCAACGCGCAGATCAGCCAAGATGACAAATTCATCGACTACGAGATGACATTCGGCGGTCTGCAGGCGCCCATCACGCAATCGCACATTCACGTCGCGCAGCGAAGCGTGAACGGCAGCGTCGTCATGTGGCTGTGCCAGACAGCGGCGAGTCCGGCTCCTGCGGCAGCGGGCCTTATCCAGACCTGTCCGCAGTTCGGCACCATCACAGGCAGGATTACCTCGGCGAACGTCATTGCGGGCAGCACGGCCTCTCAACAGTTGACGGCCAACGACCTCGACGAGGTGCTGGCCGCCATACGCGCCGGAGTGGCATACGCGAACATCCACACCGCTATCTCACCCGGCGGCGAGATCCGCGGGCAGCTTCGCGCTTCCAGACACAGAGACAAAGATTGAGGAGGACGTCGGACAGTACAAGGACAAGGATAAGAATAAGGACAATGACAGGGACTGATTTTTTCAGACGAGTTAGCACTGCCGGCTGTTTGCGGAGTTTGAGAAGTTGTTTGGGGCGCGTGTCGCAGGGCGCGCGCCCCAACCCCGAAGCAGATTGCGAACCCCTGCCGATCTTGATTTCGCGCTTGATGCGACAGAATAATAATCTCTGGAGGAAAGTCAGCGATGCTTGGGCATTATTTTTCAACCGGAGCGATCCCGGGTCCGATCGTGATCGCGGGCGTGCTGCCCGCGCCACTTGAGTCAAGCCGGCCGCGCGGGTGGAACGGCATCGTCGTGGAGCGGTACCGCAGCAACGACGTCGACGTCGTTGCACGGTCGTCTGCGGTCCTGGTCACCCTCCATCTCGGACTTCCCGTGACCCTGGTGCAGACCCGGTGCAAGAAGGCTGACCGCAGGCTTATCACCAAGGGCGACATTACCGTTACCCCGCCCGGCGAGGGCAAGGGATGGCAGCATCGGGGACCAAGCGATGCCGTCGCGTTGTGGCTAGCCCCGGCGCTGATCCGGGATAGCGCCGGGGTCGCGGGGGAAATCCGCCCGGAACGCGTTGAAATACTCGATAACTTCGGCACGCGTGATTCGCAGATCGAGCAGCTTGGCTTGTCGCTCCTCTCCGAGCTCGAGTGCGAAGGTTTCGCGGGCCGTCTGTATGTCGAATCGCTGGCAAGTGCACTGGCGGTCCATCTGCTCAGACGCTACTCGACTGCCGGAGCCGCGGTGCGGCCCACCGCGACCGTGCTGTCCTCGTTCAAGCTCCGTCGCGCGACCGAGTACATGAACGACAATCTCGGTAAGGGTGTGGCGCTTTCCGAAATCGCCGGCGCGCTGGCGATGAGCCCCTATCATTTCGCCCGGGTGTTCAAGCAGACCACCGGGATTGCCCCGCATCAGTACCTGATCGAGCGCAGGGTCGAATACGCCAAATCGCTGCTGCGCGAGACCGAGTTGTCCATTACCGAGATCGCCCACCGGGTCGGCTGCATCAATCAGAGCCACTTCTCCGTGCTGTTTCATCGGGCGACGGCAATGACGCCCAGCATGTTCCGGCAGCAACGCTGAGCTTCGTTACCCGCTGGCGCAGGTGAGCCCCCGTTTCAAACGGGCAGGCCGCTAATGGTTAGCCGAACCTCCCGCTCCCGCTACGGATTGAGAACGTTGCTCGCGACTGCCGCCGCGATCAGAGCGTCCGCGTCGGTCTGCAGCAGGAAACCCGCGGCGACCGTCCTTGCCGCAGCAGCCGTCACCGCCGCGACGTACCCGCCATGACTGACGTAACGCTCCTCCAGCGACAGGCGCGGGTCATTGTTCGCCACACGCTCTGCCTTGGTCCTGGCCAACGGGATCCAGCCACCCTGGTAATTGCACACCTGACCCTTGTGGAAGCCGGTTGCAGTAATGTTCCAACCCAGGTACGTACCGAGCGGCGCTTGCAGCAGCACGACCGGAACACCACCGATCTCATTGCCATCCGCGTCCACTCGCGGTACCACTTGCTTGATCACTTGTCTGACGATCGGCGGCTCGAACGAATGGAGGCCCGTATTCTCGCTATAGTCCAGACCGGGGCCCCAGTCGTATTGCATCATCGCCTGGACAAACTTGCTCGGTCCGCCGCCGACATCCAAGCCCGGCGCGTCGGGGTTCGTACTGGCTAGCACGGCCGGAATATCGGGAAAGCCCGTGGCCGCCTTCGACGGTTCTACCAGCGTTTTTTTCGCCAAGGTCGGGTAGACGCTGTCCGGCGGAAGAGTGCCGTGCATGACCCAGTTGCGGAAGTGGAACCGTAGCGCATTGACGGTCTGCGTCTGCGGCATCGGGTTGGACGGGAACGTACCCGGGCCGTAGTTGTTACTCGAGCAACTGGGTATGCTGCCCGGACTGACGCTGAAGCCACCGCCGCCCCCGCCGTGCGGGCTGCTCGCGAAATAGTATCTGCGGACGTTTTTCGGCAGCGGGATGTCGTTTTTCGCGTCCGTGCCGACCCATCCCGTCGTCAGCTTCTGCCCCCAAGCTTCGGCGGCACCAAAGTGTTCGACGATCTTCGGGCAGGTGTTGCTGGCTTCGCAGCGATCGAGGATACCCGCCGGCGGCAGACCGCGGACGTGGTCGGGGAACTTATGCCACCATAGGGGACCTTCACTGCCGGCTTCGTAAAGCTTCATTACGAGGTCGGGCTTCGCGAAGCGGAAGTTCAAGCCGATTCGACGCGCCGCAACGATCGGCCAGGCGCCATCGTATACCTTGCGATTGGCTTCATCCTCGGTGAAACCGTAGTGGATCAGCTGTCTTACGAAGGTGCCCGACTGCGAGCTCCCCCGAGTGATGATCCAACCGATTTGGTTGGCCACCGGATTTGGCGTGCCGAAGTCGTCTTGCGTCTCATACTTGAAGAACGATGCGGCGTCCCGGAACGCGGCGGAGCCTACTGCGAGCACATACGGATCCTTGGACGTGAATACCACCTGGTAGAGCTTGTCAGGAAGAAAGCCGTTTTTCACGCAGATCTGGGTCGCGTCGGGCGTGCCCGGAAACGGGTTCGCCGCGCTGCAGCGGGCCCAGCGCCAGTCGCTGCTCGCGATCTTGTTTACCCCGGTGACGATGCCGTCGATGGTCTCGTGGTCATGCGATTCGAGAGTCGCCTGCGTCGTGTCCAAGGTGACCGGCTTGTAGGGGATGGGGTTCGAGTGTTCGATGATCGGCTGCGAGTTCACGCCGCCGACGTTCATTATTCGTCCCATGACGACACCGGTAATGGACGAGCCGTCCGGATTCCTCGCGATTGGCACCACGGCATAGTCGTTGGTGTTGCCGGGAGCGGGTACCTGAGCAGTGTCGCCCGAATTGTCGCCTTGCCAACCGCTGCTCAGGCCAATGTCGCCGTCGTTCCGGCTGGCGGCAGCGAGAGTAATCCTGCCACCGCGGTTCGGCACGTCCTGCCACATCAAATGGCTGCTCTTGGACATGTCGATCGGCTTGACCAGGAAGAACGTCGCCATGTACTCGACCTTGCCGCGCGAGTTCTTGGGCGCCAGGTCGATATCGTTGATGATCGTGTTGTGGTGATCTCCCGGATCGAGCTCGCCAAAAACACGGCCGGCCAGCGTTTCATACTGTCCGGCGGTGCCGAACGATGCGCCGCCGAAGGCGGGCGACACCTTAGTATCGACGACGATCCGTGTCACCCGGGCTTCCGTCGGCGGCGCCCACGCCAGCAGCGCAGCGAGCGTAACGCCGGCCAAAGCCGATTTGCGGAACAGTTCGGGCAGGTTCGATTTTTCCATGTGCTTCCTCCCTCGGGTCATTCACAATAGCGGGACGCAGCGTGCGAATGCTCCTGCAGATTCTTCAATGGCTGGACCACATCGAATGATAAAGACAAAGAGCCGAGATTGTCTTTCGTATTCTTGCCAAAACGTTTCAAATCTTGCGCGTTTGTCGCGCTCATGGCCCGCGTACGGGTCGGTCGTTGCTGCGCGAGACCGAGTTGTCCAATACCGAGATCGCCCACCGGGTCGGCTGCACCAAACAGAGCCCCTTCTCCGTGCTGTTTCATCGGGCGACGGCAATGACGCCCAGCATGTTCCGGCAGCAACGCTGAGCTTCGTTACCCGCAGGCGCGGGTGAGCCCCCGTTCCAGCGGGCAAGCCTCGACCGCTTTCCATCCGTCCCTGCCGTTCACCGCGGCCGCTCGGGCTCGCGGATCGCTCCACGCGGGCCATCCGCGGCGGCGCCATGAGCGCGACAAACGCGCAAGATTTGAAACGTTTTGGCAAGAATACGAAAGACAAGCTCGGCTCAATGTCTGTAGCATTCCGACGACAATAACGGACAAGCCGGGCAAAGGCTACGGAAGGTAGAGGAGATCATTCATGAGAACTATTGCACTCGCAATCACCGCGGCCTTCGCCGTCGCGCCGCTCATCGCTGAAGCCCGCATCACCAGCGTCACCTGGGACCCGGCGCGCTCGCAGGCGCCGAACATGTTCCCGGGCCAGTCCGCCGCTTTCGGCGGCCTGAGCTTCGGCAGCGTCGGCCAGTACGAAAAGCTGCGCGGCACGGCTACCGGCGAGCTCGATCCCAACGATCCGCGCAACAAGGTGATCACCGATATCGAGCTCGCGACGCGCAACGCGGCCGGCATGGTCACCTACTCGATGGACGTGTTCATCCTCAGACCATTGAACCAGGCGAACGGCAACCAGCGGCTGTTCTACGATTTCAACAACCGCGGCCAGATGCGCCTCGGCCGGCTGAATAACGGCACCGTCACCAGCGATCCGGTCACCGCGGCGGACGCCGGCGACGGCTACGTCATGCGGCACGGCTTCTCGGTCGCCGGCAACGGCTGGGACGCCACCACGATGAGCGTCGGCCTGACTTTCCCGGCGAACACCCTGGTGAAGTCGCTGGCCAAGCTCACGGTGCGCGCGCGCCTCGACGACGCGCCCGTCACCCTGTCCGACAGCCAATGGGAGTACACCTCGGCGGCCGGCACTGCCATCCGCCTGCTGCCCTTGGGCACGCCCTTCCAGCAGAGCGCGATCTACGAGTTCTGGTACACTGCCAAGGACCCCGTGGTGTCGGGCGTCGGACTCGCAGCCAGCCGCGACTGGGTGAGCTTCCTGCGGCACGCCAGCGCCGCCGAGGGCAACCCGCTGGCCGGTCACGTGCAGTACACCTACAGCTACTCGATCTCGCAGCCCTCGCGCACGCTGAACGACTTCGTGCTGTTCGGCTTCAACGAAGATCTGCAGGGGCGGCGCGTGATCGACGGCATCCTCAGCCATACCGGCGGCGGCAGCGGCGACCAGATCAACTATCGCTACGGCCAGACCGGCAGGACCGAGCGCAACCGCCAGAACCACCTCTACCCCGAAGGCGTGTTCCCGTTCGCCCACCAGACGCTCACCGATCATCTGAGCGGCAAGACTGGAGGGCGCGACGAGCGCTGCGCGGCGAGCAACACCTGTCCGAAGCGCTTCGAGGTGAATACGTCCAACGAGTACTGGGTCAAGGCCGGCTCGCTCCTGCACAGCGACACGCACGGCAAAGGCCTGAAGGAGCCGGACGACGTGCGCTACTACCTCATGTCCGGGCAGTCGCACGGCGTCGGCGACGTCACCGACCGGGGTAACTGCCGCGAGTTCACCAACGGCGTCAGCCCCTACCCCGCGCACCGCGCGCTGCTGCTCGCGCTCGACCGCTGGGTGAGCAACGGAGTCAAACCGCCGAAGAGCGAGATCCCGCACGGCGGCTACCGCGCCTGGGCCACCACGCGGCCCGGCTCCCAGGTCGGTGTCGTGCCGCAAAGCGAGCTCGGCTGGCCGAGCATTCCGGGCGTGCTGTACACCGGCGTGATCACCACCCGCTACTTGCTCGACTTCGGCGGAACGCTCGACGACGGCATCATCAGCAGCTACCCGCAGTCGGTCGCCGGCCGGCCCTCGTACAAGATCTTCGTCTCGAAGGTCGACGAGGACGGCAACGAGATCGCCGGCGTGCGCATGCCGGGCGTCGAGGCGCCGACCGCCACCACCACCGGCTGGGCGCTGCGCCGCGCCGAGTTCGGCGGGCCCGACGGCTGCGAGTCCGACGGGCAGAACATCCCGTTCGCGCGCACCAAGGCCGAGCGCAAGGCGAGCGGCGACCCGCGCAAGTCGCTCGAGGAGCGCTACAAGGACCACGACGGCTACGTCAAGGCGGTCGCCAAGGCCGCGCGCAAGCTGCAGAAGGACGGATTCCTCGTCGAAGAAGACGTGCAGCGCTTCGTCGATGAGGCCGAGGCAAGCAGCGTGCTTCGTTAATTGACGGGAGATTCCCCATGAAGAGACTTGCGATCGCGTTTGCGGTGCTCCTTTCGGCGCCGGCGTATGCCGCCAAGCCGATGTCCTGCGAGAGCCTTACCGGCCTGCGCCTGCCGGACACGACGATCACCACGGCGACCGTAGTGCCGGCAGCGACGTTCAACCCCGCGATCGTCACCACCGCTTGCCGCGTCGCGGGCTCGATCAAGCCGACCAGCGACTCGGACATCCGTTTCGAGGTCTGGATGCCCACCGAAGGCTGGAACGGCAAGTTCCTGTCGGCCGGCGAGGGCGGCTACGCCGGCTCGATCAACTACGGCGGCATCGGCGGCGCTCTGCGCCGCGGCTACGCCGGCGGCTCGACCGATACCGGCCACGTCGGCGGCACCGCCGACTTCGCCCCCGGCCATCCGGAGAAGGTCACCGACTTCGGCTGGCGCGGCAAGCACCTGCAGGCCGAGCGCTCGAAGGACATCATCCGCGCCTTCTACGGCGAGTCGATCAAGCATTCGTACTTCAGCTCCTGCTCGAACGGCGGCCGCCAGGCGCTGATGGAGATCCAGCGCTTCCCCGAGGACTACGACGGCGTCCTCGTCGGCGCGCCGGCGAACAACTGGACGCATCATTTCGCGGGCTTCATCTGGAACGAGCAGGCGCTGTTCAGTACCCCCGGCGCGCACATGTCGGCGAGCAAGCTTGCGGCAGTCCAGGCGGAGACGCTGCGCACCTGCGACGTGCTCGACGGCGTGGTCGACGGCGTCGCCGAAGACCCGCGGCGCTGCAAGTTCGATCCGGCCTCGATCGCGTGCCCTGCCGGCACCGACGGTCCGAGCTGCCTTACCCCGCCGCAGGTCGGCGCTGTCAGCAAGATCATGCAGGGGCCGCGCAATCCGCGCACCGGCAGGCAGATCTATCCGGGCTACTTCACCAGCGCCGCCGGCGAGGCCGCGAGCTGGCCGGCGTGGATCACCGGCCCGCCGGTCGCGGGCGCGTCGATCCAGGCGTTCTTCGGCAACGGCTTCTTCGGCCGTATCGTGGAAGAGATCCCGCCGCCCGGCGTCTGGGACTGGGCGGGATTCGATTTCGACAGCGACATGGCGTTCGCCGACCGCAAGACCGAGCACACCATGAACGCGACCGAGGCGGACCTCAGCCGGTTCACGCATCGCAACCGCCGCGGCAAGATCATCATGTGGCACGGCTGGGAGGATCCGGCGATCTCCGGCGCCGACGCGGTCGACTACTACCGCCAGGTCGTGCGCGAGAACGACGACTCGACCGACTTCTTCCGCCTCTTCATGGTGCCGGGCATGCTCCATTGCGGCGGCGGGCCCGGACCCAACGCGTTCGGCCAGTCCCTGGCGCAGGCGCAACCGCTCAGCGGCTCGCCGCAGCACGACATCCTCAGCGCGCTCGAGCGCTGGGTCGAGGAAGGCGTCGCGCCCGAGAAGATCATCGCGGTGAAGTACGTGAACGACCAGCCGGCGCAGGGCGTTGCGCGCACGCGTCCGCTCTGCGTGTATCCGAAGGTCGCGGTCTACAAGGGCAGCGGCAGCACCAACGACGCCGCCAACTTCGCCTGCCGCACGCCGAAGGGCGAGAAGCATGGCGACGACGATGACGACGACTGAGCGAAAGTGATACGTAAGCGCGCAAGTTAACGTGCGTGCAAAAAGGGAAACGGCAGTCAAGTAGACGGGGCACCAACCAACGAGGAGAGGAAATCCATCATGGTTCGCGCCAACAGCGCATTACGCACACGCGCACGCCCGAATTTTCTGGGAACAGGGCTCGCGATCCTGCTGCTGTCCCCCTTAGCCGCGCAGTACGCAAAGGCGGAGTCCTTCTGCGTCCCCGGACCCGGAGACCGGCCGGAAACCATCCAGGGTGGGGTTCTCGGCTCCGAGAGGCAGCCTCCCGACGGCTTCCAGGGCCACTGGTGCGGCGCGCGCAAGGTCGGCCAGCACGCGCTCTACAACCGCGGCAGCTTTGGCGACCTGCAACTCATCGTCGACGATCGCGGTCACTGCGCCTACGCCAGTATGCGCGACCCGTCCGACATCACTCTTCCCACCACCGGGACGGTGGTCCTCGACGTTTCGGTCGCCTCGCAGCCAAGGGACGTGCAGATTCTCAGGACTCCGGCAATGCTGCGGGCGTACTCCGCTTTTGAAATACCGATCTCGAAGGCGACCCGGCGGCCCGGCAACATCATGGGCGCTGCCTACAAGGATTTTGGCCCGGAGGCGGTAAACCCGACGAACCCTCTGGACCTCTACGACGTCTCGGGTAACTGCCTCGAGCCGCGGCACTTGTCGACGTTCAGCCTGGCTTCCGGCAACCATGACGGATGGTTCACGGCCGACGGCAAAACGTACTACGGGGTGCCCTTCGGCGGGCAGAGCATTCTCGTCAACCCGAATCGCATCGACATTCACTTGACCGATATCTCCAACCCGAGCCAGCCGCAGCGCCTGTTGAACTGGAACAGGTTGCAGTTGCCGCCGGACATCTATGAGCTGACCAAGGCGACGACCAACTTTCACGACATAAGCTCGAACGACGACGGCACACGGATTTATCTCGCCCTCTATGGCGGCGGGACGGGTGCCGGCCGGTGCGCCAACGGCCTGCTCATCCTCGACTCGTCGGAGGTGGCGTTGCGCGTGTCCAACCCGCAGCTCAAGTTCGTCAGCTGGCTCTCATGGTGCGACCAGCAACTCGACCCGGATTACGGTGACGGCTCCAGCGCTAGCTCCCACGCGACCGAATATGTCATCCACGAGAACGGCAAGGAATACATCGTCACAACCGACGAAGGCGGCGCTCTCACCGGCGGCGCGAACGGCATGTGCAGTCAGAGGACTTATTCGCGTTTGATCGACATCTCCGACGAGAGGAACCCGCGAGTCGTTTCCACGTTCAAGCCCGATGTGAATAAGCCGATCAACTGCGAGCAGAACAAGGCGACGAATACCACTGGCGGGATGGTGCATTACCTGAATTTCGACGACCGCTACAACATGCGGCTGGTGGTGTACGCCGCTTCCAATCAAGGCATCCGGATTGTCGATTTCCGGGATCCGGAGCATCCAAAAGAGATCGCCTACTACCTGAAGGAACGCCATGTCGCGGCAAATGCCACACCGGCGACGCTGTTCCCGAACTACACGACGGGATCCACTGCCGTCGACGGTACGGACTTTAGCCGTCCTGATCCGAGATACGACCTGGAGAATTGCTTCTGGTACACCGGCTGGAATCAAGGCGGGCTGGTGAGCATCGAGCTCACCAATCCGGAGTACAACCCGTGCATGCGCCGGGCAGTGAACGGCGGCGGCTGGCTTGACGCCAGCGGGAAGAACAAGATCAACTTCGGCTTCGAGGCGGCGCGCGCCGATGGCGGTTTTGGCGCGCTCGAAGGCTCGCTCGAGCTCAACGACCGTGCCGCAGGAGCCAAAATCAATATCGACAAGCTGACTCTCCTCGGTAGTCCGCGCGATCAGTGTGGCTCGGTGCCCGCCAGGGCGAACTCGATGCAGTTCGACGGCACCGGCACTTACAACGGAGCGCCCGCGAGGTTCCGGGTGTGCGTGCAAGACAACGGCGAAGGCGCGAACGCGGCGGCAGCGGACCGCTTCCACCTCGCCTGCACCGCCGGATGTGCGTACAGCATCGACGGCGCGCTCAGCGGTGGCAACATCGACGTGCTCCAACGGTAAGTTTAGTGAGGAAGGCCGGGCATCCGCCCGGCCTTTTAATACAGCCAGGAGTTGAGCCATGAAAGCCGCAAGTCTTTGGATGACGCGCGCAATCTTCGCTGCCGCCCTTATCGCCTTCAGCACGCTGCCGACATCGGCGTTCGCCGATCGGGACGACGACGCCAAATCGGCCAGGAAGGACCATCACACGATCGGGAGCGCGTGGTTCTCGAAGGAGGAGGACGTGCTGGGGTCGATCGAGGTGGGGAAACTTGCCGACCTCGCCGTGCTTTCCGACGACTACCTCAGCGTTCCCGAGGCCCGAATTCCCACAATCAAGTCTGTTCTCACGCTGCACGGCGGCAGAGTCGTCCACGGCGAACTGGACTGATGGACGAGAAGTACCGTGTAGTTATTAACAATGATGAGGAGGAAATCATGACTATGAATCGAAGAAGGTTCTTGCAAACCGCAGGTGTAGGTGCCGGTTTGGGCATGACCGGCCTAGGCATGACGGGTGCCAGTTGGGCTTTCCACGACGACGGCCTGCCACTGATGCAGCCGAGCTACGGGGATATAAGCAGGGCTCGAGATCCTCGGCTTCAACGACATGAGGCTCCCCGGTCAACCGCGCGCCGCGGGCTGGGATCAGACGTATGAGTTTCGCGTCATCGATACTCGCAGAGGCAGACATGCCTACTGCGGGAACGGCAACATGGGGTGGACCATCATCGATGCCACCAATCCGCGGAAGATGAAGGTCGTATGGCGGCAGCCGCACACGGTGACCCAACACTCGAGCGCCAGCGACAACACCCAGTACATCGACATCAAGGGCGACAACATTCTGGTCGTCAAGCGAAACCGCGCTCTTGAAACCTGGGACGTCAGCGATCCGACCCTGCCTGTCAGATTGGCCTCTTACCAGCCTTCCGACATCCACTTAACCCAGAGTGCGCCGTTCCACGGGTTGTGGGTCCATGAGGATTCGCGCGGCAGATTCGCATTCTCCGCCTTTCAGCCGGAGGGATTCCAGCAGCAGATCCTCGACATTTGCGACATCACCAACCCCAGAAACCCCGTGAGCGTAGGAAGGTGGTGGTATCCGGGAATGAGAGCGGGCGAAGAGCCACTGCGGACTTGGTGGTCGCCTGAAAACACAGCGGCCGGCCCGGCACCCGCTCCCCAGCTCGGCCTGGCAGCACCCACTGTCATGTGCCATGACATGACCACCTTCGGGAACCGCTGCTATGCGGCGTGGCGCGACAAGGGACTCATCATTCTGGATATTTCCGATATCCACAATCCGGTGAGGCTCGGCGAAGTCAACTGGGCCGACCAGCAGAACCGTCCGACGTTCGATCCTGTGGTCCAGAACCCTCCGACCACCGCCACCATCCCCATGCCTCCGTTGCCGGGCCAGACGCATAGCTGGGGCATCGTCCTTCCCAAGAAAGGCCGCCGCGTCGAGACCATTGTCGGCGGCGACGAGCTCGGCCAGTGTCCTTTCGGCTATATGCACTTCATCGATGTGCGCAACGAGAGTCGCCCGAGGGAGATCGCGGGGTTCAGGACTCCCCTGAACATGCATGCGAACTGTCCGAAAGATCGGCTCGGAAACCGGATGGGTACCCACGATGTCGAGCGCTATATCCGCGGCGACGTCGTGTGGGCCGCCTATGAAGAAGGCGGCTTCTGGGGCGTCGACTTCTCGGATATCCACTACCCGAGGCACGCCGGCTACTATGTGCCGCCCGTCAGAAGCCAGTCGACGCGTAAGACCGGGCATGCCGATGACGTGTTCGTCATGGAAGACGGCACTATCTTCGGAAGCTCGTCGGACCAGGGCGCCGGAGGACTCTGGGCGATGCGACGCAACCCGGGGTTCACAGGCGTAGTCCGCTGGAATGCGGACGAGTCGGACGTGGTCGTCACCCAGACCCATGCGAAGAAGCATCACGATGACGATGATGATTGAGCGAGGCTGAGGCGTGAAGGCGGAATTAAGCGCCGAACGCAATAGCGAAAAAAGGCGGCCTTTCGGCCGCCTTTTCTTTTCCCGTCACGGGGCGCGGCTATTCCTTCATGTTTACTGTGCCAACAGGAACCTAACCTTTCAGGGACAAGCCACTAAGCCAAGCCAACTTCCGGAGGAGCTTCAGTCCGTCAGCTTTGCCGCGCTGCCGCCGCTTGACTTTGGGCCTGCAGCGCCTAGCATCTGATACGTTGCGTAACGCGGGGGCGTGTCCAATCGCGGCGGCTGCACATGTCGAACAGTCCAACCGACAATCCGGCGGTGAACGCCGAGGCGCTCGCGGGCGCGCTGCGGGCGCTGGGAATGCTCTACGGCGCGAGCCAGCCGCTCGCTGAGATCATCGCCGGCGCGAAGAGCGAGGCCGAGGCAATCCGCATGTACATCGAGCGCGAACGGCCGCACCTGCTCGCGAGCTACGATCTCGAGACGCTGGTGAAGATGGTGCAGGGAGCGCGCGAGGCGAAGACCGACGCCAAGCACGGCGTGGAGCAGTTCAGCCCGAGCGACAGGCCGCCCGCAAAACGCCGCAGCTAGTCGAGGCAGCGGAGCTCCCGCCGGAATGCGCGGCGGAATTATTGATGCGTGTCAAGCTTTTACGGCTACCCCGGCGGTAAAATGGGCCCATGAACGACCGCGCATCTCCGGCGCCCACGAAAGAACGGCAGTCCACGAAACGCGCGCGGGTGCGCGGCACGCCCAAAGGGCGCAGCGTCGACCCCAAGGCCCGCGAGGAAGTGCGCGCTCTCTTGAAAGACGCGCCGCTGCGTCGCGATCTGCTGATCGAGCATCTGCACCGAATCCAGGACCGCTACGGGCTTCTCTCCGCCGCGCACCTGGTCGCGCTCGCCGACGAGATGGAGCTTTCGATGACGGAGGTCTACGAGGTCGCGACCTTCTACCACCATTTCGACGTGATCAAGGAGGGTGATGCCCCGCCGCCCGCGATCACGGTGCGCGTGTGCGACTCGATCGCGTGCGACATCGCAGGCTCGCATGAGCTGCTGGCGAAACTGCCCGGGATTCTCGGGAAGGACGTGCGCGTGCTGCACGCCCCCTGCATCGGACGCTGCGAGACGGCGCCTGCAGCAGTCGTGGGGCAGAACCCGCTGCCGCACGCGAGTGTCGCAAAGATTGTCGCGCTCGTGAAAGCGAAATCGGTGAAGCACCCCGGCTCGGGCGGGAAGCATCCGCACATGGACATCGTCAACCCCGCCTGCGTCGATTACGCCGCCTACCGTGCCAAGGGCGGCTATGCGCTCGCGAAGTCGTGCATCGACGGAGCGAAGAAGCGCGAGGACGTGATCGCGGTGATGGAGAATTCCGGCCTTCGCGGACTCGGCGGTGCGGGCTTTCCCGCGGGACGCAAATGGAAATCGGTCGCCGCGGAACCTGCGCCACGGCTGCTCGCGATCAACATCGACGAAGGTGAGCCGGGTACCTTCAAGGACCGCTGGTATCTCGAGCGCGATCCGCACCGCTTCATCGAAGGCGCGCTCATCGCGGCCTGGGCGGTCGGCATCGACGAGATCTACGTCTACCTGCGCGACGAGTACCACGGCTGTCGCGCGATCCTGGAAAAGGAAATCGCGGCGCTGCAGGCGAATCCGCCGTACACGCTGCCGCCGATTCATCTTCGCCGCGGCGCGGGCGCCTACATCTGCGGCGAGGAATCGGCGATGATCGAGTCGATCGAGGGCAAGCGCGGCATGCCGCGGCTGCGCCCGCCTTACGTCGCGCAGGTGGGCCTGTTCGGCCGGCCTACCCTGGAGCACAACATGGAGACGCTGCACTGGGTGCGCGAAATCCTGGAACAGGGCGCGGACTGGTTCACCTCCCACGGACGCAACGGCCGCAAGGGCCTGCGCTCCTTCTCGGTGAGCGGCCGCGTGAACAAGCCCGGCGTGCATCTTGCGCCCGCGGGCATCACCGTGAAGGAGTTGATCGCCGAATACTGCGGCGGAATGCAGGACGGCCACCAGTTCTACGGCTACCTTCCGGGCGGGGCTTCGGGCGGGATCCTCCCCGCGACGCTGGGCGATATCCCGCTCGACTTCGATACCTTGAACCAATACGGCTGCTTCATCGGCTCGGCGGCGGTAGTGATTCTCTCGGACAGGGACCGTGCGAGCGCCGCGGCGCGCAATCTGACGAAATTCTTCTCCGAGGAGTCCTGCGGCCAGTGCACGCCCTGCCGCGTCGGCACGGCGAAGGCGCTGAAGCTCATTGAGAAATCCAAGTGGGACCAGCCGCTCCTGAAGGAACTTTCCCAGGCGATGATGGACGCATCCATATGTGGGTTGGGGCAGGCCGCTCCCAACCCGGTGCTTTCTGTGATGAAATACTTCCCGCAGGAAGTGACGTGAAAACCGGGGACAGACCACTATTTTTTTGCAACGCGGGACACGGAAGGGATTGCGCCGGAAAATGGTGGTCTGTCCCCGGTTTTAGAGTGACGTGACGGCTAGAGGTGATCGATGGACCGCATAAGCACCGCGCAGGCGGCGACGATGCCCGTTGAGTTCAAGCTGAACGGCAAGACCGTCGTCGGCCGGTCGGACGAGACCCTCATCGAGACGGCCAGGCATTACGGCATCGACATCCCGCACCTCTGCTACAAGGAAGGCATGCGGCCCGACGGCAACTGCCGCGCCTGCGTGGTCGAGATCAAGGGCGAGCGCGTGCTCGCGCCTTCGTGCTGCCGCTACCCCAAGGACGGGATGGAGGTGACGACCGACAACCCGCGCTCGGTCGCGAGCCAGAAGATGGTGCTGGAGCTCCTGCTCTCGGACATCCCCGAGAAGTCGTACACGCTCGACTCGGAGCTCGATCGCTGGGCGAAGGAGCTGAAGGTCGGCAAGCCGCGCTTCGAGTCGCGGCACCAGCCGAAAGCCGATCTCTCCCACGCGGCGATCGCGGTGAACCTCGATGCCTGCATCCAGTGCACGCGCTGCCTGCGCGCCTGCCGCGAGGAACAGGTGAACGACGTCATCGGCTACGCGCACCGCGGCGAGCACTCCAAGATCGTTTTCGACTTCGACGATCCCATGGGCGATTCCACCTGCGTCGCCTGCGGCGAGTGCGTGCAGGCCTGCCCGACAGGCGCGCTCATGCCGGCGCGCGAAGTCGGCAAGATCCAGGCGGACAAGACCGTGGATTCCGTCTGCCCCTATTGCGGGGTCGGGTGTCTCCTGACCTACAACGTCAAGGGCAACAAGATTCTCTGGGTGCAGGGCCGGGAAGGACCCGCGAACAGCAACCGCCTGTGCGTGAAGGGGCGCTACGGCTTCGACTACGTGCAGCACAAGCATCGCCTGACGAAGCCGCTAATCCGCAAGCCCGGTGCGAAGAAGCACAAGGACTTCAGCGTCGATCCGGACAACTGGTCCGCGGTGTTCCGCGAAGCAAGTTGGGATGAGGCGCTCGATTTCGCGGCGAATGGATTGCGCGACACCCGCGACAAGTACGGGAAAAGATCCCTCGCCGGCTTCGGCTCGGCGAAAGGCACCAACGAAGAGGCCTATCTCTTCCAGAAGCTGGTGCGCACCGGCTTCGGCTCGAACAACGTCGACCACTGCACGCGGCTGTGTCACGCTTCGTCGGTCGCTGCGCTCATGGAGGGCATCAATTCGGGCGCCGTCTCGAACCAGGTGCGCGATGTGATGAAGGCGGAAGTGATCTTTCTCATCGGCGCCAACCCGACGGTGAACCACCCGGTCGCGGCGACCTGGATGAAGAACGCCGCCAAAGCAGGCGTGAAGCTCATCGTCGCCGATCCCCGGCGCGGCGACCTCGCGCGCCACGCGACCTACAACCTGCAGTTCAATGCCGACACCGACGTCGCGCTCCTGAACGCGATGCTCCACGTCATCGTCGAGGAGGGCTTGGTCAACGAGGCCTTCGTCCGCGACCGCACTTCGGGCTACGAGGCTCTTCGCCAGAACGTGAAGAAGTTTTCTCCCGAGGCGATGGCGCCCGTCTGCGGTATAGACGCAAAGACGATCCGCGAAGTCGCGCGTCTGTACGCGACCTCGAAGGCCTCGATCATCATGTGGGGCATGGGCATTTCGCAGCACGTGCACGGCACCGACAACGCAAGATGTCTCATCGCGCTCGCGCTCGCGACCGGGCAGATCGGCAAGCCGGGCTCGGGCCTACACCCTTTGCGCGGCCAGAACAACGTGCAAGGGGCGTCGGACTCGGGGCTGATCCCGATGTTCTATCCCGACTATCAGCGCGTGGCCACGCCCGAAGCCAAGGCGCGCTTCGAGAAATTGTGGGGCATGGAGCTCGACCTCAAGCCCGGCCTCACCGTGGTCGAGATCATGCACGCCGCGAAGAAAAGGGAAATCCGCGGCATGTACATCATGGGCGAGAACCCGGCGATGTCCGACCCCGACGTCGATCACGCGCGCGAGGCGCTCGCTTCCCTCGATCACATGGTGGTGCAGGACATCTTTCTCACCGAAACGGCTTATCTCGCCGACGTGGTGCTGCCGGCGACAGCGTGGCCGGAGAAGGTGGGCACGGTCACCAATACCGACCGCATGGTGCAGCTCGGGCGTAAAGCGATCGAGCCGCCGGGCGAGGCAAAGGAAGACCTCTGGCTCATCAACGAGCTCGCCAGGCGCATGGGCCTCCCCTGGAACTACACGCACCCGCGCGAAGTGTTCGACGAGATGCGCCAGTGCATGGACTCGATCGCGGGGATCACCTGGGAGCGCCTCGAGCGCGAGTCCTCGGTCACCTACCCCTGCGAGAAGGAAGGCGACCCGGGCGAGCCCGTCGTGTTCATCACGCATTTCCCCACGACCACGGGCCGCGGCAAGTTCGTTCCCGCGGACCTGATTTCGGCGGCCGAGCGCCCGGACGACCAGTACCCGATGGTGCTCATCACAGGCCGCCAGCTCGAGCACTGGCACACCGGGGCAATGACGCGCCGCGCGACGGTGCTCGACCATATCGAGCCTGAGCCCGTCGCGTCGTTCCATCCGCTCGACCTCGACAAAGTGGGCGTCAAACCCGGTGATATCGTCACCGTGGAATCGCGCCGCGGAAAGATCGCGCTCTACGCGCGCGCCGATGACGGCACGCCCTCGGGCGCGGTATTCATCCCGTTCTGCTACTACGAGGCGGCGGCGAACATGCTCACCAACCCCGTGCTCGATCCGGTCGGGAAGATCCCGGAGTTCAAATACTGCGCGGTGAAGGTGACGAAAGGCGGGCCGACACCGGTGCACTCGAGCTTCGGCGGCGGGACGCTGCTCGCCGAAAAGGCCTTCTGACCTCGATCAGGCGAAAAAAAGCCCCGGAGAACCGGGGCTTTTTGTTTGCGCGCAGGTCCCGCTATATCGGCAGGCGCATGCCGGGGATCTTGAGTGGCTGGTCCATGCAGGAGATCTTACCGGCGCCCAGGCTCGGAATCTCGCCCGGTCCGTTGGGCGAGTTGTCGCGCCGGTTGCCGTCGGAATTGGCGGTGCAGAACTTGTCCCCCGAGAGGAAGGGACTCGTGGGGGTTTCCAGCGGCCCGGTGTTGCGCAGCTTGGTGGTCGCATCCGGCGAATTGCGGAAGACCTCGACCGTGCTACCCTTGCGCGTGACCACGACGATGGCGTTGCGCTCGTTCGCCGCGACCCAGATGTTTCCGGCAACGTCCAGCGCGACACCGTCCGCACCTTCGACATAAGGGTGCGTGACGAAGATGCTGTCGAGGCAGAGCGTGTTCGCGGTGAAGGTCGTGTCGCAACCGGTCTTGCTTCGTATGCTGCCGTCGCGGTTCATCTCCACCTTCCAGATCGCCCCCCGGGCGGTATCTGCGATCAGCATGTCGCCTTCGTGGTTGAAGGCGATTCCGTTCGCCACCAGCGGCTGAGAACCTGCGGTGTTCTGCGCATTGCGGGTCGTCGGCGTCACCGTGATCGTCCCGGGCGGGAGTGAGCGGACGTCGCGACCCACGCCGCCGACTCCGGCGACCAGGTTCACTTCATTCGCCATCGGCTGAACACGGAATACCTCGGTTCCGGCGGGCATGGAACCGTCGTGCGGTGGGATCTTCCACACGCGCCCCTGTCCGGTCGTGCCGTCGCCGGTCCAGAGATTTCCGTCGCGGTCGAACGCCAGGCCATTCGTACCGGGCACGCCGGTCGCGTAAGGCGTGGCCGTGGGCGGGTTTGCAGCGTTCGGCGTCAACCTGTAGATGGTGTCGTTGTTGTTGGATATGAAAAGGTCGCCGTCCGGACCGAAGGTGATGCCCGAAGGGGCGCACGGCGCGGGGACGTTGCCCACGGGCACCCGCGCGGGGTGCTCCAGCGATATGCGCCACACCGGGCAGGGATCAACACCGCGGCCGGTGGTATAGAGATTCCCTTGGTCGTCTCCGGTCAAACCCTCGATCGCCAGCGGCGTCGTGATCAGCGTCGTGAAAGTCGGATCGCGCGGAAAGCGCGCATGGTGATCGTCGTCCGCCCATGCGAGTGCCCACGCGAACAGGGAGAGACCCAGCAAAGCAAGAATTTTCCTTACCATCTCACACCTCCTTTTGTAGGACCGGATGATTGTTCTTGAAGAAAGGCTTGGATTTCATCATACCTGACGTCGCGAACACGGCGGCGCGGAACATTGTTCCAGCGGCGCTTCGCCGCGGGTCGGCGGGACCTGTATCTTGATTTCCGTCAATGTTCGGCCAAACGCGCAGCCCTTATAGTGTCTCGCGCATAAGGTCAAACACGATGCTGTCCCGCAGCACAAGGAGCAGTTGATGGCCTCCGACATCGAAATCGCACAGAAGGCCCGGCTCGAGCGCATCTCCAAGATCGCCCTTGCGAAGCTCGGCATTCCCGAAGAGCACCTCGAGCCCTACGGGCATTTCAAGGCGAAGGTGTCGCTCGAATACCTGGACGGTCTCAAGGCGCGTCCGAACGCGAAGCTCGTCCTGGTCACGGCAATGACGCCGACTCCTGCGGGCGAGGGCAAGACCACCACCACGGTGGGGCTGGGCGATGCGCTCAATCACATCGGCAAGAAAGCGATGATCTGCCTGCGCGAGCCTTCCCTCGGTCCGGTGTTCGGCATGAAAGGCGGTGCCGCAGGCGGCGGCTACGCGCAGGTCGTGCCGATGGAGGACATCAATCTGCATTTCACCGGCGACTTCAACGCCATCGCGCTCGCGAACAATCTGCTCGCGGCGATGCTGGACAATCACATCCATCACGGGAACGAATTGGGGATCGACGTGCGCCGCATCGCCTGGAGGCGAGTGGTGGACATGAACGACCGCGCGTTGCGCGACATCGTCGTGAGCCTCGGCGGCCCGGGCAACGGCTATCCGCGCCAGGACGGATTCGACATCGTGGTGGCCTCAGAGGTGATGGCCATCTTCTGCCTTTCGACCTCGCTCGAGGACTTGAAGGAGCGCCTCGGCAAGATCGTGGTCGGCTACACGCGCGACCAAAGGCCGGTGCTCGCCCGTGATCTCCAGGCCCATGGCGCGATGACCGTGCTATTGAAGGACGCGATCAAGCCGAACCTCGTACAGACGCTCGAAAACAATCCCGCCTTCATCCACGGCGGCCCGTTCGCCAACATCGCGCACGGCTGCAACTCCGTGATCGCGACGAGCTCGGCGATGAAGCTCGCCGACTACGTGGTCACGGAAGCCGGCTTCGGCGCGGACCTCGGCGCCGAGAAATTCATCGACATCAAGTGCCGCAAATCCGGCCTGCGGCCCTCGGCCGCCGTGATCGTCGGCACGGTGCGCGCGCTGAAGTACCATGGCGGCGCGGACTTGAAAACGGTGAAGCAGGAGAACATGGCCGCACTCGAGCGCGGCATCGTCAACCTCGAGCGCCACGTCGAGAACGTGAGCAAGCACTACGGCACCCCGTGCGTGGTGTCGATCAACCGCTTCACCTACGATACGCCGCGCGAGCACGACTTCATCAAGGCGCGAATGGCGAAGCTCGGCGTCCCGGTGGTGATCGCGACCCACTGGGGAGACGGAGGCCGCGGCGCCGCCGAGCTCGCGCACATCGTGGTCGAGCTGTGCGAAACGAAGAACAGTTTCCGCTTCGTCTACGGGGAAAACGACTCGCTGTGGGAGAAGATCAACGCGATCGCGCAACGCATCTACCGCGCATCCGAGGTCACGGCCGATGCCAAGGTGCGCAACCAGATCAAAAAGCTGCAGGAGGAGGGCTATGGACACTATCCGGTTTGCGTCGCCAAGACCCAGTACTCGTTCTCTACGGACCCGCAGTTGCGCGGCGCACCCGTCGGCCACGTGATCAACGTGCGCGAGGTGCGTCTCGCGGCAGGGGCCGAGTTCATCGTGATGATCTGCGGGGATATCATGACGATGCCCGGGCTCCCCAAGGTGCCTTCGGCGGTCAAGATCGACCTCGTCGACGGGAAAGTCGTCGGACTGTTCTGAACGCCGCGGGCAGCGGGGCCAACGGGAGGACACCGCCAAATGCAAGAGCTTCTGACGTCGCAGTTCTGGCTCGGGCTCGGGGCCATCATCTGGGTCAACATCATCCTGTCCGGCGACAACGCCGTCGTGATCGCGCTCGCGGCGCGCTCGTTGCCCCTGCACCAGCAGAGGCAGGCGGTCATCTGGGGAGCAGCTGCGGCGGTGGTGCTGCGCATCGTGCTCACCATCGTCGCGGTCGAGTTGCTGAAGCTTCCCTACCTCAAGCTACTTGGAGGCGTGCTGCTGCTCTGGATCGCGGTGAAGTTGCTGGTCCCGGAGGACGACGGCGGCGAAGGAGTCAAATCGAGCTCCAACCTGCTGGCGGCGATCAAAACCATCCTGATCGCGGACCTGGTGATGAGCCTGGACAATGTCATCGCGGTGGCCGCGGTCGCAAAGGGCAGCATCGTGCTGCTCGTGCTCGGCCTGCTGATCAGCATCCCGCTGGTGGTTTTCGGCGCGACCATGCTGATGAAGCTCATGGAGACCTATCCCGTGATCATCACGGTCGGGGCCGCGCTGATCGGCTATGTGTCGGGCGAAATGCTGGTGACCGACCCGGTCGTGGTCGAGTGGTTCAGGGTCAACGCCCACTGGATGATCGACTTCGAGCTCTTTTCGGTCTTCGGTCGCAAG
>WNGN01000639.1_pt1 | contig 21995 bp, 16 predicted proteins | sample 5400561 | NCBI WGS metagenome assembly WNGN01 (sample SAMN13153379, study PRJNA577476) | soil metagenome | isolation source: 115 cm soil or saprolite under Garry oak tree replicate 2 | place: USA:California | collected 2016-06-15 | reverse complement strand
GGCACGAGCGTGCGCGGACACGCGATGCTGTGGCGCGGGCTGGGGCTCGAGGTCAACGTGCCACCGGGCTCTGGCAGCGCGCACGGCGGCGAGGTCGGCGTCACGGTGGACCTGGGGCCCGGCGGGGGGAGGGGGCCGCTTTGGGTCGCGCTGGTGTACGGGATCGATCAAGCGCAGGTGCAGGGCGCAGCCCGGCGCGAAACCGTCGAGACGCTCACGCTGACGGCAGGGCTCCGGCGGCGCTAGGTCTTTAGGGACCGCACTGCGGCAGCGGCAGCGCCGCTGCTGGCGCCGCGATGGGCGCCAGCTTGTTCTGCGCGAGCGCGGCGTTGAACGCCGCCAGTCCCGTGGTTCTGATTGCCCCCCAAGTCGTCAAGACCGTCTTGAGCTCCGTGCACTCCGCGACGTAGTCTCGCCGCATCGCCACGGTGGGCGCCAAGTCGCCGTTCTCGAGGCCGTTGATCTGCTGTACGAGGTTGCTGTTCACGCTCACGAACGTCGGGGCCGGGGCGGGACCGCCGCCGAAGCCTCCCCCTCCCCCTCCCCCTCCCCCTCCCCGTCGCTCGGGATTGCCGCCCACTGCCGCGAGACTCGAGTCCAGCGATTTCGCCGCCGCGATGACGGGAGCCGGCACGGGCGCCGCCGTATCGGCCGCCACGAGCGCGCGCAGCGCCGCGACCTGACGGTAGGCGTCCCACGACTCCCGCATGCCGGCGACGACCTTCATCTGCAAGTCGTACTGCGCACGCACATCCGCAGCCGTCGCGGGAGAGCGCGGATCGTTGCGGACCGTCACGGGCTGCGTGTAGCTCCGACCGGCGGCTGTGAACTTCAACGTGTACACGCCAGGCGGCACGAGCGGCCCTTGAGGAGACGGAAGCGTCAGGCCCGGATTGGCGTTGATCTCGAAGGTGTGCGTGAACGCCGGAGGATCGTCGGTGCGCAAATCCCAATTCACGCGGTTGGTGCCGACGGCGGTGGACAGCGGCTCGGGCGCTGCGATCCAGAAGTTGGGTTCGGGCGGCTGTGCTGCTTCCTTCACCGGTTCGATCGGCGCGCTCGAGAAATGGCGCACGACCGTTCCCGTGGCATCCTGGACGTCGAGCGAGATGTCTCCCGCCGGCTTCGCCGCCAGGTAGTAATAGATGAGGGCGCCGTCCGGCGGGTTGAGCGCATGCGGCACCTCGGGCGGGAACGGGGTGTCGGCGCCGACGTTGCGGCGTACCCGCACGGCGTCGCCCGGCGCGAACAGGTGTACCGGCGCGCTCGCGAGCGCAGGCGTTAGCTGGCGCAACGGCGAGAAGTCGTCCAGCACCCAGATGCCGCGGCCGTAAGTCCCCACCACGAGGTCGTTGTCGTGGACCACCATGTCGCGGTACGACGTGTTGGGAAGATTCAATTGCAGGGACTGCCAGTGATCGCCGTCGTCGAACGAGACGTACACGCCGCTTTCCGTACCCGCGAACAGCAGCCCCGGCTGCTTCGTGTCGCCGCGGATCACCCTGACGAAGCTGCCGCTCGGCTGATCCATGGGCAGACCGTTCACGATCGCCGTCCACGTCTTGCCATAATCACGTGTGCGGAAGAAATACGGTTTGTAGTCTCCGGTGCCGTGGAAGTCGATCGCCACATACGCAGTCGCCGAATCGAAGTGCGACGCGTCGATGGCCAAGACGTCGCCTCGGCCCGCGACCGGGAGGTTCGGAATCGACACGTCCTCCCAGGTCTTGCCCTCGTTGCGGGTCAGCTTGATCAGACCGTTGTTCGTGCCGGCCCAGATGACGCCGCGCCGCACGGCGGAGAGCGCGAGCGACTGGATCGCGCCGCCGATCACGGCGCCCGGCGCGCCGCGGCCGCGTAAGCTGTCGGGCGGGGGCGTGACGTCCTTGGGGTAGCCCAGATCGGGCGACAGCTTGGTCCAGTGCATCCCGCCGTCCGTCGTAGCCATCACGAACTGGAATCCGGCGATCAGCTCGTGCTGGTTCCAGGGCGCGAAAGCGAGCGGCTGGGAAATCGTGGTGCGGCCGTACAGGCCGGGATCGACGTTGGGACTCACGTTGATCCACTGCTCGCTGGGGTAGGTGATCTTCACGATCCCCGACCCGCTGGCGTACACGACGTTTGGGTTCAACGGATCGGGAATCGTCGTGCCCCACTCCCAACCGGACACGGGGTTCCAGTCCATCGGCGTGATGGCGCCGAGGTTGCCGCGGCTGCGCGTGCGGATGGCGCCCGCGTCCTGCTGCGTGCCGTACACCCAGTAGGGATACGAGTTGTCGACGGAGATGTGATAGATCTGGTCCGTCGACTGATTGTACCAGGAGCTCCACGTCGCGCCGCCGTCGAGCGTCACGATCGCGCCTTGATCCATCCCCAGGAGCATGCGCTGGCCGTTCGTGGGATCAATCCACATCTGCTGCGGATCGTCCCCGCCCGGCGCGCCCTTGAAGCCGGTGAAGGTGTTGCCGCCGTCGGTGGACTTGTACATAGCGGTGTTGACGGTGTAGACGACGTCCGGATTCTTGGGGTCCACGTACACGCCGCAGTTGTAGCCGCCCTGCCCGTTGGCGATGCGCCGGTCGGCGGCGTCCATCTGCCGCCACGTAGTGCCGCCGTCGTCGGAGCGGTAAAGGCCGAAGTTGCCGATCAGGAACATGCGCTGCGCGTTCGTATTCATCGCGATGGCGACGGACGTCCGGCCCGCCAGGCGCGGCAAACCGCCGCCCGTGATCTCGCGCCACGTGATGCCCTTGTCGGTCGACTTGAAGAGCTTGGTCTGCGTAGGTCCCGTCTGCGGGCCGCCCCCGCCGCCCCCGCCGCCCCCGCCGCCGGCAGCGGGAACCCGGTTAGGGCCTGTCACCGCAATCGCGTAATGGCGCACCGTGGTCGCGAGCATGACCTCGGGGTGGTCCGGGGCCCACGTGATCTTCTGGGCTCCCGTCGAGTCGTCGACGTAGAGGGTCTTGGTCCACGTCTGGCCGCCGTCGGTCGAGCGGAAGACGCCGCGGGTTTCGCTTTTCTTGTGGACGTCTCCCTGGGCCGCGATGATCACGAGGTTGGGATCGTGCGGATCGACCAGGATCGCGGGGATCTGTTTGGTGTCGTCTAGGCCCAGGTGCTGCCAGGTGCGGCCCGCGTCGACCGACTTATAGACGCCGTTGCCTTCGCTGATGCCGCCGCCCCCGATGAGGTCACCCATACCGACGTAAATCACGTTGGGATGGGAGGGGGCGACTTCGAGTGCGCCGACCGTCGAGGCGTCGGTCACCGCGTCGAAGATCGGGATCCACGTTTCGCCGGCGCTCGTCGTTTTCCAAACGCCGCCCATGGGGAGCCCGACGTAGAAAACGCCCGGTTGGCCGATGGCGCCGGACACCGCCGAAATGCGGCCGCCGCGGAACGGGCCGAGGTTACGCCAGCGGAGACCCGCGAGCAGCTCGGGCGCCACAGGCGCGGGGGTAGGAGCGTTGATGAAGCCGGTTGCGAGCAGGGCGAGACAAAGAGCCGGAAACCGCATGGAGTGTGGACCTCCCCAGAGTCTATACTTGGTGGTGTGGACATCAAGCGAAGTGGCTCGATGGCAATATGGTGGATTGGATGGAGATGGTGAGCGACCAACAATACGAGGGCTGATAAGCCATGCAAAGGCGCAAACTCGGCAAGAGCAACCTGGAGGTGTCGGCGCTCGGGCTCGGTTGTATGGGAATGAGCTTTTCCTACCCCCCGTTTCCCGACAAGCAGGAGATGATCGCGCTGATTCAGGCGGCGTTCGATCGCGGCGTCACGTTCTTCGATACCGCCGAGGTCTACGGGCCGTTCACGAATGAAGAGCTCGTCGGCGAAGCGGTGGCTCCATTCCGTAAACAGGTGGTGATTGCCACGAAATTTGGTTTCCGATTCGCTGCCGACGGGAAGCAGCTGGGGCAGGACAGCCGGCCCGAGACCATCAAGCAAGCGGTCGAGGGGTCGCTCAAGCGATTGAAGACTGAGGTCATCGATTTGTTGTATCAGCACCGCGTGGACGTCAACGTGCCCATTGAAGATGTGGCAGGCACGGTGAAGGACTTGATTCAGCAAGGAAAGGTGAAACACTTCGGCCTTTCGGAAGCGGGGGTGAAGACCATCCGTCGCGCCCACGCCGTGCAGCGGGTGACGGCACTCCAGAGTGAGTACTCGCTGTGGTTCAGGCGTCCGGAGGCGGAAGTGATACCGACACTCGAGGAGCTCGGCATCGGATTCGTTCCATTCAGCCCGCTGGGAAAGGGCTTCCTCACCGGGAAGATCGACGAGAAGACGACGTTCGACCGGGGTGACTTCCGCAACGTGGTCCCGCGCTTCACGGCCGAGAATCGCAAAGCGAATCAGGCCCTGGTCGATCAGCTCGAGCGGATCGCCCAGCGGAAGCGCGCGACGCCTGCGCAGATCGCGCTCGCCTGGCTCCTGGCGCAGAAACCATGGATCGTCCCGATCCCGGGAACCAAGAAGGTGAATCGTCTCGAGGAAAACATCGGAGCCGTCAACATCAAACTCACGCCGGACGATCTCCGTGAAATTGAGGACGCTACGTCGAAGATCACCGTGCACGGGGCGCGGTATCCGGACGAGCTCGAGCGCAGGACGGGACTCTAAGCCATGCGCATCGGCATTCTCGGTTCAGGGCTGATGGGCGGCAAGCTCGGCACGATTTGGGCGCGAGCAGGGCACGAAGTGGTGTTCAGTTACTCTCACAGCGAGCAGAAGCTGACGAAGCTTGCGCGAGATGCTAAGGGGAAGGCCCGGGCGGGCGCACCGCGCGAGGCCGCGCAGCAAGCGAACGCGGTCTTGCTCGCGGTGCACTGGTCGCGAGTCGACGAGGTCTTGAACCAAGCCGGCGATCTGTCCGGCAAGGTTATCGTGAGCTGCTCGCTGCCGATGAATGCAGACGATACCGACCTCGTGATTGCACACACTTCCTCTGGCGCCGAGGCGCTGGCAAAGCGGGTTCCCAAGGCTCGAGTCGTCTCCGCGTTTGGCACTGTGCCGAGCGAAGTGCTGTTTGACGTCTTCGCGGCACGGCGCAAAGCTACGAGACCGAGCCTCGTCTACTGCGGGGACGATACAAGCGGCAAGAAGATTGCCGCTCAGCTGATCCGCGATGTGGGGTTCGATCCGATCGACGCTGGGCCGTTACGGATCGCCCGGTACACGGAGCCGTTCACACTGCTCATCGCGCAACTCGCGTACGAGGGGGATGAAGGCCCGGAGCTCGCGTATCGGTTCGAGCGGTTCGGAAAGAAGGACTAGTGACAGACCGGCACAGACTCTGGATCCGACTGCTTCGCCGGCGGGAACGGAGCCGCGCCGCCAACGTAGATCCCGCACGCCACTGATGTGTTGGCGTTCGTCATGCGCGCCGTCCAGCCGCCTTGACGCACCTTGAGTTTGTCGAGGGTGTTGCCGCTCGACGGGCACCACGCGACGCTCCCCGGTGCCGGCGGGGTGTTGCAGTCCGTTTGGTCCGTATACGCGACGGAGTCAGCGAAGTAGCCCTCCTCCGCGGTCATCAAGTTTCGGAGGTCCGACTTCATCGACGCGATATACGCCTTCTCCTTCGTGTTGCTGAACTTGGGGATGGCGATCGCGGCGAGCAGGCCGATGATCACCAGCACGATAAGGAGCTCGATGAGCGTGAACCCGGCGCGGTTAATGCGGTGCCTCCAGCTGAATCCCGCCAGCGGTCACCCGCAACAACTATGCTTGGGACTGCTCACTCGTAGACAACCCGCAGTCCTCCATCGTGCTATCACACTGACCCAAAAAGCCGGTCACATGTCGATTGTGACATCTAGTGCGGCGTATTGCGAGATTCTCGCAACAGCCGCGAGAAGCAGAGCTCTAGCGCACGTCGGTAGAAACGCCGCGTTGCGGCGGTATCGGCAGCGACAACGTGAATGTGGTGCCGTGGCCGAGCTGCGATTCGACCTCGATCCTTCCGCCGAACATGTTCTCCGTGATTTCCTTCACGACGGCGAGGCCGATCCCCGAGCCTTCGGCCGCTTTGGTAGTGAATCCCCGATCGAAGATCCGGCCGAGATGCCGAGCGTCTATCCCGGTCCCCTGATCGCGCACCACGAGCCGGAGGGTGTCGGCCACGCGGTTCATGGCAATCACGATCACCGCCTTCGGGTCGCGCGAGGCATCGACGGCGTTGCGAATCAGGTTCGTGAGCACCTGGTAGAGCGCGCCGGAATCGCCATACAGGTAAATCGAGTCGACACCGGATTCCCACTGCAATGCAACGCCACGCTTGCGGGCAACCGGCCGCTCGAGGGTGACGCAGGACCGGACAACGGGTCTGACGTCGAAGCGCCCCAATCTTCCGACGCCGCCAAAGGGACGGTCCTGTATCGATCGGAGGTAGTCGGCGGCCTGCTCGATTCCCCCCGCCACGTTCGCGAAGTCTGCGAGCAGCGCTGAACGAAATGCCGGATCGAGCGACTGAGCGTCACGCAGTGTGTCCATGCCGAGGTCCAGGTTGCCGAGGGCGACAGCGAGGGGGTTGCCCACTTCGTGGGCGATCACGCTCGGCTGGCGCGCGAGCTCCCACAGCGATTCCGCCGGCGACAGCCGCCGTTGGGAGCCTTCCGCAGCCGCAGCGAGGGCGCCGAGGGACAGGCCGGCTAGCTCCAAGATGAGCCGTTCCCGGCTGCGCCGTTCAACCCCCGTCGGCGGTGGCGCGGCGGGGCGCGAACGTACTGGTGCCACGACCCACGGCCCGCCCCCGTCCTCGGCCAGGCGGCAGCCGACCCAACGGCTCTTCTGGACGATGGGGGCGCCCCAGCGGCGCAGCGTGGTATCCAAGTCGAGCACGGTAGACTTAGCGGGGGGATCGGGGATACCGCTGAACAAGGGGATGGCATCGGCGGACGCGGAGATTTCCCACAGCGTTACGACGCGGCCGTGAAGCGCGATCCCGGCCTGCCGTAAGACTTCGCGCTCATGCGCTCGCTCTGCCACCATAGCCGCGGCAAGATACAGCCGGGCTGATGAACCCTGTTAGGGCGTTTTTGCGGCACGAAGGGGCAGAATTGCGGCATCGTCTAGTCGGAGCGGCCTCCGGTGCGACGCGACAGGTGATGCTCCTCATCCATCCGCCACGTCTTCCCGCCGTCGTGCGACGTCTCGCCGCGCCATATGAACGAATTGGGTGTGATGTCGTTGAACGACCAGCGTAACTCGGCACCGTGGTCGTCATGGCCGCGCAGCACGATGCGATCCCCCTCGGCGCCCCCTTGCATTCGGATGGCCACGTTGAAGGACGGCGCCGCAAACATTATGGTCCACTTGTCGGTCTTGGGATCGACCCACCGCACCCCGGTAACCATTCTTCGCTCCTCATTCGAGCCAGGCTTCGGGTAGCCGAGGAAGATGTCCTGCAACGCGTAGCCGTCGAGGATCCATCCGAAGAGAACCTCGCCGCGCGAGTGGCGGACGCTGCCGTCCTCGGCAATGAACGAGTAGTCCGCGTCCCATGTCCCCACGAAGCGCCCGAACAGGTCCGCGTGGTGACCCAGCGAGGGATGCGGCCCGCGAGCCGCGAGAGCGGCGATCATGTCGCCACCGGGATCCGTCCGCGGCTTGTGTGCCCAGGCGAGCATGGCAGCCACCGCCGCGGCGGCGGCAACCCACTGAGACACGTTCCCGAACGACCTCATAGTGTTTCCTCCTTTCGCTCCATAGTATTTGACGTGTGGACACGACCCGCCGCTTGAAGTTTCTTGCGCGCGCAGCGTCCGTCGCACAGAACGCGCGACGGGTCTTGTTTGAATCGCTCGGCATCTCCGTCGTCGATTTCCAGTGCCACGCGCACGTCGCCGCCGATGGCGCTGAGGAGCCGAACCCGACGCACAGCATCGTGCTCGTGCGCCGGGGTGTGTTTCGGCGCACGCAGCAGCGGGAGACCGTGCTGGCCGATCCCAACCATGTCCTGTTGTTCAACGCGGCGGAGCCGTACCGCTACGCTCATCCCCTACCGGGCGGGGACGCCTGCACGATTCTCACCGTAGAGACTGATCGGGCGTTGGAGCTCGTCGGCCGCCATGCCCCGGTGGACGCCGAGTATCCGGAGAGACCGTTCCGCCGCGGCCATGGTCTGAGCTCGCCGCGCACGGTGTGGCTTCACTGGGAGTTTCTGAATCTCATCGCCCGCGGGGCTGGCAGGCTCGCGCTGGAAGACGCGCTCGCCGAGCTGGCGAACGAAGCGGTCGCGTGCGTCTACGGGGCGCCGGTTCCGAGCCGGCGCGCATCGCCGTCCACACAGCGGCGGAGGCGCGACCTCGTCGAGACCGTGAAGCTCATGATCAGCGAACGCCTCGAGCGGCCGCCGAGCCTCACGGAGCTGGCTGACGTACTCGACTGCTCACCCTACCATCTGTCTCACACTTTCCACGGCACGGCCGGTCTGAGCCTCCGTCGCTACCTCAGGCGGTTGAGGGCACGGGTCGCCGCCGAGCGCCTAGCCGCCGGCGCGAGCCGCCTGACGCCGTTGGCCCTGGATCTCGGCTACGCGGATCACAGCCATTTCACGAACTCGTTCAGACGCGAGTGGGGCGTTTCACCCTCGACGTTCCGGTCGAGGTTGGGCCATGTGACGCGTTGCTGATCGCCGCGCCCCGGTCAGAAGTCACAATGGGAGATCAGGGGGCGTTCCTCTGCCGGTCGCGCACGTTGCATGAATGTCTGCGAGACGCACGGCCGCTTTATCGGACGCACTGAGTGACCCGAGTCCCCTCGCGCGGCATGGCCCGTGCAACCGATCCCCCGCATGTCACCCTATCGCAAACACCTGCGTGTCGCGGGGTTCGTCTTCGGCCTCGTGATCCAGGCCACGTCCCTCGCGGCCCAGGGCGGCCAGCAAGCGCGTCGGTTGGCCACACCGACGTCATCCGACGCCGCTCCTGACGCTGAGGCTCAGCCCGCGCTCGAGCCTGCGCGCAGCATCCTCCGCCATCTCGTGGGGCGTTGGCGCGTCGAAGTCCGGTTCGCGGGAAACTTCGACGGCCCCCCCGACGCAGCGGCGACGCGAATCGTCGACACGCTGTTCGACGACCTCCGGCTCCAGTGGACCGAGGTGGAGGATGATTCCTCCCACCTCGCGAGCCAGGGCGTCATCGGGTTCGACACGCGTACCGCCCGGTTCTACAGTACCGCCGTTCACAGCGGGGTGGGCGCGGAGTTCCTGACGGGCACCCTCAATCTGGTCGAGCCCGTCGTGACGTTCGCACCGATGGCTCCCACCGCACGCGGGCAGGCGAGTGAGTCGTTCACGTGGACCATGGTGGACTCGGACCACTTCATCTGGGCGCCCCTCGACCGGGGATGGCGGGCGGTGCTCACGCGCGAGCACTAGCGAGCGCGAGACAGGCGCAGCGGCTGGTGGCGACGCCGCAAGCAGGCTAGTCTTCCCGCAGCGCAAGGGGCGCATCCCGTCCGCGGGAAGGACGACATGGTGCGTACTCCGGGCCTTCCATTGAGAGGCTTCGTGTGTTTCCCAACCCGCAGGATGCCCTGCCCCTTCCCACCCGGCCCAGTTTGGAGCAGTACCGCAAACTCGCGAAGGATCTCGTGAAGGCCTGCACCGCGGGGGCGCCGCGCGCCATCGGCGAGTGGGCGGATCGCTGGATCGGGTCACTGCTTGCCGCTTCCAATCAACGGTCTCGAGATCGTGCGGCCAATCAGGTCGAGGAGTTCGCGATCCACGCGATGACCGCCGGCAAACGCACCTGCGTGCTGGCTGACGCGCAGTTCGTGCTCGCCCGCGCCCACGGATTCGAGAGCTGGCCAAAATTCAGCGCACACCTCGATGCCCTCACGCACGCGGGCGCTCCCTACGAGGCCGCCGCGCAGGCGATCGTGGACGGCGACGAGGAGACGCTGCAACGACTGCTGCGCGAGCGGCCTGAGCTGATCCGCGCACGCTCGGAGCGCGAGCACAATGCCACGTTGCTGCACTACGTCTCGGCCAACGGGGTCGAGGGATATCGCCAGAAAACGCCGAAGAACATCGTGCGGATCACGGAGATCCTGCTCAACGCGGGCGCCGAGGTCGATGCCGAGGCCGAGGTGTACGGCGGCGGGGCCACGGCGCTCGGCCTGGTCGCGACGAGCGCGCATCCCCGTGGGGCGGGCGTGCAAATCCCGCTGATCCAGCTGCTGCTCGAGCACGGCTCGCAGATCGAGCACCCCAATCTCGCCGGCAACGCACATGGCGCTGTCTTCGCCTGTCTCGCCAACGGATGTCCGGAGGCGGCGCGTTATCTCGCCGACCGCGGCGCACGCCTCGATTTCGTCTCGGCGGCGGGAGTGGGGCGGCTCGATGTCGTCGAGAGTTTCTTTGACCCGGCGACCAAGCCCGAACGGGAAATGGCGATGCGGTACGCGGCAGCGTACGGTAAGGGGAATGTCGTCACGTTCATGCTGGACCGCGGCGTGGATGTTGATGCGCATACCGGCGATGGTGAAACGGCGCTGTTCTATGCCGTCTTGAGTGGCCACCACGACGTGATCCAGCTGTTGCTCGCGCGTGGCGCCCGCCCTGGCCTGCGGACCCGCTATGGAGGCGACATGGTCGGAGCCGCGTTGTGGCGCGCCGGGCATGGCGGCGACGGGGATCTCTATTTGAAGATCATCGACGTACTCGTGGCAGCGGGTGGTGCGGTGCCTGATCGGCATCCACCGATCACTGAGACGGTGGACGCCGCGCTCGCCCGACGTGGCAGTGTGGCGGACGAGTCGCGGTATTGGTGGGGTGAGGAGCCGCGTCGCTGATTGCGCTTGGACGCCGTCCCGCAAGACTATGGTAGAAGGCAGGTTAAGCGCTCTTGCGGCTCCATGCCGAAAGTGAATGTTGCTGTGTCCTTTTTGACGGATCATCCGTGAGCGTTTGGGAAAAAGCCGTCGCTGGATCATTGCATGCGTTACACCTCGCATTGCATGCGTTACGCCTCGACACCATGAGGGCCAAGTTCGTGGCGTTCGCGGTGTTAGCGACTCTTGTATCAACCGTCGCGATGACCGTGATGCTGTACGGACGGATCCGTCGCTCGGTGGGCGATCGCGCCGGCACCGAGTTGCGCGGCGTGACGTCGGACGTGGCGCGCGAAGTAGGCGTGTGGCTCGATCAGCGCTTGTATGACTTGCGGCTGCGGGCGAGCCCTTACGTCGTTTCAGACAATCTGGCCCGGGCGTCGGGGCGTGGCGGGCAGCAGGCCATCGATCGTCTGCGCGATTACCTCGCCTCGGTTCGGCAGAACCTCCCAGCTCACGATGGCCTCGCGATCAGCGGAAAAGACGGGCAGCTGCTGACGAGTAGCGGCAGCCGGACGGGCTTGCGACTCACGCCCGACCGCATGAACACCTTGCGGACGCGCGACGCGCTCGTGGGCGAGCCGTTCTGGGACGCGGGGCTGGGCAAAGCGGCGGTGCAGCTCGTGGTGCCGATCCGCAAGGATGACGGGTTATTCCTGGGCGCGCTCGTCGCGAAGGTGAATTTGGACAGCGTCAGGAGCATCCTGGAGCAGCTGGCCGGAGACGGGTCGCGCGTCGCCTACATCATCACGGAGCAAGGTCGCGTTGTGATCAGCTCGGCGGGCAACTCTGCCGACGTCATGAAGACCACCTTGCCGGAAGCAGCCACGAGAGAATTGACCGAACGTGAAGGCCAGACCGTCGCCGAAACGCGTGCCGGCAGACGTGAGGTCATGGCGGTGCTGCGACGTATTCCCCAATTGCGCTGGGCAGCCGTTGCTGAAATGCCGCGAGCCGCAGCCACGCGCGAAGCCGGCGCGCTGTGGCTCAAGACCGTGTTCCTTCTTATCGTGCTGCTCGGTGGCGTCGGGCTGTTGGCGTCAATCGTGGGTCTGTACATCACTCGACCTCTCGCGCGCCTCACCGAAGCCGCCGCACGCGTGTCGGCCGGCGACCTCTCGGTCGAGCTTCCGACGGGGGGTGAAGGAGAGGTGGGGTATTTGACGCGGGCGTTCAATACCGTGGTGTCGCGGCTGCGCGAGCGGGACAACCAAAGCGAGTTGGAGAAGCTGTCGCTGACCGATTCCCTGACCGGGCTCTACAACCGCCGCCACCTGATGGGCACGCTCGCCAGCGAAGTGCAGCGGTCACGACGGCTGCGGCGCGCGTTCTCGGTGGTGCTGGCGGATGTGGACCATTTCAAGCAATACAACGACACCCACGGACACCTCGCGGGTGATGGCGCCCTGGTGAAGATCGCCGAGGTCTTCCGCAGAACGACGCGGGCGGTGGACTGTGTCGCGCGTTACGGTGGCGAAGAGTTCGTGGTGATGTTGCTCGAGGCGAACCTGGCGACGGCCGCGCTCGTCGCCGAGCGCATCCGCGCCCGCGTGGCGGCGCAGGACCTCGGCCCGGGGTCGCTGACCGTGAGCATTGGACTGGCCGAGTATCCTGACGGCGGCGAGACGCCGGAGGAGCTGATTGCCTCCGCGGATGCGGCCATGTATAAGGCGAAGAGCGCGGGCCGGAACCAAGTGGTGGTTGCGGGGACCGCGCAGCCCCCGCAAGAGCGGAAGGACGCGACGCAAACGCGAAGCGTGAAGTAGCAGGGATCTCGAAGGAATTTGGCAAGTCGGACCCCACGATCGCCCTCTCGATTACGCTCACCTTCATCTTCCGACGCTTTCGCTGGACGTGGTCAGCGCGCCCTCGTTGCCATGTACAGATCCACGCCGCCGCTGCCGCCGGGACGATCGGATGCGAACAGGAGGATCCGCCCATCGGCCGACAGGCTTGGCTGCACCTCGTTGAACTCGGTGTTAACCGGCGCCCCAAGGTTGATAGGCGTAGTCCACGGTGCTCCGAACGCTCGACGGGTCGAGACCCAGATGTCTTGCGATCCACCGGCGCTGCCGGCGCGATTCGATGACAGGAACAGTTCGCGCCCGTCAAAGCGGATGGTTGGTCGCAGGTCGTTGCCCTCGCTGCTGAGCTCTGGCACAAGAACGGCACGACCGAACGCGCCATCGGGACCGATCACACTGAGATAGATATGCAGAGGATGATCGGGACCGGGATCGGCACGATCACTCGCGACGTAGAGCTCGGGAAGCCGAAGCGTAACGCCTCCCTCAAATCCGGGGCTGTTTACTTGGGGACCGAGGTTCACCGGCGCCTCCCAGGCGAAGTCATCGTTGGGATCGGAGCGCCACGACACCCAAATGTCGGTCGTCCCCGAGGCACCTGGGCGACCGCTCCCGAAGTAGAGTCGATGCCCGTCGCGTGAGATATGCGGTGCAGCTTCGCGCCCGGAGGTGTTGATGACGGCACCGAGGTTCACGGGCGGGCCCCAGGGCTGGTCGGGGCCGGAACGGCGCGACACGTAGAGGTCGGTCGCGCCGAAGCCACCAGGCCGGTTGGACGAGAAGTAGAGGCTGAGCCCCTCCGGCGACAGCTCAGGCGTGAAGTCAGTGAATGCCGAGTTGACGACCGGCCCGAGGTTGACCGAAGCCGACCAGTTCGAGAAATGGTCGGCGCCTGCGGAAACCTCATCGGTGAGCAGCGGACCTTGGGGCAGGAACGCATCGGTCCTTGCTTCACAGCCGCCCATCAGCGTGCAGGCGACGCCGCAGACTAGCAGGCGGATCACCTTCATAGTACCTCCTCACATGTGTGGGTTGAGCCGTCGGCACCATCATTGAGACGCCGGCGTGTCGCCAGTAGGTTAGGCGGCACGGGTGATCCGGCGATGATCCAACGGTGATCCGGCCACGTCCATGATCCAGTTCTCGACGCTTGGGTGCCTTCGTCTGACTGGCGGCGACGCTGATCGGCTCGCCGGACTCCTCGCGCAGCCGAAGCGGATTGCGCTGCTCGCCTACCTCGCGCTCGCTCGGCCGCGTGGCTTCCACAGCAGGGACACAATTCGCCCGCTGTTCTGGCCGGAGCTGGATGGCCGCCACGCGCGCTGGGCCCTCAACCAGTCGATCCGATATCTGCGCCGAGCGCTGGGACGCGCCGCCGTGTTGAGCCGGGGGCAGAACGACATCGAGCTTAACACGACGCTCGTCCGATGCGATGCCGTCGCATTCGAGACCGCGTGCGAGGTCGGCGCCTGGGGAGAAGCGGTGGCAATGTGTACGGGCGAGCTGCTGCCCGGTCTGTACCCGGGCGGCGCACCTGAGCTCGACCAGTGGCTCGACGCCGAGCGGGACCGGCTCCGGCACCTGGCCGCGCGGGCCGTCGCCGCGCGCAGCGAGGAACTGCTCTCCGGCGGTGACGTCACTGGGGCTGCCGAGTCTGCCCGCCAGGCGGTTCGTCTTGTGCCCGACGACGAGACCCGAGTGCGTCGGCTGATTGAGGTCTTGAGCGCGGCCGGCGATCGCGCGGGAGCCGTTCAGGCATACGAGAATTACGCGTCCTGGCTGCAGCGCGAGCTCGATCTCGAGCCGGCGCCGGCGACTCGGGCGCTCATCGACGCCCTTCAGGCAGACGACAAGTCGGCGGTCAGGCCGGCGGGACGCCGTTCGCGTTGGCCGTCGGACGCCCCGAAAGTTGCGGCGGTGCCACCCCTCGCCACGACTCATGTCCGTCGGGGATGGTCCCAGGCCCGCGTCGGCATGGCCGTCGGAGCATTGGCTCTCGTTGCCGTCGCAGTTGTGTGGACGAGCACGCGGGCGGCCCATTCCGGCGTCACATCCCTAGCGATCGTCCCCTGCGCCTCGACTGCCACCGACTCGCTCGCTGCCTACCGCGCGGTGTTGATGACTGAGGACCTGACGGCCGCAGCGGCGAAGAGCAGGCTGTTCGACAAGGTTATCGCGTTTCAGTCGGCCGCACTGTACCGCGGCACGACCAAACGGCCCACGGAGATCCGGCGGGAGCTGGGCGTGGATGCACTGCTGTTCTGCCGTTATGAGGCGACCGCTCCTGTCGAGCGGTTACGCGTGCAACTCGTGGACGGTCGCACGTCTGCGCTACTATGGGCGGACCAGTTCGATCGGGACATCGCGATCCCGGACGCCGCGTCGCTGCCCACGCTCTTGGTTCAGGGGCTCCGCGATTACGCTCTCGCCGGCCGCGTCATGCACCAAGTGCCGCCCGCCCGGCTCCCGTCCCACGATCTAAAGGCTGTGGCTCTGTACACGGAAGGCCGCTACTACGTCGCGCGACAGACTGAGAGCTCCGTCAGACAAGGCATCGCCCGTTTTGAGCAGGCGATCCGGCGTGATCCCAGCTTCGCGCTGGCACACGCTGGGCTTTCCCGTGCGTATTTCACGCTCGGCACGGGCTACGGGAGCATGGAGCCGCGGGAGGCGTTCCCGGCGATGAAGCACGCCGCCGAACGGGCGCTCGCCTTGGACTCGACGCTGGGCGAAGCGCACGAGCTGCTCGCGGAGTACGACATGAACTTCGGCTGGGACTGGGCGGCTGCCGACGAGCATCTGCGAGAGGCGATCCGGCTGGACCCCTACATGCCGCGCGTGCTCCAGATGCGCGCCTACTTCCTGACGCTGTTCGGTCGCTCAACTGAGGCACTTTCCCTCGACGCCGAGGCGCTCGACTTGAGTCCGGTCGACCCCATGACATGGACCGACGCGGCGTCTCACCGCGTCCTCGCCGGCCGACCCGATGAGGCGCTGCCCTTTGTCCGCCGCGGCCTGGAGCTCGGCCCCGACTTCCCACCGATTCTCTTGGTCGCCGGAGGTCTCTATGCGGAGACCGGTCGGCCGGACCAGGGAATCGCGTACCTGCGGCGTGCGGACAGCATGTCCGGCGGACAGGCGATCCTGCGGGGGCGCCTGGCCTACGCCTACGCTCTCGCGGGTGACTCGGCCAACGCCGACCCCATCTTGCGCGAACTGAAGCGCGACGCCGCTGTGGCGAGCCCGCCCGCGAAGACCGCGACTGCTATCGCCGTCGTCTACATTGGCCTGGGCGAGCGAGACTCGGCGTTCGCGTGGCTGGAAACCGCCTATCGCGAGCACTCCGGCAACCTCGCGCATGTCCTCCGCACGCCTGCCGGCTGGCGCCTGGCCGGCGACCGGCGCTACTTGGATTTGATGCGACGGATCGGCCTGCCGCCCGAGCACCCCAGCCTGGACGAGTTCCGCAGCCGCGGTCGGATCGTCTTCGAGTCCTCAGAAGCTAGCCCGCCGCTGACGACGGGCCGCCGCCCTCGCTAGCTACCGGCACTCGCTCCGGAAATCGTCGACGACCCCGACCACGTCCCCGTTAGCGTTCACGGTGAAATGCAGCACCTGGAGCCCAAGGAAGTTCGGCGCCTGGCCCTGGCCCAACAGACGAACCGTCACGTTCGCGGTGACGCCGAACTGAATCGTTTCAGCATTCGCATTGAATATCGTGTCCGCCGTGAACACGTATGCGGCTCCGGTAACGGCACCGGTGCCGTTACCGTGCTCGAGGACCCGGGCGACAGTGTGGGATCCGCCGTGCTCGTCGGGCCGCGTGTCGAACCGGACCTGGGTCCATCCCTCGATGTCGACGAACTCACCGTTGCACGGATTTATGAGCCCCGTCACGAAGGGGGCTGGTGCGGCCGTCGGTGCAACCGCCTGAAATTCGAGTGTCGGCCCGGCTGGCGACGGTCGCTCCGCGCACCCGATTGCGAGGGCGGCGCCCACTGCTACAGCGAAATACAGCCGATTCGTGAGCATACGTGACCTCCTGCGTCGAGCGGGATGACTCCCGCGTTTCACGATGAGAGGGCCTAGGCAGTTCGAGCCCAGTCCAACAATAGGCCGCCGGGGAATGCAGCGCGAGTCGGAGCGACGAGCAATCACGCGATGTTCTGTCGGGAACGCTTCACGAACGGTAGTTTCGGCCTCGTCCCATTCCAGCGCCGAGGGGAAGCAATGCGTCACCGTACCTTCGCAACGCTCGTCTTGCTGCAGCTGGTATTTGGTCGCTCTTCCGCTCAAGTCTCTCGTCGCGCCCAATCCCTCCTCGGGCAAATGACACTCGAGGAGAAGATTGGGCAGCTCAACTTGGCTGCAGGGGTCGGCCTGGGAGGGTTCGTCACAGCTGCATCGGACACCGACATCATCCACGGTCGTGTCGGGGCCATCCTCTGGCTGGCGGATCCCAAAGAGATGAATCGGATGCAGCATCTCGCGGTCGAAAAGAGTCGACTGCACATCCCCCTCCTCTTTGGACTGGACGTGATCCACGGCTATCGCACGCTGTTTCCGGCACCTCTGGGTATGGCTTCGTCATGGGATCCCGCCGTGGAGGAGCAGGCGCAGGCCTTCGCGGCCGGGGAAGCTCGGAGCGCGGGAATCCGTTGGACATTCACGCCGATGCTCGACATCGCTCACGATGCCCGATGGGGGCGCATTCAGGAAGGCGCCGGCGAGGATCCCTATCTCGGCGCCGCGATGGCGCGAGCGCAGGTGCGCGGGTTCCAGGGAGCCAGCCTGGGGCCGAATAGCGTGGTCGCGTGTGCCAAACACTTCGCTGGATATGGCGCGGCCGAAGGAGGCCGGGACTACGACGGCTCATACGTCCCGGAGGAGCTGATGCAGAACGTTTACCTCGTTCCCTTCCACGCGGCCGTCGAGGAGGGTGTGGGCAGCATCATGTCGGCGTACATGGATTTGAATGACGTACCCGCCAGCGGCAATCGCTGGCTGCTGACCGACGTGCTCCGACGGGAATGGGGATTCCGCGGCTTCGTTGCATCGGATGCGTTTGCCGTCGCGAGCCTGCAGGTCCACGGATTTGCATCCGATCCGACCGATGCCACTGCCAAAGCGATCACCGCAGGGGCCGGTATGGATATGGCCAGCCAGACGTTTCGGAACCATCTGGCGCAGCTGGTCACAAGCGGGACAATATCGCCGGCACAGATCGACGCCGCCGTCCTGCCGATCCTCGAGGTCAAGCTCCGGATCGGACTCTTCGAGCATCCGTACGCGAACGACGCCGCCGGCGCCACGGACGTCAGCGCTGAGGGTCGTTCCCTGGCCCGGAGACTCGGCGCCCGTTCCATGGTTCTGCTCAAGAACGACAATCATGCCTTGCCACTCTCCAACACCGTCCGGAACGTGGCGGTCATCGGGTCTCTGGCTGACTCGCCCGGGGACATCACGGGCGGGCCCACGCCGGCCGGCGTCTTCGGCCAAGGCCACGACGCCACGGCAGTCACCGTCCTGGCAGCCCTGAAGAATCGCTTAGGCCCGGACGCTCACGTCGCGTATGTGCCGGGACCCCCGATGTCGAAAGTGTTTCCGTCCATGTTCGACGCGTTCCTCGGTCATAGGCCCGTGCCGCCACCGAGCTCGTCGGAGGTCGCGGATTGGCTGGCGCAGGCGAAAGCCGCCGCTGCACAGGCGGACCTTGTCATCGCGGTCATCGGGGAGCCCGCCTTCATGAGCGGCGAAGGGGCCTCGCGAGGCACCCTCGATTTGCCAGGGATTCAGGAGCAGATGGTCGAGGCCGCCGCCGTGTCGGGAAAGCCGCTCGTCGTCGTGCTCGAGAATGGCCGGCCGCTCGACATCAATTGGGTCGCGGAACACGCGTCCGCGATTCTCGAGGCGTGGTTCCCGGGCGTGGAGGGGGGCAACGCGATCATCGACGTGCTGTTTGGCGACGTGAATCCGGGGGGGAAACTGCCCGTCAGCTGGCCCCGCTCCGCGGGCCAGGAACCGCTCTATTACAACCATAACCTCACGCAGTCGCCGGAAAGCGATCCACGGTTCACGTCGCGGTACTGGGACATCTCCAGCAAACCCCTCTACCCATTCGGCTACGGGCTCAGTTATACGATCTTCCAGTTCACGAACCTGCGCCTTTCGAAAACTCGGATGAAGGTTGGCGACAGCGTCGAGGTTGTTGTGGACGTGACCAACACCGGTTCTGTGGCGGGTGACGTGGTGGCGCAACTCTACATTCACCAGCGCGCCGGCTCTGCGTCTCGTCCGGTTCGCCAACTCGAAGGGTTCCGCCGAGTGACACTGCAACCAGGCGAGACCAGCACCCTCCGTTTCTCCTTGCGCAGGGACGAACTCAAATTCTGGAGTCCCCGTACGAAGCGTTGGGTGGTTGAGCCGAGCATCTTTGACGTGTGGGCTGGGGAAGATTCCAGAGCGGACCTGCACGCGGAGCTCACCATCGAGCCGTGAAGCCCGCGATGACAGCACCACGCTCTGCCGCCAGCGATCAGAACGCGACCGTCGCCGCCGGTTTCCTGGGATGGACGCTCGACGCGTTCGATTTTTTTCTAGTCGTCATGACGCTGACGGCGATCGGCAAGGACTTCGGGAAGTCCGACGCCGCGATCGCCCTCTCGCTCACGTTGACTCTCCTCTTCCGACCTGTCGGCGCATTCATCTTCGGCCTCCTCGCCGATCGCTACGGCCGCAAGATCCCGCTGATGGTCGATCTCGTGTTCTACTCAGTGGTCGAGGTGTTGACAGGCCTCGCGCCGAACTACGTCACGTTCCTCGTCCTGCGCGCGCTGTTCGGGATCGGCATGGGGGCGGAATGGGGCGTGGGGGCTTCGCTCGTGATGGAGAAAGTGCCGCCCCGACTGCGCGGAGTCATGTCGGGCCTGCTGCAGCAGGGCTACGCGGCGGGCTATCTGCTGGCGGCCGTGTGCTACTTGTTCGTCTTCCCTCGCTGGGGCTGGCGGCCGCTGTTTTTCATCGGCGGCCTGCCGGCGCTGCTCGCATTATTCGTTCGCGCGCGCGTACAGGAGTCGGACGTGTGGCGTGAGACCCGGCACGAGAACTGGAGCGGCCTGGGACGGGCGATCGTGTCGAACTGGAAGCTCTTCCTTTATCTAGTGTGCCTGATGGCGATGATGAACATGGTCTCGCACGGCACGCAGGACATGTATCCCACGTTTCTCGAGCGGGACTGGCATTGGGGGCCCACGGCGCGCGCCGCGCTGACGGCGTTCTCCCAGGTGGGCGCGCTCGCCGGTGGCGTGCTCTGCGGTCTCTATTCCGACCGGCTGGGCCGGCGGCGCACCATCGGCCTCGCGCTCGTGGGAGCCGTGCTCATGATCCCGGTGTGGGCATTCGCTCCCGCCACGCCGCTACTCGTGCTCGGCGCCTTCGCGATGCAATTTTTCGTCCAGGGCGCCTGGGGAGTCATTCCGGCGCACATCAACGAGCTCGCGCCGGACGGCGTGCGGGGCTTCCTGCCGGGGTTCGCGTATCAATGCGGCGTGGCGGTCGCAAGCCAGATCCCGCACGTCCAGGCGCTCTTCGCCGCGCATGCGACGTATGCACAGGCAATGGCGCTGTCGGCTGCAACCGTGTTCATCGTTGGCGCGGTGGTGGCAGTGGTGGGCCCGGAGCGGCGCGGCGTGGCGTTTGGGAGACGGATGGGCTGATGGTCGGATGGGCGGATGGGCTGTTGATCTCTGGTTGAGCAGCAGCCTTAAGATCGAATCGTGAAGCGCTACGAGGGTCTAGAGGCTTGGCAGGCCGCTCACCAGCTAGTCCTCGTCACGTATCGTGTTACCAAGAGCTTCCCTAACGAAGAACGTTACGGTCTAACATCCCAGGCCCGACGAGCTGCCTTTGCTGTGGCGGCGAACATCGCCGAAGGATCGGCGAAGAAAGGTCCACGGGAGTTTCGCCGCTTTCTCGATATAGCAGTCGGATCCCTTGCTGAGCTCGCGTACATCTTTCAGCTCGTAAGGACCTCGAACTGATCGAGCTGTCCAAATGGGCGGAGCTCGATCAGGCGCGCGATCTAGCGGGCCGCTCACATGGGGGCTCTACCGATCTGTGCGTCGGATTGCTTTGCGGTAGGTCAACGACCGCCCATCAGCCCATCCGCCCATCTGCCCATCTGCCATCGCTTGACGACGTCGCCGCCGCGCGCCATCGTTCCGGCGCGCTCGGGGCGCACGCGGGTCCGCGCGAAGGACTGAGTCCACCCTCTCATCGAGTTCCCTGCACGGCTGTCTCCGTGCTGGCCAGGTTGCGGACCCCTGGCGTTCAGCATGGAGGTTTCTATGACCAAGCAGCTCCCCCCCCGTCCGAACCTCGATCAGCTCAAACACCAAGCGAAAGAGCTTCAGCGGTCGGCGCAGATCCCCCTGCACGAAGCGCAAACGCGGATCGCGCGCGAGTACGGGTTCAAGTCCTGGAACGCGCTGCATGACCACGTCGAAGCGGTAACGCTCGAGTTCGACGCCGCCTTGGCCGAGTTCCTCGAAGCGGCGACGGACGGCCGCCGCGATCGGGCCGAACGGATGCTCACGCTGTACCCCAAGATCGCGACGGCGAATCTCCACACGGCGCTCGTCCTCGGAGACGCGAACGCGGTAGACGCTCGGCTCGAACGCGATCCCTCGCTCGCCACCAAGCCCGGCGGGCAGCGTGGCTGGGAGCCGATCCACTACGTCTGCTACACGTCGATGGCCCACGACTCCCCGGAACGCTCCGCTGGCCTCGCCGCGATCGCTCGGCGGCTCATTGCCCTCGGCGCCGATCCGAACACGCGGTTTCCGTGGCTGCATCACAACGTGCGCCGGCCGGTGCTGTGGGGAGCGTCGCGCCACGCGCAGTCGGTGCCGCTGGTCGCCGCGCTGCTCGATGCCGGCGCTGATCCCAACGACGGCGTCACTCTTCCCCTCGCCGCCAGCGCCGGCGACGTCCCCGTGCTCGAGGTGCTGCGCGCGCACGGCGCAAACGTCGATCAGGCGTGGGCGACAGACGGGGCGACGTCGCTGTATGCGATCCTCAACTGGAGCCGGACGCCCGAGGGGGTGGTCTGGCTGCTCGAGCACGGCGCCGATCCCAACGCCGTGTTCGCCGAGAACGGTGAGACGCCACTGCATGTGGTGGCGCGAGCGTGGGATGTGCCGCTGGCCGAGGCGATGGTGGCTCGTGGGGCGGACATCGAGCGCAAGCGCGCCGATGGGCGGACGCCCTACGCGGTCGCCGAGCTGAACGGCAATCGCGCGGTGGCGGACTGGCTGCGCGCCCACGGCGCGTCGCCGGACCTGCCGG